>ENA-OQCE01000075-OQCE01000075.1-human-gut-metagenome-genome-assembly--contig:-NODE-75-length-42646-cov-18.925610_pt1 | contig 42646 bp, 46 predicted proteins | sample MGYA00242495_ERZ504572 | MGnify/ENA primary metagenome ERZ504572 (study PRJEB26092, sample SAMD00036228) | human gut metagenome | host: Homo sapiens | study: EMG produced TPA metagenomics assembly of... | reverse complement strand
GTAACGGTGGGCGCCGCCCACCGGTCAGCGGCCAGAGCATGGGGGGCACGCCCGGTCCCGTTCCGAACCCGGAAGCTAAGCCCCATCGCGCCGAGAGTACTGCGGGGCCAGCCCGTGGGAGGCCAGGGCGCCGCTGACCGGTGGACGGCACCGAGCCGTCAGCGAGATTGAAGAAGGGGGAGCCTCGCGGCCTCCCCCTTTTTTTGCGTTTACGGGGCCATTACTTTACTGTCGCTGTGTTTTTAACCCTCGTTTGTCGCATCTTCTGCGAACGGGCTACAATAACTTAGTCTGTGCAGCATGGAGGTGATTATGGCCGAAGCCGGAATCGGCGTTGATATCGTCGAGATTTCCCGAATGAAATCAATCCTTGAGAAGACGCCGGCGTTTGCCCGGCGCGTGTTTACCGATGAAGAGCGCGCGTATTGCGACTCATCGTCTCGTCCCGCCGCGCATTATGCCAGTCGCTTTGCTTCTCGCGAGGCGGTGCTCAAGGCGCTTGGAACGGGTTTTAGCCAGGGTGTTGGCCGTAAAGACGTATCCGTAACGCGCGATAAACTCGGCAAGCCAAAAGCGCTGCTTTCGGGCCGCGCGCTCGAAATCGCTCAGGATTTGGGTGTTGTCGAGGTCGCTCTTTCTATCACCCTGACGGGTGACTTGGCTGTCGCTAATGCCATTGCGATCACCGAGGATGCTCGACCTAAACCCAAGGAAGAAAAGGTGAGAACGAAGGAGCGCGTTGCTCAGACATTTAAAGAGGCTCGTTCTGTTTTAGACGAGCTCGAACAGCTGCAACGATCTGCTTTGTCGGAACATCTTGTTGATGATCCGCAAGATACGCTAGGAGCATAGATGAAACCGGTTTTGAGTACCGAGGAAGTCGTTCGCCTCGAGGATATCATCGAGCGCGAGGGCACCTCGAAGGCCGAACTCATGGAGTTGGCGGGCGAATTTGCTGCCAATGAGATTTTAAAGCTCAACCCCGATCGCGTGCTTGTATTGGTCGGTTTTGGCAACAATGGCGGAGATGGCTGGGTTGCCGCTGACATTCTGACGCATAAGGGCATTGATGTAGATATTGTCTCTCCGGTTGAGCCGGATGAGATCCCGGCTGCTCTTGCTCGTCATGTCGCCCGTCGCACTGCTGGTCGCGACGTGCACGTGTGTGTCGGTCCCTCTCGCGATGAGCTGGAGGTTCTGATTGATAAGGCCGATGTTGTTGTCGATGCCATTTTTGGTACCGGTTTCCACGGGAATCTGCGTGTGCCGTTCTCCATTTGGATTCCTACGGTCAATGAATGCGCCGATTGTGTCGTATCCATTGATGTCCCCTCGGGCCTGAATGCAGAGACGGGCGTTGTTGATGACGGCTGCATTCGTGCCGAGCGCACGGTGACGATGATTGCGCCCAAGATTGGTCTGTATAGCGCTGATGGTCCTGAGTATGCTGGCGATTTGATCTGCGGCAATCTTTACGACCGTCTTGACGAGGTCATCGATGATGTCGACCACGCCGCCGAGATTGTCGAGCCCGGTGACTTAGTTGATTACTTTGCTCCGCTACCATCGAATATCGATAAGTATTCCCGTGGCTCCGTGCTTATTGTCGCCGGATCTGCGCAATATCCTGGTGCTGCCATTATGGCGGCCAAGTCTGCAGCTCGCGCGGGTGCTGGTTACGTGGCAGTCGCGGCTCCTGACGCCTGCGCCAATCTCATTCGCATGGCACTTCCTTCGATTCCGGTCTTTGCTATTCCGTCTGATTCCCGCGGCTCCTTTGGCGCCGCTGCGCGCATGACGGTGTGCGAGATCGCAAAGAAGTACAGCTGCGTGCTGTGCGGTCCCGGTATGACGACGTCTGCCGGCGCTATGCAGGTGGTTTCGGGCTTGCTCGAGCTTGATGTACCGCTAATTTTGGACGCCGATGCACTCAACTGCCTTGCTAAGATTGCCATTGACGGTATTGATAGTAACCCCGAGATGTATCGCCGCGAGCAGCCGTTGGTTATGACGCCGCACTATCGTGAGCTTTCGCGCCTGGTTGCCGGTGACGAGGTGAACGACCTTGGTACCGCGATTGCGGCCGCGCAGAAGGTTGTCTGGGCTGCAGGCTCCGACAATCTGGTGGTCATTGCCAAGGGGCCGACGACGGCTATCTGTGGCGTTGAGCGTGTGCTGCTGCCGCTCTCGGGTCCGGCGTCGTTGGCGACCGCTGGCTCGGGTGACGTTCTTGCGGGCATTCTGGCTGGCACGCTTGCCACCATGCGCGACGAGATGGATCGTTGGGAGTTGCTGTATTCGTACGCCGTCGCACTTCACAGCTACGCCGGTTTTGCCGCGGCGACGGAGTATGGTGAGAAGAGCGTCATCGCGACCGATCTTATCGACTTGATCGGTCCTGCCATGGAGCTGGCGGCAAAGGATGCGCTCGAAGATCTGGGAATCATGGACGAAGGGTCGGATGACTAATCATGAATAAAGCCGATTTGACGCGCTGGTCCTGGGTCGAGATCGACCGCGGGGCGCTCCGTCGCAACACGAGGGCCTATAAGAACTTGCTGAATCCACGTCAGCGCCTGTGCTGTGTGGTCAAGGCCGATGCTTATGGTCATGGAGCTGTTGAGTGCGCCAAGATCATGTATTCGGCCGGTGCCGACATGTTTGCCGTGGCGACGGTTAACGAGGGCGTTGGGCTCCGTCAGGGCGGGATTACTAAGCCCGTCCTGATTCTAAGCGAGCCGCCTATCGAGGCTATTCCGACGTTGCTCGAGTTTGATATCATGCCCTCGGTCTATACGTCTGACTTTGCTCTTGCGTATGGCGAATGTGCCGTCGCGGCGGGCAAGGTGGGCAAGTATCATCTCGCCATCGAGACGGGCATGAACCGCATTGGCGTACATTACACGCAGGTGCTCGACTTTGTCCGCGGTATTAATTTCCATCGCGGTATTCAGTGCGACGGCGTATTTACGCACTTCGCCACGGCCGATGAACCTTCGGGCTGGGACTACAAACTGCAGTGTCAGCGCTTTACCGAGGCCGTTCAGGCCATTAAGGATGCGGGCTTTGAGTGCGGTATCGTGCACTGCGCCAATACGCCGTCCTCGATGCTCGACCCCTCGATGCATTTTGATATGATTCGCGCCGGCGTCGGCTTGTATGGCATGCAGCCGTGCGAGCTGAGTGGCCGCGTGATGCAGCTTGATCCCGTTATGAGCGTCCATGCGCGCGTGACGCGCGTGGCACACCCTGCGATGGGCGAGGGCGTGGGCTACGGTTTTACCTACCGCGTACCGCGTACGCGCGTTCAGATCTGCACGCTGCCGATCGGTTATGCCGATGGCCTATCGCGTACGCTTTCCAATCGTATGGATGTGCTGTATCGCGGCGAGCGCGTGCATCAGGTTGGCAATATCTGCATGGACCAGTTTATGGTCGCCATTCAGTCCAACCCGGCACACGAGATTCCCGAGGCCGAATATGGTGACGAGATGATTATTGTCGGCCGCGATGGCGATGCGAGATCACTATGGACGAGATGGCCCGACTGCGCGGCACGATTAACTACGAGGTCGCCTGCGGCTTTGGCATGCGCCTCGACAAGGTCTACGTGTAGGAGTCGCCATGGGCGTCATGCACATTCCCGGCCATACCCATCAGGCGCCACGTGAGGTCGCACTCGAGGAAATTGAGGCCGTTCTGGGCGATTGTCACCTCTGCCAGCTCTACCAGTCGCGCCATAACATCGTGTTTGGCGTGGGAAACCCCCACGCTCGCGTGATGTTTATTGGCGAGGCGCCGGGCCGCAATGAGGATTTGCAGGGCGAGCCCTTTGTGGGGGCGGCAGGCGAGGACCTCAACGGCATTTTGTCGCTGGCGGGGCTCAAACGCGAAGACGTCTACATTGCCAACGTGCTTAAGTGCCGCCCGCCGGGAAACCGCAATCCGCGTCCCGAGGAAGTGCTGGCTTGCTCGCCGTTTTTGCGTGAGCAGATTCGAAGCATCTGGCCCGATATTATTGTGACGCTCGGCAACCCCGCGACGCACTTTGTGCTAAAGACCGAGATTGGCATTACTAAGCTGCGCGGCAGGTTCCACCAGATGGGGCATTTTGTGGTAATGCCCACGTTCCATCCGGCAGCAGCGCTGCGCAATCCGGCGTGGCAGGAGCTGCTGGAGGAAGACTTTAAGATGCTGGGCGACTATCTGGAGCGACATCCCGCGCCAGAGGACGCCTCGGAATAATAAGGAGCATATATGTCCCTGGAGCGCCTGGGGGTAGGTACTTACAAAACGACTTGCGCTGCCGATACGGAGTACTTTGGCGAGCTAATTGCACCGTGCCTTGAGGACGGCGATGTGCTTATCCTGACCGGTGGCCTGGGAGTGGGCAAAACTCACTTTACCAAGGGCGTCTCGCGCGGGCTGGGCGATGGGCATATGGTTACGAGCTACGTTTGCGCTCATGGCCGTTCACGATCAAGGTCGTATTCCGCTGTTTCACTTTGATCTATACCGCCTGGAGCATGCCTACGAGCTCGAGGATACGGGCATTTTCGATGTGCTGGGCTATGAGGGTGCTTGCCTGCTGGAATGGGGCGAACAATTCCAAGACGAGCTGACGGATGAGTATCTTTCGGTGACGCTCAAGCGTGATGAGGGCGACAGCGATGTGCGAACGATAACGCTCGAGGCGCACGGTGACCGCGCAATGGAGCTTTCCCATTTGATTGATAAGGCTGTACAAGATGAGCTTGCATAACGACAACGCGCTGGTGGTGGCGCTCGATACCTCGACCGACATGCTTGCCTGCGCGGCAAGATGGATTGATGGGCAGACGGGCGAGACGAAGCTCGTGAGTGGCGACCACATGTGTCGCCGTCACGCCAACGTTGAGCTCGTGAATACCGTTGATGGCGTGCTGGCTCAAGCCGGTCTGGATCGCAGCGATGTTGGTTGCTACGTGGTCGGCCGCGGCCCGGGGTCGTTTACGGGCGTGCGCATCGGCATCTCCACTGCCAAGGGCCTCGCGCGTGGTGCCAATGTTCCGCTACTGGGCGTGTCGACGCTCGATGCTTGCGCTTGGACGGCGTGGAAGGCTGGCGTGCGCGGCAAGCTTGGTATCTTGGCCGATGCTATGCGCGGCGAGGTATATCCGGCGCTGTATATGCTGGTCGATGAGGGTCCCGAGCGTCAATTTGAGCGCGAACACGTGGTCAAGGCCGCCGTGGCGCTCGATGAGTGGCGCCAAGCAGCGGACTGGGGCCAGGTTCAGCTGACCGGTGACGGTCTCGTGCGCTATGGCAAGCTGCTGGGTGAGGACGAGGCCGCCCGCTGCGTGGAGCGCGACCTGTGGTGGCCTTCGGGCGAGGGCTTGCTGCTCGCGCACGCTGCGGGTGACGGCGATCCGGCCCGCGTCCTGCCGATTTACACGCGCCTTTCGGATGCCGAGGAAAACGAGCGCAAGCGTCTTGGTCTTGCCGAGAGTGCGCAGAGCGAAATTACGGGTGTTGCCGATGAGCTCGCCGGTCGTCATCTGCAGTTCCGTCCCATGGGCGCGGCGGATGCCGAGGGCGCGAGCGCGCTGGAGGCTGCCTGCTTTGAAGGTGCCGGACACGAGGCATGGACGCCGGGCATGTTCCTGTCCGAACTGGGCGAGGACGTCGCTGCGCCGCGAAGTTGGTGGGTGGCACACGACGACGGCAAGCTGCTGGGCCTTGCCGGCGGTATGGTCGTGGACGGTGATGTGCAGATTCTGGATGTCGCCGTCGACCCGGCACATCGCCGTGAGGGCATTGCCCGCAAGCTGCTGTCGCACGTGAGCTATGATGCCAGATGCTCGGCTGCACTACGGCTTCGCTCGAGGTCGAGGACGGTAACGAGGGAGCGACCGCGCTTTATAATGCTCTGGGCTTTACCGAGGCTGGCCGTCGCCGCGGCTACTATGGTGCCGGCAAGGACGCCATCGTCATGACGGCTCCGCTGCCCTGGTGCTTCCGGTCGACAATGCTTCGCCCGAGCCGACGGCGGCAGAGCAGCGCGTATGGCCGCTGCCTGCGCTGGGCGCTCCGAGGGGGAGCGTGCCGAAATTGAGCGCCGCCGCCTAGTGCTCGCTATCGAGAGCTCCTGCGACGAGACGGCCGTGGCGATTATCGATGCGGATGGCAATATGCTGGCCAACCAGGTGTCGACACAGATTGATTTTCACGCCCGCTTTGGCGGCGTGGTGCCCGAGATCGCCTCGCGCAAACACGTTGAGGTGATTGTGAGTGTCGTGGATGCGGCGCTCGAGGATGCCGCAGCATCGCTTGGTCTTGAGGGTGGAGCCATCGCGCCGAGCGAACTCGCCGCTGTTGGCGTGACACAGGGTCCGGGCCTGGTGGGTGCTCTGGTAGTGGGCGTCGCCTTCGCCAAGGGCTTTGCCTATGCCGCCGGCAAGCCGCTCGTGTGCGTCAACCATCTGGAGGGCCATCTGTTCGCCAACCTGCTGGCGCAGCCCGATCTCAGGCCGCCGTTTATCTTCACGCTCGTCTCGGGCGGTCATACCATGCTCGTGCACGTGAAGGCATGGGGCGACTACGAGGTACTTGGTGAGACACTCGACGATGCTGTGGGCGAGGCCTTCGACAAGGTAGCCAAGGCGTTGGGTCTGGGCTATCCCGGTGGCCCCATCATCTCCAAGCTGGCCGAGACGGGCAACCCCCGCGCGATCGATTTTCCTCGCGCGCTTAACAGCAGGGGAGACTATCGTTTCTCGCTTTCGGGTCTTAAAACGGCCGTGACGCTCTACATTGAACAGGAGACCAAAGCCGGGCGCACGATTCACCTGCCCGATCTGGCGGCTTCGTTTGAGGCAGCTGTCTTTGACGTGCAGTACAAGAAGGCCAAAAACGCCCTGCATGCCACCGGATGCAAGGAATACTGCATCGGCGGCGGCGTCTCGGCCAACCCGCATCTGCGCGAGATGATGATTAAGAAGCTTGGGCGTCAGGGGATCCGCGTAACGGTGCCGCCTTTGTCTGCCTGTACCGATAACGCAGCCATGATCGCGGAGGTCGCTCGCCGTAAATTCGACCGAGGTGAAATCTCGCCGTTCGACGTCGACGCCGATCCAAACATGACGCTGTAGCTGGCACGGCGCGGTCCCCGGACGGAGGGGCCGGATATAAGGTTTCCTGCTCTACAGTCCTGCGCAAGACGAAGGCCACATTAAGTGGCCTTCTTTGCGTGCGGAACTCGCGATAAGCCTTATATCCGGCCCCTCCGACCGGGGACCTTTCTGTATCGATATAGCTTCTGAGCTGGTTTGGCGTCGACAACGTCCAACAAGGTTAACAAGCCAGCGTCGAATTTCCAGCGTTCTTTAGCTGAAAGAAAAAGTTGGTGTGCGGAGCTTTGCTCCGCATTTGGGATGGGAGCCTCTCGGGAGCGGGCGGGCGTATACAAGGTTTATCGCGAGTTCCGCACGAGCCGGAGAGCACTTAATGTGCTCTCCGTGCGAGCAGGACTGTAGAGCAGGAAACCTTGTATACGCCCGCCCGCTCCCGAGGGGCGTCTCTCATGCAAAAACTGTCGTGGGGTAAAGTCCGAGGTCAGTGGCGTTTTATAACGAGAAATTCAAAAAAGTTGAAAATCCATTACAAATTTGCGTTGACTTTAGGTAACTAAAGTTTCATACTGCGTTTCATCCACTGGGGGATGTGAACCGCACGGATCGTTCGCATCATGATTGAAGAGGATTTCTTAGACATGTTCACGCATCAGCTAAACATTATCAGCGTAGTAATTATCTGATGCGGGTTAGCACATACAGCTAGCCCGTACGATAACGGGCGGCTGATGAAGATGAGGGCCGTCGAGCGCAACCGACGGCCCTCATTTTTTATGTCTAGGAAGTTCTTTTTAGAGGAGGAAATGTAATGAACGGAGTTTTGCTCATGGTTGTGGCCGCGGCGGTGCTCGCCTGTGGCTATCTGGGCTACGGCCGCTGGCTGGCCAACAAGTGGGGCGTTGACAAAGAGGCCCTCACGCCGGCCAAGCGCATGAAGGACGGCAAGAGCTTCTCGCCCGTCTCCGCCTTTACCGCGTTCTCGCATCAGTTCAGCTCGATCTGCGGTGCTGGCCCTGTCACGGGTACGATCGTCGCCATGGCCTTTGGCTGGCTGCCCGTCGTGCTCTGGGTCCTCGTCGGCGGCATCTTCTTTGGCGCCGTCCACGACTTTGGTGCTCTGTACGCTTCGATGAAGAACAACGGCAAGTCGCTCGCTCAGCTCATCGAGAAGTACATCGGCAAGACCGGCCGTCGCCTGTTCCTGCTGTTCTGCTGGCTGTTCTGCATCATCGTCATCGCCGCCTTCACCGACATGGTCTGCAAGACGTTCATGTTCACCCCGGCCGTTGACGCTTCTGGCGCCGCTACCGGTGCCATCGACTTCACCAAGTCCTATGCCGCTGGCTGCGCTGGCACCATCTCCATCCTGTTCACCTTCGTCGCTATCGCCTTTGGTTGGGCCCAGAAGAAGTTCAACCTCACCGGTGCTACCGAGTTCGTCACCGGCGTGGTCCTCATGGTTCTCATGTTCGCCGTCGGTATGCAGTTCCCGGTCTACCTTGATAAGTTCCAGTGGTTCGCCGTCGTCATGGTCTACCTGGTCTTCGCTGGCGCTATGCCCATCCAGATGCTCAAGACCCCGCGTGACTACCTCACTTCCATCATGATGATCGTCATGATCGCCTGCGCTGTCCTCGGCATCGTCGTCCTGGGCGTTAACGGCCAGGCCACTATCACCGCTCCGGTCTTCACCGGCTTCTCCACTGCCTCCGGCATGATGTTCCCGGTCCTGTTTGTCTCCGTCGCTTGTGGTGCTCTCTCCGGTTTCCACAGCCTCGTTTCTTCCGGCACCTCTTCTAAGCAGGTCGAGAAGGAGCAGGACGCCGTCAAGGTCGGTTATGGCGCCATGATCGTCGAGTCCTTCGTCGGCATCCTTGCCATCATCGTCGCCGGCATCATGTTCTCCGATATGAACACCGCCGGTACTGGCGCCCTCAACGCCGGTGTCGCTTCCACCCCGTTCCAGATCTTCGCCGCTGGCATCTCCCGCGGTATGCAGGCTTCGGTGTTGACGGTACGCTCGCTACCGTCTTCATGACCATGAACGTTTCCGCTCTGGCTCTGACCTCGCTCGACGCCGTCGCCCGCATCGCCCGCACCTCGTTCTCCGAGTTCTTTGCCCAGACCAACGACGCCTGGCCATCGAGTCCAAGGCCGGCTACATGAAGGTTCTCGGCAACCCCTGGTTCGCCACGGTCGTCACCCTGCTTCCCGGTCTCGCCCTTGCCTTTGGTGGCTATGCCAACATCTGGCCGCTCTTTGGTGCTTCCAACCAGCTGCTCGGCGGTATGACCATGATCACCCTCGCCGTGTTCTGCAAGTGCACCGGCCGCAAGGGCTGGATGCTCTACGTGCGTCGCCTTCCTGCTCTGCTGCACCTTCACCTCGCTGGTCCAGAGCGCCATGGGCTGCATGACCGCCGTCCAGGCCTACGGTTTCTTCGGCACCATCCCGCTACCGCCACCACGGCCGCCGTTTCCGTCGCCGCCACCAAGGGCCTGCAGCTCGTTTTCGCCGTCCTGCTGATGGTCCTGGGCCTCATCGTCGCCGTCAACTGCCTCAAGGAGTTCTTCGGCAAGGAGGCCGGCTCCATGCCTGATGAGGAGCCGAGTGGTCCGAGATGGGCAAGGCCGAGTACGGTCGCGCCACTGCCGCTGAAGCTCCTGCCGACGCCGAGGCCGCCAAGGCCTAGTCGGTCGGACGGGTTGAATCTCCCATCTATTTGACTCGGAAAGACCGGGTCCGCAATCAAGCGGACCCGGTCTTTTTTCTTGTGAGAACAGGTGGTGCAAGGGCGTTCTCGCAGATGTTTTGCGTGGATAGGCTCGTGCGTTGTACCATAAGGACGTATATGTGTGCATATGAAAGGGGCCCCGTGGCCAAGACGGTATATTCCGATAATCAAAACAATGTCGATGCTCTGGCTGAGCGTCTGAGCAGCCAGACGTCGCTTTCTGCCGAGCGCGCCAAGCTGGTTGCCTACGACCTGCTCTGCCGCAAGGCGCTCAAGATTAAGTCGAGCGCGCTGGCGCAGATTTTCCGCTCCGTCGATAAGGAATGCGACACCAAGGCGATGCGCGATGAGCTTATCGCGGCAAATATCGTGACCAAGATCGAGGGCAGCGGCATTAACGGGCGCCCGGCGTTCTATACCATCAATGTCGAGATCCGCGATGCCCAGGAGCAGCCTGCCGAGTCCGTCGAAGATTTTGTCGTCGAGGATTCCGCTGACGTGCCTGCTGTGGAAGAAGCTGCTCCGCGTGAGCATGTTGATACCGATGAGTTGCTCGATGAGAACGTCGTGCGTGCCTTTACGGCCAAGGCAGGACGCGGCGGTTTTGGCGGGGGTGGCAAGCGCGATGCGCAGCGTCGCGCCCAGCAGGAGCGCTTCCGTCGCGCCGTTGCTCAAAAGGGTGAGACGGATGCCGAGGCTGTTGAGAACGAGGTTGCTGCCGAGTCGCAGAAGCCCGCGAAGGAGCAAAAGCCCGTGGAGGCCCAAGAGCCCAAGCGTCGTCGCGGTGCTCACTTTAAGGCCGCGCAGCAGGATGTCGCGCGTGAGGTTGAAGAGCCTTCCGAGGTTGCAGACGATGTTGAGGAGTCTGCCAAGAGGGCTCCGGGTTCGTGTCGTCCCGGTCGCGGTTTTGCGGGACGCGCGTATCCCGTAAAGCGTCAGGAGAAGGGCGAGCCGGCTTCGACCGCTCAGGACAAGAAGGCCGAACAAATCGAGAAAACCGTTGAGCCGGCGGCTCGCGAGCAGCAACCTTCCGAGTCGCAGCCTGCGGCTGACACTGAGGTCAAAGCTCAACAGACCGCTGATAAGCAGGCGGGGGAGAGCGCCTCAGGCAAGCCCCGCCGTCGTCGTCACCGCGGCGGTCGTGGCTCAAATGCCGAGCCGCGGCCGAGAAGACAGCGACACAAAACGGAGATGAGAAGGCCGAGACTCCGGTGGATCAGGTCAAGCGCCAGCCGGCGAAGGAGGCCAAGTCCGATCGTCCGCAAAAGCGCTCGTCTGCGCCCAAGCAGGAACGTAATACCCGGGCAGATTCCAAGCGTAAGCCTCATGCACAGGCTGAGCCTGCCGCGGCTGATAGTGCTACCCAGCAGCCCGAGCCGGCCGTCCACGGCGAGTATCGGCGTTTGCCCTTGCCCGCGTTTTAGGCAGGCAGCTGCTCAAAGTTGTCCCTACGCCTACGGCGCTCTCTAAGATCAAGGAACAGCAGACTCAAATTGTTAAGGTCGAGGGCAAGGACGGCAAAAAGGCTCCGCAGCGCACTCAGCACAACGAGATGTCCAACCGCAAGATTGCCGAGGAAATCGCAATCATCCAGGCTTGGATCGAGCAAAACCGAGGTGCCGATACGCCGGTTGCCTCGCGCCGCCAGCGTGCCTACCAGATTTTTAACGACGAGAAGGCTTTTGACGGCAAGCACGGTGAGCGCCTGATAAGGCGCATGACCGAAAAGGGCATCAGCATGCAGGCGATCAAGGTCGCCCCCAACCGCCCCGTGCACTTTACGGGTTTCTTTACGCTGGGCGCCGATAAGCCGTTCATTATGGTCGAGAACCTGGACACCTATGACGAGATCGTCAAGCTCCTGCGCGGCCGCAAGCACGCTAAGCTCTTTGGCATCAAGGTGGGCGGCGTGATTTTTGGCGGCGGATGCAAGGCGAGCGTCTCGCATGCCCTGGACGATTATCTGGCCGAGATCGGCTATCGCTTTAACTACGTCTACTACGTGGGCGATATCGACCGCGAGGGCGCGCGCATCGTCGAGCAGGCTCGCAATGCCAATGTGGTTGAGATTCGCCTGCATGCCGGCATGTACCGCGCCATGCTCGCCGAGCATAAGCGTCGCGTGAAGGCCGGCGGCGAGTGCGAGCCCGCGGCTGCCAACCAGGGCGTGCCGCAGAACTTGGCGGCGACGATCAAGGATCTGCCATGGTCACGCGCGTGCAGTTCCGCAATGTGCTGCGCGAGGGCGGGCGCATTCCGCAGGAGATTCTGATGACCGCCGACTATCGGGATGGCGACTCGGGAAGCTTCGACCGCATGCTTAACAACTAAATTCCGCCGGCCCCGGGAGAGCGGGGACACCGGCTTAGGTTTCCTGCTCTACAGTCCTGCTCACGACGGAGGCCACATTAAGTGGCCTCCTGTTCGTGCGGAACTCGCGATAAACCTAAGCCTGTGTCCCCGCTCTCCTGGGGCCTGTCGTGGCTTGGCCGTTGCATGCGGCTCGCTTTTCGGAACGGGGCTGACGGACACGTTCCGAAATCTACCACCGTCGCTGTGCAGGGTGTCTATAAAGAGCCGTGGCCAAAAAACATCAAATATGAGTACTGATACTCTTTTAGTAGCAGTAATTTTGACCACATTTAAGGTGATTTGACGTGTCGATCGAGCAGATAAGCTGCCGTATCTCCTCAAGTGTTCATTAAAGGAAGACCTTGATGCGAATAAATCTCATTAAGATCTTCTTTTATTAACGAAAATAATGTAGCTACAACGGTAACAGTACTCATATTTGCCGTTTTTTGGCCACAGTCCTTCGGAGGGTCCTCGAAAATAGTCCCGAGCCGCACTTGGGGACGTTCCTATAATGCCGGCACTTAGGAGCGTCCCCAAGTGCCGACACCGCGTCTGCCTGCGGCGGCCGCGCCCCGCTGCATCGCTCCGCACCCTTGCGGGTTCGAATCCCTCCGCTTGGCGGCGTTGGCTCGATTTGCTTGACGTGAGGGGCTCTTGGCTGGTGTGGGACGGAGGGATTCCGCGTCCGCCTGGTCGGCGGCCGCGCCCCGCTGCGTCGCTTCGCTCCTTGCGTGCTGCGCTGGAAAACGCTTCGCGTTTCCTCAGCTCCGCACCCTTGCGGGCTCGAATTCCTCCGCTTGCCCACAAGAAAGCGCCCTGGGCCGTTATGGGCTTAGGGCGCTCAGTTTTAATGGCTGGGACGGAGGGATTCGAACCCCCAACAGCCGGCACCAAAAACCGGAGTTCTACCGTTGAACTACGTCCCAATGTGTGGTGTTGCCCAAAAGCAACTCGTCTAGTTTACATAATCTGCGAGGGCATCGCAAACGCCGTCGAGTAGGCGTACGGCGAGCGTCTGCGCGTCGCTGGCCGTGAAGGTGCCGTTGTAGCGCGTCATGCCCGTGAGCTCAATGCGAATGCGAGCCGGCTTCTGCTGCGCGGCGACATTGGCGGTGCGGATGCGCTGGGCCAGGTTGTGGCACTCGGCGAGGGCAATCGTGGCGCGTGGCGCGGCGTCGGCGGGCAGCTCGTCGCTTGCGATCTCGAGCACCAGGTCAACGTCGGTTGGGACCTCGGAGTCGCAGAGCATCATGCCGCTGTTGTCGGTCGTTGCCGTGGCGATGTTCCACATGCGCGAAGCAACGCTGCGTGCGATGGGGTCCTCACCGATAACGGCGATCTGGAAGCGCTCGAGCACGTTGGCGGCGCGAGCAAAACCGATGCGGGACTCGGCTTCGGTGACCGAGGGCTTGCCTCCCACACATGGTGCAGGCGGTTGATGTAGGCGTAGGTGTCCTGGAAGGCCATGCCGTCGGCAAACAGGCCGACATTTTCCTGGAACTGCTGCAGGGCGGCCTCGGTATGCGGACCAAAGTAGCCGTCGTCTTCGCCACAGGCAAAGCCCAAAACGTTGAGAGCGCGCTGCAGGGCCTGCACATCGGCGCCATGGAAATTGGGCATGCGCAGATACAGAGTGCGGTCGCCCAGCTTATACGAGGCGTCGACCAGGGCGCTCCAACAGGGGATATCGACGGCATGACCGGCAGCAAGGCCGCTGTCGAGCCTGAAGGTGCTGACGGCCTGCTCGGTGGTGGTGCCAAAGCGCTTGTCGACAACCTCGGCGTCATCGATTGTATAGCCGAGCTGCAGAAGGCGGGACTGAACATCCTCGACGGCTGCTCCCTGCATGCCCGTGGTAATAGGTTCCATGAACGAACCCCTTTCGGCGTACCATTCGTACTATTTTGAGCGTGTGTCGGATAGACAACGCGAGACAATTTATAAACATGCACTCAATAGTGTAGCAACTTGTACCCAAACTCGCTGCCCACAGGTTTTATGACCCCCGCTAGTTAAGACGCTCCACAAAGAAATCTGCCATTGAGAGGAAGAGCTCGCGCGCATGCGGGTCGAGCTCGACGCCTTCGATAGCGGCCTTGGCCTTAACGGTCAGGTCGAGCGCATAGGTGTGGGCGTAATCGATGGAGCCGGTCTCCTGGAAGATCTCCACGGCGCGTGCGAGCTGCGCAGGGTCCTCGGTGCCCGAGGAAAGGATTGCCTCGATCTCGTCGTGATAGCGCTCGTCTGACAGGGCATGCACGGCAACGAGGGTGCGCTTGCCCTCGGTGATATCGGTGCGGAAGTCCTTGTTGGCGGCCTCCTTGGTGCCGATCAAGTTGAGCAGGTCGTCTTGAATCTGGAAGGCAAGGCCCGTGTGCAGCCCAAAGGCGCGCAGTGCCTCAATCTGCTCTTCGCTGCCGCCGCCGATAATGGCTCCGGCGGCAAGCGGCGTCGCTCCGCTGTAGTACGCGGTCTTGTGCGTCGCCATGTCCAGATAATCGTCGACCGAAATGTCAAAGCGCTCGTCGCGGACCCAGCCCAGGTCGAGCGCTTGGCCCTCGATGGTGCGGACGATCATCTCGGTAAGCTCGTGGAGCACGTGAAGCTTCACGTCTGCGTTGAGTGTGGGGTCGTCGAGAACCGTCTTGGTGACCATGGTGAGCGCCAGGTCACCGCAGTTGATGGCAAGACCGGTGCCCTCGGTAAGGTGCATGCAGGGCTTGCCGCGACGAATCTGCCCGTTGTCGGCGATGTCGTCGTGGATGAGTGCGCCCGACTGAAAGTGCTCGATGGCCGCCGCTGCGCTGCGGGCGCTCTCAAAGCTGCCGCCTACCGCAGTGGCGGCGAGCATGCAGATGAGCGGGCGGTGGCGCTTGCCAGCGTTTGCCGTAAATGCCGAGAGCGGAGTATACAGGTAGCGCTCGATATCGGCGGAAGTCGCCTGTCCGTCAAAGAACGTGGCCAGATAGTCGTTAATCTGGTCAAAGTGCTGGGCTAAAAAGCTGGTAAACGGACTGGACACGGGCTCTCGCATTCTTTGATAGGTTGCATCGTTGCATTATGCAGACAACATATTGCCACATTAGGGCGTCGAGCGCGGCGGTTGAAGACGATTGGTCCATGCGGCCGCAAGTGCGGTAGGGGCTTGGCTAGATAAGCCAAAGTGTTCGAGCGCGGTGACGACGCCGTCGTGGTCGATGCTGTCGGTGACATAGTCGGCCTTTTCCTTGAGGAAGTCCGGCGCATTGCCCATGGCGATACCGACATCGACGGCGTTCATCAGCGAGACGTCATTGCTGGCGTCGCCGATGCCGTATACGGTTCCGTGGTGGGGATCGAGGGCGTCGAGTACGGACTGGATACCCTCGCGCTTGGTGCATTCGCGAGGCGAAATCTCGGTCACTTCGAGCTCGAGCTCGTTAAAGCAGAGCAGCGGCTCAAACGCTTGATCCTGAGCGATGCGGTTGGCAAGCGACGTGGACATTAAGATCTTGTAGGCGCTGTAATGTTGCAGCTGCGTAATTGCATCGCCCACGGTGCGGGCGTATCCCGGGGCGTCGGGCGCATCGGCACTCATGCGAACGACGCCATTGAGTCCCTCAAAACGAATCACTTCGTCCGATTGCTCAAGAATGGGAGCAAGGCGCTGCAGCATGCCGGGCGTCATCGCCAAATCGCGAATCACGTGTCCCTCAAGTTCGACATAGCCACCCGCGAGGCAGACGATGCCGGTCCAGGGCAGCTCGAGCAGCTTTGGATGGATGCAGCTCAGCGTGCGCCCTGTGCAGATAAACGCCATATTGCCCTTGGCGACAAAATCACGGATGGCTTGCGAGACCGCTTCATTGGGATAGGGGGAGAGGTCTCGCTCGCTCTCGGGAAGCTCTTGTGCCACTCGAGGGTCTTGCCAGGCGAGTGTTCCGTCGATATCGAAGAAGCAGATATCGCCGCGCTTATGGGCTGCGCTGGCGGCAGGGGAGGCCGAGGTGGTGGGCACAAATCCCGGCTCGAGGCCCATGATCTGGTCAAAATGCTCTTTAACGCGGGGAACGGAGATGCCAATAATCACCTGGGCGGTCTTGCCCGTAATGATGAGGCCCTTGGCGCCCGCCGCGACGAAGGCTGCGTTGTCTGCGACAACGGAAGGTTCTGCGACCTCAACGCGCAGACGCGTGGCGCAATTGGTTGCGCCCACGATATTGCCAACGCCACCTAAAAGCTGAATTACCCGCTCAGCGAGGACGTGATCTTGATCGGATTGAATACTGACCTCGCCATTGGGAGATTGCTCTTTGGCAAAGCCGCTTCCCGTTAAACGATCGATTGCCGCGCGATTGGAGACATGATCCTCGCGGCCCGGCGTCTTAAGGTCATAGACCAAGATGAGTGCTCGAAAACTAACAAAAAAGATGAGGCTAAAGGCAAGACCGATACCGAGCGCCAAAAGGTAGGAGCCGGCATGCATTCGCATGAGTGGGATGAAGTTGAAGGCCGTCATTTCCATGAGACCGCCCGAGAAGATTCCGACGATGCCAAAGAAGTTCATGGTCATGGCAAGGCAGGAGGATAGGACGGCGTAGAGCAAAAAGAGTCCGGGATAGGTGAACATAAAGAGAAACTCGAGCGGCTCGGTGACGCCGCAGACCACCGAGGCGACGATGGCGGGCAAAAGGATGACTTTAAGGCCGGCGCGGCGTTCGGGTTTGGCGGTGAAATAGAATGCTGCCGCGATGGCGGGAAGGCCAAAGAGCTTGCCCCAGCCGGTGGCGGTAAAACCTGCCCAGGGCGCAAGTTCATTTAAAGGGCGCGTGCTATGGGAGAGAATGGGGAGCAGGTTGGTCCACGTGGCGTAAATACCGTCGTGAATGACCAGATTGTCGTAATAGATGGGCATATAGAGCAGATGGTGCAGCCCCATGGGCTCGAGCGCTCGCTCCAAAAACACAAAGATGCCCACGCCGAAGGGGCCGACGCCCGCAAGTGCGTGGCGCAGCGTTTCGGTCACAGCGTATGCGAAGGGCACGATGGCGGCCGAGATGGCGGCAAGGGCAAACACGGCAAAAAAGCTGATGAGGTAGACCAGCGAGGAACCCGAGAAGGTGCCGAGCCAATCGGGAACCTTGGCATCGTAGAAACGGTCATGGATGGCGACGACGGTTGCCGATACCGCCAGCGGGCCGATAATGCCGGTATCGAGCGTCTTGATGCCGTCGATGACGGTGATACCGCTGGCGGGGGTCAAAGATGATGGTACTTAAGCCCAAGGTTGTCTCCGCTCAGCTTAATGATCTCGCTCAAAAAGAAGCAATAGGCAAAATAGGCCACGAGTGCCTCGAGGCAGCAGCGTGCCGGTTGCTTTTGGGCAAGACCGATAGGCAGCGCTACGGCAAAAAGGAGCGGGAGACGTTTAAAGACCGTCCACGAGCCGCGCTGGATGATGGTCCAGAAAACGTACCAAGGGGTTCCGTATACGGCGAGGTCGCCGACGATGTCTACGGTCGTGGCGAGGGCGGAGATGCGACCATGAGGCTGATATAGAAAACAGCATGGCGGGCGCGAACATTGCCCCGCCAAAGCGTTGGATTTTTTGCAGCATATTCTGCCTCTCGACCATAAGCCCGCCGTGTCTGCGGTGGAACGTTTAAACAATGAGTTAATTGTAGGGGAGTGAGCGTTCGCCGCATTGTTGGTTTTGATTCGAATCGATTGGAGCATCACGGGCGCGTTGACAGTTAATAATCGGTGCTTTGCCGATAGACGGTTTAAACAACCCAAAGAAATGCTATCGTGCCTAGCCATACATATTCATTAGAGGTGAAATCATGCCAAAAGCGATTTACGAAGGAATCTACCGCGAGATCCGTTCGCGCATCATCAACGGGACCTATGCGTTTCAGGAGATGCTGCCAACCGAAGCCGAGCTGACCGCGGAGTTTGGCTGCACGCGCAATACCGTTCGACGCGCCTTGAGCATGCTGGCCGACCAGATGTTTGTGCAGCCTATACACGGTAAGGGCGTGCGCGTTATTTGGCTTAAGGGCGAAACCGACATGCTGGGCGCACTCGAAGAGGTTGAGTCGTTTGGCGAGTTCGCAAAACGCAACAATGCCGTCGCATCGACCGAGGTCAAGTCTTTTGAACATTTGATTTGCACTGAGCAACTCTCACGTCGCCTGGGCTTTAAGGTGGGCGAGGAGCTGATTCGCGTAGTGCGTGTCCGAAGCCTCAACGGCAGCGCGCGCCAAGTGGACCATGGCTACTTTTTGGAGTCGATCGCCAAGGGCCTGACCCCCGAGATCGCGGCGGATTCTATCTACGGCTATCTGGAGCACAAGCGCGGCGTCAAAGTGATGGCGAGCCGTCGTACGGTGAGTGTCGAGCTCGCCAACGATGAAGACTGCAGCTATCTGGACCTCGGCAAGTACAACTGCGTCGCGTTATGGAGAGCCAGTCGTACACCTCGGACGGCATCTTGTTCGAGGTCACGCATGCCCGCACACACCCCGAGATCTTCCATTACCGCGTCAATTCCAAGCGATAGCCGGCTAGCTCGCAGCCTGACGAGACTCATGCCCTCAAAGCGAAAACGCCCGGTCAAACCGACGATGCATCGGCTTGATCGGGCGTTTTCTCTGCATTCGATAACAAATAATTGTTTATACAAAACTTGTCAAGTATCAAGTCGAAATTACCGTTCACCGAAGTTTTTCTACCGCTCTAGTAATACTTGTTCAAACAACTAGCCAAATAGCGTATTGTACAAGTCAGCAAAAGGGGCAAAGTCCCCGAGCCAATCTCCGAAGGCGGCGGCAAAGGGTGCCGCCACGGTGTGAAAGGGTGGATTGTAATGAAGAACGAAATGAGCAGAAGGCAGTTCCTGGGCTTTGCTGGTTCCGCGGCTGCGGTTCTTGGTCTGGGCCTCGTGGCTGCGGTGGTTCTGCCGGCTCTGGCTCCTCTGCTTCTGGTGACGCTGCCGAGGTCTACTTCCTCCAGTTCAAGCCCGAGGTCGACAAGGAGTGGAAGGAGATCGCCAAGGCGTACAAGAAGGAGAAGGGCGTCGAGGTCAAGATCGTGACCGCCGCTCCAACACCTACGAGGAGAAGCTCAAGTCCGAGATGTCCAAGAGCTCCGCTCCGACGCTGTTCCAGGTCAACGGCCCCACCGGCCTTAAGAACTGGAAGGACTACTGCGCCGATCTTTCCGACACCAAGCTCCGCGGCGAGCTCATCGACGACTCCCTGGCGCTGCAGTCCGACGGCAAGGATCTGGGTATCGACTGGGTTCAGGAGAGCTACGGCATCATTTACAACAAGGAGCTCCTCGAGAAGGCCGGCTACAAGGCCGAGGACATCAACTCCTTCGACAAGCTGAAGGCTTGCGCCGATGACATCCAGGCCCGCAAGGACGAGCTCGGCGTTGACGGTGCCTTCACTTCCGCCGGTATGGATGACTCCTCCAGCTGGCGCTACACCACGCACCTCGCCAACCTCCCGCTCTACTACGAGTTCGAGAAGGAGCACAATCAGGAGGACGACGAGATCAAGGGCGAGTATCTCGACAACTTTAAGCAGATCTTCGACCTGTACATCACCGACTCCACCTGCGATCCTTCGCAGCTCGCCTCCAAGACCGGTGACGACGCCACCAACGAGTTCGCAACCGGCAAGGCCGTCTTCTATCAGAACGGCTCTTGGGCCTACGCCGACCTCACCAAGGCCGGTATGACCGACGACCAGCTCGGCATGCTGCCGATCTACATCGGCGTCGACGGCGAGGAGAACCAGGGCCTGTGCTCCGGCGGCGAGAACTACTGGTGCGTCAGCTCCCAGGCTTCCGAGGATGCCCAGAAGGCCACCGAGGACTTCATGTATTGGTGCGTCACTTCTGACACCGCCACCAGCATCATCGCTGACAAGATGGGTCTGACCGCCCCGTTCAAGAGCGCTAAGGAGACCACCAACGTCTTCTCTCAGCAGGCCGTTGCTATGGCCAAGGACGGCAAGAAGACCGTCGCTTGGGACTTCGTTTACATCCCCTCCGAGGAGTGGAAGAAGAACCTCAAGCAGGCTCTCATCGCTTATGCTGCCGACAACACCAAGTGGGACGGCGTCAAGAACGCCTTCGTCGATGGCTGGAAGACCGAGAAGGCTGCTTCCGAGTAAGCAGTTGCTGCCCAAGCTATCTGATTAGCGACAGGGGGCGGGCAGACGTAGGTTTGCCCGCCCCCTGCATATTGAAAGGACCCTTCTATGGGCAAAGCACTCAAGCGCTGGTGGCCGCTCTTTATGCTGCCACGTGCCTGGCGTTTATGATCGGGTTCGTGATTCCCTTTATCCAGGGTTTCTATCTCTCGTTCTGCCAGTTTATTACCATCAATAACGCGCACTTTGTCGGTATCGAGAACTACGTGCGCGCGCTGTCCGATCCGCAGTTCTCCACGTCGTTCTTCTTTACCGTGGCGTTTGCCTTCCTGTCGACGGTGCTCATCAACGTGATCGCGCTGGCCATTGCGCAGGCGCTCACTCGCAAGGCACTCAAGGGCACCAACATCTTCCGTACGATTTTCTTTATGCCTAATCTGATTGGCGGCATTGTACTGGGTTACATTTGGCAGATTCTGATCAACTGCCTGCTCTCCAACGTGGGTGCCCAGCTTATCGCCCTCAACTCCGCCGCTGGCTTCTGGGGCCTTATCATCCTGACCCTGTGGCAACAGGTCGGCTACATGATGATCATCTACATCGCCGGTCTGCAGTCCATTCCGTCTGACTACATCGAGGCCGCCAAGGTCGATGGCGCTACGGCATGGCAGACGTTTTGGAAGGTTAAGATCCCCAACCTGATGCCGACCATCACCATCTGCCTGTTCCTGTCCATTACCAACGGCTTTAAGCTGTTCGACCAGAACCTCGCCCTTACCGGTGGCGCCCCGGCGCACTCCACCGAGATGCTCGCCCTGAACATCTACAACACGTTCTATTCGCGTGCTGGCATCGCATGGCAGGGCATCGGTCAGGCCAAGGCAGTTATCTTCTGCATCCTGGTTGTCGCTATTTCTATGATCCAGCTTAAGGCCACGAGGTCCAAGGAGGTGCAGCAGTAATGAAACGCGATAAGGCTATCAACCGCGCGCTCTCGATTTTCTTTACGATTCTGTCGCTCGCGTGGATCTACCCCGTGTTCATGATTGCGCTCAATTCCTTTAAGAAGGGGACCGCAATCAGCACCACCACGGCGTTCGATCTGCTCACGCCCGAGACGTTCAACGGCTTTGCAAACTATGTGCACGCCTTAAACGAGCAGGGCTTTGCCTCGGCGTTTATGTATTCGCTCATCATCACGGTCACGTCGGTCGTGCTGATCTTGGTGTGCTGCTCCATGTGCGCCTGGTACGTGGTGCGCGTCAATAACAAGATCTCGAACTTCTTCTATTACCTGTTCGTGTTCTCGATGGTCGTGCCGTTCCAGATGCTGATGTTCACGCTGTCCAATTTGGCGGACCGCATCGGCTTTAACACGCCGTTCAACATCTGCTTTATCTATCTGGCTTTGGCGCGGGCCTGGCGGTCTTTATGTTCGCCGGCTTTGTAAAGAACATCCCGCTCGAGATTGAGGAGGCGGCCATGATCGACGGCTGCAACCCGGTCCAGGTGTTCTTTAAGATTGTCCTTCCCATCATGAAGCCCACCTATCTTTCGGTCGGCATCCTCGAGACCATGTGGGTCTGGAACGACTATCTGCTGCCCTACCTTACGCTCGACTCCACCAAGTACAAGACCATTCCTATCTTGATCCAGTACTTCCGCGGCGGCTACGGCCACGTCGAGCTCGGCCCCATGATGGCCTGCATCATGATGGTCGTTATCCCCATCGTTATCATGTACATCCTCTGTCAGAAGTACATCATCGACGGCGTGGTGCAGGTGCCGTCAAGCTGATGCCGTAACTGTTTTGCAAGTTTCTGCGGCGCCCCTCAGCGCGGCGCCGCATATCGAAAGGTAGAGACATGGCCGAGATCGTTCTCAAACATGTTCAGAAGGTGTATCCCAACAACGAGTCAAAAAAGAAGGGCTTCTTTGGCAAAAAGAAGAAGACCGAGGAGAAGAAGCACAACCTCAAGGTTACCGAGGACGGTGTGCTCGCTGTAGAGGACTTCAACCTCACCGTTCACGACCAGGAGTTCGTCGTCCTCGTTGGCCCCTCTGGCTGCGGCAAGTCCACGACGATGCGCATGGTCGCCGGCCTGGAGGACATTACCTCGGGCGATGTGTTCATCGACGGCAAGCGTGTCAACGACGTGGCGCCCAAGGACCGCGACATCGCCATGGTGTTCCAGAGCTACGCTCTGTACCCCAATATGACGGTGTACGAGAACATGGCATTTACGCTCGAGCTCAAGAAGGTTCCCAAGGACGAGATCGACCGCAAGGTTCGCTCTGCTGCCGAGATTCTGGCATTACCGAGTACCTCGACCGTAAGCCCAAGGCGCTCTCCGGCGGCCAGCGCCAGCGTGTCGCTATCGGCCGCGCCATCGTGCGTGACCCCAAGGTCTTCCTGATGGACGAGCCGCTGTCCAACCTGGACGCCAAGCTGCGTAACCAGATGCGAGCCGAGCTCATTAAGCTGCGTCACGAGATCAAGGGCACCTTCATCTACGTTACTCACGACCAGACCGAGGCTATGACCCTCGGTGACCGTATCGTGGTCATGAAGGACGGCGTTGTCCAGCAGATCGCCACGCCGCAGGAGGTCTTCAACCATCCCGCGAACATCTTCGTCGCCGGCTTCATCGGCGTGCCGCAGATGAACTTCTTCGATGCCCAGCTGGTGCGCTCGGGCAACGGCTTTACCGTCAAGACCGAGGATATGAACGTGGCGCTCGCCCCCGAGACTTGCGCTCAGCTTGCCCTCAACTGGGACGGCGGCGACGTGAAGGAGATCACGGCAGGTGTGCGCCCCGAGCAGATCCTGCTTGCCGACAAGGACGAGGAGGGTGCGCTCCAGGGTACCGTCGAGGTGACCGAGCTCATGGGCTCGACCGAGCATGTCCACGTGACTGCTCCCGATGGCCAGTTCGTCCTGATCATTCCCGTTGTCGACCTTGAGGCCAAGGGTGCGCTCAAGGCGGGCGACCCCATCTGGTTCAAGTTCGAAAAGAACGCGACCCACCTCTTCGATAAGGTGTCTGGCAAGAACCTCATTTAAGTCCGGTCTAACCAGGCCCTCCTTTTGGGCGACTGCGGTTTTGCCATCCTTTTGCCGCGGTCACATATAAGGCTCCCCTCCCGTCCGCTGGGCGAGAGGGGAGCCTTTCTTTGTGTTGGGACTGTCTGACCGGTCGTTTGTCTCGATCTGTAACGGATAGGGCCGATTTCGGACGTTAGATGTTACAGATCGAGACGGTTCCGCTGAGCTAACCATTTCATCTAAATCTGTAACACCAAAGGCGAATTTCACCTGCTAGATGTTACAGATTGAGATAAACCCGAGGGGAGGGGCCGGTATGTCTCAATCTGTAACGGCTGGGACCGTTTTGGTTGAGTAATTGCTACGGATCGAGATTGTTTGGCCGAGTCGGATCACAGGGTAACGTGCGGGCACAAAAAGCGGAGCCGCGTTGCCACGACTCCGCTTTCAAGAGGATGGGTAAAGGAAACGAAATTAGCTCAGGTGCCAAATCTCGTCGTTGTACTGGGAGATGGTGCGGTCGGACGAGAAGGTGCCGGCGTTGGCGATATTGATGAGCGCCTTGCGCATCCAGGCGTCCTGGTCCTCATAGTCGGCCAGCACGCGCTCCTTGGTCTGGATATACTCCTCAATGTCGAGCAGGGCCATAAACCAGTCCTTGCCCTTAATGTCGTCGTGCAGGCGCTGCAGGCGCTCGGCATTGCCGGTCGCCATAAAGGCCGGGTTGGTGATGAAGTCCACCAGCAGTTTAATGCCGGGCTTGCGGTAGAGCACACCGGCGTCATAGGTGCCGTTGGCATAGAGCTGCTCGACCTGTTTGGAAGAGGCGCCAAAGGTATAGATGTTCTCGTCGCCCACGAGCTCGGCAATCTCCACGTTGGCACCGTCGAGCGTGCACAGGGTTAGGGCGCCGTTGAGCATGAACTTCATGTTGGAGGTGCCGCTCGCCTCCTTGGAGGCCAGGCTGATCTGCTCGGAGATGTCAGCGGCGGGGATCACGCGCTCGGCGGCGGTGACGTTGTAGTTCTCGATCATGACAACCTGCAGGTAGGGAGCCACGTCGGGGTCGTTTGCAATCCACTGCGACAGCGTCAGGATCAGATGGATGATGTCCTGCGCGATAGTGTAGGCAGGCGCCGCTTTGCCGCCAAAGATGATGGTGACGGGGTGCTTAGGTCTGTTGCCGTTCTTGATATCGAGGTACTTCCAGATGATGTAGAGCGCGAGCATCTGCTGGCGCTTGTACTCGTGGATGCGCTTGACCTGGACGTCGATGATGGCGTTGGAGGGAATGGTCACGCCCTGCTCGAGCGCCATGAACTGGCGCATGATGACCTTGGCCTCGACCTTGGTGGCGGCCAGGCGCTCAAGAACGTCCTTGTCGTCGGCGAACTTGGCGAGTTTGCTCAGATCGCCGGTGCTGCGCCAGTCGGTGCCAATCACATCGTCGAGCAGGCTGGCGAGCGCGGGATTGGCCCCATGGATCCAGCGGCGGAAGGTGATGCCGTTGGTCTTGTTGGAGAACTTCTTGGGATAGATCTCGTAAAACGGATGAAGCTCGGTGTCCTCCAGGATCTTGGTGTGGAGGGCGCTACGCCGTTGATGGAGAAGCCAAAGTGGATGTCCATGTGGGCCATGTGGACGGTGTCGTGCTCGTCGATGATGGCGACGCGCGGGTCATCGTGCTCGACCTTCGCGATCTCATCGAGCTTGACGATAATGTCGGCGATGGCAGGGGAGACCTTCCGCAGGCTGGCGAGCGGCCACTTCTCGAGCGCCTCGGCAAGAATCGTGTGGTTAGTGTAGGCGACCATGGAGCGTACGATGGTCACGGCCTCGTCAAACTCGATGCCATGCTCGGTGGTGAGCAAGCGAATGAGCTCGGGGATGACCATGGTGGGGTGCGTGTCGTTGATCTGGACAACGGCGTAATCGGCCAGATCGTGCAGGTTGCTGCCGCGCTCGATGGCCTCGTCGATTAGGAGCTGGGCGGCGTTGCTCACCATGAAGTACTCCTGGTAGATGCGAAGCAGGCGGCCCTGCTCGTCGGAATCGTCGGGGTAGAGGAACAAGGTGAGGTTCTTGGCGATCTCGGTCTTATCGAAGTCGATGGAGCTGCCGGGGACCAGGCCGTCGTCGACGCTCGCCAGGTCGAAAAGGCGCAGGCGGTTCTTGGTGGGCTGGCCGTAACCGGGCACATCGATGTTGACGAGCTTGGAGGTAACGGCAAAATCGCCGAATTCGACGGTGTAGGAGCGGTCATCGTCGACTAGGATGTCTTGCTCACCGAGCCACTCGTCGGGGACGGCCTTCTGCTGGTTGTCGACAAAGCGCTGACGGAACAGACCGTAGTGATAGTTGAGGCCCACGCCATCGCCGGTCAAGCCCAGCGTGGCAATGGAATCCAGGAAACATGCGGCCAAGCGGCCCAGGCCGCCGTTGCCGAGTGACGGCTCGACCTCGAATTCCTCGATCTTGTTGAGGTCGTGGCCTGCGGCGGTGAGCTGGTCCTTAACCTCGTCGTAGATGCCGAGGTCGATCATGTTGTTGATGAGCAGCTTACCGATCAAAAATTCGGCGGAAATGTAATAGAGCTTTTTCTTGCCGTTGTTGAGCGGGCGGGCGGCGGAGCGCTCCTGCACGAGTTTGACCAGCAGCTTGTAAATGCGACGGTCGTCGAGCTGCTCGAGCGAGGTGCCAAAAGACTGCTCGGCGAGTTCCATGAGGTTAATTTGGGGCATGTTTTCTCCTGTGATGGGTTGTTTCATGTCTGCAATTCATAAGAAGCCCGCGCGAGGGGATTGGGGTGGCCTCGCGCGGGAAAAGCAAGCGCGTCCGCACGGTGGGGAGGGGTCAGGCGCGGTAGCTCCTATTGAGGAAGCTCGATTTCGGCTTCCGACGGGATGCGGAAGTAGGTCTCGGTCCAGTCGGTGAGTTTGTGCTCGAGCTCGCGGGTGATGGCGCCGTCGAGCATGCGCCAGGTCCAGTTGCCGCCCAGTGTGGCAGGGGTGTTGATGCGCGCCTCGTTGCCCAAGTTGAGCAGGTCCTGCATGGTGTAGATGCACGTGTCGCTCACGCTGGCTGCGATGGTTCGGTTGAGTGCGTCGGTGATAGGCTCGCCGGCCTGCTGATGGGTGTACAGGGCTGCCTGCTCGCGCTGACGCGGGGTGGCCGTTCCCTCAAACCAGCCGCGCGCCGTCTCGTTGTCGTGGGTGCCCACGTAGGCGACGGTGTTGGCGATGTAGTTATGCGGCAGGTAGTACGAGTTGGTGCCCTCAAAGGCAAACTGCAGGATCTTCATGCCGGGGAAGCCCGAGTTGTCGCGCATGTCGATGACGCCGGGGGTGAGGAAGCCAGGTCCTCGGCGATGATGGGCAGCGTGCCGAGCTTTTCCTCGAGCGTCTTGAAGAACTTGAGGCCGGGACCCTGCGTCCACGAACCGTAGGACGAATCGGGCGAGGAGAACGGCACCTCCCAATAGGCCTCGAAGCCGCGGAAGTGATCAAGGCGGATGACGTCGTACATGTCGAGGGCGGCGCGAATGCGGCCCTCCCACCAGGAGAAGCCGTCGGACTCCATGGCGTCCCAGTCGTAGATGGGGTTGCCCCAGTACTGGCCGGTGGCCGAGAACTGGTCGGGCGGCGTGCCGGCGACGCTCACGGGATTGCCGGCGGCGTCGATCTTAAAGAGCTCAGGCGTCGCCCACATCTCGACGGAGTCACGCGAGACGTAGATGGGCAGGTCGCCGATGATGAGAATGCCGCGCTCGTTGGCATAGGCCTTGAGGCGGCTCCACTGGCGATCGAAGAAGTACTGCGTCATCTGGTGGTAGAGCATACGCGCCGGATGGTTGGCGCAGACCTTGGCGGAAGCCTCGCCGCGGGTGCGGAGCTCCGCGGGCCACTCCCAAAACGCCTTGAGACCGCACTCCTCTTTGACGGTCATGAACTCACAGTAGGGGATGAGCCAGTCCTCGTTGGCCTGGATAAAGCCATCGAAATCGGCCGGCTTGTCGGCGGCAAAGCGCTCGGCGGCGCGGTCGAGAATCTGACGGCGGCCGCCAAAGATAGCACCGTAGTCGACATTGCTGGGGTCGGATCCCAGATACACGCCATCGATATCGCGCTGCTCCAGATACCCTGCTTCGATAAGCTCGGCAAAGTCGATAAAGTTGGGGTTGCCAGCGCGGGCCGAGAACGACTGATAGGGCGAGTCGCCATAGCTGGTCGTCGTAAGGGGCAGAATCTGCCAGTAATGTTGTTTGCACGAGGCGAGAAAATCGACGAAGTCGTAGGCATTCCAGCCAAAGCCGCCGATTCCGTATGGTCCGGGCAGAGATGAGACGGGCATGAGGACGCCGCTTGCACGCTCCATGAATGCGCTCACCAACCTTCTTGTTGTGGGGTCGGCCTGCCGATGGGTGTGCAGTCCGCCTCCGATGTTCTGATTCGATACGCCTATTGTAAAACATGTTGTTTAAACATGTACAGGCAAGATAAAAAAGTTGGTCGATTTTCGGCGAATGGTTACATGCCATGAAAAAAAGCCCCGACCTCACAACGTGAGATCGGGGCAAGAGCGGTATGTAGGTTTTTGCTACTCGGCGTCGGCGAAGCCGTTGGGGTTGTGGCTCTGCCAGTTCCAGCTATCGCGGCACATGTCCGCGATGTCGTATTGGGCCTTCCAGCCCATCATGCGCTCGGCCTTGGAGGCATCGCACCAGTTGGCAGCGATGTCGCCGGCGCGGCGCTCGCGGATCACGTAGGGCAGCTCCTTGCCACAAGCCTTGGAGAAGGCGGCGACGACCTCGAGTACCGAGGTGCCGGTGCCGGTGCCCAAGTTAAAGATCTCGACGCCGGTCTTGCCGTTCATCCAGTTAAGGGCGGCAACGTGACCAGAGGCCAGATCGCACACGTGGATGTAGTCGCGCACGCCGGTGCCGTCGGGGGTGGGGTAGTCGTTGCCAAAGACCTGAACGGCCTCGAGCTTGCCCACGGCGACCTGGGCGACATAGGGCACCAGGTTGTTGGGGATGCCCTTGGGGTCCTCGCCGATCAGGCCCGACGGATGAGCGCCGATGGGGTTGAAGTAACGGAGCAGCACGACGTCCCACTCGGGGTCGGCGGTGTGGACGTCCATAAGGATCTGCTCGATCATCCACTTGGTCCAACCATAGGGGTTGTCGCGGGCTTCTTAGGATCCTCCTCGGTGACGGGCGGGTTGTCCGGGTCGCCGTAGACGGTCGAGGAGCTTGAGAAGATGATGGACTTGCAGCCATGGTTGCGCATGACGTCGACGAGCACCAGGGTGTTCTCGATGTTGTTGTGGTAGTACTCGACGGGCTTGCTCACCGACTCGCCGACGGCCTTAAAGCCGGCGAAGTGGATGACGCGGTCGATCTGATGGGTATCGAAGATCTTGTTCATCGCATCGCGGTCGAGCACGTTGGCCTCGTAGAAGGTGAGGTTCTTGGCGGCCTCGTCGCCCACGATGGTCTTGACGCGGTCGACGGCGACGGCGCTGGAGTTGGAGAGATCATCGACGATGACGACCTGGTAGCCACCCTCGAGCAGCTGAACGACGGTGTGCGAGCCGATAAAACCGGCGCCACCGGTAACGAGGACGCAGGTGTCTTTGGGGTCGAGTGCTTTGGACATGTAGTCTCCTATCGAATCAGGAACACTTCTTCAGGGGAGTATAGCGCAGGCAGGGACGCCCAAATCGTGCGCTGTAGGAAAAGCAGAGGATTGTGCTAACGTATTCATAGAAGAGCTTGCGTACGCATAACCTGATCTTTGGCATTTGCTTACGAGCCGCTGACCTTGCAGTTTCCTGCCGTTCGTGGAAATCGTTGGGACGCGCCATATGTACGCTAATATGTATGAGTTGAGCGACATATAAATAAGCATGTAACGGAGTACATATGTCACCAAACAGCGATTCCATCCTTTCCCAGGAGCTCTCGCGCCGCACTGCCCTCAAGGCCCTGTTCGGCGCCGCTTCTGCGGCAGTTCTTTTTGGCCTGCCCACTCGCGCCCATGCGGCGGAGGCTTCCAAAGAAACCACCGATAAATTGAATGCCGCCCAGGCCCAACTCGACGAGGTCCAGGCCCAGCTCGACAGCATCGCAAATGAGTATGCGGCGCTGGCCAACAAGAATGCCCAGACCCTCAACGACATCGAGAATGTCCAGGGCAAGATTGACGACACGCAGGCCCAGATCGATGAAAAGAAGGCTGAGCTCAAGAAGAAGCGCAACGACCTTTCCGATCGCGTGGCCGCCAGCTACAAGTCCGGCGGTACGAATATCCTGTCGCTGCTGCTGGCCTCTGGCTCGTTTGAGGAACTCGTCGCCAACGCGCATTACGTTGAGAAGATCAACAAGAGCGACCGCGATGCCATCGAGGATATCCAGACGATTCAGGCTGAGCTCGACGCGCAGAAGACCGAGCTCGAAGCACAAAAGGCCAACCTGGAGAAACTCAAGGACCAGCAGACGGCTCAGATGCAGGATATGCAGGCCAAGCAGCAAGAAGTCCAGACCGTGCTGAACGGTCTTTCCGACGACGTCAAGGAACTCATGGCTCAGCGCGATTCCGAGATCCTCGCTGCCGCCCAGGCTGAGGAGGCCGCTAGGAAGGCGGCTGCGGCAGCCGCGGCCTCTGCGAACACGGGCTCTTCTTCGGGTGGCTCGAGCTCGGGTGGCGGCTCGTATGCCGGCGGCACCCCGCAACAGACGGGCGGTTCGGGCAAGCAACAGGCCGTCGTCAATGCGTGCTACTCGACGCCTTCTCCCGGCCAGGGCTGGTGTGCTGCCTGGGTTACCAACGTCTTCCGCAATGCCGGCGTGGGCTATTTTGGCGGCAACGCGTGTGACATGTTCAACGCCTGGTGCTATAGCTCCGACCGCTCGGCGCTGCAGGTGGGCATGATCGTGGCCGATTCCTCGCACAGCGGCACGGGTGCTCCGGGCCTTATCTACGGTCATGTGGGTATCTACGTTGGCGGCGGCATCGTAATGAGCAACGAGGGCGCCATTACGTCTAAGTCGCTTGATTCGTTCATCAGCTTTTATGGTACTGGCTCTGGCGTGCGTTGGGGCTGGCTTGGCGGTATTGCGCTGTCGTAAAGCCGACGGGGCCGTGTGCCCGCCCGCAATATATTTGATTGCCTGCTCGGGCAGTCCTGCGCAAGACGAAGGCCACATTAAGTGGCCTTCTTTGCGTGCGGAACTCGCGATCAATCAAATATATTGCGGGCGGGCACACGGCCCTCTCGGGTTCGGGCGCGACATACCGGACTGGTTGTCTGAATTAAAGAAAGTGAAGGCCCCTTTCGGGGCCTTCTTTTTATAAAAATTCGCCGACTCGGTGGACTTCGGTTTTGGAATTTGGAGCCGACGGCTCACCAAAGTGGAAAATGAAATATAACCTAGTTGCAATAATCGCCTTGTTGCGAACTCGAACTGATCATGTAGATTTAAAATAGCCGCAATTTGCAATTGTCGAGCGGTGCGTTGGGTTGGAGCTGCTGCAGGTCCGATATGGATTGCGGTCTTGCGCCCCGATGTCCAAATAGGTTTCTCTCTCTAGACGGGAAGTTGCTCATGGACGCCATATATGACGGAGACGGCTGGTCGATCATTATACTTGGCGCCTGGTCGGCTCGAACGACAATGGGGATGTGGTGTTTGATGGACTATGTCCAAAGCATCTCCATCCTTTTGTTTCGTCGTTAATTGAGAGTTCCGCTCGTGTTGCCCCCTACAGCTCGGCGTCGCTTCATGATACGGACGTTTTGAAGACCATAAGGGAATCAATTGACGAGGGCACGATGAGCAGCCCGCTGTTTTCTCAGCTTGTGGGGCTAGATGAGATTGGCTCGAAACGGCTGCTTGCGGGCGAAAAAGTGGAACTCACTTATCGGTCGATGATTTCAATCCTGCGGCTAGCCGATGTTCTTCGCAAATAAATGATAACGGGACAAGTGAGCTAGATCACTTGTCTCGTTATTAATTAAAGTGGATCGCGGTGGGCAGGCTATAAAAATTCGCCGACTCGGTGGACTTCGGGTTCTAGGTCTACGTTGAATTGGTCTTTGACGGTTGTTTGGATGTGGCGGATGAGTTCGTCGACATCGGCGGCGGTGGCGTGGTCGGCGTTGACGATAAAGCCGCAGTGCTTTTCGCTCACCTGCGCGCCGCCAACGGCGTGTCCTCGCAGGCCGGCATCCATGATGAGCTTGCCGGCAAAGTAACCCTCGGGGCGCTTGAAGGTGGAGCCGGCACTCGGCATGTCGAGCGGTTGCTTGTCCTCGCGGCGCTGGCGGTAGTCGTCCATGTCGGCCTTGATCATCGCGCGTTGCCCGGTGCGAGGTTGAAGGTGGCAGAAAGAACGATAAAGCCGTCGTCGGCGATGCGACTCTTGCGATAGCCCAGGTTGAGCTCATCGACATCGAACTCGATGATGTTGCCGCTGCCGCGGGTGCCGTCGTCGAGCATGCGGGCGGGCTTGTAGACGCGCACAGACTCCAGCACGTCTGCCATGCAGGCACCGTAGGCGCCGGCGTTCATGTAGCAGGCGCCGCCGACCGATCCGGGGATGCCCGAGATGGGCTCCATGCCGGTGAGACCGGCCTCGGCTGCCGCCGCGGCGACATCGGAAAGCAAGGCGCCGGCCGCCGCCGTGACGTGCGTACCGTCGACCGTAATGTCGGAGAGGCCTTCGCCCAACGCCACGACGACGCCGCGGATACCCTTGTCGCCGACGAGCAGGTCGGAGCCGTTGCCCACGATGGTGAGCGGCAGGTCGCAGCGATAACAGGTGTCGAGCGTGGCGACGAGGCCCTGCTCGGTATCGGGCGTGACAAAGACGTCGGCCGGGCCGCCGATCTTAAACGTGGTGTGCTCGCGCATGGGCTCGCTCATCAGCACGTTGTCCTCGCCGGCAACGCCAGCAAGCGCGCACAGCAGGTCCTCGTTAAAAAAGTCGTTCTCGTGCATACGAATATCCGCCTTTTGGTGGTCGTTGTCATCAATCGATTGCAATATACCCCACCCGGACGGATTTGGTGCGCTGGCGGCGATAAAACAGCCGTCTACCGGATTGGTAAAGTGTTTATCACCGAGGTAGAGGGTCGGTCGCTATACTTTCAAGAGATTGCGCGTAAACCCGGAAGGAGCGAGATGGCCAACAAAGTCACCCTCAAGCAGATCGCCCAGGAGGTGGGGCTTTCCCCCTCGTCGGTCTCGCTTGTTCTCAATAATCGGCCCTGTCGCATCTCGGAAGAAAACCGCAAGCTCATCAAGGAGGTCGCGGCGCGCAACCACTATGTCCCCAACCAGATTGCGCGTAGTCTGGTCATGCGCGAGTCGCGCACGCTGGCCTTATCGTCCCTAACATCGAGAGCCGCTTTTTTGCCTCGCTCGCCGGTAGCCTGGAAAAGCGCTGCCGCGAGGACGGCTATGCGCTCTTCATTACCAGCTCGGGTGGAAGTGCCGACGACGATCTGGAGCTGCTGCGCCAGCTGGTAACGCGCGGCGTTGATGGCGTCTTCCTGGTTGTGGGCGACGAGTTCTCCGACGACCGCGCCTGCGCGAAGAAGTCAGCCATCTGCTATCCCTGCCGTGATGGTCGACCGTGCCATTGAGGGGCTCGAGTGCGACAAGGTGATGTTCGACCACGAGATGGGTGGCTACATGGCCACTCGCTATCTGATCGAGCAGGGTCACCGTCGCATTGCCTGCTTGGTTAACGCGCGCCGTTCCAATACGGGGCGTAAGCGACTTGCCGGCTATGAGCGCGCGCTGCGCGAGGTTGGCCTGCCTATCGACGCACGTTTGGAGTTTGAGAGCGAGTACTACATTCCGAGTGCCTACGAGGCCTCGGAGGCGGTGCTCGCAACTGATGCCACCGCTGTGTTCGCAAGTTCGGATAACATCGCCCTCGGTCTGCTCAAGCGCTTGCACGAGATGGGGAAGAGCATCCCGGGCGATATCTCGGTGGTGAGCTATGACAACTCGGCGGCCGACGTTCTCTTTGAGCCGGCGCTGACCGCGATTGAGCAGGATCCTGGTGTCCTTGCGGAGCATGCTTTTGGCTGCATGTCCAAGCGTCTTGCCGGTAGGGGCGGCAGGCGTGCCGAAGAGGTCGTCCTGGAGCCGGCGCTTATCGTTAAGGGCAGCGTGCTCGAACTTACCGAATGTAGCTAAACGTACTTGTTTGTTTGCATAGATTGCATGCGGAGTGTCTGCTATTTGCCGGCGGGGCCGGGGTGCCTGCCTTGTTTTGAGAAGTTCGCGGAGCCCACTTCTCACAAGGCAGCACTCCGGCCCTCGTCCGTGAACTCTTCCGCTGGGCGAGCCATAGACGCCGCGCGCCGATGCGATAAAGCAGTGGCTTGAAATTGGTGCTATATTCAGCATGAGTTGTTTAATGCTAGTATGGGAGGCTGATATGGGGCTGTTCAAGAAGAAAAACCCGCAGGATGCCTTTGATCCCGATGTGTTTACCATCACGGATACGATTTTGGACCCGCCGCGGTTTACATTTTTGCCGGCTATCTACCAGGACGCCACGCGCCGCAAGTGGCCGTGCATCAGCGCGGTGCGACCCCGAGGATTTTTGACTACGCGGATGTGCTGCAGTGCGAAGTAGCCGAGGCGGGCGATCCGGAGGCCGAGGAAGTGGCTTCAAAACAGGAATTTGCCCAGCGTATCCTGGCAAATCCTGCCAAGGCGGCGAAAATAAATGCTGCCAAGCGTAATATGTGTCTTGGTATGGGCGTTGTTGTGGCGGTTCAGACGGGAAAAGACGAGGTTTCCAAATTAGAGATTCCCGTTATGACCGACGAGGTCAAACGCGATTCAAGTCTATATAAGTCGTATCGGAATGTCGCCGAGAAGATCAAGGCCGAATTTGATGCCATGGGAGGGCTGACCTAATTTTGGCGGCATACGTGTCTGAATGAGGAGTCTGTGCAATGGCAGACGAATCTTATGCAATTCCCCCCAAAGATCGTGCTGTTGAGGGAATTCTTTGGTATATCCAGCACCATCAGCTTGCCGGCGGCGATCGCCTGCCGGCCGAGCGCGTGCTGTGCGAAGAGATTGGCGTTTCGCGTACGGCGTTGCGTGCCGGTATCACGCGGCTTATTTCGTGTGGAACGCTCGAGAGCGTCGCGGATCGGGCACGTATGTGTGTCCTCCCAAGCCGCTGAACATCTTCCAGGAAACGTATAACTTTTCCGATGCTGTGCGGACTGCGGCCTGCACCCCTCTTCTCGTCTGGTTTCCACCGGGACCATCGAGGCGGATGAGGCGCTTGCCGACAAGCTTGGGGTGGCTGTAGGCGCTCCCTTGCTCCGCATGCAGCGCGTTCGACTTATTGAGGGCGAGCCGGCGTCAATCGAGACCGCTCACGTTAACCTGTCCCTGTGCCCATCGCTTCCCGAGCACGATTTTGAGTGTGAGAGCCTTTACGATGTCTTGCTCAAAGAAGGTGGCGTGCGCGTTGAGCATGGACGTGAGCATGTCTCCATCTCGCGTTTGAACGTCGAAGAGGCCGAGCTGCTCCAGCAAGAAGAGGGAACGCCGGTGTTCTATGAGAGCTCGATCGAATTTGATAAGGACATGCGTTTTGTGGAGCATTGCAAATCGGTGATTTTGCCCACAAAGTTCCGCTTTGCCGATAACGGCGAAGAGAACAGCATGAGGAGCGTGGCAGGTGAACAATGGCTGAAACAGTAGATGCCACCCCGGTTTATATGCGCATTCGACGCCGCATCGAGGAACGTATCGAGCGCGGTGCATATCCCACGGGTTCCATGATTCCGTCCGAAAAAGACCTCGCCGAGGAATTTGGTACGACACGCTTGACCATCCGAAGCGCTGTCGATGAGCTGGTTCGGCGCGGGCAGATTCGCCGTGTTCGGGGAAAAGGTGCCTTTGTGGCGCAGAAAGTACCTGCTTTTTTTGAACGCACGGTCGGTTTCCGTGAATCGGTCCGTGCTTCGGGCGGCGAGCCGTCCGTCCGTATTCTCGCGCGTTCCAAGCGTTATGCGGGGCCATATTACGCCGACCTGTTTGGCATCGCCGAGGACGACCTGCTCTATTCCGTTCGACGCCTGAACTGCATAAACGGTAGCCCCGTATCGATTGAGACGGCGCTGATTCCCTGCCTGCTGTTCCCAACCATCGAAGATATTGACGTGTCGGTCTTCAGTTTGTACGAGACCTATGAGATGCTGGGCCGAAAGCCAGTCATGGCACAGGAAAAGCTCGATATCGAAGCGCTGGGCGCACGAGATGCCGGCCTCCTTGGACTGGAACAGGGCGATCTTGTTTTGCTTTTGGAATGCGTGAGCTATGACGCGAGCGGTCAGGCTATCGAGTATGTAAAGTCCTTCAATCGTGGCGATACGGGCGGCTACACCTATACGTACTAGCTGGTATTTTGTGAATAACGGCTGGGAAACTAACCAGTTTTGATCGTTGGGTCAGCTGTATATACAACCTTACATGGCTCAAAATCGACCGTTCGCCGAAGGGGATAAATTAATCGACAAAGAGGTATCAAAAAGCCGTAACCTGTAACTGTGATTGGTATCAAATACTAATGATTTGTTACGAGGTGAGACGATGAAGATGCTCGATTACGTTCAGCTTGCCCATGTGCGTATGGGAGAGAACCTCGAGCGTTCGTCTGAGCTGGTAGCGCAGCTCGTTGATATTTTCCAGTCCGGTTCTTTTGACGCGCTGCGCATCGTTGCTTCGGGTTCGTCGCGCCATGCTGCGGATTGCGCCCGCGATTACCTGCAAGATGCGCTGCAGATGCAGGTGTCCGTTGTGACGCCCGAGGCCTTCGTCGATTTTGAACACACCTATCCACAGCATGCGCTTAACATTGCCGTCTCGCAGAGCGGCTATTCAACCAATACGATTGCGGCGCTCGATTACATGCGCGCACACGATATGGCTGCAGTTGCGCTCACGGCAAACGTCGAGGCACCCATCAAGGAACACGCTGACATCGTTCTTGACTACGGTGTGGGCGTCGAGTCGGTGGACTTTGTGACTCTGGGCATCGAGGTTCTCGTTGAGTACCTGGTGCTCTTTGGTATTTACGGCGGTCAGGCGCGCGGAACGATTGACGCCAAGGGCGTTGCCCAGCGTCTTGACGACCTGCGCGAGGCTATCCAGCCAATGCCGTGATGTGCAAGACCGCCGAGGCATATGTCCAAGACCACATGCTCGAGCTTTCTGAGCACACGCCCGCTATGGTCGTCGGCAACGGCCCCAACTATGGTGTTGCCGAGGAGGCAGCGCTCAAGCTGAGCGAGACCATCAAGATTCCTGCCATGCATCACGAAGGCGAGGAGTTCGTCCACGGTCCCGAGATGCAGATCGTTCCGGGCTATCTGGTGTTTATTGTCGACGATCCGCAGGGGTCGGAGCGTCTTGCGAATATCGCCGATGCGCTATCGAACGTTACGACAAAAACGGTGCTGCTCACGGCCCATCCCAAGGGTGGGGCTCACGAGGTTGTGGTGCCTCAGGTGGCTCCGCTGCTCAGCGCAATTCCCAATCTCGTGTTCTTCCAGACGGTTGCGGCAATAATCGCCGAGCGTCTGAAGTCATGGGACGTTCACCCGTATCTCGATGCCGTCTCCAGGCAAATGGAGGTCAAGGCAGAGGGCTACGAAGAGTCAGTCAATGCGCTTAAGGCCAAAGCGGCTGAGTGTTACGGAATGTAAGCGGGTTTTGATGCCCGTTGGCATGGGGGATGTGGAAACAACCCCAGAAAGGAGAGACAAATGAAGGAAACCGAGAAGATCGAGATCATGCATTTCGACCAGGAGGGCTATCTCGAGGACGGCAAGGCGCTCTACGAGACCGGCAAGAAGATGACCGCGCTCGCCGACAAGGTTGCCGACGAGGGCTACGACGCCGTGTTCCTGATGGGCGTCGGCGGCACCTGGGACGAGCTCATGCAGCTCGAGTACCTCATGAACAAGTTCGGCGATCGCGACCTCGAGGTCTACCTGATCCACGCCGCCGAGTGGAACGCCATGGGCCACAAGCGCATGACCGAGAAGTCCGTCGTGCTCACCGCCTCCGAGTCCGGTACCACCCCCGAGGTCCTCGAGGCCGTCAAGAAGATGAAGGGCATGGGCGTGCGCGTCTACGCCATGACCAAGCCCGAGGGCCCCATCGGCCAGGCTGTCGGCGCCGAGAACTGCGTCGCATGGCTTCTGACCATGGTTCGGGCGGCTGTGAGAAGGGCTACTACCTCGCTGACTGCTTCGGCCTGCGCCTGCTCAACCGCCGCGGCTGCTTCCCCAAGTTTGACCTGTTTATCGAGCAGACCAAGGACATCTGGAAGGACATGCTCGATATCCGCAAGCGCTTCGAGCCGCGCGCCGAGGAGCTCGCCAAGAAGTACGCCCTGGCCCCCTACACCATGTTCATCGGCTCCGGCGCCCTGTGGGGCGAGACGATCCTGTTCTCGATGTGCATCCTCGAGGAGATGCAGTGGAAGCGCACCCGCTACATCACCTCGGCCGACTTCTTCCACGGCACCCTCGAGCTCGTGGAGCCCGGCGTCCCCGTGTTCCTGTTCATGGGCGAGGACGAGAACCGCAAGCTCGACGAGCGCGTCCGCGCGTTCCTGACCCGCGGCGTGACCGGCGACACCGACATCAACATCATCGACACCGCCGAGTTCGCGATCCCCGGCCTTGACGACGAGTTCCGCGTCATCGTGTCTCCGTGGATTCTGACGGTGCTCGTTACCGACCGCCTGGCTCGCTACTACGAGACGGTCACCAAGCACAACCTCAAGTATCGTCGCTACTATCACCAGTTCGACTACTAAAGAAAACGGGTGCGGGAACGTGCCGGGCTATTGAGAGGAACACAGAATGAGACAGTACATCATCGCCAGCCATGCGCACTTCGCTACCGGCATCAAGGAGAGCGTCGAGCTGCTCTCGGGCGCTCGCGACAACGTCCACGATCTTTCGATGTTCGTCGATGGCCGCATGGACGTGGCCGAGGAGGCCCAAAAACTGCTGGCAGGCATGTCTGCCGACGATGATGTCGTTGTCTGCACCGACCTCTTTGGCGGCAGCGTCAACAACGAGTTCACCAAGATCGTCCAGACGCGTCCCCGCACGTACCTCGTTACCAACATGAACCTTCCTCTCCTCATCCAGTTGCTGTTCTCTGACGAGTCGGCGCCGGTTGAGGAGACGATTCGCGCCATCGTCGCTGCGGACGATACGCGCGTGAAGTTTGTCAACGACCTTTTGGTCGATGACGACGAGGAAGAAGAGTTCTAATCCGCAGCACCTACTGACACGCCGTAAGACGGCACAAGACCTTTGGGGGGTCACATTATGATTCAGCTACTTCGCGTTGACCATCGCCTGCTTCATGGCCAGGTCGCAGTTTCCTGGGTTCAGGGCCTTGGCTCCAACTGCATCTTCTGCGTGGGCGATAAGGTCGCTAACGACCCGGTGTGGAAGACGACGCTCAAGATGGGCAAGCCTGCCGGCTGCAAGCTCGTCATCAAAGATATGGAGCATGCAATCGAAGCTATCAACTCGGGCGTGACCGACAAGTACAAGATGATCATCTGTGTCGCCACTATTGCTGAGGCAAAGCAGCTTGTTGAGGGCTGCCCGCAGATCAAGTCGGTCAACCTGGGCAACACCAAGCCCAAGGACGAGAAGCGTCCCGATGCGCGTCAGGTCTCTCGTCAGATCTTCCTGACGCGGCCGAGGAAGCCGATGTGCGCGAGATGCTGGATCGTGGCGTTGAGGTCGAGATTCGACCCCTGGCCGATGACCCCAAGGTTGACTGCGCCAGCGTGCTCTAGGCGTTCAATTTCGAAGAGTCTGAGCTCTTCGTAGTTTCCTATTAGGAAAGGGGGATATATGCTTACCCAAGCAATCCTCATCGGGCTTATCGCCGCATTTGGTAAGTTCGACTTCCAGCTCGGTACGCTCTATGCGTTCCGCCCCATCGTCCTGTGCCCGCTCGTGGGCCTGGTGCTGGGGGACCTGCAGTCCGGCCTCGCGATCGGCGCCAGCCTGGAGTTGCTGTTCATGGGCTCGATCTCCATCGGCGCCTACGTGCCGCCTGATGAGACGATCGGCGGCGTGCTCGCCTGCGCCTTCGCTATCCAGTTGGGCCAGAGCACCGAGCAGCCATCGCGCTCGCTATGCCCATCGCCACGCTGTGCCTTGCCATCAAGAACATCCTCAACGCCGCCCTGCCGATTCTGGTTGACCGCGCTGATGTCTTCTCCGGCCAGGGCAACCTTAAGGGTGTCTATGCGATGCACTTCCTGATCGGTTTGACCGGTATCATCATGGCGTTCCTGCTGTGCTCGCTGTCGTTCTATCTGGGTGCTGACGCCATCCAGGGCATGCTCGACTTCATCCCGCCCTTTGTCCTTGCTGGCTTTGGCGTTGCCGCCAACATCCTGCCGGCCATGGGCTTCGCCATGCTCGGCCGCCTGGTGCTCACCAAGCAGCTCGTGCCCTTCTACTTCCTGGCTTCCTGCTGTGCTCCTACGCCAACGTGCCCGTCCTGGGCGTCGCCCTGATCGCCATCATCATCGGCATCGACAAGTTCGACCTGCTCGGCCTGGGCGGAGCCCAGCCCCAGCTCTCCGCGGAAGGGGATGAGGACGATGACTTCTAGTCCCGAGAACAAGATCACGCGCTCCGACCTCGTCAAGAGCGCCGTCAACGTCGGCGCCCTGGGCATGGAGTTCTCCTGGACCTACTACAAGCAGATGAACATCGCCTTCTGCCTGATGGTCGCCAACATGCTCAAGAAGATCTACGCCGGCCGCCCCGACGACTACGCCGAGGCCCTGCACCGCCACTGCGCGTTCTTCAACATCACCGTCCAGTTCGCCCCGTTCGTCGGCGGCATCGCGATGGCCATGGAGGAGAAGGTCGCCCGCGGCGAGATCGAGCCCGAGAGCGTCAACGACGTCAAGGCCGCCCTCATGGGCCCGCTGTCCGGCATCGGCGACTCCATCTTCCTGTCGACGCTGCGCGTGGTCGCCGCCGCGGTGGGCATCAGCCTGTGCCAGGCCGGCAACCCCTTCGGCCCCATCGCCTTCCTGCTCATCTACAACGTCCCCGGCTTCGCGCTGCGCATCTGGGGCGCCGTCAAGGGCTACGAGCTGGGCGTGGGCTTCCTGGACGAGGCCCAGAGGACCGGCCTCATGCAGAAGATCATGACCTGCGTGGGAATCGTGGGCGTCATGGTCGTGGGCGCCATGTGCAAGGACATGTTCTGGGCCAGCATCCCGGTGGCCATCGGCTCGGGCGAGGACGCCCAGACCCTCCAGGACATCCTGGACGGCATCATGCCCGGCATGCTCGGCATGATCGCTTCTGGCTGTACTACTGGCTGCTGTCCAAGAAGATCAACCCCATGGTGCTGATCGTGGCCACCATGGTCGTGGGCATCATCGGCGCGTTCTTCGGCGTGCTGGCGTAAGGGCCCGGCCTATTATCTGCCCCCAAGGGAAACGGCGACCCATTGCGGTCGCGTTTTTTATTACCGAAAGCTAGTTGGAGGTGCTTCGTGATTCGATCTGACAATCCACCCGATAATGGCGTGAGCGGGGCGATGTATCTATTTGGCACGGCGCTCTTGTGGAGTTTTATCGGCATCCTCGTTCGCGCCAATTCGCAGTCAGCTCTTTTGATCGGTGCCGTCACGGCAATATTTATGGCGCTCTTTATCCTGCTCGTCGGCAGGCCCGTCCTTCGCGTCAGCCGTCTTATTGTCCTTGTGGCCGTCTGCAACTTCGTGACGGGCACCACGTTTAACTTTGCCAACCAGCTCACGACGGTCGGCAACGCGATCGTTCTGCAGTACACCTCGATGATTTTCGTTATCGTGTATCAATCGCTCGCAACTCGCACGTTGCCCTCGCCTGCGAAGATTGCCTCCGTGGTGGTTGCTTTTACGGGTATGGGACTTTTCTTTTTAGGTGATTTGAGCGCCGAGGGCATGCTCGGCAACCTGCTTGCCGTCATTTCGGGCGCCACCTTTGGGCTGTGTTTCTTTTTAAACTCTCGCCCCGATGCGTCGCCCATGGTGTCCTCGCTCATCTCCTGCGGCATCTCGATACTGCCGATCGTCTATTTTGCCGGCGACCTAGGCTCCGTGAAACCCTTTGAGTGGGGGCTTATGCTGGTGCATGGCCTTTTTTGCAGCGGCCTTGCGAGTGTGCTGTATGCCAAGGGGATTGCGCGCACCAACGCGTTTGCGGCCAACTTGGTCTGCATGAGTGAGGTCGTGCTCGCTCCCTGCTGGTCGGCGCTCCTCTTTGGCGAGGTCTTTCGCTGGAACGAGTTTTTGGGCGCAGCGATTATCGTTTTGGTGATTGTGGCCAACTTGGCATCCGATGCCTTTGGCGATGGCTTTCTGGTGACGCTTGTCAGCCATCGAAATAAAGAGCGCGCCTGACGGGATACGTCTGCCGTTTACGGTAAAAAACACCCCGCTGAGCGAGTGGTATTAAATAGTAAGAACCTGCATACCTATAATTGGTATCAAATCATTTGTGCCTGGCATGGGTGTTAGCAGCACACCAGATACGCTTCGAGCCATGTGATCGAACTCCCGGAATTGATATCAGCAGCGCGCGCGACGGGAGTGACGACGGTTCGAGATTCTTAATTGGGAGGAACTATGCTTGTCCAAGCAATCCTCGTCGCTTAGTCGGAGCGTTTGGATGCCTCGACTACCAGCTCGGCACCCTCTACGCATTTCGCCCCATCGTCCTGTGCCCGCTCGTGGGCCTGGTGCTGGGGGACCTGCAGTCCGGCCTCGCGATCGGCGCCAGCCTGGAGTTGCTGTTCATGGGCTCGATCTCCATCGGCGCCTACGTGCCGCCTAACGAAACCATCGGCGGCGTACTCGCCTGCGCGTTTGCCATACAGCTCGGTCAGGGTACCGAGACGGCCATCGCGCTTGCCATGCCCATCGCCGTCCTTTCGCTGACGTTCGACAACATTACCAGTGCCTTGTTCCCCGTGTTTGTCGACATGGCAGACAAGTTCGCCCTCAAGGGAAACCTTAAAGGCATCTACGCCGTTCATTGGGGAATTGGAATCTGGGGCTGCGTCGAGTACTTCCTGCTGTGCGGCGGCGCCTTCTATTTGGGTTCCGACGCCATCCAGGGCCTGCTCGACTTCATCCGCCCTCATCATCGACGTTGCGGCG
>ENA-OQCE01000074-OQCE01000074.1-human-gut-metagenome-genome-assembly--contig:-NODE-74-length-43616-cov-2.945388_pt1 | contig 43616 bp, 58 predicted proteins | sample MGYA00242495_ERZ504572 | MGnify/ENA primary metagenome ERZ504572 (study PRJEB26092, sample SAMD00036228) | human gut metagenome | host: Homo sapiens | study: EMG produced TPA metagenomics assembly of... | reverse complement strand
CTTACGGTCTTTTGCCACCGTGCTTTCGCATGGTAAGGCGGATCGATGCCGCGCATCGAGTCCTAAGGCAAATGGCTGTACACAGGATGTTCCAGCTGTTATCGTGATTTCTACGTTTCAAAAAGACCCGCCTCTTACAATGGCTATAAAAAGCTAATAGCCCAAAACCGAGCCTACGACTGCGTCCGGGTTAGGGCTTACCTTGCCGATTTTTCTTACGGTCTTTTGCCACCGTGCTTTCGCCATGGAGACGGCAAAAGCCGATCCGCCTTACCAAGGCGGATTGATGCTGCGCATCGAGTTTTAAGGGAAAAGACCGGAAGTGGATCGTTCTAAGCGCCATTGTGCTTTCTATTTCAAAGGATCAGCCTCTTACAAAAACCGAATATAAGATAAGAGCCCAAAACCGAACCTACGTCTACGTCCGGTTTTGGGCTTCTCTTATGTTTTTTTGTCTTCCAATCTTTTGCGTTCCAATCGTTTGCCTCTATGTTTTCCTCTTCGTGTTTTCGCCTTGGAGACGGCGAAAGCCGTTCCGCCTTGCCAAGGCGGGGGACCAAAAGCCACTTGATTCTGCAAAGCAGAAGGCAAGTCCTTTTGGTGGTGGATGAGGAGGGGCAGTTTGGCGCCGTGCGTTCTGGTCTTTCTTCTATTTACATGATTCGAATGGGGCTCAGATTGGTTCAGATGCGAGGAAAAAAGCTGCAGGCTGACGACGTCATGCAACGAATGCCCCGTTCCGATCTTTTCTTCCATTTGCTTTTTGCGAATTCGGTTCAGATGGATCCAGATGCGAGGAGCCCCCACTTCCACCGACGACAGGCGGAAATTCCCGTTATTACGTTTTCCTAACGCCATCGTATTTCCGTCCATTTACCTTTTTCGAATATGGCTCCAGATTGGCCAGATGCTAGGAATAACGCGAAGCAGGCTGACGACGTCGTACAAGATTTGGGTACTTCTAGGAAGCCTGCCGCGTTTGACAACGCAGATGGACCGATATGGACTGTAGGCGAAAAAGGTTTCCTACATCATCCGAAAAAATTCCAAGAAGTGGCTCGCCCGACGAAGGCATTTTTTCGGGCGTCTTTAACATGAAATTGTGTATCGCAACATTTTACGATGCGCCATGCCTTCATTGCCACCTCATAAATCTTGAAAAGGCAATGAAGGCACCTCGTGCAGAGAATCGGAGCGATTTTTGCTCCGAGTAAAAATAAAAGGGGAGCCCGACGTCTCCCTACGAGCGGTAGCGAGGAACATTTTTCGATGGGCCCCGCTCATCGCAAGACGCGGCCAACGCGATTCGGCTGCAGGCCCGTGTGACCAAAAAATCAATTCGGCGCCCTCCCGTAGGGCGGTTTGGCGCCGGCCCCTAAAAATGCTATAATATCCCTATCTATCAGAAGGGAGCCTTCATCCTTGTACGTCATCACACGCAATGTCCAGACGGAACTTGTGGTCCAAAAATCCCGGTTCCTGACAAGTTTATACCGCGTTTCTACTGAAATAGAGGCACAGGCCAAGATCAAGGCCCTCAAAAAAGAATATTGGGATGCCAATCATAATTGCACGGCCTATATCGTCGGCATCAAGCCCCGGGCGGAGCGCTCCAGTGACGATGGGGAGCCGGCGGGTACGGCAGGCGCGCCCATGCTTGAAGTACTGCGCCAAAAAGAGCTCTATAACGTCGTTGCTGTGGTGACCCGTTATTTCGGTGGAATCAAATTGGGTGCCGGCGGCCTTACCCGTACCTATGCCAAGGCTGTTTCAGAAGCCATCAAGGCAGCAGGGCTTTCCCGCATGGTTCCCATGGGGGACTATGCCTTTACCTGGCCCATTGATGATGTGGGGCGGGTCTTGAACCATCTTTATGGCAAAGCGCTTTTTTCTGTCAAAGATGTTCAGTATGATGCCCAAGCAACCATTATCCTTACCTGTAAGCGCACCGATCGGGGGGACGTGACGCATTTTCTTACGGAAAGTCTGCGCAGCGCGGTTACCCTTGAGGAGCGGTGCCTTTTTGAAGCAGAAGAACCGCTGGAAGCGTCCCATTCTTGACCCTGCTTCACAGATACAGTAAAATAGGGGTATTAAGGAAGAAGAAGGAGACTGCGCACAAATGTTAAAAAAGACAATGGCCATCCTCATGAGCTGCGCTTCCTGGGAACAAGTGTCCCCGCATGGGCAGCTGTCAGCGCTGTTAGTGCGCCTGTTCGGACCGTAACGCGGACGGAGCAATCCGTGACCGTGGAATGCCCGGTAGTGACAGGCGGAACCAAGGCGGCAACGGATAAGATCAATTCGGCCCTTTCGAGCAAAGTGGCCTCTTTTGTAAGTGAAGCATCGACTTGGCGGAGGTAAGGTCCATTATGACGTTCATCGGGCTAACGACAACGTCATCAGCCTGACCCTCGTCATGACGCCGGAAATGGGCGTTGAAGAAACGCAGGGCATGACTTTTGACCGCAAGACCGGCGAGCTGAGGCCCCTGAGCTATTATTACAGCGGGACCGATCTGGAAAATCGGACCCAAAGCGGCCTTCAGTACCTGTATGACGTTGATCCGGCAAAAGCAAAGGCCCTTCCTGATACGTATTATGTCGATGACGATGGAAGCATCATCGGTCTTTACCACGCTGGTTCCATTCTCGATAAGAGCGAGGGCGAAGTAGAAGTCAACTTGTCCGCGTCGGAAATCCCGCCTGATACGGTTTCTGCTCCCGCACCCAAGAAGGAAACGCCCGCTCCTGAAGCGGCGTCTTCCAAGACGGATGAAGCTGCGGCTGCGGAAACACCGGCCCCAAAGCAACCGGCTGCGGAAACACCGGCTGAACCCCAAGAAACTTCCCCGTCTGCGGACGTGGAACCCCCCGCTCCGGCACAGCCTACTAAGCAAGCGCCAGCGCAGCCTGCCGTACAGGGGAACCCGGGCCATGTCCAGGGAACGGAAGTCCGCATGAGACGAGGACCGGGTCTTGATCAAGATATCATTGGTGTCTTTGATGACGGGGAAGCCCTGAGCGTCCTTAAAAGCGATGTGGCAAGCGGCATGAAGTGGTATGAAGTGACCCGTGCCAATGGAGCTACCGGCTGGATAGCTGCCGATTACTGTGTCGTTGCTGATGAATACAACGTTCCCAGCGGTGCCGTCCAAAATGGACGCAAGGGCGTCATTACCGGCACGGAAGTCCGCATGCGCGGCGACGCCACCTTAACGGCGACGTCCTGGGCTACTTTGAACAAGGGGAGACGGTCACCATCCTCGACGCTGCCGATGGCGGCGGCATGAACTGGCTGCGCGTCAGAAGGGAAAACGGCGAGACTGGTTGGGTCGCTGCTGCCTACTGCAAAGAAGCCTAATTTATTGACTCTATGGTCAATTTCCTAATTTTATGGTACAATCGCTCTATCATCTTGAAAGTAAATAGGAGGCCCTACAAATGAATAAATTCCTTAAAATGGCTGCTGCCGCGCTTTTCGCTGCTTTTCTCGTCCTTCCCGGCATGAGCCGCGCCGACGCTGCGATGAAGCTTGCCGTCGTGCCGCTCATCATCGGTGAAAATGTGGAAGACGACGCAGGTCTCAAACCCATTGCCTACAGTACGGAAGTTTCGGAACTCTTCCAGTATCCGGAATACGACCTTGTTGATTCCGATACCGTAAGAAAAGCGGCCCTTGCCCAGCAGGACAACCTTTTTACCAAAGAAGGCCTGGAAGCCATCGCTAAAGCCAGCGGTGCCGACTGCGTTGTGGCCATGAGTGTTGACAAGTTCGACGTGGAAGAAGATAATTTCCGCCGTGAACCGGTGACGAAACTTCGTTTTGAAGGAAAGTTTGCCACCATCAACATGCTGAATGGCAGCTACAAGGAAGACCATTACGCTTCCGCGATGAACGTGAATCCGGTGCCATCCATCCGAAGTTCGATTATCCCCATAATCGCTTCCAGTACCTATGCAAACGGGAACTGAACAAGGCCATCAAGAACAACAAATAACATGCTGAAAGGGGCTGTAACAATTCACCTTGTTGCAGCCCTTTTTCTTAAGCGGACGCCTCATCGAAGAAGGATGGAAGAAATGGATTGGAACGAGATCCGGGAAACCGGTCACGCCTGTTATAACTGCTCACATCTCAAGGAACGCAAACGTTACTGGATCTTTTTGCTGCGCACCTATTTTCATCAAAGGGAAATGGAAGGACTCCAGCTTTTTTTTCATGAAACACCGATACGGCAAGGATCCGGGCCGGTATGCCCTGCCTCATGGAACAGGCTACACGGGCATTTTTTTTATAAAGGAGCTTCCTTTGCTGACCGCATTGCCCTTATCAAGCAGCACATCATCCATCTGGAAACGCACCTGACGGATGACTTTCTTTTAAAGATCTACGAGGCCCATGACAAGATCACCCTTTGGGCCGATACCTTTGAGGAAAAGCCCCTTACGATGGACTTGTTGTTCCATCCGGGTCAGCGCAAGGAAGGCTGCCTGTCTTTGGTCCTCCATTGGGGATCTCTTGACTTTTACCAGATGATGTTCTGGTTTGGTCTATCTCCTGAAACGGGAAAACCCGCTCTTTTTGTGGGGGCCCTTCAGGGAACGACCTTAGGAAACGAGGCTGTCAAGGCCATGACCAAAAAATTTTTGGCTACCGCACCAAGAACCTGATCTTTTATGGTCTTCGCACGGCAGCCGGCCTCATGGGGGCAGAAACCATCTATGCCGTGACCAATGCAGGGTATTATGCCATGAATCATGTCCGTATGGACCGCAAGCTCAAAACCAATTTTGGCGACTTCTGGGCGGAATGTGGGGGCACGCCCACACGGGACCCGCGCTTTTATGAAATCCCCTTGGAGGAGCATCGCCGTGATTTGTCGGAACTGAAGCCTTCCAAACGGGCCAACCACCGCCGCCGCTATGAACTCATGGATCAGATGGCAGAAAGTATAAAAGCCGCCCTTGCGCCGTGGCAGGCTCGTTAACCGGTTGTCAGCAAACTGTGAAAAATTTAGTTTTACTACCGCAAGCTTTTCATTTATGCTACAATGAGGGGAGAATTTCAGTGTGAAAAATCTGACGGAGGTGTATCTCTTGAAAAAACAAATCCTAAGTATGATGATGGCCGCCCTCGTAAGCCTCACTTGTCTTACACCGGCTTTTGCGGCTGAATCCCTTGCTTCTGGCACTGTGTCCGATAAACTGGGTGTATCTGAACAGTTCCTTTATGGGACCGAACAGAGTGGGTCGCTTGTTAGCCGTGTGGATAAGATGGAAAAGGACCTTTATGGGCAAACTTCAAGCGGCAGTGTCATGAGCCGTGTGGACCGCGTCTATAATCGCCTTGAAGGTACGCCAAGCGGCACGCAGCTTTCCATTGCTGCCCAGATGAACGCCATTGAGTGGCAGTTTGCTGACCGTATGAGTGATGAAGGCGTGAAGACCGAATCGGGAACCTTGAAACGGACCTGTTTGGGACCCAGTACACGCAGGATACAATTCTGTCCCGCCTGTCCCGCCTTACAAAGAGCGCCTTCCCCTCAGGCAGTCTTTCCCGTCAAACCGTGACGCTTCCGAAGGATTCCCTTATCAAAATCAAATTCATGGAAGACATCAACAGTAAAACGGCCCAGGCCGGTGATAAAGTCGATTTTATTGCCGATGACAATGTGTACGTTGGGGAAGCCCTCGTCCTGCCAAAAGGCGCCCGAGGCAATGCAACAATCAAAAAAGTGGTACAGCCCCGCATCTTTGGCCGCGATGCCCGCATTGACATCGACTTTTCCTCTGTGACTGCCGTAAACGGGGAAAAGATTCCTGTGACAGTTGGGGAGCTAGCGAAACAGCAGGCCAAGACCGTTGCTGGTGCAGCCGGTGCTTCCATTGGCGGCATGGTTCTTTTTGGACCGGTGGGGCTTGTTGGCGGCGCTTTGTCAAAGGAGCAAGTGACCATTCCGGCCGGCAGCAACACCTATGTCCAGGTCCTTGAAGATACGACCGTTCAAGGAATCGTGCTCCAAGGCGCATCGACTGCAGGCGTCCAGGCAGTTCCTGCCAGTGAAGAAGAACGGAGGATAAGCTTGATACAGTGGATAAGCCGGCCGTAAGTGAAAAGAAGACGGACAAGCTGATGATAAGAAAGCTGTAGAAAAAGAGGGCGATGATAAAGCAGACGCCGAAACGGAAAAGACCCTCGCCGCTGACGAAAAGAAAGACGCCGACGTGAAAGACGCCGACAAGAAAGCCAATTCTCATAACGACGAAGACGCTGAATATGATGAAGACGAGGACGTCGATCTCGATCTTGCTGAAGAATAAAGACCATAGGAATCCTAATGGGACCATGAAGAAATGATAGAACCATTTCTTCATGGTCCCATTTTTGTTTTTCTTATGATGTGAGGAGAAAAGAAAAGGGCGTAAAACACTAAATCAGGGAGGGAACCTGGGACGCTTTAGGAAAAGGGCGCCGTGACGAACGGGGCAGGGGCGCCAACGTCCTAAAAAAGCCTGCTGGGGGAGGACCTTTTGGTCATGAATAAGTTATCCCCTACTTTCATACCTAAAAGGTATGGAAGTAGGGGATAACAGGCTATCGGCAGTATACTACCGATTGAAATGAGGAGAATGGACAGATATCGTGATTGTATATGGATAAAAGACAAATAAATGCGGTAATAGGAAGATAAAAGTGTAAAAGTTAGGACATAATAAGTAAAAAGATCATAGAGTGAACTGAAGGAAAATAACCATGTAAAATAATATAAAAGAAATCGCGATGTCAATGGATAAAAAGTGATAAAATCGCGATTATGATATTCAAAATTCTGATAGAAAATATATAATTATTAAAGAAAAATCAGATGAATAGTTTTTCTGATAATCCTCAATAAAAATGGACGTAAGGCGCATAGAACCATAGTTCATAGATATGCGGAAAATCGCTGATTTTGTCAATAGTAGATGAATCAATTGAGTAAAAATGATACAAAATCACAAAATTGCCAAAATAAAGATTTACAATACCTTTAATCTATGGTACCCTATAGGAGCAGAAACTCGTCTGCAATCAATTCAGCCGGACCAAGGAAAAAAGAAAACCTGGCGATATGGATCCAGCGTAGAGGAAACAAGGTCACTCGCACGTATAGGACCCCCATCAAGAGGTGGATCGTTTTCCTAGGAAAGGCAAGTCTATTTCCTAAGGAGGAAACACACATGAAAAAGAGCTTGGTTTTTGCAATGGCAATGGCCCTCGGCGTAACCGCTACCGCTTTTGCTGCTAACCCCTTCTCTGATGTTCCTGCTGGCCACTGGCCTATGCAGCTGTCGCTAAACTGGCTGCTGCTGGTATCGTTGATGGCTATCCCGATGGTACCTACAAAGGCGACCGCACCATGACCCGTTATGAAATGGCTCAGATCGTGGCCAAAGCCCTTGCTAAAGGCGCCATTGGTGCTGATGACAAACTGGTTGGCGAATTTGCTGACGAACTGGATAACCTCGGTGTTCGCGTGGCTCGTCTCGAAAAGAACGCTGACAACGTCAAGATTACGGGCGCTGTAAAACTCCGTAACGAAGCTTACAGCGGCGGCGCTTTTGATGGCGAAGCTAAAGATAGATCTTACCTCCGTACGGATATCTTCTTTACGGGCGAAGTAAACGACAACTGGCATTATGTGGCTATGCTCCGTAACATCCAGGACTTCCGTGGCCAGAATGAATCCGGTAATGATGATACGGACTTCCAGAGAGCATATCTTACTGGTAACATCGGTGTAGTCGACATCACGGCTGGTCGTTACAATGACTTTATCGCTGATGGTAACATCTATGATACCCGTGTCGATGGCATCAAAGCCGTTGTTCCTTTCGGTGCTGCTTACCTCAGAGCTGAATATGGCAAGATGGCTAATGAAAGCACCTATGGTTGGCAGAAGAAACATGAATACGAGGGAGAAGTTGTAGATCTGTCTAAATCCTCCAAAGCAGATGACTATTGGATGGCTGAACTGGGCGGCACCGTTGGTAACTTCGACCTTGCTGCAAACTATCTCCATGTCAATGATGAAAATGCTATGGCCTTAAAGGCGACAACAAGATCTGGACGGCAGCTGCTACTTATAACAGTGGCAAATTCTCCCTCGGTGCGATGTACCTCCAGGGTGATGATGACCTCCTGACTGGCGCCGCCAAAAACTATGATGACGATGGTTTCGTTGTCAGCATGGGTTGGGCCGGTGCGAAGAAGAGCGAAGCTGGCAGCTGGGGCCTCTATGGCAAATACTATGATCAGTCCGCTGTAACCACCATTGCTCACACCATGAACGGTGCTTATGATGCATTTGGCAACAAAGGCTTCAAGGGCTATATGGTCGGCGGCAACGTTACGCTCGCTAAGAACATGGTTGCCAGCGTTGAATACTATGACCTGAAGAACAAAGAAGGCAACGACGATAAGCATGCTCGTACCTCTGGTCCGAACTGGCTATCAGCTTCTAATTCCTTCTTAAAGGAACTCAAAAGAGGACAGTGCAAAGCACTGTCCTCTTTATTATGTAGAAAAATAAGTAAACCGTGTACCTAATCATCGTGATGATATATACTGACTTGTGAGTCAAAAAATCGCTTAGCTTTAATATAAAGAAATGAAGCATAAAACCTAATTCTCATCATGATTGAGGGGTAAAAATTTCCATGAAAAGTTTGAAATAAATGTGACACGTTTGAAAGTTCAATCCCCTAGGTGCTATACTCAGCGTGTAGCAAAAGGCCTGCCCATTTGTTCCTGAGGGAGTGGAAATTGAGACGGTTTCGGTTCGTAGAGGAAACAAGGTCACTCGCACGATAAAGAAATTGGCAAGATGGAAACTCCTTGGGGAAACACCAAGATCCTTAAGGAGGATGAACAAAATGAAAAAGAGTTTGGTTTTTGCTATGGCCATGGCTCTCGGCGTAAGCGCTACCGCTTTTGCTGCGAACCCCTTCTCCGACGTTCCTGCTGGCCACTGCTTATGCAGCCGTTGCTAAACTGGCTGCAGCTGGGATTGTTGATGGTTATCCTGATGGCACCTATAAAGGTGACCGCACCATGACCCGTTATGAAATGGCCCAGATTGTGGCCAAAGCCCTTGCTAAAGGCGCTATCGGTGCTGATGACAGACTGGTTGGCGAATTTGCTGACGAACTCGATAACCTCGGTGTTCGCGTAGCGAAACTCGAAAAGAACGCTGACAACGTCAAGATTACTGGGAACGTTCGTCTGAGCTACAAGCAAAATAACGGCGGTAAGTTTGACGGGGCCGAAGATAAATCCCAGTCCAGACTCCGTACCCGTCTGTTCTTCACGGGCGAAGTGAACGACAACTGGCATTATGTAGCCATGCTCGAAAATAACCAGTACTTCCAGGGCCAGAATGAATCCGGTGATGATGACACGGACTTCCAGAGAGCATATCTTACTGGTAACATCGGTGTTGTGAACCTCTCCGCTGGCCGTCAGGAAGGCTTCTGGGGCGACGGCAACATCTATGATGACCGTGTAGACAGCGTGAAGGCTACTGTTCCTTTCGGTGTTGCTCGCTTCACCGCTGAATACGGTAAAATGGCTAACAAGAGCACTTATAGCTGGCAGAAAGAGGTTTCGAAGCAATACCCTAATTACACGGACGATGACTCTGTTGCCGACGAATTCTGGCTACCGGCCTTTATGGACCTGGGGCAACTTCGACCTCGGTGCTGAATATGTCCATGCCGATGATGTAAACGGCAACGTTGGCATTATCAATGGTACTGACAAGATTTGGGATGTCAGCGCTAAATACAATGTGGGTAAGTTCAACCTTGGCGCTATGTACTCAAAGGCGACGACGACACCCTGAAAGATTATGGTAAATACAAAGATGCCGATGACGATGGATACGTTGTATCCATGGGCTGGGCGGGCGCAAAGGCTTCTGATCCTGGTTCTTGGGGCCTTTATGCTAAATACTATGATCAGGGAGCCCCGACTGTCATTGACCACACCATGAATGGTGCTTGGGACAAATTTGACGGTGAAGGCTTCAAGGGTTACAACGTTGGCGGCAACGTCACCCTCGCTAAGAATATGGTTGCTACCGTCGAATGCTACGACCTCAAAGGTAAAGAATCCGATCAGCATGCTCGGACCCTCTGGTCTCAGCTCGTTGTTACGTTCTAATCCCTTTAGAGCGGATAAAAGGACAGTGCTTCGGCACTGTCCTTTTTTTATTCCTCGCCGCAGGAACTACGGCATAGTGAAAAGAAAGAGCCCAGCAATGCAGGCTGCATTGCTGGGCTCTTTGTCTTGAGTTATTTTATTTCTTAGGTACGATGCAGGCTGCATCGTACCGATTGCGTCGGGTCTTTTGCCTTCGTGTTTTCGCCTTAGAGACGGCGAAAGCCGTTCCGCCTTGGCAAAGGCGGCTCGATTTCGGAGACATCGAGCTCAGAGGCAAAAGACCGTGCGGGCTGCCAGTCCTCGCTGGCTGCTTGTTTCGGCAGTAAGGTGAAGGACACGGTTTGGCGCCGCCGTGAGGTCTTTTCCCCTTCGGTCTTTTAGCATCAGAGCATCTTTCCCAGCTTTTGCTTGACAGCCGCGGCCTTGGCCGCAAGACGGCGAGAGCCGTAGGCTCGTGACAGCTTGACAGCCTTCTACCTTATCACTATCCCCTTCGTAACCCTCATGAGCAGCGTCACGCCGCTGCTTCCCAGGATTTCCACCGGTGTTTCGACGACTTTCATGACAGGTACTTTCCGAACGGCGCCCTTTTCCCTGACACCCTTGGATCCTAAGGCATGGATCACCATGGGGATTCCGTTTTTTTCTCCGCTGTAGATCATGATATGTCCGGGCATATAGAGGAGACTTCCAACAGGCAATGTCTTTAACAGCGATAGGCGCGCTTTTCGCGATAGCCCTTGAAAGGAAACGCCCGGTGTCGTGCGGGCCTGTTCTCCGCTGTTTCGCGGCAGCTCGATTCCCATGGACCGATAGACGTCCTGCGTGAGGGCCGAGCAATCGACGCTTTCTTTTCTGCCGCCCCAGCCATAGGGCGCACCGAGATGACGCCGGGCAAGAATAAGCAGGTTTTCTTCCGTGTAGGGGAGGGGCCCCTTGTGCAGGGAGTCATCAAAACGCGCTTTTTCTTTTTGGATGACAAGGCGGCCTGCCTGATCTCGCATGGGAAGGAGAAGATGGCCCTTTTCAAGGGGAAGGGAGCTTCCCATTTGGTAAAGGGCTGTGTCTTTTCCCTTTCCCAATGTAAGGACCCTATTTGTGACGACGGCTTTTTCCTTGGGCGCGGCATACGTCAGCCATGTGGCGCGGTCTGTTTCGGCTACGCTTTCTTTTGGCACCCAGCCGCGGTAAAAATAGGCGCGGACAAAAAGAAACCGCCCTGTCGCATCCTCGTGATAAATCAGGACCGGTACGGCTGGATCGACAGCTGTTTCCTGGAAAACGTCAAAGTCACGGTCCGTAGGCGCCGAATAGGCACGCATCCCCGTCGGGAAACTCTTAAGATCCGTGCGTTTCACAGTGACCCCGTAGCGTAAGGGGATGACAGAAGGAATGCGTCCGTAGGCACAGCTGATAAGTTCCTTCTTTTCTTTCTCCGTCATGAGACGTCCATCATGGTATAAGGCGCGCTTCATCTGATAGCGGCTGAGCTCGCTTTTAAGCTTTTCTGCCGTCATGGGAGCGGTTTCGTCTGTGATGGGGCCGCCCATCTTTTGGGATATGGCGGTATTTAGGGCATGGATCTGCGCGCGGTCCATCAAAAGGGGCGGTTGCTGCTGATGTTTTGTGGCCTGCTGAACCTCAGCGGCCGGCTTTTTTGCCTGTACGGGGGTCGCTGTGAGGGAAATTCCCACAACCGTGAGTATACAAAGTAAAGTCATGGACTTCATGAAGGCACCTTCTTTCCGTATCTATTATAAGAGAGATGAAAATGAAAGAAAAGGGGCGAGGATATTGTGATGGGGTCCTTCGCCGTCCTAGGAAAGGCGCCTTATGTCCTGAAGGCCCATGAAAAAAAGAGATCAGGAATCCCGTACCAGAAAGGGAAAGGGCTGCTGATAGGAACGCCTTTCAATCCATCATGCAGTCCTGTTCCCTGTTTTGCTATAAAGATTGGCCTTCCCATCTCCTACTGTCTTTCTCTTAATTAGGGAAAAGTTTTTCCCTTTTTTCTTTCGCCTTTTATTTTTTTGCTCTTTTGAATTGGCCATGTTGCCAATATTTATAAAATATCACGAATTTTCTTTTCATTATGCAATAATTCTTTTCGAAAAGAGAAATAAGCTTGCGCTTCTTTAGGCGATATGGTACTATTCTTATACGAGAGTAAAAAGCGGACAACGTCCAACAACACAAGGGAGGCATCTCACATGAAGAAACTCGGCTTACTGCCACGCCTGATTCTCGGAATTATTTTAGGTATTGTGATCGGAAATCTTAATTTACCTAGTATAGTCAGAATTTTGGCAACATTCAACTCTATCTTTGGTAATTTTTTAGGCTTTACGATTCCCCTGATCATCGTTGGTTTCATTATCCCCGGGATTGCCGATTTGGGTAAGTCAGCCGGTAAGCTCCTTGGCGTGACCACCCTCATTGCCTATTGCTCCACCGTTATTGCTGGCTGCCTGGCCTTTTTCACGAATCATGCCCTTCTTTCCCATATCATTTCCCCTGATATGGCCCGCGATCTGGCTAACCCCGAAAAGGGGCTGCTCCATCCGTTTTTTACCATTGATATGCCGCCTTTGATGGGAGTCATGAGTGCCCTTCTCATTGCGTTCATCCTTGGTATTGGCATTGCCGTCTGCAGGATGACTTGCTGCGAAAGGGATCCCACGAATTCCAGCGCATCATTGAAAAACTCATTGCCAGCATCATCATTCCGCTTTTGCCGCTTCACATCTGCGGGATCTTTGCGAATATGACCCACGCTGGGCAGGTGGCCGCCATTATGAGCGTCTTTGCCAAAGTTTTCCTTGTCATCATCTGCCTGCACATTGTCATCCTTGTGGTTCAGTACACCCTTGCTGGTTCGGCAGCAGGCGGCAATCCCATCAAACTGCTCAAAGGCATGCTTCCAGCTTACATGACGGCAATTGGGACCCAGTCCTCAGCCGCTACGATTCCTGTTACCTTGGCCTCTACGAAAAAGAACGGGGTCGCCGCGGGGATTGCGGATTTCGTGATTCCCCTTTGCGCCACGATCCATCTGTCGGGCAGCACCATTACATTGACGAGCTGCACCATGGCCGTTATGCTGCTTAACGGCAGACCCATTGAATTCAGCAACATGTTTGGGTTCATCCTCATGCTGGGTGTCACCATGGTTGCCGCCCCGGGCGTTCCTGGCGGTGCTGTCATGGCTGCTCTGGGCATCCTGCAGAGCATGATGGGCTTTACGGCTGATCAGCAGGCCTCATGATTGCCCTATACCTGGCACAGGATAGCTTTGGAACCGCCTGCAACGTAACGGGTGACGGTGCCATTGCCATCCTGGTCAATAAGATTGCCGGCAATAAGCTGGTTCCTTTAAAAGAAGTCTCTTTTGAAACTGAGGGCGAAGCTAACATGACGCCTCCCCTCACAGAAGAAGGTAAGACGTAAGGAGGTCCTTTTAGGCGTTTGTGCCAAAGGACCTCTTTTGTCATCCTTTTCGCAAAAAGACAAAAAATATTTTTCTTTTGAGGCAAAGAATCACGAATTGACTTATGACATCATGGAAGATACAATAATACGTATAGAAAACCAAGGAAAGTGCTAGTCATTCCATTTCCAATGCAGTTCGGTACTTTCAACCTCTAGGGAGATGGAATCATGAAATATAATCCGCTTCTTGAACCATATAAGGCATTGGTGCCCTTTTTGGCAGAACTCTTGGGCGAAAGCTGTGAAATCCTGCTCCACGATATTTCCCAGCCCAAACACTCCGTGATTGCCATTGCAAACGGATTTCACACTGGCCGCAAGGTAGGCAGTCCTTTTACGGACCTTGCCATCAAGATCATGGAGGAAAAGGCCTATGTGAAGCGGGACTATTTGGCAAACTATAACGGACGCAGCAAGAACAAGAATTTTGTTTCGTCCACGTTTTTTATCAAGCATGAAGGAAAGGTCATTGGGCTTTTGTGCATCAACCGCAATATGGACGCTATGACAGAGCTTGACCTTGTCCTGCAAAAATTGAAGAAGGCCTATAATCTTGAGGGAGCCCTCGATGATACGGATGAATCCATGGATACGCCCGTCGGGGATATCCTGCCCCGCATGGTAGCAAGTGAAATGAGGGCCGTAGGGGTGCCGCCGGAACGGATGACGCGGGAGGAAAAAGGAACGGTCATCCGCAATCTCATGAACGCCGGTATCCACCAGATGAAGGGCGCTGTCGTCGAGATTGCCCGTCAGCTTCATTTGTCCGAACCGACAGTGTACCGCTATATCAAGCGGGAAAAAGGGGAGGACAAGTAAGGGCTTCTCCAAAAAAACTGACCCATCCAGGATTTTTCTCCTAGACAGGCCAGTTTTTCTTTTTTTTAGAGGACCAACGTTGGAGCGGCGTAGACACGGGCCAAAAGATCCTGGTTCAGGGCGTAGAGGCTCTTGGGGTCGCTGCCGAAGAGTTTCATCTTTTTAATGATGTCATCGACGTTCTTTTCTTCTTCTCCTTGTTCTTTGACGAACCAGTTGAAGAACTGCATGGTCCGGTAATCATCTTCTTCATGGGCGGCCCCATAAATCTTATTGATGGATTTTGTGATAAATTGTTCGTGCTCAAGAGCGGCTGTGAGCGGACTCATGAGATCCTTATATTTTCCTTCCGGTTTATTGATGGTGCCAAATTCGACATGGACATTGTTGTTTTGCAGGTACGTTCTCATGAGCATGGCATGATCGCGCTCTTCCTGGGCCTGGATTTCAAACCAGTGGCAAAGCCATCAAGACCCTGATCCGTGTAGAAATTGGCAAAGTCAAGGTAGAGGTAGGCGGAGTAAAATTCCAGGGTTACCTGTTCATTGATGAGTTTTGCAGTTTTCTTGTCAAGCATGCATATCGTCTCCCTTGTAAATGATTTCGCCCCTATTATAGCACGGGAAACGGGTAATGGCGCGGTTTGTCATTGACACGATGGAAAATGCTGGGTATAGTAAGGGCGTCAAGCACAATATTGTACCGCCGGGTACGCCGCCCTGTTCCAGTAGGCCTTGAAGGGATAGGGGGCGTACCCTTTTCCTCATTTTATTTGACGCATCAATTACGCTGATTCGATGCATGTCTATTTTTTGTTAGGTAAGGAGGAATTCCTGATGGACGAATTCATTTATAAAGCCCCTTATGAAGAAGAGGCAAGCGGATCCTTGAAGTCAATATCCTGCCTGAAACGTACTGCAGCTTTAATTGCATTTATTGTCCCATTGACCGGAAAGAAGATCGGCATCAGACGGATGAATCCAGGATTTGGGGGACGTAACAAAAGCGCTTGATGATTTGGGGCGCCGCATGGAGGAAGAGCGGATCGAGGAAGTCTTCCTGAATGGTCATGGGGAGAGCTTGCTTCATCAGGCCTTGCCCCGTATCATTGACTTCATTCATCAAAAAGGAGCTGCCGTGCGGCTTCTTTCAAATGGCTACCTCTTGCATCGGCCCGAGTACCAGGCTCTTGCCAATCGTTGTGAGGCCGTTATCGGCGAACTCAAGAATGCTGCGGATGCCGGTTTCCAAAAAAGTCAGCGGCCCCTTTCCGGTTATACCTTGGAGCAATATACTGCCAATATGAAAGCCTTCCGGGCGCAGTATCACGGCCGCTTCATCTTTGAAGTGACCATCGTAAAAGGCTATAATGACGATGAAAAAAGCGTGGCTTTTTTGGAACGCGTCGTAAAGGAGCTCCATCCGACAACCTTGCCGTCATCCCCATTGATGAGCCTTCCAAAAGGTCCTGGGTGTGGGGGAAGACCGATTGGAGGCAATCCGAAAAAGATTGGAAAAGGCGAGGGGATAAAACACAACGCTGGCTCCAAACCGTCCCTTCTTTGAAGGGGGCCGAATCCATTTACCCTGAACCATGTTTTTCGGCTCTTTGCTGGCACTTCAGTGGATATTTTCCGGTTTCAATTCCCCGCCTTACCCAAGGCGGATCGATGCTGCGCATCGAGTACTAAGGCAAAAGACTGAACATAGATCATTCCAGCTGCTATTCGTGATTTCTACATTTCAAAAGCCCCCGTCTTACAATAAAAGCGAAGGCCCAAAACCGAACCTACGTCTACGTCGGTTTTGGGCTTAACTTGCCGTTTTTTTCTTGCGGCCCTTTGCCTTAGTGTTTTCCCCTTGGAGACGGCGAAAGCCGTTCCGCCTGACCAAGCTGGCTTGGTGGGTAGTTGGATGAGGAGGGGCGGTTTGGCGCCGTGCGTTCCGGTCTTTTTCTCCGATTGTTTTTTGTAAAGTCGGTTCAGATGGATCCAATTGCGAGGAGCCCCCGCTTCCCCATCAAATCAGGCCGATTTTGCCTGAATTCACAGCATACACGAATCGCTATATCCGCGTGAACAAGATGCGTCGGCAACGACTCTTTTCAATTGTCGCCTTTTTTGGTAAAATAGGCGGGACTACTTTGCTACGAGACCAAAAAGGAGAGACTCATGAGTATACTTGATGTTGCCCATCTGTCCCACAGCTATGGCGGTCGGGAGATTTTTGAGGATGTTTCCTTCCGCCTTGAAAAGGGGGAGCACGTGGCCCTTGTCGGTGCCAACGGTGAGGGCAAGTCGACGTTTATGTCAATCATTACGGGAAAACTGTCCCCTGATGATGGCAAGATCACCTGGCGCGGCGTACGAAGGTTGGATACATGGACCAGCACGCGGCCCTTGAGGCGGGAAAGACCATCCGCGAAACGCTGCGCACGGCCTTTCAGGATCTTGTCGATGAGGAAAAGGAAATGCTTGCCGCTTACGATAAGATGGCATCGGCTTCACCGGACGAGCTGGAGCGCCTCATGGCGGATACGGCCGAAATCCAGGAACGGTTGGAGGCGGCTGATTACTACAACCTTGATACAAAAATCGAGGAAGTCGCGGCGGGCCTTGGACTGCGCGATATTGGCCTTGATCATAAGGTCGATGAGCTTTCGGGCGGTCAGCGCACGAAGGTGCTTCTTACAAAGCTCCTCCTTCAACATCCTGACATCCTGCTTCTTGACGAACCGACCAATTATCTGGATGCGGAACATATTGAGTGGCTTACGCGCTACCTGCAAAACTATGAGAATGCCTTTATTGTCATTTCCCATGATGCGCCATTTCTTAACGCCGTAACGAACGTCATTTGGCATGTCGATAACCTGGGTCTCACACGTTATACGGCAAACTATGAAAAATTTGAGGAAATGGTGGCCATCAAACGGCGCCAGTTGGATGCCGCTTATGAACGGCAGCAGGCAGAAATCAAAAAAGAACAGGACTTCATTGCTCGTAATAAGGCCCGTGTCGCGACGCGGGGGATGGCCAATAGCCGAATGAAGAAACTGGCCAAGATGGAAGTCCTTACAAAACGTGCCGAAAAACCCAAACCCCATTTCCAGTTCAAGGAAGACCGGGCGCCTTCTCGTTTTGTCCTTGTAGGCACAAACCTTGTCCTAGGGTATCACGATCCCCTGACAAAACAGGTGGACCTCAAGATCGAGCGGGGCGAAAAGATTGCCATCCGTGGGACGAACGGCCTTGGGAAATCGACCTGTTAAAGACCTTGCTTGGCATGATTCCGCCCATTGCAGGAACCGTGGAACGAGGGGAATTTGTTTCCGTCGGCTATTTTGAGCAGGAAAGCGCAAAGGGCAACCAGAACACGGCCCTTGAGGAACTGTGGCAGGAATACCCGGGCATGGCCAATGCCGAAGTCCGTGCCGCCCTTGCCGCCTGCGGCCTCACCAATGATCATATTACGACCAAGATGACGGCCCTTTCGGGCGGTGAAGCGGCCAAGGTGCGGCTCTGCAAGATCATGCAGCAGCCGGCCAATCTGCTCGTCCTTGACGAACCGACAAATCACCTTGATGTGGAGGCCAAGGAAGAACTAAAGCGTGCCCTCAAGGACTATAAGGGAACCTTGATCCTTGTTTCCCACGAACCGGATTTTTATGAAGACTGGATTGACGAGGTCTGGAATATTGAAGGATGGTCGACAAAGATTGTCTAAATTGTATATAATGTAATACAAAGCAACGTGAGGCTGTGGAGTGTGAATGTGAATGCACCGCTCACTGCTCCGCAAAAATGGCAGCATGCCGTATTTTAGAGGGGAGTCAATATGCTTACACTGGATGAACTGTACAAAAAAATGCTCGCTCGTGCTGTGGAAGGAAAGGACGTTACGGACATCAAGGATGCCGATCCCAAGATGATCGAATGCCTGGCCCATCCGGAAGAAACGAGTCTTGTTTGGCGCGCCAAGGACTGCACTTGCTCTGAAGAGGAACAAGGCAGCTGCGCCCAGGTCTGCCACTGGGATGCCCTGCATCCAGGCAAGGACGGGATTTCCATTGATAATGATAAATGCGTAGGCTGTCAGGCCTGCGTCGACGCATGCAAACTGGATGCCTTAAAGACCAAGAAAGATATCATTCCCGTTGTGGAAGAACTCAAGAAAGCGGAAACACCGATTTACGCTCTTGTAGCGCCGGCTTTTTCCGGTCAGTTTGGTTCCAAGGTCACGGCTGGCCGCCTGCGCACGGCCTTAAAGATGTTGGGCTTTTCGGGGATGCTCGAAGTGGCTGTCTTTGCCGATATCCTGACGCTCAAGGAAGCACTGGAATTTAACAAGAACGTCAATAAAGAAGGGGACTTCCAGCTGACGAGCTGCTGCTGCCCTATGTGGATTGCCATGATCCGCCGTCTTTATCATGAACTGATGCCCAATGTACCGGGCTCCGTTTCTCCTATGATTGCTGGCGGCCGTACAGTCAAAGTGCTGCACCCCAATGCCAAGACGGTCTTTATTGGGCCCTGCATGGCTAAAAAAGCCGAAATTAAGGAGCCGGACCTTAAGGGGGCCATCGACTATGTCCTCACTTACGAGGAATTGCGGGACCTATTTACGACGACTGATATTGACCTTGAGCACTTGGAAGAAGATAATGTACCACACGCGTCTAGAGCGGGCATTCGGTATGCCTATGCTGGCGGTGTGGCAGAGGCTGTTGCCGCAACGGTAAAACGCCTTGATCCAAACCGCAAGATTGAAGTCAAAGTGCGCCGCGCCGACAGTGTGCCTGACTGTAAGGCCATGATCGATTCAATCCTGAAAGGGAACCGAGAAGGCAACTTCTTTGAAGGTATGGGCTGCCGCGGCGGCTGCGTCGGCGGACCGAAGGCCCTTGTTCCCAAGGAACAGGGAAAACTGAATGTTATGGCCTACAGCGATGAATCAACGTACAAAACGCCGGCCGAGAACCCCTATGTGATTGAACTCTTAAAACAGCTCGGTTTTGAAACGGTTGAAGAATTCCTCACAAAGAGCGACCTTTACGACCGTAAATTTGATTAAAAAAAGTTCCCTTTGGGCTGATGAGGCTCAAAGGGAACTTTTTTGTTTTCGTCAGAAGAACGATCCAGTATGCCGGGGCCCGTCAGCTAAATTTGCGGACGCGGAGCTTGATGCCGCAGGAGGCTGCGACCTTGCGGCTTTTTTCAATATCCTCGGGCGAAAGGACATCAACAACGGTCATGCGCGTATCGGGAATGCTCTTTTTGCAGGCTTTGGCAAAGTCCAGCATGGCCTTATAAGCACCGGTGAGGGTGGGCTTTGTTACACGGTTATATTCCTTTTCGTCCGGCGCGTTGAGGCTGATGGAAACGGAATCAAGCAGCCTGCCAGTTCTGGTACGATGTCGCGGCCGTTTTCTAGGCTGCCAAGACCGTTCGTATTGAGACGAAGGTTGAGCCTTGGATGGAGGCGGCGTACATAACGAGCCGTTTGTTCCAAGAGGGGAAGGGCACAGGTCGGCTCTCCGTAGCCGCAGAAAACAAGTTCCTGAAAACCGGTGAAATCAAAGGCGTCAATGGCTTTTTTGACCTGGTTCCAGGTAGGGTTTACTTTGTGCCACAAGGTGGGCGCATCACCAATGCCGTCATGCTGGAAGCGGATACAAAAGGTACAGCGGCAGTTGCACTTGTTTGTGAGGTTGGCGTAGACACCGTCCTTATACGTGTAGAGAATTTGAGCCATGATGGGTCGCACTCCTTTCCAAAGGAAGAAATAGGGCTGTCTTGACGCCGCTTTTATCAAGAAGGCTGGCTATGAACCCATAAAATAGGAGGCTGCCGCCAGATTGAAGGGCGCTCCCTATGATGGAGGTCAAAAGTGCGGTTTTGCTGCCAAAAATGAGCCTTCTGCCAGATAATAGCCTATGGTGGAAATGATCCAGGAAAGAAAAGGGGCAATCTTGTTGCGGCGGCAAAGAAGCGTTGGGGCCTTTGACGTAAAGGGCAGGGTAATGAGCATTTTGATGATGATCGTTGCCGGTGCCCACATAGGAGCCGTCAATAGGTCCGCCAGGCCGCCGCCAATGGCGCCGGCAAGAAGAGCATAGGGCTGAGGCAGGAGGGACGCGGCCACATAGATGAACGTATCGCCAAAATGGAGATAGCCGCCATTTGGACCAACAGGGATGTGGCAGATATAGGCCGTAAAAAGACAAATAAGGGCGGCAAAGATTCCAGTCAGGGTAAGGAGCCGGAGCCGCGTTTCACGCATGGGCTGAATCATGACCATCCTCCTTTGAGGAACGTAAGAGAGGGAGAAAAGGCTCGTAATCAATGCCGGCGTTACCGGGGGTATGCTCTTTTTGTGCAGCAGTAATGCCTTTTGCAATGAACTGGCCTGCTTTATTGACGCTGGGGACGAGACCCTCTTTGTGCAGGCGTGCCGCAAGGAGTACGGCCGCGAAAAGATCGCCCGTTCCTGAATAGGAGCCGCTAGATGAGGGAATATCACGGGGTGGCTGCTGCCTTTGGAAATGATAAGGTTGCAGATTTCCTTTCCGCTTTTTTCACCCTTTAGGGGAATGCCTGTAATGACAAGATCTGTCTGGGAAAAGGCGGCAGCTTTTTGAGTAAGAATGGCAAAAAGGGCATCTTTATCTTCTTTTTCTCGGTTCATGATGGCATCCATTTCTGTACCTGTAAGAAGGCAGAACTCTGTAAGATTCGGCGTGAGGAAATCGGCCTTTTCCGCAAGGCTCCGCATGGCTTCGATGGAAGCGTCCGTAAAACCCTTATAGACGCGTCCCTGATCCCCTAGGACTGGGTCGCAGAGATAGGTCACGCCTGGATGGTGAAACGTGTCAACAAATTCAGCTGTCTGATAGGCTGCTTCAGGGGACGCAAGATAGCCTGAGAGAATCCCGGCAAAAGTGATCCCGAGCGCGTTCCAGTGGCGCCGATAGCTTCCATGTGGGATGCCAAGGAAACCGAATGATATCCTTCATAGCCCGTTTGGGCTGTAAGTACGGCTGTGGCAGGGGACAGGCTTCTATACCATGGCGGCAAGAACGGCAATGTCCGCCGTAAGGGAGCAGCGACCCAGGCCGGAAAGATCGTTGATGACAGCTGCCCGCAGGTGCATGAAATCGTCTCCTTTTTGTTGTGTTTTGGGATGGCCCCGTAAGTCTGGGGTCTGTCATTGTTTTCTGTTATAACACAGGAAAAGAACCTTGAAAAGGAACGATTCGAAGAAAAATGAAGGCAAACCGTGAACCTATGGGCTAAGCGTAACATCTTTCTCGGTAGGGGATACATCATCCAGGCAAAATAACGGGAAGCTCCTTATTGTTAAGATTATGTTGTCCAGATACTGCTTATCAAAATAAAGGAAGGTCTCCCATGGAATAGAGTGATCTGTCATCAAAATAATAAGGGAGCTAAGAACGAAAGTGAGATGAATAAGACCTTCTGGGCCGTCCTCCTCAAGGCAGCAGGACCTCTTGCAGAGAACAGAGGGTTTTGCCGCCTTCGCGGCGATTTAAATAGAAATGGGGTTCCTCGTTTTTGCAATACAACTTCTTCCCTTTTAGCACCGTTGATTCCCGTTTGCGGGTTGCTGTACTTGGCGGTAACTTCCTGTGGCAGGACGTTCACTTTATCGGATTGCGCCATGCCTGGACACAAAAAAAGACCATCGCGGCGCGATGGTCTTGCTTTTTCAATTGGTGCCGAAGGCCGGACTCGAACGGCACGCTTTGAGGGCGCTTGATTTTGAGTCAAGTGCGTCTGCCAATTCCGCCACTTCGGCACGGGTTTGGTGCAACGAAGATATTCTAGCATTGAAGCATCATTTTGTCAACGGATTTCCCCGTTTTGGTGTGCTGCAGTCAGAACGCAAATTCATAGGACGCGTCAATACGGACTGGCCCGCCGATGGTGATGCCTGTCAGTTTTCCGTCTTTCATGGCTGCCTTGATGGAAATGGGACCGCCCGGTTCCTTGAGGATGAGGGCAAGCGATTTTTGATGACGCAGGCCTAGCGCTGCCGCCGCTGCCGCACTGCCGCTGCCGCAGCTGCGCTCCCAGTAGAGGGTCCCTGTTGCGGTCACAAACACAGCGGGAATCATGCGGGCCGACTTTTCTTCTACAAGGATGAGCCATATGCATCGGGAAGTGGCCCAGTACTCACCTTGTTTTTAAGGGCAAGCCAGTAGTCCATAGGGGACAGGGCATCAAGTTCTTCCGTAAAATAGACATAGTGATCGATACCGGGAAGAACGACATGGATGAGGGAGACTTCTTTTTCGCCAACCCTCATTGCTTCTTCTGTTATGGATAAGGGCAGCGGCAGGTCAATTTCCGCGTCATAGGTGGGGGGAGTGCTGCCAAGCTTTTTGACGCGGCTTCCATGGGCTTTTGCGCCGGAACAGGTTACTTCAAAGACCCCTTCTTCGCCATGGATGTGGGCCCAATAGGCGGCTGCGGAGCGGGAGGCATTGCCGCAGAATTCCCCGCCATCATTCAACGCGGACGGAGCGGCCGCTTCCTGATAGGCAGCCTGCCTGTTCGGCGTCAGGATCTGCTGAAAGCAAAGCATCATTGAGTTCCCGCCGATCATCCACAGGAACAGGAGAGAGCACGAAAAGCGTGATGTTGCCGCTGGGATCAAGTTTTACCACATTGACGTTCATCATAAGCACTCCTTTATTGAAAAAAATCATAAGCTCCATGAATCATGGTAAAACTATTATAACCTATTATTCTGATAATTTGGAAAAATTCTTTTACGATTTTAGAAAAAAGGAAATTTCATATAATGAACCGCAAAAATTTACAAGGACGGCACATTTATATGGTACAATAAAGATTACGACACAATAGAAAGGAAGAGAAAAGATTCGCATGAAAACAAAGAAATTCCTGGAAACCTTCTTGCGGGCTTGACTTGTCTTTCATTCTGGTCCGGGACCGGAGAGGCGGCCGATGCACGCTGGGATGACGGGGTTCCCCGCTATACAGAGGCAAAGGTCATCATCCACGAGGATGGGCCTAACCTTCTTTTTTCGGATAGTCCGGAAATGGTTCAAAAATGCGGTGTCATGTACCGCGATACGGTCAAGGGCAAGTTCCGTCTTTTTTTCCACCATGTCAATGATACGGACAGCAGCAAGCGGCTTGCCATCGTCCTGCGCCGAACCGGGATTCGTCCGGCCCTCGTGCAGCTGGGAAGAAATGGCATTTCAGATCCTAACCGTGACTGGCTGGAAGCCGGAAAAGAGGCCCAGATCCGCTACTATGGCAAGCAAAAGGAAACAGATCCCTTGAGGATAAGCCGGATGACTGACTTGCTTGGGCTCCAAAAACCGACCATCATCCGTCCCCAGGAACTAGTGACGGGCATTGTCAACCTAGAGTCGGACCGGCCTGTAGAAGTTTCCGTCATGATGATTCCTGTAAAGACCGATCTGGGGCTTGCCCTTGACGCATATGGCATCCTGCCTCCTGATGAAGGGGATCATGTCCTGCGCGGGACCTTCCCTGCGTCCGATGTCCATGTTCGGCTTCAAGAGGCGTACCCATCGAATAAACTGGAAACCTGGGGCATCAAACTTGCTGACGACGTCCTCAATCCCTATGTGCGGGGAAAAGACGCGACAACGGGTAAGAAGGTTGTCAATTATGGCAATTATGGGGTCATGTATGATGTCATCCTTCCGACCAAAGGAAAGCGGGACACGGTCCTGCGCTTTAATCCATATGGCGGACCTTATGCCGGCGCGGGCCTTCTTTCCATGAATGGCGAAGAGGCTAAGGAAATAAAGATTCCTGGACATGGACTGGCCTTTGGCTGGTCCCATGACGGTGAGACCATGGTTCTTGGAACCATTCCGGAAAACGGGGAGGCGACCTTGCATTTTTCACCGCCTGGATCTTCCAATCTGCCAATTCGCCTTTTTCTTTCTCCTAAATCCTAAGCCCTGATGAAAGTGCAAATGACGCTGAGATGGGCATTCATCATGATTATATTCCTTTTTAAAAATAATTCTTAAAAAGTTGTTGCTATTGTTTAGGATACGTGGTATACTCTAGTTGTTACCGAGAGAGGGTAATAAAAAATACGGTATAAGGAGAGATCATCATGAAAGAATTAAAAGGTACGCAAACGGAAAAAAATCTTCAGGCTGCTTTTGCTGGTGAATCCCAGGCTTACAATAAGTATGGATATTATGCAAGTGTGGCTAAGAAAGAAGGCTACGAAAAGGTCGCTGCAAACTTCCTGGAAACCTCCAAGAACGAAAAAGAACATGCAAAGATCTGGTTCAAGGCCCTTCATGGCGGTTCCATTCCTGATACGGTAACGAACCTCAAAGATGCTGCTGCTGGCGAAAACTATGAATGGACCGATATGTATAAGGAATTTGCTGAAACGGCAGATAAGGAAGGTTTCCCTGAACTGGCCTTCAAATTCCGCGCTGTCGGTGCCATTGAAAAGCATCATGAAGAACGCTATAAGGCCCTCCTCCAAAAGGTAGAAGACGGCACCATGTTCAAACGCAGCGAAAAGACCGTTTGGATCTGCTCCAACTGCGGTCATATCGTAGAAGCCGAAGAAGCGCCTCAGGTTTGCCCGGTCTGCGCTCATCCGAGATCCTTCTTCATGGTTAACTGCGACTGCTTCTGATTCATCGGACTGGATGCAGGTGCACTAACTGGCGAAGATTCCCTGTTCTTTCCTTCAGGAGAGGGCAGGGAATCTTTTTATCCTTATGTTAACTTAAAGGTAAATTTGGTTGACAGTGGTGGATAGTCCCTATAATGAACCTATCCGATATAAGGTTCAAGCGGACGCCCCATAGGGCAAACCCTTCCTTTCCCTCTAAACCAGGAGTCTTGAAGATGCATCCTTCGAGGCTTCTGGTTTTTTATGCATTTGTTGTTTGGACAACGGTTCTTTTTGCATGCGGGACGTATACTGGATCCATCAAGCGGAGGTCCCTTCTTGTCACGATGATGAAGGCCGCAGGTGACAATTTGCAGCATGATAAAGGAGTGTGTCTTATGGCAAAGAAAATTACAGATACGGTGACTTGGGTTGGGAAGGTTGACTGGGAACTGAATGAATTCCATGGTCATGAGTATTCGACGGAAAAGGGGTCCAGTTATAATGCTTATCTCATTAGGGATAAAAAAACAGTGCTCATGGATACGGTTTGGAAACCTTATGACGATGAGTTTGTAGAAAACCTAAAAAAGGAAATTGATCTTCACCAGATTGACTATATCGTCATGAACCATAATGAGAACGATCACAGCGGTGCCCTGCCGGCCTGATGGCAGAAATTCCGGATACGCCGATTTACTGCACGAAGAAGGGAGAAGCCATCCTGCGCGGTCTTTATCATAAGGACTGGAATTTTGTCAATGTAAAGACGGGGGATACCTTGGATCTTGGGACCCATCAGCTGATTTTCATTGAAGCTCCCATGCTGCATTGGCCTGATACGATGTTCACTTATATGACGGGTGAGAATATCCTCTTTTCCAATGATGGTTTTGGCCAGCATTTTGCAAGTGAAGATCTTTTTAATGATCAAGCCGATCAGGCTGCCCTTTATGGTGAGGCCATGAAGTATTATGCTAATATCCTCAACCTTTACAGTCCCATGGTGACAAGAAAGATTGACGAGATTCTTGCCATGAATGTTCCTGTTTCCATGATTTGCCCAAGTCACGGCGTGATTTGGCGGAAAGACCCGCTATCCATCGTAAAGGCGTATCAGAAATGGGCCCAGGCTTATCAGGAAAATCAGGTGACCATCCTTTACGATACCATGTGGAACGCGACGCGGCGCATGGCAGAAAAGATTGCGGAAGGCATCAAAAAGGCTGATCCGACGATTGTAGTCAAACTCTTCAATACAGCCGTTGACGATAAGAATGATATGATAACGGAAGTCTTTAAATCAAAGGCCATCCTTGTTGGTTCACCAACAATCAATTATGGCTTCCTTTCTTCTATTGGAAGCATGATGGAAATGATCCGGGGCCTGAAGTTCAAAAATAAGAAAGCAGCTGCCTTCGGCAGTTACGGCTGGAGCGGCGATTCAGTGAAACAGATCTCGGAGCTTCTTGATTTAGCCGGGTTCACGGTTGTGAATGAAGGACTCAAGATGCTGTGGATGCCTGATGAAAAAGGCCTTGAAACCTGTGAACAATTTGGTGAGGATTTTGTAAAGAGCTTGAACGCATAAATCATCTATAGGCAGTGAAAAAGGAAATCATGTCTGCCGCGTTAAAAAATAAGAAGCCTTGAAGCAGCGATAACCTTCAAGGCTTCTTGTTTTTTAGATCAAGGATGTTTCGAACGGTCTCATTTTTTAAGAACAAAGGAAGCAGCAGATTTCCTAAAATCGTGACGCTGATGATTTCTCCGAGGGCCACGTACCCCATGGTAGGAAGAAGGGGCAGGTCCGCCATGTAGTTGAGCTCAAACCCGATGAGAAGGCCGTTGGAAAAAACGGGCATCAAACTTGCCAGGAAGGCGGATCTGCAAAAGCGCATGAAATAAAGTCCCAGGAAGGTGGCCGAGGTGCCAATCAGCATATCCGTAATGCCGAAAGGACTTCCTACATTGGAAATAAGGCAGCCCAAAGTCAGGCCCGGAATAAGGCCTTTATCATAAAAGGCAAGGAGTGTCATGAATTCTGAGACCCGCACCTGGACCGCACCGTAGCTTACAGGTGCCAATCCCAAGGTCAGGGCTGCGTAGAGGGCTGCCACCATGGCTCCGCGATAGGCTTTCAAGCGGGTTTCCATCATGATAGGGCCTTTGCTTTCATTTCCAGGTAGTGGCGGGAATAATAGGGCCCGAGCTGGGACTCCCTATGATCATAGCCATAGGCCCGCTTTGAAATGGAAAGGATGGGCGGAGCCTGGATCCTTTTGGCAACGGAGAGGCCGCAAAAAAGGTTCCACCACCGTTCGAGATCGCTGATAAAGGAGGCCGCATCGGGAAAGAGCTTATGGGATAGGCCTTCTTCACAGCCGATGCGAGCATCCAGGGTGCTATCCAGATACCAAGCAAGGAACTCTTCCGGTGCCTGCTTTCCCCAGCTTTCGACGAAGGCGCGGAAAAGATAATCGTGGTAGGGATAGTGAAGGGGATCGCCGCCCGTACCGACGGTCTGTTTCTGAGAAAGTTCAGCACTCGGTTTGATCGTAAAGACTTCATCAGGAATAACATCCTTGTGGTAGACCTGTTCATTGAGATAGCGCCCCAGGGCATAGACTTGGTGCTTCCATAGGTCGCCAATGAGAGCCATGACACCGGCAATGTCTCCATAAAAGGTGGCATAGCCAACGGTCATTTCCGACTTATTGGAGTTGCAGGAAAAGCCGCCGCCCCAAAGGGAAGCCATGCCGGCAATAACGCGGGCCCCACGGTCACGGGCTTGGATATTTTCAAGGGCAAAGGACGATACGGAAAGGGTTTCGTCTTTTCCCGTGCCATAATCATGAATGGTTGCGGATTGCAACTGCTTTTCCGTGAGGGATACGGATTCTTCAATGGGAATCACGGCATAGTGGGTACCCAGGGCTTCTGCCATCTTTTGGGCAAGGCCCTTGGTGAGGCTCGAATTAAAGCGTGATGGCAGGTTGAGGAGAAGCACATTTTCCGGGCCCAGGATGTGCACATAAAAAGCAGCCGTTACCGCTGAATCAATCCCGCCCGAAAGACCGATGGTCATCTTACGGATGCCTAGCTGGTCCAGGAACTTTGAAGCTCCATAATAGAGGGAATGGTAGATTTCCTCGATTTCCGTCATCTTTGGATGGACCGTTCCGGTTGAGGAAAGGGCTCCTGTTTCGGTATCAAAACTGCCGGTAAGGAAGGCCTCCTCAAAGGAAGGCGCATCGCAGAGCACATTTCCTTCCTTTGTATAAAAGGTGCTGCAGCCGTCAAAGGTGAAGATGTTCTTCCCGTTATTCTGGATGCCTACGCCGTTGCAGTAAAGAAGCGGCAGACCGCAGTCCCTTGCTTGTTTTTTAAAGAGCTCCCCGCGTTTGCGGTTTTTCTGTAGGGTAAAGGGCGAACAGGAAATATTGATAAGAAGCTGTGCCCCGTTTTTAGTCAGGATCTGTGGAACATTGAAATCATAGTTTTCGGTCCAGCCGTCCTCGCAAATAAAGACACCGAGCTTCACTTCTTTCCCCCTGATGGTCACAGATACAGGCTGGATGAGGTCTTCCAGGGTTTTCCCCGGAAGATGGGGCAGGAGTTTTGCCAAGCTGTGGAAATACCGGCTGTCATCAAATTCCCGGTAGTCAGGCAGGGCCGTTTTGCTGATAAAAGCCTGAGACAGGCCACCCTTTTTGAGTTTTCCATCTTGGGCAATGAAGGCGGCATTATATTTGCGGGGCCGGCCATCTTCATTCACAGCCCTTTCATCAAGGGCAATATTGCCGAAGATGACGCAAATATCCTGCGTGGCTGCAATGAGATCCTTCCCGTAATCGCGGCAGTCACGCAAAAAAGCGCGCTGCTCCCAAAGGTCACCTAAGAGGTAGCCTGGAATCAGCTGTTCAGGAAAGATGAGAATATCGATGCTGGCACGCTTTGCTTCTTCAATGGTTTCGAGGGCCCGGCGCAGATTGATCTCGGGACGGCCGGGGCGCACTTCCACCTGTGCGCATGCAATCTTGATTTCCATAATGCGTCAACTCCTATCGGGGGACAGCCGCAACAGGTCGGCTGGGCTTTTTTCGTCCACTGTCTCCCTTCATGTTCCTTCCCATTATAGCAAAGGAAGGCCCCTGTTAAAAGCAAAAAAGCGGGGACGATGCCATCCTTTATGAATGAGGCCCTCAGATGGCCCTGGGCGTTCTTTGGAGCAGGAACGGAAAAAAATGACTGTTACTCATCAGACACGATGCTTGCGCATCGAATTTGACTATGCTATGATACGAATACGAAAGCAGAAGTGGAGGGGACTATGTTATACGTAAGTACAAGAGGTAAAACAGATATGGTGAGCTCTGCCCACGCTATTTCCAGTGGGCTGGCCAAAGACGGCGGTCTTTTTGTGCCCCGGGATTTTCCTCCTGTGGCCCTTGCTGAGATCGATGCATGAAGGGTAAGCCTTATGGCGACCGTGCCGTACAGATCCTTTCCCGGTACCTGACGGATTTTTCGGAGGAGGAACTTCGGGAATGTGTTTCAGCTGCTTACAGCAAAGAAAAGTTTGGCGGTTTTGCAGCGCCGCTTCATCTTCTCAAAAAGGATACTGATATTCTGGAACTATGGCATGGTCCAACGAGTGCCTTTAAGGATATGGCACTCCAGATCCTGCCTCATTTCCTTACGAGAGCCGTCCGCAAGACGGGCGAACAAAAAAAGAGCGTGATTCTCGTTGCGACAAGCGGCGATACGGGAAAAGCGGCTATGGCCGGATTCAGTGATGTGCCGGATACAGAAGTCATCGTCTTTTATCCCCATGGCGGGGTCAGCGATGCCCAGCGCCTGCAGATGACGACGCAGCGGGGGAATAATGTCCATGCTGTTGCGGTTGAAGGCAATTTTGATGATGCCCAGACTGGGGTCAAATTGCTTTTTGGCAAAGCGGAGCTTGCAGCTGAGCTGAAGGAGCAAGGCTGCGCTTTTTCTTCTGCAAATTCCATCAACTGGGGCCGCTTGGTGCCGCAGATCGTCTATTATTTCAGCGCCTATGCCGATGCTGTGGAAAAGGGACGTATCCAAAATGGTACGGAAATCGTCTTTTCTGTTCCCACGGGCAACTTCGGTGATATTCTTGCCGGCTACTATGCCAAGCTCATGGGCCTGCCAGTGAAGAAGTTCATCTGCGCGTCAAACAGCAACAATGTCCTGACCGATTTCATCAACACGGGGACCTATGATCGGAACCGCGAGTTTCATCGAACCATTTCCCCGTCCATGGACATCCTTGTTTCAAGTAACTTGGAACGGCTCCTTTATGAAAAGACCGAGCATAACTCTGAGAAAATCAACGAGTGGATGGATGCCCTCCAGGAAAAAGGCGCTATTCCATTGGACGTGATATCCAGGATGCCGTTGTCAGTGACTTCTTTGGGGCTTGGATCGATGAAATCGAAACCCAGGAAACAATTAGTGATGTCTTCAATAACTATGGCTATGTCCTTGATCCCCATTCAGCTGTTGCCTATAAGGCCCTACAGAAGTATCGCCTCATGACCAGCGACGAGACGTACGGCATTGTCCTTTCAACGGCCAGCCCGTTCAAGTTCAGCGATGTGGTCCTGCGGGCCCTTTATCCTGATGACTATGAAGCAAGGTCCTGACGCTTTTGAGGCCATGGATGAGCTGAGCCAAAAGGCTCGAATCGACATTCCGCAGGGCCTCAAGGAACTGCGCGGCCTGCCGGAACGGGAAAGCGATATCGTGGCCCCGGGCGAAATGGAAAAGGAAGTCAAGAAGATTCTTGCCATTGACTAAGATAAGAACGATAAGAGACTGTGAAAAATGAACCATCATTTTTCGCAGTCTTTTTTGCCTGTTACAAAGTGCAGCTAAGTAGGGTGGGGCCGTCTCTTATTTTTTACTCGGAAGCACAAATCGCTCCAATTCGATGGAGTTAGGGACCTTCTTTGCTTGGAAAAAGAGTCTTTTGAGAGCCAGGAAGGCATGGCGATTCGTAAGAAGTCCCGTACCACAATCCAAATTGTGAAGACGCCTGAAACAATCCCGCTGTCGGTCGGGCCGCTCCTAGGACTTTACGGATTGCAGAAGCCCCTGTTTCGCCTACGTCCATAAAGGAATTAAATAGTGGAGGCAAGAATTTGTGGGAAATTGGTATGTATTTTGCGCCGAGCCTGATACTGCCCCTATCTGTCCACACTGAATAGACAAATAATTCTAACAATGGATAGGCAATAATGACTATTAATTTGTAAATTTTGTTGCATTTTTACGAGGATTTTATGGTTTTGAGGCTTATTTTTTTAGCTGAAGTATGATATCATAGTGTCCATAGATTTTAAACATATGATGAAGGGGTATCAAATGGAAGTCACTCAAATTACGCAAATCAGACGGAAAGTCCTGACCATGCTCTCGAAGATGGCCTATGATGGGAATCTGCCAGACCATGTCTACGACATCCTCCAGATCGTCCAAGAGGATTCGCCGCGTCTGCGCTGCTGCGTTCACAAGGAACGGGCCGTTTTGAAGGAACGCATCAACGTAGCCTTAGGTCTTGATACGGACCTGAATATCATTGAAGCTGCCAAAAAGGCCGTTTCGGAACCGGTTGACCGCACGCAGCATGTCATTGCCGTCCTGCCGGAAGGTGCTCGACCTGCCCGGTGAATAAGTACATGATTACGGATGTCTGCCGCCGGTGTCTGACCCATCGCTGCATGAATGGCTGCCCGAAAAAGGCCATTTCCGTATATCAGGGCCGTGCCCATATTGATTATGATGTATGTGTTGAATGCGGCAACTGCAAACGGGCCTGCCCTTATGGCGCTGTCGTTGAAATCTCCCGTCCCTGTGAAAATGCCTGCAAGGTCCACGCCCTTCATATGGGGGCTGACAAAAAGGCGGAAATCGATAAAAATGTCTGTGTGGAATGCGGTGCCTGCCGTGGGGCTTGCCCCTTCGGCGCCATCGAGGAACGGAGCCACATTGTACAGCTTATCCAGGACCTCAAGGCTGAAAATCGCAGCGTCTATGCGCTTTTGGCGCCCTCTTTTGTCGGTCAGTTCGGGCTCAAGGTCTCTCCCGGTCAGATCAAAAAAGCCTGCCGCATGCTGGGCTTTACGCAAGTCAAGGAAGTTGCCGTTGGGGCAGATATGACGGTCATTTCAGAAGCTGAGGAATACGTGGAAAAGGTGGAGCACGGCGACCAGAAACTCTTGACAAGTTCCTGCTGCCCTGCTTTTGTGGCAACGGTCAAGCGTCATGCTCCGGCCCTTGCTGACTGCATCTCCGATACGGTTTCCCCGATGGTGGCCCGCAGCAAGGCTGTAAAACACAATGATCCTGGTGCCATCACGGTCTTTGTCGGTCCCTGCATTGCAAAGAAAGTCGAAGCCCGCGAGCATCCGGATGAAATCGATTATTCCCTGACTTTTGAGGAATTAAAGTGCATGATGGACAGCCAAGGAATCAACCCGGCTGAACTGGAAGCCGAGGACTTCCAGCCTGATTCTTCCGCTGATGGATGCAGCTTCCCTCAGGAAGCCGGCGTCAGTAAGGCCGTGAACGACTATACGGAAAAATTCCATGACATCACGGTAAACAGCCACTATTGCAATGGTCTGGAAGAATGTCTCAAAGCACTCAAGGATTACCAGGATGGCAAGCTTGACATCAAATATCTAGAAGGTATGGCCTGTGTCAAGGGCTGTCTCAATGGTCCGGGATCACTCACGGAACCGGGGCTTACGCGTGTTCTTCTCAAACGCTTTGCTGACACAACGAAGGTCAAATGTGCCGGCGACAACGATTTTGCCCAGAACGAAGTCAAGCATGTTGACATGGAACGCGTCTATTTGCGCAAATAAGCGCTTTGTGATAGAATAGGCGGGTAGTACACAGTTTTGTTGGGAGGAATTCAGTATGTCCGGACACTCCAAGTGGGCCAATATAAAGTTCAAAAAAGGAAAGGCCGACGCCTTGCGCGGCAAGATCAACACGAAAATCGGCCGTGAAATCACCATTGCTGTCAAGATGGGCGGCTCCGATCCAACGGGCAATATGCGCTTGAAGCTGGCCCTTTCCAAGGCCAAAGCCAATAACATCCCGAAAGAAAACATCAAGCGCGCCATCGCCAAAGGCGAAGGGACGACAGAAGGATCGAACTACGAAGAGATTACCTATGAAGGATACGGTCCTGCCGGCGTTGCCATTATGATCAGCGCTCTGACGGATAACCGCAATCGTACAGCTGCCGATGTGCGTCATGTCTTTTCCAAGGGCGGCAATATGGGTGAATCTGGTTGTGTAAGCTGGATGTTCAAGAACAAAGGCTTTTCACCATCGAAAAGGAAGGCGCTCCGGCTGAGGACGAAGTGATGGAAATTGCGCTCGAAGCGGGTGCCGAGGACATGGAAACCAACGATGATACCTATGTCATTACGACCGCTCCGGAAGATTATGATGCTGTGGAACAGGCCCTTGCTGACCACAATATCAACGTTGCCATGAGCGAACTGTCCTTGATTCCTGACAATACCATTGCCGTTACCGGTGAGGATGCAGAAAAAGTACAGAAAATGATCGACAGCTTTGATGAACTCGACGATGTGCAGGATGTGTACACCAACGCAGATCTGCCTGACGAGGAATAAGCTTGGATTTGGGCCGGCGTCTGGGACTACCAGGGCCGGCTTGTTTGTTATATAAGGAAATGGATTGTGATCAAGGAGGCCCCATGTTAGCACTCGGAATCGATCCGGGGACCGCGATCTGCGGTTACGGTCTGGTGAAATTGGAACGAAGCCGGCTCATTCCCATCCATTACGGATCCATCCTGACCGATAAGGATATGCTGCCGGAAAAACGGCTCCAGATCATCTATGAAGCCTTGACCGGCTCATCAAGGAGTATAAGCCGGATTTCATGAGCGTAGAAAAGCTCTTTTTTAACCGCAATGTCACAACGGCCATTGCAGTTGGACAGGCCCGCGGCGTCATCGTCCTGTCAGCGGCCATGGCCGATCTGCCGGTTTATGAATATACACCGATCCAGATCAAACAGGCCATTACGGGCACGGGCCGGGCCGATAAGAAACAGGTGACCTATATGGTCATGAAGCTGCTCCACTTAACGGAAGAACCGAAACCGGATGATACAGCAGATGCCTTGCGATTGCCATTACAGGCCTTAATTTTGTCCGCGAAAAAGATCTTATGGAGAAACTCAAATGATTGGATTTATCAAAGGACGCGTCGATACGATTGGAAGCAATTATGCATTCGTTGAAACCCAAGGTGTCGGCTACCGCATCTACATGAACACATCGGATTTGGGACGCATGGTCCTTGATGATAAGGTCAAGGTCTATACGTACCTTGCCGTCCGGGAAGATGCCCTGACCCTTTACGGCTTTCTTTCCCAGGAGGCCTATGGTCTTTTTACAAAGCTCATTACGGTAAGCGGCATTGGCCCGAAGGTGGCACAAGGAATCCTTTCCGCGTCAAAGGTGGACGATTTCCTGCTTGCATCAAGAATCGGGATGTGAAATTCCTGACCAAGCTTCCAGGCATTGGAAAAAAGACGGCAGAACGCATGCTCTTGGAGCTAAAGGACCTGACGGGACCAGAAGGCCCGCTGCCCGAATCAAATGGAGGCTTCCTCGCTCCAGAAGGCCCAGCTTCTGCCCTGACGGAAACCATGGAGGCGCTTGCTTCCTTAGGGTACACCCAAAATGAAATCTCAGGCGTCATGAACCGCATCAAGGTGACGGCGGACATGTCAGCGGAGGACCTGCTCAAAAAGGCCCTCCAGGTCATGGCAAGGAGGGGATAAGCTGTGGAAGAAGATCAGCGCATCATTGCCGGCGGTGAGCAGGTTCAGGATGGCTGGCAGTACAGTCTCCGGCCGCGCAGGCTCCAGGAATATATTGGTCAGGAAAAGGTCAAAGAGAATATGACCGTCTTCATTCAGGCTGCCCTCAAACGCCGGGAAGCCTTGGATCATGTCCTGCTTTATGGACGCCTGGCCTTGGCAAGACGACCCTTGCCAACATCATCGCAAACGAATTGGGCGTCAATATCCGGATTACCAGCGGACCTGCCTTGGAACGGCAGGGGGACCTAGCCGCTATTTTGACCAATCTGGACGAAAGCGAAGTGCTTTTTATCGATGAAATCCACCGCCTGCCCAAGACCGTGGAAGAAATTCTTTATTCGGCTATGGAAGACTACGCCCTTGATATCATCATCGGCAAGGGCCCTGCTGCCCGCAGTGTGCGCCTTGACCTGCCGCGCTTTACTCTCATTGGGGCGACAACGCGTATGGGAAGCGTGGCAGCTCCGCTGCGGGACCGCTTTGGTGTCATCTGCCATCTGGAATTTTACACGGCCGAGGAACTCCAGATCATTGTGGAACGGGCAGCGGAAATCCTGAACGTCAAGATTGACCATGAAGGAGCTTATGAAATCGGACGGCGCAGCAGGGGTACGCCCCGTGTAGCCAATCGCCTCCTGAAACGGGTCCGGGATTTTGCCGAAGTGGCCGGGGCGGACACGATTACCAAGGAAATCTGCAGGAAGACCATGGAGCGACTTGAAATCGACGACTTGGGCCTTGACCGCAGTGACCGGCGCCTGCTTACGAAGCTTGTCAAGGATTTTGGCGGCCGTCCTGTCGGTGTCGATACCCTGGCTGCTTCGTTAAATGAGGAATCAGAGACGTTAGAAGATGTCTACGAGCCTTACCTCATGCAGCTGGGCATGCTCCAGCGGACCCCTAAAGGCCGTCAGGCAACAGCGGCGGCATATCGTTATCTTGGAATTGCCTATCCGGAAGGAAGATGACCATGAATATCCTGCTTCATGCCTGCTGCGGTCCCTGTTCCTGCTATCCAACAAAGGAACTGACGGCTGAAGGGCATACCTTTACGATGTATTACTTCAATCCCAATATCCACCCTTACAAAGAATTCAAGCGGCGCCTCAATACGCTTCGTGAATTTTGTGAGGCCCGTCATTATCCCCTCGTAGCGGATAAGAGCTATCCTCTGGAAGATACGCTTCGGGGCATGCTCAGTGAACCGACTGTGCGCTGTGCTTACTGCTATCGCGTGCGTCTTGAAATGGCCGCCCGCTACGCCAAGGAACATGGCTTCGATGCGTTTTCCACGACCCTTCTCGTAAGCCCTTACCAAAAGCATGACCTCATCCGCAGAACCGCCGAAGAAGCGGCTGCGCGGTTTGAGATTCCCTTCTATTATGAAGATTTTCGTACGGGGTATGAAGAAGGCGTTGAAATCAGTCTCGATCTTGATCTTTACCGTCAGCCGTATTGTGGCTGCATCTTTAGCGAACGGGATCGCTATGAGATTCGCAAGCGGAAGAAAAACATTCCCGAAATCATGGCAAAGGACGCGGGGCGATGAAGATGAAAAAGATCCTGACCGCTTTTTTTCTCGCCGTTATGCTGCTTTTTTCCCTAAGTGCTTCGGCCGCTTCCCTAGGTCCTAAGATCCGGGTTGGCCTGGTCGTGGATCAGTATTCGGCAGAACTGAGTTCTGCTGGAAAAATAACGGTCATTGATGGACGGGGAAAGAAGGTCACCCTGTCACCAGGGCGGCATTTCATCTCCGTCAAGGGCGGACGTTTTTATGCCGATAAGAAAAAGCTTTCTGGCGGCAATCTTTCTTTTGCGGCCCAAAATGCCAGTCAGCCCGTCCTTGTGAACCGGAAGAAATACCGCGGGGCCTTGACGGCGGTCATGACCCGTGAAAAAAAGCGCCTTACCATTGTCAACGCGCTTCCCGTGGAGGAATATCTTTATGGGGTGGTGGCTAAGGAAGTCATTCCTTTGTGGCCTGATGAAGCCATCAAGCCCAGGCCGTTGCTGCCCGCAGCTTTGCTCTCTACCATTGGATCATCCCCAGTATGAAGGGTTTGATATCAAGGCGACGGACCAAGGACAGGTCTATGGCGGTATCGAAGCTGAGCATCCCAATACGACAAAACTCGTCAAGGCAACGCGCGGCGTGACGGCTGTTTATGACGGGGAGCCATCCAAGCCTTTTTCCACAGTACGAGCGGCGGTTATACAGAAGCGGCCGTAAATGTCTGGGGAAAGGATATCCCTTATCTTCAGGCCGTCAAGGATGATGACAAGGATTCTCCCAACTACAGCTGGACCAAGAGCTTTACGGAGGCTCAGCTCGAACGGACGCTGAAACAGGGCGGCTATGACATTGGCAAGCTGCAGGGCATCCGTCTCCTGCCACTGGGAAAAGCGCCCATGAAGTGGTCCAGTGATCGCGGTACCAGCGGCCGGGTCAAACGGATGACCTTCAAGGGCAGCCGCCGTGACGTAACCCTCACGGGCAGCCAGGTGAGATCTTTATTGGGCCTTAACAGCACTCTTTTTGAGGTAACCATCGGAACGGATGAACCTGACTCCATCGATGTGTCCATCAAGAATGCCTATGGTTATGAAGTGGGCCGCAAGAAGATCCCCATCGACAAGAAGACTCGCCAAGGCATGGGAACGAAGGTTGGGGACCTGCGCTTATTTGCCGGGGTCAAGGACGAAAAGGTCTTTTTTGTCGGCGGCGGTTGGGGACACGGTGTGGGACTCAGCCAGTGGGGCGCCCGCGGTATGGCCCTTGAAAAGAGTGCCCGTCGGAAAAAGGATTATTATAAGACCATTCTCCGGCACTATTATCGGGGCATTTACCTTGAAGAACGTTACTGAGCCTTACGGCCATGGATGAACCAACGCAAAAAAGCGTCTTCTTTTTGCCTATCATTTTTGACCGTCCAGCCCATTCCTGATACAATGGAGGCTGGACGGAACTATTTTCTGCCTGATTGATGAATCAAACAAACGGGGAGCCCAGGGCCGAGCCATGAAGGAGTTAATATGGAAGTTACTGATTTTGATTATGATCTGCCCAAGGAGCTCATTGCGCAAACACCGATTGAACCAAGGGATGCTTCGCGTCTGCTTGTCATGGATAAAAAGACAGGTGCATTGGAACACCGCCATTTTTATAACCTTCCTGAATACCTAAGACCGGGTGATGTCCTTGTCTTCAATGATACCCGCGTTATGCCGGCGCGTCTGCACGGGACAAAGACGACAGGCGCCCATGTTGAAGTCTTTTTGCTTACGCGAAAAAACAATACGGATTGGGAAGTCCTTGTGAAACCAGGGAAAAAACTCCAGGAAGGGGCGGAAATCATCTTCAGTGATGAACTTTCCTGCACCATCCTTGAAAAAACGGATTTTGGGGGCCGTATTGCCCGTTTTCGCTTTGACGGTGTTTTTGAGGAAATCCTGGACCGCTTGGGAGAAACACCGCTGCCGCCATATATCCATGAAAAACTCAAGGATAAGGAACGCTACCAGACCGTGTATAACCGGGAGCTTGGAAGCGCCGCGGCGCCGACGGCGGGCCTTCACTTTACTAAGGAATTGATGCAAAAAATCAAGGAGATGGGCGTTGAAGAAGTTTTTGTGACCTTGAATGTTGGCCTTGGAACATTCCGCCCTGTCAGTGAGGAACGCATTGAGGACCATGAAATGCATAGTGAGTTCTATACGGTTTCCCCTGAAGCAGCCGCTGCCTTGAACCGGGCCAAGAAAGAGGGCCGGCGCATCATTGCCGTCGGCACGACGAGTGTCCGCACCTTGGAATCGGCGGGAGCAAGCGGCACCATGGTGCCCGGCGGCAACTGGACCAAGATTTTTATCTATCCGGGCTTTAAGTTCCATTTCGTCGATGCCCTTGTCACCAATTTCCACCTTCCCCAGAGTACGCTCATCATGCTGGTTTCGGCTCTTTCGAGTCGGGAGAACATCCTTCATGCCTATGGGGAAGCGGTGAAGGAAAAATATCGTTTCTTCAGTTTTGGCGACGCCATGTTCATCAAAGATTGATAAAGGAGTCTTTATGCACGCTGTTTACTTCGAACTCATCAAGGAAGATCCCCGGAGCGGTGCCCGCTTGGGCAAGCTTCATACGCCTCACGGTACCTTTGATACCCCGATGTTCATGCCCGTTGGGACCCAGGCAACAGTCAAGACGCTTACGCCGGAAGAACTTTACGACATGAAAAGCCAAGTCATCCTGTCCAATACCTACCACCTGTTCCTGCGGCCTGGGACGGAGCTTATCCGTAAGGCCGGCGGCATCCACCGCTTCATGAACTATGAACGAGGCATGCTGACGGACAGCGGCGGCTTCCAGGTCTTTAGCCTTGGTGCCATCCGTAAGATTACGGAAGACGGGGTGACCTTCCGTTCCCATATTGATGGATCCAAGCAGTTCCTGAGTCCGGAAGTGGCCATGAAGCCCAGGAAGACATCGGGGCCGACATCATCATGGCCTTTGATGAATGTATTCCTTATCCGGCTGATTTTGACTATGCCAAAAAGTCGACGGAGCGAACGACACGCTGGGCAAAGCGCTGTCTTGCCGCAAAGACGCGGGATGACCAAGCCTGTTTGGCATCGTTCAAGGCGGTATGTACCAGAACTGCGCAAGTACAGTGCCGAAGCCTTGTCAGAACTTGACTTTGCCGGCATGGCTATTGGCGGTCTCAGTGTCGGCGAGCCCCACGACTGATGTATGACATCTTGGGCAAGACGACACAGTACCTGCCGAAAAACAAGGCCCGTTATTTGATGGGCGTTGGCACGCCGGACTGCCTCGTGGAAGGGGTGAACCTAGGCGTCGATATGTTTGACTGTGTCTATCCGACGCGGGTCGCGCGCAATGGAACGGCTATGGTCCGGTCGGGGCGGCTCGTCCTCAAAAATCTTGAATTCAGGGAGGACTTCCGACCTATTGAAGAAGGCTGTGACTGCTATACCTGCCGTCACTTCTCAAGAGCCTACATCCGGCACCTTTTTAAATCGGAAGAACTTCTTGCCATGCGCCTTTTATCTATACATAATCTGCGTTTTCTGTTAAAATTTGCAGAGGACATGCGCAGTGCCATTGCTAATGATACGTTCCCTGAATTTAGGGCGGCGTTCTTAGACCAATACCAAAGAACCAGTAGGAGGTAAGTAAAAGATGGAAAACGTTGTACAAATGGCTTGGCCTTTTATCCTTATGGGTGTGATTTTCTATTTCATGATCTACCGCCCGCAGAAGCGTGATCAGAAAAAGCGCGCCAATATGCTCGATTCCCTGAAAGTGGGCACGCGGATTGTCACCATTGGCGGCATCTTTGGCGAAATTGCCAAGATCAAGGATGACCGCATCCGCATCAAGGTCGCGGAAGACGTTGAAATCTGGATTCGCCGCGCTGCTGTCGGGACCGTTATCACTACGGAACTGCAGAAGGCTGCAAAAGAAGAAAAATCAGAAGCAAAAGCAGAAGAAAAAGTAGAAGAAACCAAAGCAGACGCTGCTGAAGAGGCGAAGGAAACGGCTGCTTCCGAGGCTTCCAAATAAGATGGATAAGCGCACAGTCCGTAAGGAAGTCGAAGAAAGACGCGCCAGGCTCAATCAGCGCGAACTGAATAAGTTCAATAAAGAAATCAACAGCCACATTTCTGTGAGCCGCTTATTTCTAGAAGGAAAGGTCATTATGGGGTATCTTGCCATGGCAGGAAAGGAAGTTTCCGTCGACCAGGCGATGCAGACAGCCCTTAATATGGGAAAGACAGTCTGTGTCCCCCAGATCTTGGACCTTGATGGCCATATGCAGGCTGTTCGCCTTGTAACCTTAAAGAAACTGGCAAAGGATATGTATGGCATCCGTACTCCGCAGGAGCCGGTCGAGGTCATCAGCCTGAGGATATTGACCTTATCCTTGTTCCTGGTGCGGCCTTTACGGAACACGGCGACCGCTTGGGAAAGGGCAAAGGATTCTATGATCGTTTCCTGCCCCGCTGCACGAAAGGGGTTGCCATGGGTGTTGCCAATGAGGTCCAGGTCCTTCCAGAACTGCCGACTCAGGCCCATGACTTCAAAATCCGCTATCTTGTGACGGAAAAAGCACTTAGGTGTGTAAATAAGCCTCATAACAGGGGAGGGACCGCGCTCAACCGGAGCCATGAAAGGGCCTTGTGCCTTTTTGTGGGTCCCTTGTCTTTTTTCTTGGATGCCAGGCATCCGCAAAAATTTGCAATCCATCAAGGAGGAACTTTATCTTGCAGCAGAAAAATCGGATCAAGCTGATTGTGTCAGTGTTGGCCATTATCATCTGCTTTGCGCTCCTAGTCAAGCCTTTGGCGCTTTCTGTCAAACAGGGCCTTGACCTTCAGGGAGGGACCCATGTTGTCCTTCAAGCCGAAGATACACCGGAAGCCAAAGTTGATGATGATGCCATGAACCGTTCCATCAGCATCATTGAGCGCCGTGTCAACGAACTCGGCCTCACGGAACCGGTCATCCAGCGTCAGGGCCGGGACCGGATCATTGTTGAGCTCCCGGGCGTCAAGGACCCGGAACAGGCCATTGCCATGCTTGGCAAAACGGCTATGCTTGAATTCAAGGACATGGAAGGCAATACGGTCCTGACTGGTAAGGACCTGAAAGATTCCAAGGCAAGTGCCGATCAGTCGGGCCGTCCTGTCGTTACCCTTCAGTTCAATGAGGAAGGAGCCAAGAAGTTTGCCGAACTGACCGCAAAGAATGTAGGCAACCAGATTGCCATCCTGCTGGATGGCAAGGTCCTGACAGCGCCTCGTGTCAGTGAACCGATTACGGGCGGAAATGCCCAGATTACAGGTTCCCAAAATGCCCAGGAAGCTGAACATCTGGCTATCTTGCTCCGCAGTGGATCCCTTCCCATCAAGCTCGAAGTGGTGGAAAACCGCACCGTCGGTCCGACCTTGGGCCAGGATTCCAAGGATAAGAGCGTCAAGGCATTTGCCATTGGGGTTGCTGGCGTCTTTATCTTCATGCTGTTCTTTTACCGCCTGTCTGGGTTCATTGCTGACGTTGTGCTGCTTCTTTATACGCTCCTCGTCCTTGCCGTCATGAAAGGCCTCAATGCCACACTGACTTCCGGGAATCGCGGGGATCATTCTTTCCATTGGGATGGCGGTTGATGCCAACGTCCTTATCTTTGAACGCTTCAAGGAAGAACTGAAAGCGGGCAAGACCTTGCGCGCAGCCGTAAATGCCGGTTTTTCCCGTGCCTTTGTAACCATTATGGACTCCAATGTGACGACCATCATGCCGCTGCCGTGCTGTTCTATCTTGGCACAGGCCCCATCCGTGGATTTGCCGTGACGTTGGCCTTAGGTGTCCTCATCAGTATGTTTACGGCCATTACGGTTACGAAGTTCATCTTGAACGCCTTGGTTGGCAGCCAATTTACGAAGAATCCTTTCTTCTATGGAGCCAGCCTTCCGAAAAAAGATAAGGAGGTGGAAAAATGAAGCACTTTTCCATTGTGAAAAAAGCGAAGGTCTTCTTTTCCATTTCCCTGATCTTCCTTTTGGTGGGCGTTGTGTCTATGCTCACAAGGGGCTTCAATCTCGGTATTGATTTCACGGGCGGCAGCATCATTGATGTGAAGTTCGAGAACCCTGTAACCGTAAGTGAGGTCCGTGATGTCCTTTCAGACCATAAGCTGGGCAGCAGTATCATCCAGTTGGGCAGTATGGATGGACAGCAAACCGAAGAAAGCCAGTCCGTCCTCATCCGTACGGGCATCATCAGTGATGACCAGCGCGTTGAGACCATGACGGACATGACTAATCGGCTGGGACCCAATGAGGTCCTGCGTGTGGAAAACGTCGGGGCCACGGTAGGCCGCGACCTTGTAAAATCGGCTATGGGCGCCGTTGCTCTCAGCTGGGTGCTCATGATCATCTACATCACGATCCGCTTTGAGCATAACTTTGCCTTTGCCGCCATTATCGCCCTTATCATCGACGTCATGGTCACGCTCAGTTGGTTCTCCCTTCTGCAGCTTGAAATGGATTCGTCCTTTGTGGCGGCGCTCCTTACGGTGGTTGGCTACTCCATTAACGGAACGATTGTTATTTTTGACGGATCCGGGAAAACCTCCATACTCACCGCCGCAGCGAAAGCTTGGGGGGATATGGTGGATAATTCAATCTGGCAGACGATGAACCGTTCCATCTATACGTCGCGACGACCCTTTTTGCCGTCATTGCCATCTTCCTGTTTGGTGGGGAGACGATTCGGAACTTTTCTTTTGCTATGCTTGTTGGCTTTAGCAGTGGGTTCTATACGTCGACCTTCCTGGCTGGTCCCTTGTGGATCAAGCTGCGCAGCCGCGGCACTCACAAATAAATGAATCATAAAGCAGGGTATCGTTTCGTTTTTGGGGACGGTATCCTGTTTTCTTTTGAAAAGTCTCCTTTTGAAGGGGAGGAGAAGGGACGTTTTGTCCATAGGGAATCCAGCAAGATCC
>ENA-OQCE01000073-OQCE01000073.1-human-gut-metagenome-genome-assembly--contig:-NODE-73-length-43851-cov-4.661079_pt1 | contig 43851 bp, 51 predicted proteins | sample MGYA00242495_ERZ504572 | MGnify/ENA primary metagenome ERZ504572 (study PRJEB26092, sample SAMD00036228) | human gut metagenome | host: Homo sapiens | study: EMG produced TPA metagenomics assembly of... | reverse complement strand
GAGGGAGAAAACCAGACATGAAATTCTATACCGTTGATGTTATGATACCAACGTATAAACCAGGGCAGGAGTTCGCAGAGCTTCTGCCCGCCTTTTGGAACAGACTTACCCGATCCGGTCGATCCGGGTTGTAAACACAGGGAAAAAGTTCTGGAACCCGGCGTGGGAGCAGTTATCGGATAAAATTATGGTAGAGCATATCCGGCCAAGCGAATTTGACCACGGCGGAACGAGAAGGGCGATGGCAGAAAGTTCGGATGCGGATCTTCTGCTTTTTATGACCCAGGATGCCATGCCGTACGACAATGCGTGCGTGGAACATCTGGTGGAAAAATTTTCACTGCCGCATGTGAAGGCGGCCTATGCGCGGCAGCTTCCGCGGGATGACTGCCGTACACTGGAACGGTTTACGAGAGGCTTTAACTATCCGGAGGAGAGTGATATCAAGGATGCCGGTGATCTGCCAAACTTGGTGTTAAGACTTTTTTTCTGCTCCAATGTCTGTGCAATGTATGACCGCAGGACATATGAAGAGCTGGGTGGATTTGTAGAAAGCACCTTGTTTAACGAAGATATGATCTATGCCGGGCATCTTGTGCAGGCGGGCTATGCGATTGCCTATGCGGCAGATGCGAAGGTGGTACATTCCCACAATTACGGTTGTCTGGCACAGCTTCACCGCAATTTCGACCTCGGTGTATCCCAGGCACAGCATCCGGAGATCTTTGATGCGTATCCGTCTGAGGGTGAGGGAATCCGTATGGTGAAAAAATCGGCATCCTACGTCTGCAAAATTCATAAGCCGTGGCTGCTCGTCACGTTATTTTTTCAAAGCGGATTCAAATATGTGGGATACTTCCTCGGAAAACGATACAAAAGCCTTCCGGACGGTGTGATCCGCTGGTGTACCTCAAACAAAACGTGGTGGGAATATCACGGAAAGATAAGAAAAAAACGAAATAGAAGATAAGTGAAAGTAAAAACAAAATAAAAAGATTTTGTAAGTAAATACGAAATGCTCCATAAGGTTGACAGAGAACGGAGCAGCGTGGTAAAAAAGTAAAGAACAAGAAATTAGAAGGCGGCATAACCTGAAAACAGAACAAGGGTGCCGCCTTTTGCTGTTAGGAGGAAAAAATCTATGTGTGGAATTGTTGGATATATTGGAACCTGCCAGGCTGCCCCGGTGCTGCTGGACGGATTGTCAAAGCTGGAGTACCGCGGATACGATTCGGCCGGAATTGCTGTATACGATGGAAACAAAATTCAGATGCAGAAAGCAATGGGCCGTCTGAAGGTGCTTGAGGAAATGACACAAAATGGAGCGACACTTCCGGGTACCGTAGGAATCGGACATACGAGATGGGCAACGCATGGGGCACCTTCCGATCTGAATGCACATCCGCATTTCAATAAAGACCACTCGATTGTCGTTGTACACAATGGAATTATTGAGAATTATCTGAAATTAAAGAAAAAACTGATGTCCAAAGGATATGAGTTCCTTTCGGAGACAGATACCGAGGTAATTGCCCATATGCTGGATTACTATTATAACGGCGATCCGCTTGCAACGATCACAAAGGTTATGCACCGCATGGAGGGATCGTATGCACTGGGTATCCTGTTCCGCGACCATCCGGATGAGGTGTATGCGGTCCGTAAAGACAGCCCGCTGATCGTTGGTACAAGTAAGAGCGGAAACCTGATTGCATCCGATGTTCCGGCTGTCCTGAAATATACAAGAGATGTCTATTTTCTGGAAAATGAGGAGATCGTGAAACTGACCCGCGATGGCCTTCACTTCTACAATATTGACGAGGAGGAGCTGGAGAAAGAGGCAACCCACATCGACTGGGATATGAATGCGGCAGAAAAAGGCGGCTATGAGCATTTCATGCTGAAAGAGATGCATGAGCAGCCAAAAGCCGTAAAAGATACCCTGACGCCGCGTATTAAGAACGGTGATGTTGTGATCGAAGAACTCGGCATGACCGATGAGGAGATCCGCGCGATCCGCAAAATCTTTATCGTTGCCTGCGGTTCTGCATACCACACCGGTGTAACCGCAAAATACGTCTTCGAAAAGCTGGCAAGAATCCCGGTTGAGGTAGATCTGGCAAGCGAATTCCGCTACCGTGATCCGATTCTGCAGGAAAATACGCTCGTGGTCATCGTCAGCCAGTCGGGTGAGACGGCCGATACCCTCGCGGCTCTCCGCCTTGCAAAAGAAAAGGGCGTGCGTACCCTTGGCATCGTAAACGTAGTTGGAAGTTCGATTGCAAGAGAGGCAGACAATGTCATGTATACCTGGGCCGGTCCGGAGATCGCTGTTGCGACAACGAAAGCGTACAGCACACAGCTTATCGCGCAGTACCTTCTGGCGATGAAGTTTGCCAAAGTACGCGGAACCGTTTCACAGAATGACTTCGATGCGATGATCCAGAGCCTTGAGCGCCTGCCGGAGCAGATTTCCCTGCTGCTGTCCCACAAGGAGAACGTACAGCGTTTTGCCAACCGTTATCTTGCGGCAGAACACGTCTTTTTCATCGGACGCGGCATCGACTATGCAATCTCGATGGAGGGCTCCCTGAAGCTGAAAGAGATTTCCTACATCCACTCCGAGGCGTATGCAGCCGGTGAGCTGAAACACGGAACCATTTCCCTGATTGAGGACGGACGCCTTGTCGTAGCCGTGCTGACCCAGCCGGAGCTCTACAAGAAAATGATCAGCAATATTCAGGAAGTGAAGACACGAGGCGCGTTTGTCATGGCGGTAACGACCGTTGGCAATACAGAAGTGGAAAAAGTAGCCGACTACGTAGTTTACCTGCCGGAGACAAATCCGATTTTTGCAAACTCCCTGGCGATCATTCCGCTGCAGCTCTTTGGCTACTACGTATCGATCGGCAGAGGCCTCGATGTGGATAAACCGAGAAACTTGGCGAAATCGGTTACGGTAGAATAAAAACCGCAGCATAAAATTCCTCTTTTTTCAAAATTATCACAGTTTCAACACAATTCTAACGTACAATAGGCAGTAGAAAATGAAGAAAGAAATAAGAGCACTGTGTATTGGTGCCTGAGATAGAAAAGAGAAAGAGGGATCAGCCATGAGTGAAGAATTCAAAAAAGAAGAAATAAATGGTGAGGCAGCAGAGAAAACCAAAGCTGCAGAGCATACAGAAGAAGTAAAAGCAGAAACGACAGCAGAGCAGAGTGCGGCAGAGACGGAAAAACCGCAGGAAACCGCAGAAGCGCCGAAGGCGGAAGAAAAGAAAACGACAACCTACAGCTGGGTGAATCCGAAAATCAGCGGAAAGACCGGCGAGGAGAATAACAGCGCTTCCTACACCGGAGAACCGGACCCGTCGGAGGCAAAGGCAGAGCGGACATCTTCTGCAAAGACAGAACATTATCAGTACCAGTCACAGACACAGAGTGCTCCGAAGCAGGAAAAACCACAGTTTTCTGCCGTTCCGCAGCCGCAGGATCACAAAAAGAAAGCGAAAAAACCAATGTCAGCCGCAAAAAAATGGGGCATGACACTTGCCATGGCAGCGTGCTTCGGACTCGTGGCAGGCGGTGTTTTCATTGGGACTGCAGCAGTCGGTACGAAAGTGATCGGTACAGCAACAGAGCAGAAGCAGGAAGTTACAATTCCGACGACCACCACAACAACGGCAGCAGACAGCAGTGATACCTCCGATACCGTAAAAGCAACCGGCGAGATGTCCGTGAAAGATGTTGCATCGAGTGCGATGCCGTCTCTGGTAGCAATTTCTACGACAACGGTGGAAGAAGTTGAGACATTCTTCGGAACCACAAGCCAGGAAGTTCCTGCAAGCGGAACCGGAGTTATTGTCGGACAGAACGACGATGAGCTCCTGATTGCGACAAACAACCACGTTGTCAGCGGTGCGACGTCTCTTTCCGTCAGCTTTATCGACGATGAGACGGTAGAAGGCCAGATCAAAGGTACCGATGCGGACAATGACCTTGCTGTTGTTGCAGTAAAACTTTCCGACATCAAGGACGAGACAAAGAGCCAGATCAAAATTGCCGTGATGGGAAATTCCGATGACCTTGAGGTCGGTGATCAGGTTGTGGCAATCGGAAATGCACTGGGAACCGGCCAGTCCCTGACGAGCGGATATATCAGTGCAAAAGACCGTACGATCTCCAGTCAGGATGAGAGTACCGGCGAGACGATTACTTCTGAGGGACTGATCCAGACCGATGCAGCCATCAACCTGGAAACAGCGGCGGCGCCCTTCTGAACATGAACGGTGAGCTGATCGGCATTAACGAAGCAAAATACAGCTCCACACAGGTCGAGGGCATGGGCTTTGCGATCCCGATTTCGAAAGCGGAGCCGATTCTGCAGAACCTGATGAACCTGACAACAAGATACAAAGTCAGCGATGATAAGGCCGCTTATATCGGAATCAACATGGCGGATGTCAGCGCAGATGTTTCCCAGAACTACGGTATTCCGACCGGTGTCTGCATCATGAGCGTTGTGGACGGCAGCCCGGCAGCCGATGCGGGCTTCAAGAAAGGCGATGTTATCACCACGTTTGATGGAAGAAGCATCTCGAACGCCAAAGGCTTAAAAGAGACACTGACCTATTATGCGGCAGGCGAGACCGTAGATGTCACCGTACAGCGTGCGGACAACGGTGAGTACAAAGAAGTAACACTGACGCTGACCCTTGGCTCTGCAGCAGATATGCCGCAGACGAGCGGAAGCAGCAACGGAACCACAAACGATGGAACCGGAAGCTCCGATCAGAATGACCAGGGTATTCAGAATCCGTTTGGCAACAGATAAAAACTCGAAATAACTATTTCCTAAGAGAAAAAAGACGGACAGCACAGGAATATGAACGCCTGGCTGTCCGCCTTTTTTTTGCATTTTTTGATATAATTTTTTGAATTTGTAAAATTCTTAAAAAAGTTGGTAATTTTTAAGAAAGTTTTTACTTGTGACCCTATGGCTTTTGGGCTATAATCAAGCTAGACCAAGCGATCTATTACAGAAAGGAATTTGAAAAATCATGTCAGAAGAGAAAGACAGAGTGGACGGTACCGCGGACGAAACTAAGGCGGAAACAAAAAGCTCTGACCATCATACAGAAGATACCTATGAAAAAGTCTGCTTCATGTGCCGCAGACCGGAGAGCAAAGCCGGAAAGATGATTACCTTCCGGGAAACATCAATATCTGCCCGGACTGCATGCAGAAGAGCTTTGATACCATGAACCAGAACCCGGGCCAGATCAATGAGATGATGAATAATATGAACAACATGCCGAATATCGGCATGCTCGATCTCTCCGGGCTTTCCAACCAGATCCCGAACCGGCAGCGGGTAAAGAAAAAAGAAGAAAAGAAGAAAACAAAAGAATTTTCCATCAAGGACATTCCGCCGCCGCACCGGATCAAGGCGATGCTTGACGAATACGTTATCGGCCAGGACCGTGCAAAGAAAGTCATGTCGGTTGCCGTTTACAACCATTACAAACGTGTCTTTGCACCGCAGGACGGAAATATCGAGATCGAAAAATCCAACATGCTGATGATCGGACCGACCGGTTCCGGAAAAACGTATCTGGTGCAGACACTGGCACGCCTCTTAGATGTGCCGCTTGCCATCACGGACGCCACATCCCTTACCGAAGCGGGTTATATCGGTGATGATATTGAAAGCGTGGTATCTAAGCTTTTAGCGGCCGCAGACAACGATGTGGAGCGCGCGGAGCACGGTATCATCTTCATTGACGAGATCGACAAGATTGCGAAAAAGAAAAATACAAACCAGAGAGACGTCAGCGGAGAAGCCGTACAGCAGGGAATGCTGAAGCTCCTCGAGGGCAGCGACATCGAAGTTCCGGTGGGAGCCAACAGCAAAAATGCGATGGTTCCGCTCGAGACCGTCAATACCAGAAACATTCTCTTTATCTGCGGCGGTGCTTCCCGGATCTGACGGACATCATCAAGGAGCGTCTGAACAAGACAGCTTCCATTGGCTTCCAGGCGGATCTGAAGGACAAGTATGATGGGGATAAGAACCTGCTGTCACAGGTGACCTTAGAAGACCTTCGGACTTTCGGTATGGTGCCGGAGTTCCTTGGCCGTCTGCCGATCGTATTTACGCTGGAGAGTCTCAATGAGGATATGCTGGTCGAGATCTTAAAAGAACCGAAAAATGCGATCCTGAAGCAGTATAAGAGACTGCTCGAACTCGACGAGGTGAAACTGGAATTTGATGATGATGCACTTCGCTCTATTGCAAAAAAAAGCGCTGGAAAAAGATACCGGTGCGAGAGCACTCCGTTCGATCATCGAGGATTTCATGCTGGATATCATGTATGAGATTCCAAAGGACAGCAGCATCGGAGAGGTTATCATCACAAAAGACTATATTGAAAAGACCGGCGGGCCGACGATTCTCCTGCGCGGTCAGGAAGTTCCAAAGTTAGAGCAGAAATAAGGTAACTGGAAAACACAGCGGAGCAGACGTGAAACTGGCGTTTTCTTGAAATAAGAGATAAGAAAGAGAGGGTTTTAACTATGGCAGAGGATTTTTTTGGAAATTTAAGTAAAACACTGAAAAAAACAGTGGATACTGTGGGAAAGAAAACAGATGAATTCGTAGAAATTCAGAAGATCCGCACCCGTCAGCATGCGCTTGAGGATCAGATTGAGAAGAATTACCAGGATATCGGACAGATCATCTACAACCGCTATCTGAACGGCGAAGCATTCGACGAGAATCTTGCCGGCATCTGCAAAGATATCACCGATCTGGAAAAAGAGATTGCAGACTGCAGGGAAGACGTGGCAAACAAGAGAGGCCGCATCGTATGCCCGCCTGCGGCGCAAGTGTTCCGAAAGATGCAGCTTTCTGCATGCGCTGCGGTGCTGCTATGCCGGAGAAGGAAGAAGAGCCGGAGGATGCCGAGTTTGTACACGTAGAACCGGAAGAAAAAGCAGAAGAAACCGAAGCAGCAGCGCCGGAAGAAGAGCCTGAAAAAGAAGCAGAGGTACCGGAAGAGGAATGATCTGGACCCTGCTGCCGGGAGCGGTTTTCCTTGCAGACGGATGCCTGAAAAAGAAGGCAGAAGAGGAGTTAAAGGAAAATGAGCAGATCCCGGTCTGCAAAGGACATATTGTCCTGCGGAAATGTCATAACCGCGGCGTAGCGGGCGGCGGCTTCGCGGACAGCACGAAGAAGGTGGAAATTCTCACCTTCTTTTTGCTGTCCGGACTGTGGGCGCGTCTCGGAGCGCTGGCGGGCAGACGTAAGTGTAAGGCGAAGAAGCTTGGGCTTGCGCTTACGATTGGCGGCGGCATGTCGAACTGGTATGACCGGCATAAGAGAGGTTACGTGACCGACTATGTCAGCTTCCGGTTTGGACCGGAGAAGTTCCGCAGACTTGTGTTCAATGTTTCTGATTTCTGTATTTTCTTCGGACTTGCGCTGCTGACGGCAATTTCCTGCCGGGAGTCCAGGTGATGCAGGATCTCCCGAAAAGCCCTGCGGATGGCGGGCTTTTCGGGGCAAAAAAGAAAATTTGAAATTTTTTGAAAAAATTTGAAAAAAGCTGTTGACAGATTCGGAATCATCTGGTAATATATGTTTTGTTGAACGGCACATGAGAGCCGCAAGACAAGAAATGCAGGAGTGGCGGAATTGGCAGACGCGCAGGCTTCAGGTGCCTGTGGTCGCAAGATCGTGTGGGTTCAAGTCCCATCTCCTGCATTATTTTTTCGCTTTGCGTATCAAGAATTGGTCCGGTGGACCAATTCGGATTGCCCTGATGGGAAGTGTGAAAACTTTCCGTCAGGGTATTTTTATTTTTCCAGAAAAGAAAATAATTCCGACAGGACATTTTATGCCCAATACACACTTCAAAAGTATTCCAGAAAAGAAATTTCCGTAATTCGACAAAAATAGTTGAAATGTTTCCCTGGTTGTGATAGAATCTGAAAGATTAAAGTATGAGATGCATATTTCATACAAACTCAAAACCGAACGAAAAAGAAAGGAAAACGGTGGAATGATGAAAGCTTTTCTAATCTTAGAAGACGGGCATGTCTTTACCGGAACCAGCATTGGTTCACAAAAAGAAGTGATCAGTGAAATCGTATTTAATACATCCATGACTGGATATCTCGAAGTGCTGACTGACCCATCCTATGCGGGACAGGCAGTATGTATGACGTATCCTCTTATTGGAAACTATGGAATTTGTTATGATGATCAGGAGTCCTTAAGACCCTGGCCGGATGGCTATATTGTAAGAGAATTATCCCGTCTCCCCAGCAACTTCCGTTGCCAGGACACCCATTCAGAATTTCCTGAAAAAGTTCGATATTCCCGGAATCGCCGGAATCGATACTCGTGCTCTCACCAAAATTCTTCGTGAAAAAGGTACCATGAACGGTATGATCACGACCAACGAAAATTATCACCTCGATGAAATTATTCCAAAATTAAAAGCGTATAATACCGGAAAAGTTGTAGAAAAGGTAACCTGCTCTGAAAAATCAGTTTTAAAAGGAGAAGGCTTTAAAGTTGCACTTCTGGATCTTGGCGCAAAGAACAACATCGCACGTTCCTTAAATGAGCGCGGATGCGAAGTGACCATTTATCCGGCGCTTACTACAGCAGAAGAGATCCTCACCGCAAATCCGGACGGAATCATGCTGTCCAACGGCCCTGGAGATCCGAAAGAGTGCGTATCCATTATCAAAGAGATTAAAAAACTGTACGATTCCAATGTACCGATCTTTGCAATCTGTCTTGGACATCAGCTGATGGCACTGGCTACCGGCGCAGATACCCACAAGATGAAATACGGCCACCGCGGCGGAAACCACCCGGTCAAGGATCTGGCAACCGGAAGAGTTACATTTCTTCCCAGAACCACGGCTACGTCGTAGATACCGATACCCTGGATCCGAATGTGGCAGTTCCGGCCTTTGTGAACGTCAACGACGGCACCAACGAGGGACTCAAATACGTCGGCAAAAACATCTTTACCGTACAGTTCCATCCGGAGGCATGCCCTGGCCCGCAGGATTCCGGATACCTGTTTGATCGATTCCTTGAGATGATGGGAGGTAACAAATAATGCCAAAGAATCCGAATATTAAAAAAGTTCTGGTTATCGGTTCCGGTCCGATCGTCATCGGACAGGCAGCAGAGTTCGACTACGCAGGAACACAGGCGTGCCGTTCCCTGAAAGAAGAGGGAATGGAAGTTGTTCTTCTGAACTCCAACCCGGCAACCATCATGACCGATAAAGATATCGCAGACCGCGTTTACATCGAGCCGCTGACCGTAGAAGTGGTAGAGCAGCTCATCCAGAAGGAAAAACCGGACAGCGTTCTTCCGACTCTGGGAGGCCAGGCAGGACTGAACCTTGCGATGGAACTCGAAGAAAAAGGCTTCTTAAAAGAAAACAACGTACGCCTGATCGGTACCACAGCACAGACCATCAAAAAAGCAGAGGACCGTCAGGAATTCAAAGATACCATGGAAAAAATCGGCGAGCCGGTAGCGGCATCCCTGGTTGTCCATGATGTACAGGCTGGTATCGATTTCACCAACAAGATCGGTTATCCGGTTGTACTGCGTCCGGCTTACACCCTCGGCGGAAGCGGCGGCGGTATCGCTTACAACGAAGAAGAGCTGATCGAGATCCTCTCGAACGGACTCCGTCTTTCCCGTGTCGGCGAAGTACTCGTTGAAAGATGTATCGCCGGATGGAAAGAGATCGAGTACGAGGTAATGCGGGACAGCGTAGGAAACTGCATCACCGTCTGCAACATGGAGAACATCGACCCGGTCGGCGTTCACACCGGAGACAGTATTGTCGTAGCACCATCAGACCCTGGGAGATAAAGAGTATCAGATGCTGCGTACTTCTGCACTCAACATCATCACCGAGCTTGGCATCACCGGCGGATGCAACGTACAGTATGCGTTGAATCCGGACAGCTTCGAGTACTGTGTTATCGAGGTAAATCCGCGTGTCAGCCGTTCTTCCGCACTGGCTTCCAAAGCGACCGGTTATCCGATTGCAAAGGTTGCTGCAAAGATCGCACTTGGCTACACTCTGGATGAGATCCCGAACGCCATTACCGGAAAAACCTACGCAAGCTTCGAGCCGATGCTGGATTACTGTGTTGTAAAAATCCCGCGTCTGCCGTTCGATAAGTTTATCAGTGCAAAACGTACCCTGACCACACAGATGAAGGCAACCGGTGAGGTTATGAGTATCTGCAACAACTTCGAGGGCGCGCTGATGAAAGCCATCCGTTCCCTGGAACAGCACGTAGATTCCCTGATGTCCTATGACTTCAGCCACTTGTCCAAAGACGAGCTGATCGAAGAGCTTCACATCGTAGACGATATGAGAATCTGGAGAATCGCAGAGGCGATCCGTCAGGGCATCTCCTACGACGAGATCCACGAGATCACCAAAATCGATGTATGGTTCATCGATAAGCTGGCTATCCTCGTTGAGATGGAGCAGGCATTACAGGCCAAAGAGCTGGATGAGGATCTGCTGCGCGAAGCAAAACGCCTTGAGTTCCCGGATTACCTGGTGGCAAAACTGGCAGGAAAGACCGAAGAAGAAGTAAAAGCGTTAAGAAAACAGTATGATATCACCGCAGCTTACAAGATGGTAGATACCTGTGCCGCTGAGTTCGCAGCAACCACACCGTATTACTATTCCGTATACGGCGGCGAAAACGAAGCTGTCGAGACAAACGACAGAAAGAAAGTCCTCGTCCTTGGTTCCGGCCCGATCCGTATCGGACAGGGTATCGAGTTTGACTTCTGCTCCGTACATTGTACCTGGGCATTCAAGAAAGAGGGCTATGAGACCATCATCATCAACAACAACCCGGAGACCGTCAGCACCGACTTCGATATCGCAGATAAACTGTATTTCGAGCCGCTGACACCGGAAGATGTAGAAAATATCGTCAACATCGAGCATCCGGACGGAGCCGTTGTACAGTTCGGCGGCCAGACTGCGATTAAGCTGACCGAAGCACTCCTGAAAATGGGTGTGCCGATCCTTGGAACATCTGCAGAGAACGTAGATGCCGCAGAGGACCGTGAGCTGTTCGATGAGATCCTGGAGCAGTGTGAAATCCCGCGTCCGAAGGGACACACCGTATTCACTGCAGAAGAGGCGAAAAAAGCAGCCAACGAGCTCGGCTATCCGGTACTCGTCCGCCCGTCCTACGTCCTTGGAGGACAGGGTATGCAGATCGCCATCAGCGATGAGGACGTCGATGAATTTATCGGCATCATCAACCGGATCGCACAGGAGCATCCGATCCTGGTTGATAAATATCTGCAGGGCAAGGAGATCGAGGTTGATGCAGTCTGCGACGGCACCGATATCCTGATTCCTGGTATCATGGAGCACATCGAGCGCGCCGGCGTTCACTCCGGAGACAGTATCTCCGTTTATCCGGCACAGAGCATCAGCCAGCATGCAAAAGACACCATCGTAGAGTATACGAAACGTCTGGCAAGATCCCTGCATGTCATCGGTATGATCAACATCCAGTTCATCGTATGCGGTGAGGATGTTTACGTCATCGAGGTCAACCCGCGTTCTTCTCGTACCGTGCCGTACATCAGCAAGGTAACCGGAATCCCGATCGTGCCGCTGGCAACGAAAGTCATCCTTGGCCACACGATCCGCGAGCTTGGCTACGAGCCGGGTCTGCAGAGAGAGGCAGATTACATTGCCATCAAGATGCCGGTATTCTCCTTCGAGAAGATCCGCGGCGCAGATATCGCCCTTGGACCGGAGATGAAATCCACCGGTGAGTGCCTTGGTATTGCAAAGACCTTCAATGAGGCTCTTTACAAAGCATTCCTCGGCGCCGGAATCAACCTGCCGAAATACAAAAACATGATCATCACCGTAAAGGATGAGGATAAAGAGGATATCGTTCCGATCGCACAGAGATTCCAGCTCTCGGCTACAAGATCTATGCGACGAGAAATACCGCGAAAGCCCTGAACGAGAACGGCGTCAATGCGATCCGCACCAACAAGATCGAGCAGCCGTCCCCGAACCTGATGGACCTGATCCTCGGCCACAAGATCGACCTCGTCATCGATACTCCGTCCCAGGGTGTTGAGCACTCCAAAGACGGATTCGTCATCCGCCGGAACGCGATCGAGACAGGTGTCAACGTACTGACCTCTCTGGATACCGCAACCGCACTCGTAACCAGTCTGGAAAATACAGATGTGAAGAAGCTGACCCTGATTGATATCGCAACGATCGACAAGAGATAAGCATGATAGAAGCATAAAGCAAAGAAAAGCTCTCTGCTGCAGAAACAAAGCGGCAGAGAGCTTTTTTGGCCGAATGTGGGTTATGGATTTTACAAAAAAGAAAACGTGACGCGCTTGTGTTTTTGGCATAAGTATGATAGATTTTTAATAGAATGCCAGAAAAGGGCATCCAATTCAAAAAGAGAAAGGTACATATCGTATGAACATCATTGAGTGGTTAAAGGTTATCCTGCTGGGTATCGTAGAGGGCATTACCGAGTGGCTTCCGATCAGCAGCACCGGCCACATGATTCTGGTAGATGAGTTTATTAAGCTGAATGTGACAGCTGATTTCAAGAATGTTTTTGAAGTTGTCATCCAGCTCGGTGCAATCCTTGCGGTTGTCGTCATCTATTTCTGGGATCTCTGGCCGTTTCATGGCAAAAGCAAAGCGAAAAGCAAGAGCTATTTTGCCAATCCAAGCGACAACAAGGTCTTTGCAGGGATTCAGAACTTTGTAGACAATTACTGTTATCTGGACAAAATTATCATGTGGTTCAAGATTGTCGTATCGTGTCTGCCGGCAGCCGTGATCGGACTGGCATTCAACGACTGGATCGAGGCCCATCTGATGAATTACGTGATCGTAGCACTGATGCTGATCATCTATGGTGTCCTCTTCATCATCATTGAGAATTACAACAAGACGAGAACACTGTCTGCAACAAAAATCAAAGAGATTACCTGGAAAAATGCGCTGTATATCGGTGTTTTCCAGCTCCTTTCCATCGTACCGGGAACTTCCCGTTCGGGAGCAACCATCATCGGCGGTATCCTGCTGGGATGCTCGAGAGAGCTGGCATCGGAGTACACGTTTTTCCTTGCCGTTCCGGTTATGTTTGGCGCGAGCCTTTTAAAACTGGTAAAACACGGCTTTGCCTTTACCGGTGTTGAGGTGGCGATCATGATCGTCGGCATGCTGGTGGCATTTGCGGTATCGATTTTTGCCATCAAATTTCTGATGCAGTACATCAAGAAGCACGATTTCAAAGCCTTCGGCTGGTACCGTATCGTACTCGGTGTGATTGTGCTGCTGTATTTCGTAATCAAAACCGTAATTCTGAAAGCATAAAATCGAACAATTCCGAAAATTTACCGGGGAAAATAGAAGAAGAAGTATCGTAAAATGAAAAAAAATTGTGCGATACTTCTTTTTTTACGCGAAAATTACAAAAAACCCTGTAAAAAAGTAACCAAAAGCTGATATAATAGGACACAAGAGGGACGCAGAACCAGAAATTAAAAAAAATACCGAAAATTTGCCATATTTTTATTGACTAAAGATATTCTTATGGTAAAATAAATGTGTGCGCCCCGAGGATATCTTTATTTTCGGTGCAATCAGTATAGGGTGAACGTATCATCCAGGGCAATCTGGAAATACTTTACTATAACCTATCAAAATTACAAGTAGGAGGAAAAGTAACAATGGCAAAATGGGTTTACATGTTCACTGAAGGTAATGCAGACATGCGTAACCTTCTCGGTGGAAAAGGCGCAAACCTGGCTGAGATGACAAACCTGGGACTTCCTGTACCACAGGGATTCACGGTAACAACCGAGGCTTGTACACAGTACTATGAGGATGGCAGACAGATCAACGACGAGATCATGGGTCAGATCATGGAAGCAATCGATAAAATGGAAGGAATCACAGGAAAGAAATTCGGAGACGCTAAGAATCCGCTGCTCGTTTCTGTACGTTCCGGAGCAAGAGCTTCCATGCCAGGTATGATGGATACCATCCTGAACCTTGGTCTGAACGAAGAGGTTGTTGAAACTCTGTCACAGGCTTCCGGCAACCCACGTTGGGCTTGGGACTGCTACAGAAGATTCATTCAGATGTTCTCTGACGTAGTTATGGAAGTTGGTAAAAAATACTTCGAAGAGCTGATCGACAAGATGAAAGAGGAGAAAGGCGTAAAACAGGACGTAGATCTTGACGCAGATGACCTCAAAAAACTGGCTGAGCAGTTCAAAGCTGAGTACAAAGCTAAAATCGGTGAGGATTTCCCGACCGATCCTAAGGTACAGCTGATGGAGGCTGTTAAAGCCGTATTCCGTTCCTGGGACAACCCGAGAGCAAACGTTTATCGTCGTGACAACGACATCCCGTATTCCTGGGGTACCGCTGTTAACGTACAGATGATGGCATTCGGAAATATGGGAGATGACTGTGGTACAGGTGTTGCCTTCACACGTGACCCTGCTACAGGAGAAAACGGACTGTTCGGTGAGTTCCTTACCAACGCACAGGGCGAGGACGTAGTTGCCGGTGTTCGTACACCTATGCACATTTCCGAGATGGAAGAGAAATTCCCGGAAGCTTTCAAACAGTTCAAAGAAGTTTGCAAAACTCTGGAAACACACTACAGAGATATGCAGGACATGGAGTTCACTGTAGAGCACGGTAAACTGTACATGCTGCAGACACGTAACGGTAAGAGAACAGCAAAAGCTGCTCTGAAAATCGCCTGCGACCTTGTAGATGAGGGAATGAGAACAGAGGAAGAGGCAGTTGCAATGATCGATCCTCGTAACCTTGACTCTCTGCTTCATCCGCAGTTCGATGCAAAAGCACTGAAAGAGGCTACTCCAATGGCAAAAGCACTGGGAGCATCTCCGGGAGCTGCTTGCGGTAAAATCGTCTTCACAGCTGATGACGCTGTTGCATGGGCTGAAAGAGGAGAAAAAGTTGTTCTGGTTCGTCTTGAGACATCCCCAGAAGATATCACAGGTATGAAATCTGCACAGGGTATCCTGACTGTTCGTGGTGGTATGACTTCCCACGCAGCCGTAGTTGCCCGTGGTATGGGAACCTGCTGTGTATCCGGTTGCGGTGATATCGTAATGGACGAGGCAAACAAGAAATTCACACTGGCTGGCAAAGAGTTCCACGAGGGAGACTGCATCTCTCTGGATGGTTCTACAGGATGCATCTATGACGGACTGATCCCGACCGTAGACGCTACCATCGCTGGCGAGTTCGGAAGAATCATGGGCTGGGCAGATAAATACAGAACCATGAAAGTTCGTACAAACGCTGATACTCCGGCAGACGCTAAAAAAGCTCGTGAGCTTGGCGCAGAAGGTATTGGTCTTTGCCGTACAGAGCATATGTTCTTCGAAGGCAACAGAATCGATGCATTCCGTGAGATGATCTGCGCTGAAACCGTAGAAGAGAGAGAAGCAGCACTTGCTAAGATCCTTCCGGAGCAGCAGGGAGACTTCGAGAAGCTGTATGAAGCTCTGGAAGCAACCCGGTTACCATCCGTTTCCTGGATCCGCCGCTTCATGAGTTCGTTCCGACTGAGGAAGAGGACATCAAGAAACTGGCTGACGCACAGGGCAAATCTGTTGAGCAGATCAAAGCAATCATCGCTGGTCTGCATGAGTTCAACCCGATGATGGGTCATCGTGGATGCCGTCTTGCTGTAACTTATCCGGAAATCGCTAAGATGCAGACAAGCGCAGTAATCCGCGCAGCCATCAACGTGAAGAAAGCTCATCCGGATTGGAATGTTAAACCGGAAATCATGATCCCGCTTGTTGGCGATATCAAAGAGCTGAAATACGTTAAGAAATTCGTAGTAGAGACCGCTGACGCTGAAATCGCAGCTGCAGGCAGCGACCTTGAATACGAAGTTGGTACCATGATCGAGATCCCGAGAGCAGCTCTGACTGCAGATGAGATCGCAAAAGAGGCAGACTTCTTCTGCTTTGGAACCAACGACCTTACTCAGATGACTTACGGATTCTCCCGTGACGATGCTGGTAAATTCCTGAACGCTTACTATGACGCTAAGATCTTCGAGAACGATCCATTCGCAAAACTCGATCAGGACGGCGTTGGCAAGCTGATGAAGATGGCTATCGATCTTGGAAGACCGGTTAACTCTTCTCTGCACGTAGGTATCTGCGGTGAGCACGGTGGAGATCCGAGCTCCGTAGAGTTCTGCAACAAACTGGGTCTGGACTATGTTTCCTGCTCACCGTTCCGTGTGCCGATCGCCCGTCTGGCAGCAGCTCAGGCAGCTATCGCTCAGAAGAACGCTTAATTTAAGCAGAATCTGTCCGAATCAGGATTTTCATGCAATAGCATGATTTGTGTTCAAACGTAAGGAGACCCCGGCGGTCTGTAGAAATACAGGCGCCGGGGTCTTTTTTATCAATCGTTTAAAATCAAAGTGGGAGGGAAAACGGATGCAGAATGAAACAGCCAAAGAAAACCTGCTGCGGCAGATCCGGGAATACCGTCCGTACAATGAGCAGGAAGAGCGGGATCGGGCGATTCTGCTGAAATGGATGGAGAGCGGATGCGATATTTTGACGCGGGAAAATGAGACCGCACATCTGACTGCCTCCGCCTGGGTCGTAAGCCCGGATCGGAAGCAGGTGCTGATGGCGTATCACAATATTTACCATTCCTGGGCATGGCTCGGCGGCCACGCGGACGGAGATGCGGATCTTTGCAGCGTGGCGGTAAGAGAAGTGAAGGAGGAATCCGGGATTGAAGAGGTGAAGCTCTTATCGGATCAGCCATTCTCGCTCGAAATCCTGTCGGTGGACGGCCATGTGAAGCGCGGAAAGTACGTGACGACACATCTCCATCTGAATGTGACATATCTCATGGAAGCAGACCCGGTACAGGAAATCCGCTGCAAGCCGGATGAAAACAGCGCAGTCGGCTGGATTCCGGTGGAGCAGATCGCAGAAAAATCGACAGAGCCATGGTTTGTGGAGCGTGTGTATGGCAAGCTGTGTGAGAAAGTGAAAAGAGATTTCTGTGAAGTGTAATATGCAATCCGCGTATGAACTGCCATTTAGAATAAGCATTAGACAAATGAGCTGTTAGATGTCTAAAATAGAGACAGAAAGAAAAATGGCAGGAGGGGTTTTATGTTTACAAATCAGGATTTGAAAAAGCTGATTATTCCGCTTTTCCTAGAGCAGCTTCTGGTGGCTCTGGTCGGAATTGCGGACGTGTTTGTTATCGGATTTGTCGGAGAGGCGGCGGTTTCCGGTGTGTCACTGGTCAATGCGTTTAATATGATCTTTATCAATCTGTTCACAGCGCTGGCATCCGGCGGTGCGGTGGTCATCAGCCAGTATATCGGAAAGAAGGACAAGGAGCAGGCGGGAGCGGCAGCTTCCCAGCTTCTGACGGCATCGGTATTGCTGTCGGTTGTTATTTCTGTAGTGGTACTGGTTGCCAACGAACAGCTGATGCGTTTGATGTTCGGCAAGGTTGAGGATGATGTCATGGCGGCATGCGTGACGTATCTGCGTATCTCGGCATATTCCTATCCGGCAATGGCGATTTACAATGCGGGAGCGGCTTTGTACCGCAGTTTTGGAAAAACCAGCACGACGATGTACCTTTCGATTGCATCGAATGTGATCAACGTAGTCGGAAACTGTATCGGCGTCTTTGCTTTGCATACAGGTGTGCCTGGCGTTGCGGTTCCGTCGCTGATTGCGCGTATCTTTTCCGCAGCTGTTATCACGGTTCTCTGCTTCTCAAAGCGAAATCCGGTGCAGTATCTGAAAGAGTGGATTTTTAAAGTAGACTTGAGCTTCCAGAAAACGATCCTCAGTATCGCAGTTCCGAACGGTATCGAGAGCGGTATTTTCCAGCTCGTCAAAGTAGCACTTTCCAGTGTGGTAGCACTGTTTGGTACCTACCAGATTGCCGCAAACGGCATTGCCCAGAGTATATGGTCCATGGCGGCACTCACAAGCAGTGCACTTTCCCCAGTATTCATCACCGTCATCGGACAGTGCATGGGCGCGGGAGATACTGATCAGGCGGAGTATTATTTCCGCAAGCTGATAAAAATCACACTGATCATTGGAGTGGCATGGAATGCGCTTGTCTTTGCAGTCACACCGTTTGTCCTTTCCTTCTATGCGGTGTCCGAGGAGACGAAGCGGCTGACACTCTGGCTGGTACTGCTGCATAATATTTTCAACGGTATTGCACTCTGCTACGCCGGACCGCTTGGAAGCGGCCTTCGTGCGACAGGAGATGTAAAATTCACAATGGGAATTTCCCTCTTCACGACCATCGGCGTCCGCCTGATTTTCTCTGTGATTTTTGCAATCTGGATGAACATGGGCGTTATGGGAATCGCTCTTGCGATGTGCCTCGACTGGTCCGTGCGCGGCATCATCTTCTGGTGGAGATTCAAACAGGGCAAGTGGAAAACGTTTCAGGTTATCCGTGAGTGAAAAAACGATCCTCTTTTTCTGACGACAGAAAAGTTGTTGGGAAAAGGGGATTTTTGGGGTAAAAGGGATTATTTCGGCGCGTTGAAAATCATGCCGGGGTATGGTAAAATGGACTCCGAAAAACAGCAAAAGGAGGAAAATATAAGTAACTAAATATATTGTCAAATGTGATATAATGTGTTTAAACATACAAAAGGAGAATCATATTATGAACACATCAAATATCACAAACTACAAGCCGAAGGATTTTGCTGAATTGTTAGGGATATCTGTTAAAACGCTACAGCGTTGGGACAGAGAAGGGATTTTAAAAGCAAATCGAACTCCAACTGACAGGCGTTATTATACGTATGACCAATATCTTCAATTCAAAGGCATAAATATCGAAAATGATAAACGTCAGGCAGTTATTTATGCCAGAGTATCTACAAAAAATCAAAAAGACGATTTGCAAAACCAGGTCGCATTTTTACGACAGTTTTGTAATGCCAGGGGAATCATTGTAGACCAATGTATCGAAGAGTATGGAAGTGGTCTTAATTACAACCGCAAAAAGTGGAATAAATTATTAGATGAAGTAATGGAACAGAAAGTAAAAACGATCATCATAACCCACAAAGACAGATTTATCCGATTCGGTTATGATTGGTTTGAAAAATTCTGTATGAAATGCAACACAACGATCGTGGTGGTAAACAACGAAGAATTATCACCACAGGAAGAACTTGTACAGGATATTGTTTCCATACTTCATGTGTTCTCCTGCAGGCTGTATGGACTTCGTAAGTATAAAAAACAAATAGAGAGGGACGAGGAAATTGCTAAAGAGCTTCAGGACGGAAATTCATCCGACAGAAGAGCAGAAAGTCAGGATTCATAAAACAATAGGAACTTGTAGATTTATTTATAATTTCTATCTGGCCCATAACAAAGAACTTTATCAAAATGGCGAAAAATTCATGAGCAGCAGTAAATTCAGAGTCTGGCTGAATCATGAATACCTTCCACAACATCCAGAATATTTATGGATTAAGGAAGCATACTCAAAAGCGGTGACCCAGGCAGTAAATCATGGACAGACTGCATTTAAAAAATTCTTTAATCATGAAAGTGCTTTTCCGAAGTTCAAAAAGAAAGGCAGATCAGATGTGAAGATGTATTTCGTAAAGAATAATCCGAAAGATTGTCGCTGCGAGAGACACCGAGTTAACATTCCATCACTTGGATGGGTTCGTATCAAAGAAAAAGGATACATTCCTACGACGAAAGAAGGATATATCATAAAAAGCGGCCATGTTTCCATGAAAGCGGGCAGATATTATGTTTCGGCTCTTATAGAAATTCCTGATAATAAAACTGCTGATCTTTCTAACGAAGGAATCGGCATCGACCTGGGGTTAAAGGATTTTGCCATTGTTTCAAATGGTAAGACATATAAGAATATCAACAAATCAGCAAGATTAAAGAAATTAGAAAAACGACTCGTTCGGGAACAGAGATGTCTCTCCCGAAAGTATGAAAATCTAAAGAAAGGAGAGTCCACTCAAAGAGCGAATATACAAAAACAAAAACTTAAGGTACAAAAACTTCATCATAAAATAGACAATATCCGTACGGATTACATCAATAAGACAATCGCAGAGATCGTAAAAACCAAACCATCTTATATAACGATTGAAGACTTAAACGTATCGGGAATGATGAAGAACAAACATCTTTCAAGAGCAGTTGCTTCGCAGAGTTTTACGAATTCAGAATAAAGCTTAAGGCGAAAAGCAGGGAAAATGGTATTGAGCTTCGGGTTGCAGACAGATGGTATCCATCATCAAAAATCTGCCATTGTTGTGGAATGATCAAGAAAGATTTAAAACTTTCAGATAGAATATTTCGATGTCATTGTGGCTATGTCGAAGACAGGGATTTCAATGCGGCACTGAATCTGAGAGGTGTAAAAACTTACAAGATTGCATAAGGACGCAAATGTAAGTATGTACGAAGGCTATTTCGGGAATTAACGACTGTGGAGTGTACATGGATCTACGAGTAGATATGATTTCGGTCAATCAAAAGTATACACAAGGAAGCAGTAAGTAAGATTCGTGAGAACTTACATTATCTCGATGTGATAAGTATATTTAATCACATTTTGAGTGGCAGGACATGACAGAAGATGAATGATATGAAGCGTCTGCTCTCGTATGCAGGTCCCTACAAGCGGGATATGATTTTCGGAGCAGTGCTGGTATTGGTAGAAACGTGTTTTGAACTTTTTATTCCGATTCTGATTTCCAATCTGATTGACATCGGCGTTGCGAACGGCGATATCCCTTACATTTACCGCAAGGGAATCCAGATGGGAGTCTGCGCGCTCTGTGCGCTTGTGACCGGAATTTTATACGCGCACTTTGCGGCGCGGGCGACGTACGGCTGGGGAGCTGAGATCCGGAAGGCGGAGTATGAGAAAATGCAGCAGTATGCATTTTCCAACCTCGACCACTTTGCGGTATCATCCCTGATCACCCGTATGACGACGGATGTTACCGTCATCCAGAATATGGTAAGCGCCGGCTTCCGCCCGATCACGCGCGGACCGTCGCTTCTGATTATGGGAATCGGCCTTTCATTCTATATGATCCGCGGCTGGCATTTGTATTCCTTGTATGTACCCCGCTTCTTGGCTTTATTCTCTCCCTGATTGTGCGGAGAGTTGCCCGATGTACACAAAACTGCAGTCCATGGTGGACCGCCTGAACAACGTTGTCCAGGAGGGGCTGACCGCGATCCGTGCCGTCAAAGCTTTCGTGCGGGATGAGTACGAGGAAGACAAATTCAACGAGGTCAACACCGACCTGACCGCAGCGAGCGAGCAGACGTTCCACTACGCCGTGCTGAATCTGCCGGCATTTCAGGGCGTCATGTATACCGCGATCGTGCTGATTCTGTGGTTCGGCGGAAATATGATTCTGAAAAAACAGCTTGCCGTCGGAAACCTGACCGGATTTCTAAGCTACGTCATGCAGGTCATGAACTCGATGATGATGATTGCAAACGTCTTCCTGCTTCTGACCCGTTCCATGGCGAGCGCACACCGGATTGTCGAGGTGCTCGATGAGAAAATCGTGCTCACCTCGCCGGAAAATGGTGTAACAGAAGTGACAGAGGGCAGCGTGGAGTTTGACAACGTATCGTTTAAATACAAAGAAGAAGCAAAAGAGTACGCACTCTCCGATGTTACGCTGAAGATCAAAGCTGGTCAGACGGTAGGAATCCTCGGAGGAACAGGTTCTTCGAAAACGACGCTGGTGCAGCTCATTCCGCGTCTGTATGATACCAGCCGCGGCACCGTCCGCGTCGGCGGAAAGGATGTGCGCGCGTACGATCTTGCCGCTCTCCGCGATGCAGTCAATATCATTCTGCAGAAAAACGTGCTGTTCTCCGGAACCGTGCGTGAAAACCTGAAATGGGGCAATGTGGATGCATCCGATGAGGAGATCTGGGAAGCATGCCGCGCGGCGTGTGCGGATGAATTTTTGAACCGCATGCCGGACGGCCTCGACACCGTGCTCGAGCAGGCGCAAGCAACCTCTCCGGAGGCCAGAAGCAGCGTCTCTGCATCGCGCGTGCGCTGATCGGAAAGGCAAAAATCCTGATCTTCGATGATTCGACAAGTGCGGTCGACACGGCAACGGAGAAAAAGATCCGCGAGGCACTGGCGGCGCGGAAGAATGTCACAAAAATTATCATTGCGCAGAGAGTAACATCCGTCATGAATACGGATCAGATCATCATTCTTGATGACGGAAAAGTACACCGGATCGGCACGCACGCTGAACTGCTGGCGGATGACCCGATTTATCAGGAAATTTACGCCTCACAGATGAAAGGAGGAGACGAAAATGGCAGCGAGAGCTTATAGCGGAAAGAAACCAAAGAACCTGAAACACACGCTGCGCGTCTTCCTGTCTTATCTGGGACGGCACAAAAAAATGCTCGCAGTCGTAGCGGTACTGGTAACAATCAGCGCGGGAGCCAACCTCTTTGGAACGTATATGATCCGCCCGGTTGTCAACGGACTGGCGGACGGAGATGTGCACACACTGCTGCGCGGCGTGCTGATTACGGCACTCATTTTCGGGTGCGGCGCACTCGCAGCATACGGCTACACGCAGACCATGGTAAAAGCAGCACAGCAGGTTGTATTTGATATCCGCCGCGATCTGTTCGAACACGTCCAGACACTGCCGCTGCAGTTCTTCGACAGCAGACGCCACGGCGATATCATGAGTCTTTTCACGAACGATATCGACACGATGGCAGATGCCCTGAACAACAGTTTTGCGATGGTTATCCAGAGCTTCATCCAGATTGTGGGAACACTGACCTTGCTGTATATCCTAAACTGGCGGCTCTCGCTGATTGTAACGGTGTGCTACGGTATCATGTTCTGGTATATCAAGTTCAGCGGAAAGCGCAGCAAGGGTTATTATACGAAGCAGCAGAACAGCCTCGGAGAACTGAACGGCTATATTGAGGAGCTGATCACCGGACAGAAAGTCGTCAAGGTGTTCCACCACGAAGAAGAGAGCTTTACGGAATTCTGCAAAAAGAATGAGGAGCTCCGGAAAGCGGGAACCGGCGCGCAGGGGTATGCGGCGACGATGGTTCCTGTCGTTGTCAGCATTTCGTATGTCAATTATGCGATTGTGGCAGTGCTCGGCGGCCTTCTCGCCCTGCACGGAAAAGCCGATATCGGAAGCCTGGCAAGCTACCTTGTCTTTGTCCGCCAGGCGGCGCTTCCGATCAACCAGTTCACCCAGCAGAGCAACTTCCTTCTCTCAGCGCTCGCCGGTGCGGAGCGTGTCTTCGACGTGATGAGCCTGGAGCCGGAAATCGATGAGGGAAAAGTGGAACTGGTCAACGTAAAAGAAGAGAACGGCGCACTTGCCGTCTGCGAAGAGACAACAGGCCGCTGGGCATGGAAGCGCCCGGACGGAACGATGACGGAATTAAAGGGCGATGTGCGTTTTGAAAACGTGGATTTCGGCTACACGGCAGACCGTCTGATCTTAAAGAACATCAGCCTGTATGCCAAACCAGGCCAGAAAATTGCTTTTGTCGGTTCCACAGGAGCCGGAAAAACGACGATCACGAACCTGATCAACCGTTTCTACGACGTCCAGGGCGGCGCGGTTGTCTACGACGGCATTGACGTAAAAGATATCGAAAAAGACGCTCTGCGCCACTCCCTCGGTATCGTTCTGCAGGATACCCATCTGTTCACGGGAACCGTAGCAGAAAACATCCGTTTTGGAAAACTCGATGCCACGCAGGAAGAAATTGAACATGCGGCCAAAATTGCGAATGCGGATTCCTTCATCCGCCGTCTGCCGAACGGCTACGACACGATGCTGACCTCCGACGGAGCCAACCTCTCCCAGGGCCAGCGCCAGCTTCTCGCGATTGCCCGTGCCGCCGTTGCCGATCCGCCGGTGCTGATTCTTGACGAGGCAACATCTTCCGTTGACACCAGAACCGAGGCGCTGATCGAAAAAGGAATGGACCAGCTCATGGAGGGCAGAACCGTATTTGTCATCGCCCACCGCTTAAGCACCGTGCGAAACGCCAATGCGATCATGGTGCTGGAGCAGGGAAATATCGTAGAGCGCGGCGACCACGACGCACTTCTGGCACAGAAAGGAAAATATTATCAGCTCTATCATGGAATGTTTGAGCTGAGTTAAAAAGAAAGGAGTAAAGAGTATGAGAAAATATAACCGTATTTTTCTGATCGTCCTGGATTCTCTCGGAATCGGGGCGATGGCGGATTCGGAGAAGTTTGGGGATGTCGGTGTCAATACCTTCGGCCACATCTGGGAGAGTCAGGGAGGCCTTGAAATCCCGAACCTGCGCCGCCTCGGCATGGGAAATCTCTGCGGTGTGACAGAGGATGAGGCAAAGAGTTACGCCAGAAGACTGAACGAGGCGAGCAACGGAAAAGACACCATGACCGGCCACTGGGAGATGATGGGAATTTACACGACAAAGCCGTTCGTTACGTTCACCGACCACGGATTTCCGAAAGAACTGATCGACGAGCTGGAAAAACGAACCGGCAGAAAGATCATCGGCAATAAGGCGGCGAGCGGAACGGAGATCCTCGATGAGCTGGCAGAGCGCGAGATCGAAAACGGAGAACTGATTGTCTATACCTCGGCGGATTCCGTACTGCAGATCTGCGGCAACGAGGAGACGATGGGACTGGAGACGCTGTATCATTACTGCGAGATTGCCCGTGAGCTGACCATGAAAGACGAGTGGAAAGTCGGCCGTGTCATTGCAAGACCGTACGTCGGAAAGAAAAAAGGAGAGTTCGTCCGCACCGCAAACCGTCACGACTACGCTGTCAAACCGACGGGAAAAACCGTGCTCAACGCGATGCAGGAGGCAGGATATGATGTCATCAGTATCGGAAAAATCAACGATATTTTCTGCGGCGAGGGCATCACGGAGAGTCTGAAATCCAAGAGCAGCGTCCACGGCATGGAGCAGACGATTGAGACGGCAGGAAAAGAGTTTACCGGACTGTGCTTTGTCAATCTCGTCGATTTCGATGCACTCTGGGGCCACAGAAGAAACCCGGAAGGCTACGGAAAAGAGATTGAAAAATTCGATGTGAACCTTGGAAAGCTGCTGGAGCAGTTAAAAGACGACGATCTGCTCCTGATCACGGCAGACCACGGCAACGACCCGACTTATACCGGAACGGACCACACCAGAGAACAGGCGCCGCTCCTTGCGTACTCACCGTCTATGAAGGAGAGCGGCCTTCAGGAGACGAAGGACACCTTCGCTGTGATCGGCGCATCCGTTGCAGAGAACTTCGGCGTAAAAATGCCGGAGGGAACGATCGGAACATCGATCCTGGAATCGTGGAAATAAGGAAGCGATGGCGTTTTCAGCTGAGGCGGTAAGAACCTTTCGAAAGTTTCACAAGCTGTCCTTCTTCGAGCAGCTTCTTTAAAACCCGCTGGAGCTGGCGGCGGCTGCAGTGGAGCTGCATGGCCATCTTTTCCACGCCGGAAAACGTCTGATCCGGACAGCGCTCTGAGAGATAAGAGAGGAAGGATTCCTCGAGCGTGGAAAAATTCGACTGGGAGCTGGAATAAAGCATCAGCTTTTCGGTGACAGAGTTTAAAAGATATCGTAAAAAGCGGTTGTCGTTCAGCAGAAGCTCTTTCGTGGAAGCGAGCGGCAGAACAATACAAAGCGCGGTGGTGCGTGCCTCGATCTGGTGCGTATCATCGCGTTTTCCGCAGAATTCCATATCGCCGATGCAGGTAAAGCCGTCGAGATAGCCGATCGGGTAGCTCGTGCCGTCGGCGCGGTTGGCGCTGATCTCGATGGAACCGTCCACGAGGAACGAGAGGTATTCCTCCGGATTCAGCGTGTCGAGCCGTTCGCCCTTTTCAAACTGATACAGAGAAAATGCGAGATCCGGGGTATCGAAAAGAGATGGGATCTCATGTTTCTGAAGATAAAAGTCCAGCAGAGCCGGATCAAAAATTCGTTTCATAGGAAAATCCTTTCACAGAAAAATTTTTGGAAAACTTTTTCTTTATTGTGACATATGACACAAGAAAAAGCAAGAAAGTCTGCTAAGATAAACCAGAATGAAAAATGTTACAGTTTGCTGGGTACCAGTGAACTGTAACCGAAAAAGAGGAAAGGGGAGTTTTCAAAATGGAAAACGAATTATTTGAGAAAACAAAAGTGTCCAAAGCATATATGACGCTCGCACTTCCGGTCGTGCTCGGCATGGTCGTGTCGCTGATCTATAATATGGTAGATACTTTTTTCATCGCGCGGACCGGAAACACGGCACTGATTGCCGGCGTATCGCTCGGCACACCGATTTTCACGCTGATGATTGCACTCGGTGACATCTTCGGCGTCGGCGGCAGTTCCGTCATTTCGCGCCTCTTCGGTAAAAAAGAGTACGAGGACGGAAGACGGATCAGCGTATTCTGCTTTTACGCAGCGATTGCTGTCGGCATTGCGGTCAGCATCATCCTGCTTGCCGCCAAACAGCCGATCCTTGGCCTGCTTGGCTGTGATGAGACGACGTGGCAGTATGCGGGGGACTATTACCAGTGGATTGCACTCGGCGCACCGTTTATCATCCTGCAGCTGACGCCGAACAATCTTCTTCGGACCGAGGGCTTCGCAAAAGCCTCGATGATCGGAACAATGCTGGGAGCCGTCGTCAACATCATTCTTGACCCGATCTTTATTTACACGCTCGGCATGGGAGCAGCCGGAGCAGCGATTGCAACGGTGATCGGCAACATCTGCGGTGATATTTTCTATGTTATCTTTATGATAAAGAAATGCCGCTATCTCTCCGTCGATTTCCGAAAACTGAAAATGACCGGAGCAGAGGTGCTCGCCGTTCTTGCCATCGGCATTCCGGCATCCGTCACAAACTTCATGCAGAGCATCGGCGTGACGCTGACGAACCGATTTTTGCAGCCGTATGGAACGGACAAAGTTGCAGCGATGGGAATTGCTTTGAAAATTATTATGATTTCTGTTCTTGTGATGGTCGGTTTCGCTTTTGGCGGACAGCCGCTGGTCGGATACAATTATGGAGCGAAAAATAAAAAACGTCTCAGTGAGAGATCCGCTTTGCCTTCCTCCTGGAAGTGCTGACCGGTGCCGGAATGGCGGTTGTGCTCGGTGCGGCGGCTCCGCTTCTCGTGGGACTGTTCTTAAAAGAGGCGGATGTCATTGCAGTGGCCCAGCAGATCCTCCGCGTCCAGCTCATTGGTATGCCGTTTGTTGGTATCGTACTCGCATCGACCTGTATTTTCCAGGCGATCGGAAACGGGGCAGGAGCAATGATTCTTTCAGCAGGACGTCAGGGCGTGATTTTTGCCATTGTAATTTTCTGCGCTTCAAAACTTGCCGGTTTTTCCGGTGTTATTGCCTCCCAGCCGGTTTCTGATTTTCTGACCGCATTGGTGGCTGTGATGATTCTGCTTCAGTGGAAAAAGAAAGAATTTGCAAAATAAGAAAGAACAGCAAAGCGGCTGCGGCACAGCGTTCCGGAACGGGAACCTGCCGCAGCCGCTTTTGGCGTGCGCAAAAAAACAGAATTCCTGCACAGGCGGCCGCCATGTCAAAAACACGTAAAAGTGATGAAAAAACGTCTCTTAATTCGGCAGTATTACGGGATTGCATTCTGAGAAAACAAGATATAAAATGGCATGAGATTCGACAAAAAGGGGAAGCAAAAACATACGACAATAGGGAGGACATCACATGGCAACAAAGAAAAGTGCAGTAAAAGATCTGACAAACGGCAGCCCGGTAAAACTGATTCTGGGGTTTGCACTGCCGCTGCTGCTCGGCATGCTGTTCCAGCAGTTTTACAGCATGGTCGATACGATTATTGTAGGAAAATTCTTAGGCGCGAAAGCGCTCGCGGCTGTTGGCAGTACAGGTTCGATCAACTTCATGATCGTGGGATTCTGTATGGGAGTCTGCAGCGGATTTGCAATTCCGGTTGCGCAGATGTTCGGGGCAGGAGACCGGAAAGCGCTGTGCCGGTATGTAGGAAATGGAGCCGTCCTGGCCGGTATTCTTTCCGTGGTGATGACCGTTCTTGTCTGCATCTGGTGCCGCGACATTCTGATTCTGATGAAAACCCCGTCCGATATTCTGGACGGTGCATACGCTTACATCTTTGTTATTTTCCTCGGAATTCCGCTTATGGTGCTCTATAACCAGACATCAGCAATCATGCGGAGCCTCGGCGACAGCCGCTCCCCACTGATTTTCCTCGGTATCTCTTCAATACTGAATATCGTGCTAGATCTTGCGCTGGTCCGCCCGATGGGAGTAGCGGGAACCGCGTGGGCGACGATTATCGCGCAGGGAGTCTCTGGATTCCTGTGTCTCTTTTATATGAAGAAAAAATTCACCATCCTTGCTTTTACGAGAGAGGACTGGAAGCTGCACAAGCATTATGTGCTTAATCTGTGCAATATGGGAATCCCGATGGGATTGCAGTATTCAATCACCGCGATCGGAAGTGTTATTTTGCAGACCGCTGTCAACGGCCTTGGTTCCACTGCGGTTGCATCTGTTACGGCTGCCGGTAAAATTTCCATGTTCTGCTGCTGCCCGTTCGACGCGCTCGGCTCCACTATGGCGACGTATGCCGGACAGAACGTCGGTGCGAAGAAGATGGATCGTGTCAACACCGGTATTTTGACAAGTTCCATTATTGGAAGCGTGTATTCCGTGGTCATTTTAGGAGTTATGTTTCTGTGGTCCCGCCAGATTTCGCTTCTCTTTGTAGATGCATCCGAGACGGTCATCCTCGACCAGGCGCGTCAGATGCTGCTGATCAACATGGTATTTTACATTCCGCTGACCCTTGTCAATGTCGTACGCTTTACCGTGCAGGGCATGGGCTTCAGCAAATTTGCAATCCTTGCCGGCGTCTGCGAGATGATCGGCCGTTCGGTGGTAGCCTTTTTCCTGGTTCCGTATTTTGGTTACACCGCAGTCTGCTTCGCAAGCCCGGTGGCATGGATTCTCGCCGATCTGTTTCTCGTTCCGGCGTACCTGTACTGCGCAAAAACGCTTCGTTCTCTTTTTGAGAAAAATGCGCAGATGATGTAAGCCGTGCCGCAAGATGGACAAGCTGTTTCAATTCTGGTATAATGGAGCCTGGATTTTAGGAAAGCTGAAAAAGAATCCCATAGAAGAGAGGAAGATATCCTATGAAACAGTCGGTATTAGAATATAAGAAACTTCTGGAGCAGGAAGGCCTTCTGGTGGAATTTGCAGAGCCGGAAGGAAAAGAAGGAGAGGACAGACCCGTTACCCTCGTAACGTATTTTTCGGGCGGAGCGGATCAGGGAACGCTGTTTCTCTGCAAAGGAGCTGCATTCAAAGAGGCATACTTAAAAGACGCCGTAAACCGCGGTGCTGTTGCCTATGTAAGTGAAAAAAAATACGAAGCGGGAAAAGAAATTCCGGCGCTCATCGTCAACGATGCCAGAAAAGCACAGTTTGTGCTGGGTGAGGCGTTTTACGATTATCCGGCAAAGTCGCTGCATGTCACGGCGCTGACGGAACAAAAGGAAAGACAACGACAGCTACTACCTGCAGTCGATGCTCGATGCCTGCCTGAAAAAACAGGGCGGAAACGGATGTGCACTGTTAAGTTCGATTGAATATTACGACGGAAAGACGAGAGAAGCATCAACGCTCACCACGCCGGAATCCCTGGAGCTGTGCCGTCATATGCGCAATGCCGTAGATGCAGGCCTTTCCCATATGGTGATGGAAGTATCCTCCCAGGCGCTCAAATACGAGAGAGTCGGAAACACGCATTTTGATACCGCCATTTTCCTGAACATCTCCAAGGACCACATCAGCCCGACGGAGCACAAGGATTTTGATGATTATTTCCAGTCGAAATTAAAGATCTTCGACCGCTGCACCTGCGCCTGCGTGAACCTGGACAGCGACCATATCGGGGAAATCCTGAAAGCTGCGGCAAAATGTGAGCGCGTCGTTACGTTTGGATCGAAAGAAAATGCTGTAATCCGCGTGAGTGATATCAAGCCGGGCAGAGGAAAATTCTATTTCCATGTGGCAGGACCGGATTTCTCGGAAGATTTTACCCTGCCGGTGCACGGAGCCTTCAATGTGGAGAATGCCGTAGCTGCCATTGCGGCTGCCTGGTCGATGGGAATCCCGGTTTCGCTGATCAAGGAAAGCCTCCTTGGCGTCACCGTTCCGGGAAGGATGGAGACGTATGAGAGCAGCGCGGGCGAGGTCACGGCGATCGTGGATTTCGCGCACAATGGCCTGAGTTTTGAAAAAATGTTTGATACCGTAGCACTCGAATACCCGGGGAGCCGCGTAAGCGTTGTGTTCGGAACCCCGGGCGGAAAAGCATTCAACCGCAGAAAAGATATGGGTGAGATTTCCGGAAAACGGGCGGACCGGATTTTCCTCGTACCGGATGATCCGGGAAACGAAGATCCGCAGGCGATCTGTGAGGAGATCGGCGGGTACATAGCAAAGGAAGGTGCATCCTTCCAGATCCGCATGGACCGCGGAGCAGCAATCCGGGAGGCGATTCTTGGCGCCGTACCGGGAGAGGTTGTTCTGATCCTTGGAAAAGCGCGGACGTGACGATGCACGTCGGAAACGGAAATGTGCCGTACCGGTCAGATGCCGTCTATGCAAAAGAGGCGCTTGCCGAATATGGAAATGCATTTGCCGAAGCGGCAACGGCTCGTGAAACAGAAGAATAGAAGCAAAAACAGAAAAAACAGAGCAAAAAAGACACGGAACAGAAAAATCCGTGTCTTTTTTGCGTCTGGCGGCAGCAGAAATGAAAATCAGACAGGAAATTTGGCGGATACATCCTACAAAATGTAGAAAAGAAGGACAGAAACTAGCCCGTATGACGAAAAGTTGTTAAAAATATAACGAACGAAAGTTAGACGTGTGAAACTAAACACAGAAAGCAAAAACCCGGGAACCATGCGGAAAAAGACGAATTCTGCGGGATGAAGGACAAAGCTGTAAGTTTTTGGAAAGAATTCTTGTGAAAAAGAACAAAAAATGGTATAATTGTATTGAAATATATCCAGAACACCCCTTCTGGAAGCGTACGGGCTCAGTGAGAAAAAAGATTTCACGAAAATGCTCGAAAAAAACACTTGTTAAATTCTTGTCATAGTGCTATGATAAGGAAAGTGAAAAATTTATCAATCACAAAAACCAACTAGGGGTATTTTAGAAAGGAGTATTTATGAGCAGCAAGATTACCATCATTGGAGCTGGAAGCGTTGGATCTACGATCGCCTATACACTGTCGAACGAAGACATCGCGTCTGAGATTGTTCTCATCGATATTAACAAGAAAAAAGTAGAGGGAGAGGTTATGGATATCGCGCAGGTACCTGCTTCCGCGATCCGGTCTCCATCATCGCAGGTGAGTATGAGGATGCCAAGGACTCTGATATCGTAATTATTACTTCCGGTATTGCAAGAAAGCCTGGCCAGACCCGTATTGAGCTGACCCAGACCAACGTAAACATCTTAAAATCCATCACACCGGAAATCGTAAAAGCGGCTCCGAATGCCATCTACATCATTGTAAGCAACCCGGTTGATATCATGACCTACGTGTTTACAAAGATCTCCGGACTTCCGGAAAACCAGATCCTTGGTTCTGGTACCATGCTGGATTCCGCGAGACTTCGCTGCGGACTGTCTGAACACCTCAACATTGCCCAGAAAAACATCCACGCTTACGTATTCGGTGAGCACGGCGATACTTCCTTCATTCCGTGGAGCGGCGCTTACGTTTCCGGTGTCAGTCTGGACGAGTACTACGAGACCGTAGAAAAAATGGGCAGGAACGTAACCAAGATCGACAAAGATGCTATGCTGGAGTACGTAAGAACTTCCGGCGGACAGGTTATTGCAAACAAAGGAGCTACTTTCTATGCAGTATCTGTTGCAGTATGCAAACTGGTAGCAACCATTCTTTCTTCTTCCGATTCTGTAGCAACCGTATCTTCCATGATGCACGGTGAGTACGGCATCGAGGATGTATGCTTAAGCACACTGACCCTCGTTGGACCGAAAGGCGTACAGGGCAAGATTCCGATGCGTATGACAAAAGAGGAAGTAGAAAAACTCAAAGCAAGTGCCGACGCATTAAAAGCAGTTATCGCACAGATCGAGCACTAAGAGCGGGCAATAAGCTCAAAACATAAAATTTATGGCAGTGGCAGAAAGTGCGAAAGAGCGGTATCTCCCACTGCCTTAACGTGCGCCTGAAGAAATTTTCCGCCGGGTGTACATAAAAAGAGTACCGGAAACTTTTCCGGTGCCGGACAGAAGATACCGCAGGAAAAATGGAAACCAACAGGAGCAAGTAAGAAAGGAGCAATTCCATGACCTACAGTTATTTTCCGGGCTGTACGCTGAAGAACAAAGCAAAAGATCTGGATCATTATGCCAGAGAGTGCGCAAAAGTTCTGGGATTTGAACTGGAAGAAATTGAAAACTGGCAGTGCTGCGGAGCTGTGTATCCACAGGCATCCGATGAAATCGCCACAAAACTTTCTTCGGTTCGCGCCTTAGCAGACGCCAAAGAAAAAGGACAGGATCTGATCACAGTCTGTTCCGCCTGTCATCACGTGATCAAACGCGTAAACGATGACATGGCGAATGTAGAAGACATTCAGACAAAAGTAAACAACTACATGGCTCTTTCCGAGCCATATCTTGGCGAAACGAAAGTACTTCATTATCTGGAAGTGCTGCGTGACGTCGTTGGATTTGACAAGATCAAAGAGAAAGTGGTAAACCCATTAAAAGGAAGAAAAATCGGCGCATATTACGGCTGTATGCTGCTTCGTCCGAGCACCACAATGCAGTTTGACGATCCGGAAAATCCGACAATCATTGAAGACTTTATCAAGGCCCTTGGCGCAACACCGGTCGTATATCCGATGAGAAATGAGTGCTGCGGCGGCTACATATCCCTCAAAGAAAAGAAAATGGCATCCAACATGGTAGACCAGATCATGGCATCCGCATCCTACAAAGGAGCAGAAGAACTGATCACTGCATGTCCGCTTTGCATGTACAACCTGCGCAATAACGGAACAAAAGAAGGTCTTCCGGTTACCTACTTTACCGAGCTTCTTGCAGAAGCACTCGGCATCAAAGAGGAGGTGCAGGCATGAAAATTGCAACATCCGATGAAATCCGTGCCATCGCCGGTGTGGATACCAGAAAATGTATGAAATGCGGTAAATGTTCCGCATCCTGTCCTGCTTATAACGAAATGGACATCCGTCCGCATCAGTTGTATCTTACGTACAGAACGGCGATGTGGAAGCACTGATGAACTCCAAGTCCATCTGGAAATGCCTCTCCTGCTTCGCATGTGTAGAGCGCTGTCCAAGAGACGTAAAACCTGCCAAACTGATCGAGGCAGTTCGTCTTTCCGTGATCCGTCAGAGAGGAGAGAATTATCTTTCTCCGGATGAAATTCCGGCTCTTCTGGATGATGAGACTCCGCAGCAGCTTCTGATGAGTGCATTCCGTAAATATAGAAAGTAAAAAACAACCCATCCACAGAAAGGTGAGAGAAAAGTGCAAAGAATAGGAGTATTTGTCTGCCACTGCGGTACAAATATTGCGGCTACGGTTGATGTCAAAAAAGTTGTTGACGTCATCAGCAAAGAGCCGGGTGTTGTTCATGCAGAGGATTATCAGTATATGTGTTCCGAAACGGGTCAGCAGAAAGTGATCGATGCCATTCAGAACGAGCATCTGACCGGCGTTGTCATCTGTTCCTGCTCTCCGCGTATGCATGAAGGAACGTTCCGCAAAGCAGCAGAAAAAGCGGGCCTGAACCCGTATCAGCTGGAGATTGCAAACATTCGTGAGCAGTGTTCCTGGATTCATAAAGACATGGAAGAGGCTACCGAGAAGGCCGTAATTCTGGCCCGTGCAGCCGTTGCTAAAGTTATGCTGGATACCCCGCTTACCCCGGGCGAGAGCCGCGTTGTAAAACGTGCGCTGGTGATCGGAGGCGGTATCGCAGGTATTCAGACTGCACTGGATATCGCAGATGCAGGCTATGAAGTAGATATCGTAGAGAAGACCCCGAGTATCGGCGGAAGAATGTCACAGCTTGACAAGACATTCCCGACCCTCGACTGTTCTTCCTGTATCCTGACTCCTCGTATGGGAGAGGTAAACGCGCATGAGAAGATCAACATCTATACCTACAGTGAGGTAGAGAGCGTTGGCGGATTCGTCGGTGATTTCAAAGTAGACATCCGTAAGAAAGCAAGATACGTAGATATGGACAAATGTACCGGATGCGGACTCTGTCAGGAGAAATGTCCTTCCAAGAAGAACCTGAGCGAGTTCAACAGAGGCCTGTCCAACCGTACTGCAATCTACACACCGTTCGCACAGGCAGTTCCGAACGTACCGGTTATTGATACTGCAAACTGTATCCACTTCAAAACCGGAAAATGCGGTATCTGCTCCAAAGTCTGTGCAGCAGGTGCAGTAAACTACGACCAGAAAGATGAAGTAATCACCAGAGAGTACGGCGCAATCGTTGTGGCAACTGGTTTCGATACCATCAGTCTGGACAAGTTTGACGAATATTATTACAACCAGAGCAAAGACGTAATTACCTCCCTTGAGATGGAACGTCTGATGAATGCTGCCGGCCCGACAGGCGGTAAAGTAGTACGTCTTTCCAACGGCGAGCATCCGAAGGATATCGTATTTATCCAGTGTGTCGGTTCTCGTGACGTGACCTGCAGAGGAAAGAGCTACTGCTCCAAGATCTGCTGTATGTACACCGCAAAACAGGCTATGCTGGTGCGTGACCATTATCCGGATGTCAATGTACATGTCTTCTACATTGATGTTCGTACCCCGGGTAAAAACTTCGATGAGTTCTATCGCCGTGCGGTAGAAGAGTTCAATGTAGACTACATCAAAGGCCAGGTAGGAAAAGTATCCGAGGCTCCGAACGGACGTCTTCTGGTACAGGGTTCCGACCTGCTTGACAACCGTCAGATCAAAATGGAAGCAGACCTTGTTGTCCTTGCAACTGCTATCGAGCCGAGCAAAGATGCAAGAAAACTGGCTACCATGCTGACCGCAAGTATGGATACCAACGATTTCTTTACTGAGGCACACGCAAAGCTGCGTCCGGTAGAGTCCCCGACCGCAGGTGTCTTCCTCTCCGGCGTATGCAGGGACCGAAAGATATCCCGGAGACCGTTGCACAGGCAGGAGCTGCTGCTGTCAAAGTAGTCGGACTGCTGGCAAAAGACAAACTGACCACCAACCCGTGTACAGCAGAATCCAATCCGCTGTTCTGTAATGGATGTGCATCCTGTGAAAAAGTCTGCCCATACGGCGCAATTTCCTACGAAGACCGTCAGGTCAACGACCATGGAATCCGTGAAACCAGACATGTGGCAGTCGTTAACGGCGCACTTTGCCATGGATGCGGTGCATGTACCGTTGCATGTCCGTCCGGCGCTATGGACCTGAAAGGATTCTCCAATAGACAAATTCTCGCGGAGGTAGATGCAATATGCCGATAGATAACAACGAAAACAAAGAATTTAAGCCAGTCATCGTGGCATTCTGCTGCAACTGGTGCTCCTACGCAGGAGCAGACCTGGCAGGTTCCAGCCGTCTTTCCTATCCGGCAGACGTAAAGATCATCCGTGTTCCATGTTCCTGCCGTGTCAATCCGCTCTTCATCTTAAGAGCATTCCAGAAGGGCGCTGACGGAGTCATCCTCTGCGGATGCCATCCGGGAGACTGCCATTACAGCACAGGTAACTATTATGCAAGAAGACGTATGACCCTGCTGTTCTCCATGCTGGATTACATGGGCGTTGAGAACGGACGTACCCGTGTGGAATGGGTATCCGCCGCAGAAGGTGTGAAATTCTCCCAGACCATGAACGAGTTCATCGAGCAGGTTACAAGCCTTGGTAAGAATGTCAGATTGGAGGATTTACGATGCAAGAAAAATTAGTATCCCGCGCAAAAGAGCTTCTGTCTGACGGTACCGTAGTCCGTGTTCTTGGCTGGAGAAAAGGTGACACTGATTTCAGTGCAGAGCCTGCATTCTTCGAGACTGCGAGAGCCTTTCCGAGTTTACCTACGACGGATTCTGCGGCGCAAATCTTAGCAAATACATGATTAAAGCATCGAAAGAAGAAGGAAAAACACTCGTTTTCTTAAAACCGTGTGATACTTACAGCTTTAATCAGTTAATCAAAGAGCATCGTGTGGATCGCGAGAAAACCTACATCGTCGGCATCGGCTGCGATGGAAAACTCGATATCGAAAAGATCCGTGAAGCAGGATGCAAGGGTATTACCGCTGTAACAGAAGACGGCGATACCATCAAAGTGGCAACTGTTTACGGCGACAAAGAGCTCGCAAGAGAGGATGTTATCCTGGAAAGATGCAAAGCCTGCAAGGGCGGAAAACACGTTGCCTACGACGAGCTGGCAGAGAACTGCGACGAAGAGAAACCGGCAAAAGAAGGCCGTTTTGAACTGGTTGAGAAGCTCGAGGCAATGGCTCCGGAAGAGCGTTTCGCATTCTGGCAGAACGAACTGTCCCGCTGTATCCGCTGTAATGCATGCCGTAACGTATGTCCGGCCTGCAGCTGTATCAAATGTGTCTTCGATAATGACCGTTACGATACCGCACAGAAAGCAAATACGACTACATTTGAAGAGCAGATGTTCCACATCATCCGGGCATTCCATGTTGCCGGACGCTGCACCGACTGTGGCGAGTGTTCCCGTGTATGTCCGCAGCACATTCCGCTGCACCTGCTGAACCGTAAATTCATCAAAGATATCGACGAGTTCTACGGAGAGTATCAGGCAGGCGCCGATACCGACAGCCGTGCACCGCTCACCAACTTCACACAGGAAGATGTAGAGCCAAGTATCGTTAAGGAAAGGGGTTAAGGGATGTATCAGATTAGCAGAGAAAAAATGCCGGAGCTCCTTGCCGCTGTTGCAAAGGAGATGGATCTTTTCCTTCCGGTACAAAACAATGGAATTACCAATTTCGGTTTCTGGACCGAGGACGCAGACGTGGATCTCGATACCTTAAAAACCGTAAAATCCCCGAAAGATGCCTTTTTCCCGCAGAGTGAAATTCTTTACTCCTGCTATCAGAAGGCAAATAAAACCAGCATTGAACCGGCTGCATTAAAAGACGCACCGTTTGCTATCTTCGGCGTTCGTCCGTGCGATGTCAGAGCGTTCGATGTTCTGGACCGCGTTTTCTTAAGCGAGCCTGCAGACGTTTACTATGCAGCAAGAAGAGAGCACGGCATCGTTGTTTCCCTGGCTTGTCATGAGCCGGAAGACAGCTGCTTCTGTAAAACCTTCGGCATCGATGCCGCAGAACCGGCAGCAGATGTTGCTATGTGGCAGGTAGCTGACGGTTATGCATGGGAAGCAAAAACCGAAAAAGGCCAGAAACTGACCGAGCTTGTAAAAGCTTACCTGACCGAGCAGGATCTTACCAAAGAAGTAGAGGCTGAGAAAGAAGCAATCCGTACCCTGATCGACAAGATGCCAAACAGCAACCTTTCCCTCGAGGGATGGGGCGTTGGCAAGACAAAAGAACGTTTTGACGATCCGAAGTGGAAAGAACTTTCCGATGCCTGCTTAGGCTGCGGAACCTGTACGTTCTCCTGCCCGACCTGCCAGTGCTACGATATCAAAGACTTTAACACCGGAAACGGTGTACAGCGTTACCGCTGCTGGGATTCCTGCATGTACTCTGATTTCACCATGATGGCAGCAGGAAACAACCGTACCACACAGCTGCAGCGTTTCCGTCAGCGTTTCATGCACAAACTGGTATACTTCCCGGACAACAACGACGGAATGTATTCCTGCGTCGGATGTGGACGCTGCGTAGAGAAATGCCCGCAGTCGCTGAACATTGTCAAAGTAATCAAACGCATGGGAGGTACCAAGTAAATGTGCAATTGTAGTTGTGGAAGCGAAGAAAAGAAAAACGCTTTGCTGCCGCAGGTCGGTATCATCACAGATATCCGCCGCGAAACACCGGACGTAAAAACATTCCGTATTGTTCGTCCGGACGGCACCAAGCTGTTTGAACATATGCCTGGCCAGTGCGCAATGCTCTGTGTACCGGGTGTCGGAGAGGCACTGTTTTCCATTACCTCTTCCCCGACAAACAAAGAGTACCAGGAGTTCTCCATCAAGGAGTGCGGTACTTTAACGAATTATCTTCACAACATGTCCGTAGGAGATGAAATCCTGGTTCGTGGACCGTATGGAAATCATTTTCCGGTAGAAACCGTATTAAAAGGACAGGATCTGCTGTTCATCGCCGGAGGTATCGGACTTGCTCCACTGCGTTCTGTTATTAATTACGTACTGGACAATCGTGATAACTACGGTACCGTAGATATCGTTTACGGTTCCCGTTCCAAAGACGATCTGGTACAGTTAAAAGAGATCCAGGAAGTATGGGCGAAAGCAAAAGATGTCAACGTGCATCTGACGATTGACCGTGAACAGGAAGGCTGGGACGGCCATGTAGGATTCGTTCCGAATTATGTGAAAGAACTGAACATGTCCGTTGACAAAACAGCTCTGATCTGCGGACCGCCGATCATGATCAAATTTGTTCTTCAGGGACTTCAGGAGCTGGGCTATGAGAAAACACAGGTTTACACTACTTTGGAGCTTCGTATGAAATGCGGTATCGGAAAATGCGGCCGCTGCAACATCGGAGATAAATATGTCTGCAAAGACGGCCCGGTTTTCCGCTGCGACGAGATTGACGAATTACCGAACGAATATTAAACGGAGGTTGAAGAAAATGCAGGAAATGGTAAATATTTACGTTTACGGCAAGAAGTATTCCGTACCTGGCGATCTGACCATTATGACCGCTATGGAGTATGCCGGATATCAGTTAAAACGCGGATGCGGATGCCGTCACGGATTCTGCGGTGCATGTGCGACCATCTACAGAATCAAAGGAAAGAATGAGCTGAAAACCTGTCTGGCATGTCAGACACAGGTAGAAGACGGTATGTATATCGCAAGCCTTCCGTTCTATCCGATCGACAAGAGAACATACGATATCGAAGAGATCAGCGCAGAGCAGAGAGTCATGATGGATCTGTATCCGGAAATCTACAGCTGCGTTGGATGTAATGCATGTACCAAAGGATGTCCGCAGAGCCTGAACGTTATGCAGTATATTGCATACGCACAGAGAGGCGACTTCAAGAAATGTGCAGAAGAGTCCTTCGACTGCATCGGCTGCGGAATCTGTGCATCCCGCTGTCCGGCTGGTATCTCCCATCCGATGGTAGGAGAGCTGGCAAGACGTCTGAACGGAAAATACATTGCTCCGAAGTCTGAACATGTAAAGAACCGTGTAGCAGAGATCAAAGAAGGAAAATTCGATGATCTGATCGAGCAGGTTATGCAGAAACCGATCGAAGAAATGCAGGAACTTTACAACAACCGTGAGATCGAGAAATAAGGAGGGAATTTCGAATGTATACACTGGCCAATATGCAGGACTCTATTAAAAAGGTAGAAGCTACCAGAGCCCAGAGAATGGCAACAGAGCCAAGAAGAATGACAGCGGATGAGAAAGATGCCCTTCTTGCAGCATATCATCCGGACTATAAAGAGGAAGGCTTCATCACCCTGAAAGTCGGCCCGAACAAAGGTGAGAAAGTTCCGACAGAGCTCGGCTATCTGCTGGAGTCCAACAGCCGTATCCTCGGTGTTGACATCGACCTTGACAAAGTAGATTATGACGTAGATGTACTGGTTATCGGTGCCGGTGGAGCAGGTTCTTCTGCAGCTATCGAGGCTCACGAGGCTGGCGCAAACGTTATGATTACCACCAAACTGAGAATTGGTGATGCAAACACCATGATGGCAGAAGGTGGAATCCAGGCAGCGGACAAAGAAAACGATTCCCCGGCACAGCATTATCTGGATGCGTTCGGCGGCGGACACTTTGCTGCAAGACCGGAACTGCTCCGCAAACTGGTTATGGAAGCTCCGGATGCAATCTCCTGGCTGGAAAACCTGGGCGTTATGTTTGATAAAGATGAGAATGGCCGTATGGTAACTACGCACGGCGGCGGAACTTCCAGAAAACGTATGCATGCATGCCGTGACTACTCTGGAGCAGAGATCATGAGAACACTGCGTGATGAAGTCATCAACCGCGGTATTCCGGTGATCGAGTTCTCTTCCGCAGTAGAGCTGATCAAAGACGATAAGGGACAGGTTGCAGGTGCTGTTCTCCAGAACATGGAGACTGGCGAGTACCAGGTAGCAAAGGCAAAAACCGTTATCATCGCAACAGGTGGTGCGGGACGTCTTCACTACAACAACTTCCCGACATCCAACCATTACGGTGCAACCGCTGACGGTCTGATCCTTGGATACCGTGCAGGCGCTCCGCTTCTGTATCAGGATACCATTCAGTACCATCCGACCGGAGCTGCTTACCCGGCTCAGATCTTCGGTGCTCTGGTAACCGAGAAAGTACGTTCTCTGGGCGCAATGCTCGTAAACGTAGACGGCGAAGCATTCATGCATCCGCTGGAAACCCGTGATGTATCTGCAGCAAGCATCATCCGCGAGTGCTCCGACGACCGCAACGAGGGCGTTGAGACTCCACAGGGCAAGGCTGTATGGCTGGATACTCCAATGATCGAGCTGATCCACGGAGAAGGCACCATTGAGAAGAGAATCCCGGCTATGTTCCGTATGTTCATGCAGTATGGCATCGATATGAGAAAAGAGCGATCCTGGTTTACCCGACGCTGCATTATCAGAACGGTGGACTGGAAATCAACGGCGAAGGCTTTACCAACACCGTAAGCAACCTGCTCGTAGCAGGTGAGGCAGTTGGAGGAATCCACGGAAGAAACCGTCTGATGGGTAACTCTCTGCTGGATGTTATCGTATTTGGCCGTGATGCAGGAAAAGCTGCAGCAGCAAAAGCAAAAGACGTAACACTTGGAAAGATGAATCTGGATCATGTGGAGAAATATGCTGAGACCTTAAAAGAGGCAGGCATTGACACCGGTATGGTATCTCCGCAGCTTCTGCCGGATTATGCAGGAAAGAGACACCTGTAAAATGCAGTAACCGCGAAAAAGCGTGGCCCGGGGCAGAAATACTGTCCCTGGACACGCTTTCCGTGCTGAAAATCCATTGGATGATCGGTATGATAAAATAGCAAGGAAAGAAAGGTGGAGAATCCCATGCGTGAAATTCAGGCTAGTACCATTACGGATGTGGTAGAGAAACTTTGTATCGAAGCAAACTACCATCTTCCGGAAGACGTAAAATGTGCCATCACAGGCTGCCGTGCCTGCGAGGATGGCGAGATTGCAAAAGGTGTTCTGGACAAAATCGTAGAAAACTATGAGATCGCAGACGCACAGAACGTGCCGATCTGCCAGGATACCGGAATGGCATGTGTTTTCCTGGAAATCGGACAGGATGTGCACATTGCAGGAGGGGATCTTGCAGAGGCAGTCAACGAAGGTGTCAGAAGAGGATATGACAAAGGATACTTAAGAAAATCCGTTGTCAAAGATCCGGTCAGAAGAGGAAACACCGGCGACAATACACCGGCTATGCTCTACACCGAGATCGTTCCTGGCGAGCAGATCAAAGTTACCGTAGGCCCGAAAGGCTTCGGAAGCGAAAATATGAGTATGATCCGTATGTTCAAACCGTCCGCAGGTCTTCAGGGAATCAAGGATTTCATCCTGGAAGTTGTTGAAACAGCAGGCCCGAACCCATGCCCGCCTATGGTAGTCGGCGTTGGTATCGGTGGAACCTTCGATAAATGTGCACTGCTTGCGAAAAAAGCACTGATGCGCCCGATCGATTCCGAGAACCCGGATCCGTTCTACGCAGATCTGGAAAAAGAAATGCTGGAGAAAGTCAACAAACTCGGCATCGGACCGCAGGGCTTCGGCGGAAAAACCACAGCCATCGGCCTCAACATCGAGACAATGCCGACTCATATCGCGGGAATGCCGTGTGCAGTCAACATCAACTGCCATGTTACCCGTCATAAAACGGAGGTGATCTGATCATGGAAAAACATATTCAGCTGCCTTTAACAGAAGAACTGGCAAAAACACTGCATGCCGGAGATACCGTATATCTGACCGGAACTATCTATACTTCCCGTGACGCCGGACATAAGAGAATGTGTGAAGCGCTCGCAAGAGGAGAAAAAATCCCGTTTGATCCGACAGACGCTACGATTTACTACGTAGGACCGACCCCTGCAAAACCAGGCCAGGTCATCGGATCTGCAGGTCCTACCACCAGCGGCCGTATGGATGCGTATGCTCCGACCATGATGTCCGTAGGCGCAAGAGGAATGATCGGTAAGGGCGCACGTCTTCCGGAAGTTGTAGAAGCCATGAAGAAATATCATGGCGTATACTTCGGAGCCATCGGCGGAGCCGGCGCACTGCTTGCAAAATGCATCAAAAAAGCAGAGCTGATCGCATACGAAGATCTCGGTGCAGAGGCACTTCGTCGTCTGGAAGTAGAGGATATGCCACTTTTCGTTATCATCGACTGTGAGGGAAATAACCTGTATGAGATGGGAAGAAAAGAGTATTTAGAAGCGCATAAAGAAGACTAAAGGTTACATTTGTAACGACGAAATACAAGAGAGACCATAGACCCGTCTGATTATTTCAGACAGGTCTCAAGCTGAAAAGACATCAGGGCATTAACACTTGCAAGCGACTTTCGGCAGAAAAAGAAATGAAAGAGGAAGAAAAACATGACTGTAGAAATGATAAGCCACTTACTGGAAGCACTGATGATCCTGTGCTTTGGCCTGTCCTGGCCGCTGTCCATTTATAAATCCTGGACTTCAAGAACAGCAAAAGGAAAGAGCCTTTACTTTGAGGTGTTCATCTGGATCGGATATATTTTCGGTATTGCCAACAAATTTATCAGCTATATGAACAACCCGGACAAAGACTGGATCTTTTTCCTTGCATGGGCTTTCTATTTCCTGAACATTGCAGAGATCACCGTAGATATGGTGCTGTACTTCCGCAATGTGAAGCTGGATAAGAAAAGAGAAGCAGAGAAATAAAGCAGCGGAATACAGTTAAACTTACAGAATCCCCGGCGGTGCGGCATTTGATGCGGCATCGGCGGGGATTCTTATTTCTATACGATGACTCACACTGCGAAAAGAAAACATTGCGGGAACGCAGAAAGCAGGGTATACTTGTGTATAGAATCTGCTTGACTTAAAGTGCACTTCATAGTTTAAAATAAAGAAAGCTGGAGATTTGCGGTGTCAGAAAAGAGAAGGTTCTGATAAAGCAGAGGTTTCGGCTTTCTTTTTATGTTGTATCGTATTTGGGTGTGAAAAAAAGGAAAAAACGAAAACGAGGTGAATGCTTTGGAGGCAAGAGAGGTATTAGAAAAAGTAAAAAACAACGAAATCTCGATCGAGGAGGCAGAGAAATATTTCAAAAAGAGCCGTTCGAGGAGATGGGATATGCGAAGCTGGATACGCACCGTGAAATCCGGAGC
>ENA-OQCE01000072-OQCE01000072.1-human-gut-metagenome-genome-assembly--contig:-NODE-72-length-43935-cov-3.476306_pt1 | contig 43935 bp, 46 predicted proteins | sample MGYA00242495_ERZ504572 | MGnify/ENA primary metagenome ERZ504572 (study PRJEB26092, sample SAMD00036228) | human gut metagenome | host: Homo sapiens | study: EMG produced TPA metagenomics assembly of... | reverse complement strand
ATCTTGATCCATAATCCTTCCTTTCCCTGACTCCGTCTTCCATCAGCCACGTTACGCACGCATTGCGGTTTTACACATTGGCTGTGGGCTGAACTGTTACAGTTTTAATTTTTATTATTTTTATTGTCGGCATATTTGCGAAAAATTATTATGAATTTATATACATATTCGGAAAATTATTTCAGATACTAACAGAAAAAGAAATTAAAAACGCGCGTGTTGCGCGAAATGCAAGGAGTGTGTTTCATCTATGGATAAAATACAAAAACTGAAACAAGAAAAACAATATGAACAATATGTAAAAGAAAAAACGCCCCGACATAATCTTTTTCTGAATATGTGCAAAGCGTTTTTCCTCGGCGGGCTGATCTGCCTGCTCGGACAAGTTATTTATCATTATTTTGAATTACGAAATCTTTCTCCCGATGAGTGCAGCCGCTGGATGTCTCTGTCGCTCATCCTTTTAAGCGTTTTGTTCACCGGAACCGGAATTTACCAGAAACTTGCAGCCTGGGGAGCGCCGGAGCGCTCGTGCCGATCACCGGATTCGCAAATTCAGTAGCTGCCCCTGCCATCGAATACAAAAAAGAAGGTCAGGTATTCGGCATCGGATGTAAAATTTTTACGATCGCCGGTCCTGTTATCCTGTACGGTATTTTCACAAGCTGGGGACTGGGACTGATCTACTGGTTCGGAACTTTATTTAAGTAAAACGCAGCCGTCCGTATATTTTTGTCATTCGCTCCATCTCCCGAACTGTCCCTTCATCCGGCTCTCCCGGTTTCATACGCCATTCCCAATTCCCGCCAAGTGTGGACGGCGTATTAATTCGTGCATCGCTTCCAAGTCCCAGATAATCCTGCATCGGAACGATGCACAGATCCGCCGCGCTTCCCATTGCCATAGCAATAAAATCTCCCGCAAGCGTATCTTCATCAAGACGGGGCTTATACATGTATTCTTTTGCAAACTGCCGTGTTGATCCTGCCGCCGTGTGATACCATCCTTTTGTCGTATCATTATCGTGAGTTCCCGTATATACAACGCAGTTTCTTGTATATGTATGCGGGAGATAGTTTGAATCTTCCCTTGAATCGAATGCAAACTGAAGCACTTTCATCCCCGGAAATCCACTTTCTTTTAAAAGCTGTATCACACTCGGAGTTAAAAAGCCGAGATCTTCGGCAATAATCCTTTTTCTGCCGATCTTTTCTTCCAGCGTCCGGAACAGCTCTATCCCCGGTCCCGGCATCCACTTTCCGTGTACTGCCGTTTTTTCTCCGTACGGAACAGCATAATATTCATCAAAACCGCGGAAATGATCGATCCGCACGACATCATACAGCCGGAAACAGTGTTCGATCCTGCGAATCCACCAGTCGTACCCTGTTTTTTTATGATATTCCCAATCGTAGAGCGGATTCCCCCACAACTGTCCTGTCTGCGAAAATCCATCCGGCGGACATCCCGCAACATCGATCGGTTCAAGAGCGTCATTAAAACGGAACATCTCCGGCGCCGACCATGTATCCGCGCTGTCAAACGCAACATAGATCGGAATATCTCCGATAATCTCTATGCCGTTTTCGTTCGCATAAGAGCGAAGGCGTTTCCACTGTCTGTCAAATTCATATTGCTGAAATTTGTAAAAGGCAATCTGACGCGACAGCTCTGCTTTTGCATTTTCAATCGCCTGTGACTCTTTGTTTTTAAGCGGTTCTTCCCATTCATTCCAACTCACGCCGCCGTTTCGGTCTTTGATCGCCATATAGAGCTATAATCTTCCAGCCAAAATTGATTTTCCGAAACAAATGCGCGGTATTCGTCATTTTCTCCAAAACGCGAAAACGCTTTCTCAAGTATTTGAAACCGTGTCTTATATATTTTTTCATAATCTATCTTATCTTCCCGTATTCCCTCACAGCCGTATTCGCACTCCTGCGCTGTCAACAAACCTTCTCCTGTAAGCGTTTCAAGATCGATAAAATACGGATTGCCTGCAAATGTAGAAAAAGACTGATACGGAGAATCTCCGTATCCGGTCGGCCCTAACGGAAGAATCTGCCAGTAACTTTGCCCTGCCGCCTTAAGCCTGTCAATAAATTGATAGGCTTCTTTTGAAAAACATCCGATTCCATATTTTGACGGCAGTGAAAATATCGGAAGCAGCACGCCGCTTGCCCGTTCCATAACCATCCCCCTTTTCATCAATATACCGTTTTACTAATATTTTTCTTTAATCTTATGATCTGGTTAATTTCCAAATATCTCTATTATACTGTTCAATCGTTCTGTCTGATGAGAAGTAGCCTGCTTCGGCAATATTGACAAGCATCTTTTTCGCCCATTCCTTTTGATCTGTATACGCCGCCAGCGCCTTGTCTTTCGCCTTTTTGTACGCATCAAAATCAAGAAATGTCATAAACCAGTCTTTTCCTATCAGCTCTTTTTGCAGACGCTCCAGACTTTCTTTGCATCCGATCTTCATCATCTGTTTTCCTGTAATGAAATCAACCGCCGCTTTGATCTTCGGATTCTTTTTATAATAATCTTTTGCCGAATAATCCGCTTTTTTATAATGTTCGATTACTTCGTCGCTTGACGCTCCGAACACGAAAATATTATCGTCTCCTACAAGTTCATGTATCTCTACGTTTGCCCCGTCCTCTGTACCGAGAGTGACTGCACCGTTTAACATAAACTTCATATTCCCCGTGCCGCTTGCCTCTTTTGACGCAAGAGAGATCTGCTCGGATATATCACATGCAGGAATCAGTTTTTCAGCCTTTGTCACATTATAATTCTCTACCATGACAACTTTCAGATAAGGACTTACTTCCGGATCATTATTAATGATCTCCTGCAGGCAAAGTATAAGATGAATGATATCCTTTGCGATCACATATGCCGGAGCCGCTTTCGCCCCGAAGATCGCTGTGATCGGAGTTTTCGGAAGATCCCCTCCTTGATCTCCAAATATTTATCAATAATATACAGTGCATTTAACTGCTGCCGTTTATACTCGTGAAGTCTTTTTACCTGAATATCGAAAATCGTATCTGCGTCTATCTCTATTGCCTGTGTCTCTTTCAGATACGCGGCAAGATCTTTTTTATTTTCTTTTTTAATTTCTAAAAGGCGTTTCAAAACAGTCTCGTCGTCTTTGTATTCAAGCAGTTTGACAAGTTTAGAGGCATCTTCTTTATACTCGTCTTTGATTGTTTCATCAAGCAGCGCCGTAAGACGCGGGTTGCAGTGAAGAAGCCATCTGCGGAACGTAATCCCGTTTGTTTTATTATTGAATTTATCAGGATAGATTTTATAAAAATGATTCAGTTCCGATTGTTTTAAGATATCCGTATGAAGCGCCGCCACTCCGTTAACGCTGAATCCGTAATGAATGTCGATATGCGCCATATGAACAGTATCGTTTCTGTCTATGATGGCTGTTGATTCATCGCTGAATCTTCTGCGAACTTTATCATCAAGTATCTCAATGATCGGAACGAGCTGCGGCACAACCTTTTTTTAAATATCCGATCGGCCATTTTTCAAGCGCTTCTACCAAAATCGTATGATTCGTATACGCGCATGTACGGGATACGACATCGATCGCTTCATCGATATCAAGCCCTCTTTCCACAAGAAGCCGGATCAGTTCGGGAATGACCATTGTAGGATGAGTGTCGTTGATCTGGATGACAGCATAATCCGGCAGATCATACAATGTACTTCCTTTTTGCACACATTCATCCAAGATCATCTGTGCAGCGCTGCTTACCATGAAATACTGCTGATAAATGCGCAGAAGCCTTCCTTTTTCATCGCTGTCATCAGGATATAAAAACAACGTCAGATTTTTTGCGATATCTTCTTTATCAAAATGAATTCCGTCTTCCACGATTCCCTCATCAACAGAATCGATGTCAAAAAGGTGCAGTTTGTTTGTCTGATCATGATATCCCGTCACTGCGATATCGTACATTCTTGCATTAACTTTCAATCCTCTGAAAGAAACCGGATAGACAACATCCGTTTTTGTCAGCCATGACTGTTTCTCAATCCACGGATTCGGAAGCTCTTTTTGAAGATGGTCTTTAAACTCCTGTTTGAACAGGCCGAGGTGATAATTCAGTCCGATCCCGTCTCCGGGCAGTCCGAGTGTTGCGATCGAATCAAGAAAACATGCCGCCAGTCTCCCAAGCCCTCCGTTTCCAAGAGATGGCTCCGGCTCAACCTCCTCGATCTGACATATATCTTTTCCGTTTTGAAAGAGCATTTCTTTTACTTCATCATAAATACCGAGATTGATCATATTGTTTGACAACAATTTTCCGATCAAAAACTCTGCCGAAATGTAATAAAGCTTCTTTTTCCCTGCAGCTCTTTCTTTTCCTGCCGCCAGTTTCTGCACAAACAAAAGCAACGCTTCATAAATCTCTCTGTTTGATGCCTGCGCCACAGATTTACTCATATACAATTCTAATTCTTCCTGTATACCGGTTCTCATTTTACTACCTCCGAAAATTTTCCTCTCATTCCTTTTATGATTTATTTTTCTTCCTATTTTCCGAAACTGCAGTTCGGGAAAGTACACACCGGACAGTTCAAACACAAACCGCCTTCTCCGAGCGCGGTAAAATCTTCTGCTTTCAGCCGTTCCCCCGCCGCAATTCTCGGCAGTATCAGATCGAATATCGTCCGTTTTGCATACATTACGCATCCCGGGAGTCCCATGATCGGAACTTTTCCTGCATATGCGAGCATAAACATCGCGCCGGGTAAAACCGGAGCTCCATAAGTGATCACTTCATCTGCCGCATTTCGGATTGCAAGAGGTGTACGGTCATCAGGATCGACGCTCATTCCTCCGGTGCAGACAACCAGTTCCGCCCCCTGTTCGATCCACTTTTTCACAGCTTCTGTAACCATATCGGCATCGTCACTGCAAAGAGTATCGCCGATTACTTCCATACCGCACTCTCTTAGTTTTTCTTTTACAACAGGAGTAAATTTATCTTCGATCCTTCCGTGATACACTTCGCTTCCGGTTGTCACGACCGCCGCTTTCATCTGACAAAACGGCAGAATCGTAAAAATCGGTTCGTTTCCGCACATCCGGTTAACCTGTTCCATCTTTTCTTCTTCGATCACGAGAGGTACGACACGCATTCCTGCGACCTTGTCTCCTTTTTTCACAGGAAAATTCCCGTGGCGTGATGCGATCACGATTTGTCCTAACCCATTTACCGCGTTCAGTTTTTCTTTATCAACTTTAAGCAGTCCGTCTGTTTCCGCCGTCAGCTCAATCTTCCCTTCTTTCGGCTTTGACGCTTTCAGAAATCTCCCCTGACATACTCGTCTTAAAACTTCCGCCGCCTCGTTTTCATGAAGCATTCCTTCTTGTTTCTCCCATACATACAGATGCTCTTTTCCAACCGAGAGCAGTACCGGAATATCCTCTTGCGTTACCACATGCCCTTTTCGGAAAACTGCGTCTTTTACAACGCCGGGAATGATTTGTGTAATGTCATGGCAGAGTACACTTCCGACCGCTTCTTCTGTCTTGATCAGTTTCATATATTCTCACACTTTCCCACTCATTTTATATAACAGTTCCGTCAACACCTCGTTTCCCAAAGAGATGTTCCGATGATTCCTGTTGTTTCTATCTATCCTTGTTGTTTCCGGTTATTCCTGTTATTTACAGTTATTGCAGTTGTTCCAACTCTTTCAGCCATAACGCCGCGCATGCGTCGCTTGGCATTCTCCAGTCGCCTCGCGGCGAAAGAGCTACGCTTCCGACTTTCGGTCCGTCCGGCAGACAAGAACGTTTGAACTGCTGCGAGAAAAATCTACGATAAAATATTTTCAGCCATTTCAAAATCGTCTCTTTTTCATAAACGCCTGCAAACGCATTCACCGCCAAAGTAAAAATTTTCTCCGGTGAGAAACCGAAGCGGAGCATATAATAAAGGTAAAAGTCATGCAGTTCGTACGGTCCGACAAGATCTTCTGTTTTCTGTGCTATGTCTCCGTCTTTCGGCGGAAGAAGTTCAGGACTTACAGGCGTATCAAGCACATCATAAAGCACCTGTCTTAATGATTCATTTTCTGTTGTATCCGCCGCATGCTGAACAAGATGACGCACAAGCGTTTTCGGTACAGACGCATTGACGCCGTACATAGACATGTGATCTCCGTTATATGTCGCCCACCCTAAAGCAAGCTCCGACATATCGCCTGTTCCGATCACCATACCGGCTTCCCGATTCGCAATATCCATAAGCACCTGAGTCCGCTCTCTTGCCTGTGCATTTTCATAAGTTACATCATGCACATCGGGATCATGTCCGATATCTCTGAAATGAACGTTCACCGCTTCTCCGATCGGCACTTCAATCAACGTCGCTCCGGTCTGTCTCGTCATCTCACACGCATTATTATATGTGCGGTCTGTTGTCCCAAAGCACGGCATCGTAACCGCAATAATCTCTTTTTTATCCCGTCCCAGCATATCGAACGCCTTTGCCGTGACAAGCAGAGCCAATGTAGAATCCAGACCGCCCGAAATGCCGACAACCGCTGATTTTGCATTCGTATGCGACAACCTTTTTTTCAGACCCATTGCCTGAATTGTCAAGATTTCGTCACAAATATGCGCTCGCGCCGCCTCGTCAGACGGCACGAACGGATGCTGTGAAAAGTTTCTCGTAAGAACAGTATCGCATATTCCCACATGAAACGGCACAACTACCGGACAACCGCAATTTAGCTTTTCCGGTGAAAACGTCGTATTTTTACGTCTCTCTCCTACAATTTTTTCAAGATCGATCTCTGAATAAATGATCTCGTTTTTATAACGTTCTGACTGCCGGAGGATCGTTCCGTCTTCCGCAATGATATTATGTCCTCCGAAAACGAGATCCGTCGTTGACTCTCCTTCTCCCGCGTTCGCATAGACATATCCCGCGATCAGGCGCGCGGACTGACCTGCGATCAGACGGGTTCTGTAACTTCCTTTTCCGACCGTTTCGTCACTTGCAGAACAGTTGACAATGATCGTCGCTCCTGCCAAAGCCTCCTCAATACTCGGAGGAACAGGAGACCAGACGTCTTCGCATATTTCCGCGCCTACTATAAGATCCGCCGTCTCATCATCCTGAAACAGGATCTTCGGCCCGAAAGGAACCTTTTCTCCGTCAAACTGAATCCACCTCACACTGTCCGGTCCCGGAGTGAATTGACGCATCTCGTAAAACTCTCCGTAATTGGGAAGAAATGTTTTCGTTGTAAATCCGATCACTTTTCCATCGTTGACTGCCGCCGCCGTGTTATAAAGTTTCCCGCCTTCTGTAAGCGGCATTCCCACAAACGCCAGAATGTTTTTGCCTTTTGTATGCCCTGCAATCTTTTTCACTGCGCCGTATGCCGCGTTCAGCAAAACGTTCTGCGTAAAAAGATCTCCGCATGTATATCCTGTTACGCATAATTCGGGAAATGCGACGATCTTCGCCCCTTTTTCATATGCCTGATCGATCGCCCTGCATATCTGTTCTGTATTATATTCCACATCTGCCACTCGAATATCAGGCGTGGCAGCCGCTACTTTCACAAAACCATGTCTCATCTTTAACTCCACCTTTCCGCTCCCGGCTTTTCTGGTTTCCCCATCATCGGCACAAGCCGTCTTACTCTATTTTCTATCTTCATCCGTAATAACTGTTTTGCCTGATTTTCTGCCTTATCTGCTTTTTTTCAGTAATTCTTTCAGCTCGTCTACAGTGTAATTATATGCTTCATTACAGAAATGACATTTTACTTCGATATCTTTTCCATCATCGATCATTGACTGAATATCTTTTTTACCGATGCTGATAATTGCCTTTTCGATCCGCTTCTTTGAACAGTTGCAATAAAATTTTGCAGGCATCGTATCTGTAATCTCAAGATCAAGTCCTTCTAATACTTGCGCAAGCATTTCTTCCGGCGTATGTCCATGATCGAGCATAGAAGTTACAGATCGGATGTTCTGAATATTTTCTTCCAGTTTGTTCAACACTTCATCTTCGATAAACGGCATTACCTGCACAATGAATCCGCCTGCACAGCGCACCGTATTGTCTTTTTCCATGAGAACGCCCAACCCTACGGAAGACGGAACCTGTTCTGACGTAGCGAAATAATACGTCAGATCTTCCGCGATTTCCCCTGTCTGAAGAATCGTCTGTCCTGAATACGGCTCTTTAAGCCCATGTCTTTTATCACCGTCATTACGCCCTGTCCGAGCGCTCCGCCTACATCGAGTTTTCCGTTTTTCGGAGGAAGAATCACATTCGGTTCATGCACATAACCTTTGACATTCCCTTTGCTGTCCGCTGTCACTGTAAGACCTCCGATCGGACCGGAACATTTGATCTGTATCGTCAGCATATCTGTGTCATTTTTCATCATGCTTCCCATCATTGCTCCGCCTGTGAGCAGTCTTCCGAGAGCCGCCGTTGCGACAGGACTTGTCTCATGACGCTTGCGAGCCTCCTCTGTCAGTTCTGTTGTCACTGCCGCAAATGCGCGGATCTGTGCATTCGCCGCAGATGCTCTTACAATATAATCTTTCATCAATCTTTCTCCTGTTCTGTTTTATTTTATCATTACTTCATTCTATTTTCTTTTTGTCGCTTGCTCTGTTTATTTATCATGAATTTATCGTTATTTTATTATTACTCATTCTGTTTATTTTCCGTTTTCACGGGCGATCACGCATATTCTCTCGCTCATATCGTTCGGCGTCTCTTTCGTATCCGCATCGTAAGCTCTATAAATACAAGACCTGCACGTTCCAGAAGTTCTTGTATCTCGGCAAGCGTATACCCTCTTTGATAATGCGTCTCCGTATATCTCCGATATAAACTTCCGTTTTCGCCACCCTCTTCTTCTGAAAACATAGTATCTTCCAAGTCACCCGCTCCTTCTTCTGAAAGCAGAGCATCTTCCGAATCTGCCGTTCTTTCTGAAACATATGCATTTTCCATAGGGTTAAAATCTTCCGCGATAAACAGCGTCAGATCGTACTCGTTGATCTGTTCTTTCTCATAGTATCTGTTATCCCAAATAAAGCTGCACACGCCGCGGTCTTCCGCGATCGTACTGTCACCGATCACATCGCGGTATTTGTGAACAGTATTGAAGTCAAATAAAAAAATCCCTTTCGGATCAAGGTAATTGTTTACAAGTCGGAAGACTTCTTCCAGTTCGTCTGGTTCTGTTATATAGTTAACGGAATCGCAGACGCTTACGACCGCCCGAACGGTTCCGTACAGCTCAAACCCGCGCATATCCTGAAGCAGATAGAGGATATCATATCCTGACTCCGTTTTCTTTTCCATCGCAAGTTCTAACATTTCCTCCGAATTATCGACCCCTATCATATCGTATCCATATCCGGCAAGCCGTTCCGTCATCGTTCCTGTTCCGCATCCGAGGTCGAGCACGATCCCGTCTGTCACGCCATGTTCGCAAAGCTTCTCGCGGATGTGCCTCGCCCATTCGCCATAAGGAACATTATCCATAAATGTATCATAAACATACGCAAAACTTGTATACGCTTCCACAGTCGTTCCCTCCTATATCAACACAGCATACAAAAATCAGCCTATCAGCTCCGCCGCGCTCATCGTTCTGCCATTATAGAAACCGATCAGCCTGCGGTGATAAATCAAAAGCTATTTTTTGCTGTATTAGAAGTGTAACACATTTTACGGACAATTTGCACTGTAATTTCACAATAGAATGTTTAGAGGATAACAGAGATATTCTTCGTTGTCTGCATAGAGTCTTTTCGTATGTAGAAACAGTGTTTCATTTTCACAATCTTTACAAAAAAGAAGTTAATCTACAGAAATTGTTCGTTTGTTTTCTTTCATATCAAAACACCTTTCTTCTATGTATCTCATAGCAACAGTCTCCTTTTCTTTATTCTTATTTTTATATATCAGATTATAACACAAACGAAAAAAGTGATACCTCCGCGCTTATGCAAACGATATCACTTTCTGTGTAGGATAATAATATATTATTTTGTCACAATTCTATAAGTCTATATTTATATATATCAGTATCTTCTAATACCCACAATGCATTTTGCTCTTCAAAAATCTCCATAGATATTTCATGAATGATACAAAAACGATTATCCCATCTCTTTCAAGACGTATTCTTCTATTTTTTCAACCAATTCTACTGCTGTGTCAATTTGTTCCTCAACTTCTTCTCTAGTCGCTATATAGAAGTCATCATAATCGCTGGCATGTCGTATTTCTTCAGCCTCAGCAATTTTCCTTCCCAAAATTCTTGGGAAGATTTCTGTCTTGATATAATTTTTATTAAAATTTGCAAGGGCATCCTTATGCCTCTTATATGCGTTTCCATCTAAAGCATGAATAGCTGAAATAGCATGATAAATTCCATAATAGGCTCTGTTATTCGCTCCCCTGCATTCTCCTGCATCTAAAAGAATTTTTGCTGATTTTATATCACTTTTAGCAACTTCCAACCTATATAGAACCAAATCTCGCCTTGTGCCTTTTTCATTATGCTGCGTCAAATAACTTTACCCCCTCACTTGCCACATTTGAATAAAACGGATACACTTCTACCCACTTATTAAAATGCTCTTGATTCTTTGCTATCGGCTTAATATCTACATCATAATCCATATTAAAATCATAGGTTGCACCAGATAACTCATGACGATACTTTTTAATGTCTATATCACTTAAATCCAAAAGCACCATAATATCTATATCCGAGTCCTTTGTATAATCGCCCCTTGCATAAGAACCATACAGAATAACTGTTTTCAAATGTTTTCCGTATATTTTACAGAGCACTTCAACATATTGACTCACTAACTCTCTTGTTGTCATAGATATACCACCTCTTTTACCAACTCTCTATTATTAAAAATCATACTTTCCAATACCTTAAATTTGTATTTTATGAACATTATCCTTTATTCCACGAAATCAATCGTTCATAAGCATTCATTTCAAATATCTATCCATTTTTATTTGCTCCACCAGTCAACCTTCTTATACTTATTATAACCGATTTTTATTTCTTTTCCTATCTTTATTTGATACCTGATTATAAATATGTAGCAGTTCAGCCCGCGCCATTCGTTATACAGAAAGAGACGCCGCATAGCGCGGCGCCTCTGGTTTTGTTTCATTTTTTGCTTTTTATCAAGACAATCTTTATGCTATCCGATCTGTTTTTCAGACTGTTCAAATATTCAGATTAGTCTTCTTTTTTGCGAAGAGCTACGACTGCCGCTCCTGCCGCTAACATCAACCCTGCAAGCGGAATGATCGGTGATACGCCGTTGTCTCCTGTCTGAACTGCTTTATCCTCATCCTTCGGATTCTCCGGTTTCGGATCTTCTGACACTTTTACAAAGTTTGCTTGCAGCTCCGCTGCTCTGTCAACCTTAAACTTGTACTCTGCTTTATCAGAAACTACTTTGCCGGCTACTGTCCAGTTCACAAACTTGTATCCTTCTTTTGCTGTCGCAATCGCTGTTACAATTTCGCCGTTTTCATAGCTTTCTTTTGCAGGATCAAGTTTTACCGTTCCCATCTTAGAGTCGTTTGCTTTTACTGTTATTGTAACCTTCTCTACCGGTTTTTCTGTCTTTTTGAAGTTCGCTGTCAGTTCTACGTTCTTATCTACTAAGAATTCATATGTAGTTTCTGTAGAAACCGCTTTCCCTTCTACTGTCCAGTTCACAAACTCATAGCCTTCTTTTGCCGTTGCTGTTGCCGTTACTTTCTCTCCCTTAGCATATTCTGCTTTGTCAGGATCAAGTTTTACTGTTCCCATCTTAGAGTCATTTACTTTTGCTGTTACTGTAAACTTCTCTACCGGTTTTTCTGTCTCTTTGAAATTCGCTGTCAGTTCCACGTTCTTATCTACTGTAAATTCATATGTAGCTTCTGTTGAAACTGCTTCACCGTCTACTGTCCAGTTTACAAACTCATAGCCTTCTTTTGCTGTCGCTATGGCTTTTACTTTCTCTCCCTTAACATATTCTGCTTTGTCAGGATCAATTTTCGCCTCTCCCATCTTAGAGTCGTTTACTCTCGCTGTTACTGTAAACTTCTCTTCTACCGGAGCTTTTGCTTTAAAGTTAGCTGTCAGTTCTGTGTTCTTTTCTACTGTAAGTTCATATGTAGTTTTTGTAGAAACTTCTTGACCGTCTACTGTCCAGTTTACAAACTCATAGCCTTCTTTTGCTGTCGCTGTTGCTGTTACTTTTTCGCCTGCATTGTATTTATCTTTTACAGGGTCAATCGTTACAGTTCCCATGTCCGTATTGTTTGCTTTTGCTGTTACTGTATATGTCTCCGGTGCAGGCGGATCCACTTTTTTCTTTCACTGTAATTGACATTACGGAGTGTGCTTTTGCCGTCAGCTCAAGATCTGTGCCTTCTGCCGTAACTGTTGAGTTTTCAATCGTTACTTTATCCGGCTCTGCCAAGCTGTTTTCATCAACGAAGCTTTCACCCGCGAGCGTCTGTACTTCTACTGTTTTGCCTGTCAGGTCTACGCCGTCTACTTTCACGCGAAGTTTCTTATCATTTTCACGGTCTGTATTTACTACAGTTACATACAACGTTCCGTCATCACCTTTACTTGCGATTGCGGAATATGCTTTTGTTCCGTTTGCCAATGTTTCTACGTGTTCAAACTCTGTTCCGACTACTTTCGTTCCTTTTGCAAATGAGTTAGAGAATAACTCGAACACTTTTGCTGAAGGTGTTGAGAAGAAACGGAAGTTCCCTTCTCCTGTTCCCTGATTAGCGCCCGTCTGCGGTACTGCCTGGATAACCGCCTGCTGTGTAGGTCCAAGTGAGTCTGCACCACTACTATACCAGTCTACAAGACAGTGTTTCTGGATGTACGGACTACCGAGACGAACATACTCCATAAGCACTTTTGCAATATATACTGCATGTGTCTGAGAACGAAGAAGCGGCGATGTAGATCTGAAAATACCATACTCAGATATAACCGGAACTTTTTCCTTGCGGAAGCATATTTACATAATTTTTAACTTTCTGAATACCTACATTTTCCGCAAGACGCATTGCCGAGTCATAAAACGCACCTTTGTCCTGATCCGCACCCGGATCTCCACAATATGGATGAATTGTCAGACCATCATAATAATCGTTCCAGTTACCTGCTGCCATCTTATCAATAAAACCTTTTGTTTCCCAACTGGAGTATACATAGCAGGATGCCTTTTCTGCACTTCCGCTTTTAGCATTGATTTCGTTAATCTCTGCCGTCATATCTTTCATCGCTTTAGAAACAGCTACAAATCCGTCTCTTTTAACTTTATATGTTACATAGATTTGTTGTCCCTTCGCCGGGATTTTACCATGTGTTCCGTCTCCGAAGTGGATTGATCCGTCTCTGTAGTCGATTGTCACTTTCTGGTCATTCGCTCCTGCGTTGTCAAGACTTTCTACAACCTCCCATTTATGATTGTTTCCTTCACCGTCAGTGCCTACCCATACTTCAACGCTTCCTTTTTGAACAGCTTCAAAGTTCTCAACCAATGTCTTTCCATCTTTTCCTGTCATCGGATTCGGGTTTGCATAACGCATGTAACGAACCTGATTTGCAGTTCCGTCACTGACAGATGCTGCCTTATTCCAGTCATCTTTTTTCACCGCATACTGTTTTGTAAAGCTTGCAACTCCACCTTCTACATACGCTTTTTCGGCATCCTGCGTTCCTATCATCCAATACTGCTGAGATGTTGTTCCATCAGTACCCGGTTGATTATTTTCATTTCCAATCTCAAAGTAACGTACGTTGTACGGCTCTGCATGTCCGTTTTCTTTTCGGATATCTGCCCATGCAACACCACCGCCCGGATTACTTCCTGCCGGAGCGTTCAAATACTCTACAAGATCTGCAGCATCCTGTGCAGAACCACGTCCGAAACCGTATACATAAACAATCTCTGACTGAACGTCATCACGATATGCAAAATCAGCAACTTCTGTCAAACCGAAGTTCGGAGCGATTCCACCCTGATTCGGATTGTTGTAAAAGCCATGGATCTGATTTACACGGTCTTCTTTATCCCCAATCGTATCTTTCCAACGGAACAGGTTCGAGATCGTTCCTCCCGGATAACGGATAGATCCGAATCCTGCTTCTTTGTAGAGATCCGTGAACTCTTCTTTCATTTCCATCTTTGTACTGTCAAAAGAGCCATATCCGTTGAAAGCATATCGATGGTTAATACCTATCGTCGACTTTTCAATCGAACGTTCTTCTTTCGTAGGTGAAACTGTAAGTACAACTCCGATTGCCGCACGGTAATTCTTCATTGCCTCTTCCAGTTCTTTAATTGTCTCTGAAATTTCAGACAACTGACTTTCGGCAGTTAATTTTTCCGCTTCTGCAATCGCCTCTTTCAGCACTTTTGCCTCTTCTGCTTCTGTGTCCAAACTTCCTGATGCATCTAACTCTTTTGCTTCTTTAAGCGTTTCCTGTAACTGCGGGAAGAGCATTGCTCCTGCTTTTGATTCATAAACAGCTTTTGCCTCTTCTGCTGTGAGAACTTTATCATATACACGGATTTCGTCCACAAGACCTCTCATAGAAAGCGGGTCATTTCCTGCATTTTTATGACGCCCGATCAAAAGGTTTGTCAACTCATTAACAACCTGATTACCTGCATCTTTCTCGCTATCCTTTTCTCCGTTTATATAAAACGCAATTTTCTTTGTATCTTTATTGTATGTAGCCATTACATGCTGCCACTGGCTAAGATCAACCGTCTTATCGCTATATACATTCGTCGCATTTACATAAGTCGCATACTTATTATCTTTCGTAAACTGTAAAAATGTACGCCCCTGTCCGCTCTGCTGAAGCAGAACTGTATTTTTCCCTTCTCTATTTGTATTCGTATCATATTTGAACCACAAAGAAATCGAATAACTGTTCTGAGACGTATTCATAATCTGAGGGATTTCCATAGTACCTTCAGTTCCCTCTGTAAATTTCAGGGATTTCCCAAAAATCGTATCTGATGCAATCGAAACATTTGAACCTTTCAATTCACCCTCATATTTTGACTGATCTTTTACGTTCGGAACTTTCTTCTCATTCACATTCTCAAAGTCATAATACGCAATGAGTCCGTTATCAATGTTCGTGTTTTGGGGTTCATCTGCCGCCCATGCCAACGCCGGCATAGTGAACAACATGCTGCACGCTGTCAATCCGCACAACCCCGTCCTCCACATTTTCTTTTTCATACTTTTTCTCCATTCTACGATACTGTTTTTTCTGCTATTGCTAAACTGTCTTTTGGTTTTTCTCCTCCCACGAAAGACCAGTATTGTTTATATTCTATCATAAATTAATTTTTTTTAAAGTTTTTTATGCATTTTTCCTTATAGATTAGAGTAAAAACGGAATTTTTTATGATTTCCCGTAATAATATGTGCCTATTTTCGTTTGTTTTATGTGAGTTTTTGTACACAAAACACAACTGATGCAATGCGCTCCTAATCTCACACAGATAATTTTATACTGTATGAGACCAACTTCAGGTTTTCCAAAGAGAAGCGGATACGAAGTTTCACTTTATAAGGAAACCATTCTTATTCATACCAAATTCATACTTTTTAAAATGAACAGCCACCCTGTTAATGTAAACGCACTGAATACTGTAGTCAGCATGACGACGCCTGACGTCAGCGTGCCTTCATGTCCCATATTTTTTGCCATAACATAGCAGCTTACTGTTGTCGCCGATCCAAGCATGACGAGAATCGCGATCAATTCTTCTCTGCGAAATCCGAGCATCACGCAAAAGGCAGAAACACCGCTGTAAATCCGACAAGCTTCAACATACAGGCAGCAATGACAGGTTTGATCTTTCCAAGCGCTTTTTGAACATCAAAGAAGCGCCGAGCGCCATCAATCCAAGAGGCGTCGCGACAGCGCCTATATTTGACACTGTTTTTTCTATTACATACGGCATCGGTATCCGAAGCGCCGACCAGAAAAGACCTGCGGCTATGCCGATTATGATTGGATTGGTCACGATCCCTTTCAGCGTCTTTTTCCATAACAACTTATCTCGTTTTCTTTGTTCCGGCTGAAAGAAGGACAGGACGACGACTGCCATCATGTTATATAACGGCACGCTTCCGATGATCATAAGAGGCGCCAGACCCGCATCTCCGTATATATTTTGGATGAATGCGATCCCAAGAAGCGCCGCGCTGCTTCTGTATGACGCCTGTATAAACTCTCCTCTTATTCCCCTGTCCTTCCATAATAACGAAAGTATACCGGCAAGAGCAATGCTTGCAAGAGTCACGAAGAAACAAAATAAAACGAATTTTAAATTCCACACTTTCTGAAAATCGACAGATGCAAGATCTTCAAACACAAGAAGCGGAAGCGGCACAAGAAAGACGAACTGATTCATTTTCGATGCAAATACTTCGTCGAGCCATCCGAGTTTCCGAAAGAGAAACCCAAGCGCCATTAACAGGAAAACCGGTACTGTCGCATTTAAACTAAAGATTAAATTTTTCATTTTTCTTCCACCTCATATCTTATCGGTATTTCTTTTTGTAATATGGCATCCGTTCTTTAGACAAAAGATATATTTTCTTCTATATTTTGAACAAAATATACCACCTTGCAAATTGTGCTTTTACCGGAAGCCTGAGCGCCTATAAATATCTGAAATTTTTTATTCAAATTAATCTGTGCCTCTTTTACCGGTCCAAAATTCTGTATGACAATTTTTATTTTCCATAATCAAAAATCACTTCTCCATCGCTTTTATAGTTCATATCAAGATTTTCTATACATACACAGCCGCAAGCATTGGTTATCTGTCTTGATTGCTTATGCAAGAAATTATTCTGTCCGAAGGGCAGTTACAGGATCACTTTTCGCAGCTTTTTTAGACGGAAGCAGTCCTCCGAGCAGCGTCAGTATTACGCTGAGAATAATAAGTATGATCGCCGGAATTACCGGAAGAACCGCACTTACGTCATTCGTTCCTGCCAAATGATGGATCAGAGCATTTCCCGGGATCAAAAGCAGAAGCGTTATCCCGATCCCGATCACGCCCGCACACAAACCGATAATAAACGTCTCGGCATTAAATACTTGTGAAATATTACTTTTAGAAGCTCCGATTGCGCGCAGTATCCCGATTTCTTTCTTTCGCTCAAGAACACTGATATAGGTGATCACACCGATCATGATCGATGATACGATAAGGGAAATCGCTACAAACGCAACGAGCACATAACTGATAACGTCTATGATCTGTGTCACAGACGACATCAGCGCGCCGACCATATCCGTATATGTGATAACCTGTTCTTCTTTTCCTTGTTCTTCCATTTTTCTGTTATAATCATCAAGAATTCTGACGACTTCTTCTTTGCTTTCAAAATCTTTCGGATAGATCGAAATCGTAGTCGGAACAGCGAAATCAACATAACCTAACTGTTTGAGATTATTGTCATACGTCGCATTTTTCGCAGCTCCCATAGACATCATCAGTTCTGCCAGTTCCTCTCCTGTCATATTCATCTGAAACGCCTCGGCAAACGCATCTTCATCTACATGCATAGCATTTTGCAGACTGCTTCCGATCTGTGTCATTGCCTGTCCTACAGAAAACTGCAGTCCTTCTGCCATCTGATTCATAACCTGCTCCATAGCCGATGTGATCTGCCTCTCAATCGCTGTTCCTACGGCTCCCGCATAAGAGGAAACCGCGCCTTTCATATAAGAACCGAACGCGTCTGTGATCTGCTGTTCCAGACTGTCCGCGTCTACGATTCCTTTCATCCCGTCAGACAGTCTTTGCCGTCCGTCTTCCGTTTTTAAATATGCAATAAAATGCTCTCCGATCTTTGTCGGATCAGCCAGCCCGTTTTCCGCCGCATAGGAAGATACCCTTCCGTGAGCTCTTTTGAAAGCTTCTGAAGCTGTTCTGCGGTAATCTGAACATTACCTGCAATACCTCCGAAAATCTCATTTGCATATCGGTTCAATATCGCTTTCGCTTCTTCTGTCTGCATATATTCCGCCAAATATTCATCAAACTTAGACGGATCCTGATAGCCGTTTTCAACGATAAATTTTCCGTATCCTTTCGCTATTTCTTTCACCATTGCCTGAAGCTGTTCCATCGTCACGGACATCCCGCCGCCCGACTGGATGATCTCACTGATATTTCTTCGTATGATTTCCTGCGCTTTTGGCGTTCCAAGGTATTGTCCGAACTGTTGTGCAAGCGCAGAATAGTCCGCCTCCGGATGCGCGGCCGCATATTCTGCGTACCTTCTGTCAGGCTTTCTGCCAGCGGCAAAAATCCTTCCGGCGAAACTGTAAGATCAAGGTCTCCCAGCAATTCTTCCAGATTCATCTGCGGCAGTTCGGGAAGCTGAACTTGAATCTTACTTAGATCTAACATTCCCGAAAGATTGACTGAACTTCCGGCAGAACGGAAAATCTCAGAAAGACCATCCGTTTTTTGCATTCCCGAAAAGGCATTTTGATCAAATGCAAATGCCCGGGCAAGTTTTTGTTCGTCGATCGTAATCAGAGAATCCATATTAACGTTGCCCTTTACATTTTCTGTCCCGAAATGTTCCCCTGTAAGAACGTTTCGTTTCGGATCTGCCTTCTGATCTTTGACTATTTTTGAGTTTTCCGCTTCTTCTGCGACATGTTTTGTCAATGAAGCTGGATAATTGATGCCTGACATCAAAGCTGCTCCGTTTGCATCTTTTACAGGCTGAACGATGCCGACGATCCGGATCGGCTCGGCATTTTTCACAACTTTGTCCATGTACGTCTGATCTCCCGAACGATCTTTCCACACATGATAACTGTTGTCATACTCATAGTAATCCGCACTGTTTACCAGTTTAAACTCTTTTCCGAGAATATCATCATATGTATAGACAGTTGAATCTTTCGGAACTTCGATCTGCTCTTCCTCGACGAATCCCGCAACCATCTCTTCCAGCTCCAACGGATCTCTTAAGCCAGCGTGTACAGCAAAAGGTCGCTCATACCTCCGCCGGACGTCAGCACAAGCACGCATTCATTGTATGATTTCGGCCACCTGCCGGCTTTCACATCGTACTGATCTTTATACAGATCGGAATCTGCCGGCATCTGATAAAAGACGTCTGTACTCATCATCGAAGACATCAGACTGTTTGAGCCGACAGACGAACCAATCCCTGCCGCCTCGAAAGAGCGGTCCGGATGTACCTGACGGACTTTCTCCCCGTCTTGCGCATAGATCTGCGGAACAACCTGATAAGAATACTCAACTGCATTTGTGTATTGATCGATCCGGCTTTCTTTACTGTCTAAAAACTTTTTCAAAGATTCCAGATCATTTGAATCCATTGTCGAAAACATATTCGTGACCATGTCGATCACCCATATATTTTCTTTTTCCCGCCGCTCTTTTGAAGATGTTCCCGTTCCCGCAGACACCGCTTTTACTTCTTCCGAATCTTCCCCGCCTGTCATCATCGAAGTAAAATCAAATCCTGTACTTTGGATCTGAAGCGGATATTGGGAAAGCGTTTCTCTTTCTATATTTTTTATGTAGTCATTCACTCCTGCGGACAAAGAGAGAATAAGCGCAATGCCGATAATTCCGATCGATCCGGCAAAAGAAGTCAATAATGTTCTCGCTTTTTTCGTCTTGAGATTATGAAAGCTAAGTGAAAGCGCCGTCAGAAACGACATGGATGATTTCCCCATATTTTTATGTTCCGGAACGTCTGCCGTTTCTTCATCCACATAAAATGCATCGCTGTCCGAACGAATCTTTCCGTCTTTTAACTCAACGATTCTTGTAGCATACTGCTGCGCCAGCTCGGGATTATGAGTTACCATAACAACAAGCCTGTCCTGCGCAACCTCTTTAAGAAGCTCCATCACCTGAATACTTGTCTCGCTGTCAAGCGCCCTGTGGGTTCATCGGCAAGGAGGATATCCGGGTTATTTACAAGCGCTCTTGCAATGGCAACTCTTTGCATCTGTCCGCCGGAAAGCTGACTCGGGCGCTTGTGGATCTGCTCGCCTAAGCCAACTTTCTCCAACGCCTGTCTCGCACGTTCTCTGCGCTGCGCTTTGCCTACTCCCGAAATCGTAAGCGCCAGTTCCACATTTGCCAAAAGTGTTTGATGAGGATCAGATTATAACTTTGAAACACAAAACCGATCGTGTGATTCCGATACGAATCCCAGTCCCGGTCTTTGTATTTCTTCGTCGAAATCCCGTTTATGATCAAGTCTCCGCCGTCATACCTGTCCAATCCTCCGATGACATTTAACAGCGTCGTTTTCCCCGAACCGCTTGGTCCTAAAATCGCCACGAACTCATTATCACGCAGATTCAGGCTCACTTTATCAAGCGCTTTTTGAACAAGACTTCCCGTCCGGTATTCCTTACATATTTCTTTTATCTGAAGCATACTGTTTTCGTTCCTTTCCGTGTCTTAAATCTATCGTCATCTTCCAAACAATATCTCATACACCCTATATGACAGACTTTCTGCAGTGAACTACCATTGTCTGAAGCCAAGGGGCTTCCTGTTTTCAGAATACTAAGATTAATGATAGTCCAAAACCCTGCCTCTTTCAAGATAATTTTCCTGTTGAAATCCCGCCTTGTCTTTCATCTTCTACCAGCCTTTTAAGAAAAACAATCCTGCTCCCAATCCTTTTCCTATGGCTGCGCCGATCACAAAAACAGACGCGTATCTGACGATTCGCGCGCGGCGCATAAAGATCGGAAAAACATTTAATATCTCCGCAAGCGCCATCGACCAGCATCCGACAAAAATCCCGGCAAAAATCCCAAACAGAACTTGTACCGCCCCGGACGCAAAAGACGCAGAAGCAAACGATACCGCATTCGGCGCAAAAGAGTAAAAAAGAAAAACGATATTTCCGATTATTCCGCCAAGCGCCACACATGTTTCATAGAAAAGCAATTTGTCTCCCGTGTGTGTCCGATCGCAAAATCAGCGATCACTCCGAGTTCCACGATAAAAGAAAATAAGCCGCCTGCCACAGCCGCCCCTGCACTCAATCCGACAAGAGCCAGCACAAGCTCTTCCACGATCACCTCAGCCGCCTGTCCCATGGATACCGCCTCCTTTTCCGACATCGATCTCTTTTTCTTTTCTTGCCGCATTTTCAATAAGCGTTGTCTGAATATCGTTTTCATACACCCGCATCTGCACTTCCATCGGCGTAGGGTCTACTGTAAAACGGCGTTTCCCGAAATGATTGAAAAAGATCAAAATACCGATCATAAGCCCGGCAGAATATGCGATTTCCAAAATCGTTATGCCGCCCGGCTTATTTCCGGTGACAAGATGATAAATCTGATCAAACAGTTTCGTTACATCTACATCGTTATTAAACGCCATGATCGAAAATGCCGCCCCGCAAAATGTCACAGCCGTCACAAAGGCAGTTTTTGTAAGATGCCATGCATAAGACGGTGTTTTCTGATCTTCGTATGTTACGATCATATCTGTTTCTCCCAGATTCTGCACTTCCATATCCGGATATTGGCCGTGGATACATGCGATTATTTTCAGCACCGAAATCACACATCTTTGATTGCCCGTTTTCTTAAACTTCAATATTTTCATTGTTTTAAGCTTCGGAAGAAGCGACTGATCGGAGCACTCCATAGAAAGCAGATCTGCAAGTGTTACATCCGGCTTAGTCACCTCCACATCTCTATCGCCTTTAATATAGAGCGTTTTCCCTGATGCCATCCGCACAGTCCTCGCTTTCTCTCCGGATTAAAAATCCTTCTTCCGAGTGTTCCTTCGGCATATTCATGTAATACACTGCTCCGATTACAACCGCCGCAAGCACGACAATCGACAGACAAATCCATACTTTTTTTCGTCCGTTTCCATCTTCCATCATATGATCCGACTCCTTTTCACTGCATTTTTCAGTAAATCCACTTCTTTTTACTGTAGTATGCTGCCTTTGCCGGATTTTATACGATTCTTTTATCTTCCTCCTTTTTTTCTTAATTTTTCAATGATCCGTTTCTCGGATCTCGACACCTGCACCTGAGAAATTCCCATGATCTTTCCTACGTCGCTCTGTGTCCGATCAGCAAAATACCGAAGAAAAATCAACTGTTTTTCTTCTTCATCCAGTGTCTCGAGAAGTTCTTTGAGAACGATCAGATCCAAGATCTTGTCTTCTCTTTTCTCTTTTTCTTCTAATTTATCAAGAAGCCGTATCTCGCTTCCTTCTTTTTGATGAACCGGCCGGTAAATGGATTCAATCTCGCATCCCGCCTCCATCGCCTGTACAAGTTCTTCTCTTTCCACTCCGACTTCTTCTGATAACTCTTCTATTGTCGCTCGCGCCCCAGCGAACTGATGAGACGTTCTCTTGCCTGTACGCTTTTATAAGCGATCTCTTTTAGCGAACGACTCACTTTTATCATTCCGTCATCCCGCAGGAAACGCTTGATTTCCCCGGAAATAAGCGGAACTGCATAAGTAGAAAACTTTACATTATATGTCAGATCAAACTTATCGATCGCCTTAAGCAAGCCGATGCTCCCTATCTGGAACAAGTCTTCGCGTTCCGCGCCCCTTTCAAGAAAACGTTTCACGACACAGTGCACCAGTCCGACATTTTCTTTTTACAAGCTGTTCTCTTGCCGCCTTATCCCCACTGTGTGACTTTCTGATCAAAGCGATTGTGTCGTCCATATATCCCTGCCTTTTCCGACTGCCTTTTTCATCCGCACCCGCGTTCCTTTCCCGAGTTCAGACTCTACTTCCACGCTGTCCATAAACGCCTCCATAAACGCAAATCCCATACCTGACCGATCCTGATCCGGTCTGGTCGTATACATCGGACACATTGCCTCCTCGATATTCTCAATTCCTTTTCCCTGATCGCACACTTCCACTGTAAATATGTTTTCTTCAATCATACATTTGATATATACTTTGCGTACTTCTTTTTCATATCCGTGGATAATGACGTTTGTCACAGCTTCCGACACGGCGGTTTTCACATCTGCAACCTCCTCTACCGTCGGATTCAACTGCGTCATAAACGCCGCTACCGCCACGCGGGCAAAGCCTTCGTTCGCCGACCTGCTGTCAAACTTTAATTCCATTTCATTTGCAGGTGTCATTCTTCTTCCTCCTCATAGATCTGCATTATTTTTGTCACCCCTGACAAAGTCAGTATTTTACGGATGCGTGCATTTGTATGCACCGCCCACACTTCTCCTCCGATCAGAGAAATCGTTTTATATCGCCCCATAATAACTCCGATACCGGAACTATCCATAAAATCTGTATTTTCAAAATCAAAGATCACGTATTTAATGTGATTTCGATCGATTAGTTTATCTGCCTTACGCTTCATCTCCTCCGCATTATGATGATCCACTTCTGCCGGAAGATAAATCGTCAGACAATTTTCCTGTACCTGATATTCCATCGCTTCGTCGTCTCCTTTTCGGCATCTTAAATTCAAAAATCTATATAATCACGAAGTGCCAAAAGGCACATTCCGGGATTGTAAGCAGTCGCCCAAGGTCTCGGGCAAGCCCGGACTTTGGCTCGTTGCCTATACAAAAAAGGACATGCCTCCCGGCATCTCCTTTTCTTTCGTAATGTATTAATTATTTTCATTTGTAATCTCAGCAAGTCCGCTCTGAGCTTCTGCGGCATATTCCGAACCCGCGTATTTTTCTATCACTTTTTGGAAATAAACTGTCGCGTTTTCGTTATCTCCGCTTCCTTTATAAGCCTGCGCCAGATTCAAAAGCGCCTGCCCGTCGTTATATCCTTCGTTCATGAGCACAACTTTAGACAAGGGGTCTATCGCCCCTGCATAATCACCTGAATTCAGCGCCTGTGTTCCTTCTGCTAATTTCACCTCACACGCTCCGGGATAAACGGCAGCCGCTATCTCATCATACTTGACCTGTCCTGTCTGTTTCAACGTGTCTCTGCTAATCCCAAGAAGAGCATCTGCCAATGCGGCGTCATCATAATCATTTGAAAGGAACTGCCCTTCCACACTCAGCAGTTTTTCATAGCCTTCCGCTGTCTTTTGTGCCAGCTCGGCATTCGCCTGCGCATCTTCGCCTGAAGCTCTGTAATTGTCAAGCGTCCGCGTCTGAGCGCTGACCTGCGCTTCTAACGACTTGATCTCGTCTGCGTATTCTCTCATCTGATCGTTCATCCGCTCAGATCTGGACTGATTCACGGCAGGCGCCACAAGAAACCAGATGATCGCCGCTCCGATCGCCGCTCCGATAAAGATATTGGCAACCGCAAGCTGGGCCGTAACTTGTCTGAATCTGGAATGCTTCGGCTGTATGATCGTCTCGTTTCCAAGACTGTATTCAACCGCTTCTTCTTTCTTTTTCTCTTCTTTTGTTTTCTTTTTCCCCTTTTTTGTCAGCTCATGCATATACAAAAGAGTGATCTCATTCGTCGTGTCAAGTTTTCTCGCCGTCTTGATCGTCTGTCTCGCCTGAGAATACTGCCCCGTATGCAGATAGATCAAGGTTAAAAGCTGATACGCCTTTAAAAATGTCGGATGTGCCGCGATCACCTGTTTTAACTGAATCGCCGCCAGATCCTCCCCGTTTTGTCTGCAATATGTAAGACACTGATTGTATTTCTTGATCGCAAGATCGATCTGCTCAAGCTCCTTGGCGGACGACTGAACATTTTTAATGTAATAATCCGCAATGTTGTCCCGGGACTTTAAATTCTTGCTGATGATCCATTCCACAAGAGCTTCCGGCACTTCTCCGATCCCATAATACACGAGACCGAGAAGATTTCTCGCGGCTATATTCTCCCTGTTGAACTGAAGACTTTTCCGCAAAGACATGATCGCTCCCGACATATCGCGGATCTTCGCCTTTCTCAGACCGTCGTTATACCAGTAGTTTGACTGATATACGATCTTTTTCGTATATTCCATTTATACCCACCATTATCTTTCTACTTCTTCTGATCCATTACCTGCTTTAACAGATCGGTCATATCCGTCAAGTCTTCCTGATAAACCGCATTTTCAATATCATCCACTTCAAGGCTTGGCTTGAATTTTTTTAATTCTTCTTCGTAATCCAGCATTTTATCTACCTCCCCGAATCTGGTTTTCCCTGCTGCCGAGATACCCCTCGATCATTCCGGTCAGATACAGCGACCCAAGACAGTATACATTGCCGCCTCTTCTGCTGCTCACCGCATATTCAAAAGCATCCTTCACCGAACCGATCACACGGACGGGTTTGTCGGTGTACTTCCGAAAAACTACTCCCAGTTCGTCCGCCCGCGTCCCCCTCGCGTCTTCAATCTGCGTCACGATATAGCATGCCGCCTCTGTATGCTCACAGAGATATTTTATCATTTCTTCATAGTCTTTATCCCGAACCGCGGAAAACAAAACCGCATCTGCAAACCCGGCCTTTTCCACTGTCTCTGCAAACGCTTGACCGCGCTTATGTTATGTGCTCCATCCACATATACTCCGGGCAGAACTTCTTCCATCCTTCCGCGCCATCTCACCGCCTCAAGAGCCTCTTTCCATAAATGCGGATGTCCGTTTTCTCCGAACAGACCACGCATCACCTCCATCGCAAGCAATGCGTTATGCGGCTGGTACAAACCGATATTGTTCAATTTCCACGTGGTAGTTCCATAATAATCATTCAAACATGAAAATGCAATATGTTTGTCTTCGATTCCAAGAATTTCGTACGCATCTTTCCCTATTTTTTTACAGAAACTTCCGCGCTTTTTTGCTTCTTTTTCAATTACCGAATCGCTTTCTCCCGTCGTCTGCGCATAATATACGGGAACATGAGGCTTGATAATGCCCGCTTTTTCAGATGCGATCTTCTCCAACGTATCTCCGAGATACTGTTCATGATCAAAACCGATCGAAGTGATCACTGATGCCGCCGGAGATTCCACGGCGTTCGTCGCGTCAAGCCTTCCCCCCAGTCCTGTCTCAAGAACGGCATATTCCACGCCGCTTTCTGCAAATGCAAGCACCGCCATACCGAAAAGGAACTCGAAAAAAGTAGGATGAGAAAGCCCTGCTTCTTTCATCTTGTCCACTGCCTGCATCGTTTCTTCAAATACTTCGAGAAATCTTTCATCCGAAATCATCTGTCCGTCTATAACGATCCTCTCGTTGATCTTTACAAGATGGGGAGACGTAAAAAGCCCCGTTCGTTTCTGTTCCGAACGGAGCATTCCGTCCAGATACGCGCACACAGAACCTTTTCCGTTTGTTCCCGCCACATGGATGATCCTCATTTTCCGCTGAGGATCTCCGAGCGTTTTCAGAAAAGCTTTCGTGTGTGCCGCATCATTTTTTTTTTGTAAATTTGGGAATGTCCAGTATATAGTCTACTGCTTCACTGTATGTCATTTTTCTTTTTCTTCCTTCTCAACGACAAACGCCTGTCTGCCGTTTTCCGGCGCATCTTTTTCCGGCGGCATCTCGGTCAGCGTTCCGGCGTTATACTTATACGTCTTCGTCGTCCGAAACGTCGTATTGCTCGATCCGACCTGCGCTACCATGATCGTGTCTCCGTCGGAAAGTTTTGACTCTTTCAGATCCAGACGGGTGTTATTTAAAAACGTCGTCTTTTGCTTTTCCCCGTTAATAAATACTTTACTTTGTTTCGTAAAATTCTCTCCGTAAATACTGTATGTTTTATTATATTGTTCTGTCACCTGTGAGATCACGGCGTCTTTTACGCCCATATACATATGGCCTTCTTTCATCGGAGAGCCTTCTTCTGCGTAAACGTACTGATCGCCGTACATGATATCGTACTGCAGCAGTTCCAGGTCTGCCAGATAATTTTTCGTATGGCGGCGCTGCTGATGATAGTTGAATACTGTTCCGGCATGGATATCCAGTCTTTCAAACACATCTGCCATCACCTGATATGCCGCTACGTTTCCGTCCTTTTTCTCTAACCCGATGTTATCCCATATAACATAATTTGTATTGTACAGATATCTGCTCTTTAGGTCTTTTGCTTCCAGATTCATCGTCGGAAGATGATCGCCGTAGAACACAAGTACAGTCGGCTCGTTTCTTTCCTCCACGGCGCGTACGAGATCTCCGGCAAATTCATCCATTGCATGGACAAGATTTACATAATATTCCCATGCATTTCTTTCGCCTTCATCTTCCACGCCGCTTACAACGATCTCCGGATCTTCCAACACTTTTTCTGTCGGATACTCTCCGTGACCTTCTACGCTGACTGTAAACACAAAGTCCTGCCCTTCGGTCGTATCCATAGACTCCATAATATTCGGAACGAGAATATCGTCTGTCGCCCATCCTTTCGGCGTTGTCTGGAGTATATTCATAAACTCCTTACTTGTGTAATGATCAAATCCCATGTTGTTAAATACCTGGGCGCGGCTGTAGAAATTTCCTCCGTTATTATGAAGAGCTTCGGCGCCGTATCCAAGCCCTTTAAGGGCAGACGCCGCGCTCTCTAACGTACGAGTCTTTGCATATGTTTTATATGGGTATTCTCCCGGTCCGAAGAAACGCATACTCATTCCTGTGAGAACTTCAAATTCTGTGTTTGCCGTTCCCGCGCCGACTGACGGCACTTTAAAGTATCCGCTTGAATATTCGCTGAACATTTTTCTCAAATTCGGGATCGGATCTTCGGAGAAGCGAAGCCACTCTACCTCTGTCGGATCGAAAAACGACTCAAGCTGTACGAAAATAATATTCGGACGCTGTTCTTCCGATCTTCCCGTCGAACTTTTCGTCAGTTTTTCTTCTTCGTTGATCTTCTCCATCGTCTCTTTGCCATATCCTGTCGCTCGTTGATCCCTGTATTAAACAAACTTGCCGAGAAGCAATACGGAAATCCATAATCTTCATATGCAAACGCAATGTTTCCGAAGTAATTAGAAATGACACGTTTGTCAATCGCCAGATTTGTCAGCGCCATACAGCCGACAAAGGAAGCGACAACTCCGCCAAGCGCGATCCAGCGGTGCATCTTTCCTGTGTACTGTCCGCCCCGTTTCCACATCGAAACGACCCATACGATCAAAGCGGTCACACCGATAATGATCATAATAAGCTCAAACGTGTTAAAATAATTTCCCGTCAACTCCAATGCGTCTGAAAGGACTTTCAAATCTTGTGCATTAAAGGGGGTTACACGCTTCGTCAGCAGATATCCGTTGCAGATTCCCAAAAACAGCCAGAACACGCTGAGCAATATTCTTGTAAACACACGCCTTCGCACCAGATAAACGATCGTAAATGTAACGAATATCATGCATGAATTATACAAAAACACAAGCGGCGTTTTTGTAAGATACGCCCACGCCTCTCCAAACGAAAGTCTTGAGATGACTTCGATGAAAAAGTTAATGATACATGCAAGCAGAAACTGAAGCGGAACAGACAGCCGGTTCATCCACTTATAAACCGGCTGCATCTTCTTGGCGAACTTTCCATTGCGCCGTTTTTCCAAGATCATCTGCCTGCGTTCTTTCCTCTTTTTAAAGTGTTCCTTAATATCTTCTTTTTTCAGATTTCTGACTTTTGTAAAAAAACCTTTTATATTAGCCAAGACCTACCATTCTCTCCTTTACTTGTGCGAGCATCTGCTCGTATTTCTCGAGTTTGTCCCTCTCTTCCTGAACTTTTGCCTCCGGAGCTTTGCTTACGAACTTCTCGTTTGCAAGCATTCCTTTCGCACGTTTGATCTCTTTGTTCAGTCTCTCTTCTTCCTTTGTAAGTCTCTCTTTTTCCTGCTCGAAATCCACAAGATCCTCAAGCGGCAGATATACGACCGCATCAGGAACTACGATGGATACCGCATTGTCCTCTATTCCCTCTTTTGTGCTCTGCACGATGATGTCGGACGCCAACATAAGCGGCATTACCGACTGTTTAAATCCTTCAATCGCTTTTGTCAGTTCTTCTTTTTCGCTGACGATGAATACGTTTGTTTTACGGTTGTTCGGAACGTCCATCTCCGCACGGATGTTTCGGATGCCTCTTGTCACCGCTTTCACGCGTTCCATGACAAACTCATCCTGCGCAAAATTCCACTCTTCTTTGTATTTCGGCCACTCGGACATCATAAGCGACTCTTCCTCCGGAACGAGCGCCCCGTAAATCTCTTCTGTTATAAACGGCATAAACGGGTGAAGCAGTTTCAATCCCTGAGCCAACACAGTTTTCAATACCCAGAGAGCGCAGTTTGCGGCCTCCGGAGCTTCCTCTTTGTGGTAAATACGGAATTTTGCCATCTCTACATACCAGTCGCAGAACTCATCCCATATAAAGTCATATACTTTCTGAACCGCAATACCAAGCTCAAATTTGTCCATATTGTCCGTCACGTCTTTTGCAAGCGTATTCGCAGCCGATAAGATCCATCTGTCTGCCGGAGTAAACAGATCATGAGACGGTTCGTCAATAATATTTTCATCCATATTCATCATAATGAAACGGGATGCGTTCCATACTTTATTGGCAAAGTTACGGCTTGCCTCAACTCTCTCATTATAGAAACGCATGTCATTTCCCGGTGCATTTCCGGTAACAAGAGTCAGACGAAGTGCGTCCGCGCCGTACTTGTCGATGATCTCCAGCGGATCGATTCCGTTTCCTAAAGACTTACTCATCTTTCGGCCTTGTGAATCTCTTACAAGTCCGTGGATCAGTACTGTGTGGAACGGAGATTTTCCTGTATGCTCATATCCTGAGAATACCATACGGATCACCCAGAAAAAAATGATGTCGTATCCTGTCACAAGCACGTCTGTCGGATAGAAGTAATCAAGATCTTCCGTCTTATCAGCCAGCCGAGTGTAGAGAACGGCCAGAGCGCTGATGAAAACCATGTATCAAGCGTATCTTCATCCTGTGTAAAATGCGTGCATCCGCAATGCGGGCATTTCTCCGGAGCGTGTCTGTCTACGACAAATTCTCCGCATTCGTCACAGTAATATGCCGGAATTCTGTGTCCCCACCAGATCTGTCTGGAAATACACCAGTCTTTGATATTTTCAAGCCAGTGAAGATAAATCTTATCGAAACGTTCAGGCACAAATTTTAATTCTCCGCTTTTGAGCGCCTCGATCGCCGGTTTTGCAAGCTCTTCCATCTTCACGAACCACTGCTGTTTGATGAGCGGCTCAACTGTCGTACCGCATCGGTCGTGTGTTCCGACTGCATGTGTATGCGGAACAACTTTCACGAGATATCCCTGCTCTTCAAGATCTTTTACGATTGCCTTTCTCGCCTCATAGCGTTCCATACCTGCGTATTTTCCGCCCTTTTCATTGATCGTAGCGTCATCGTTCATTACATTGATCTCTTCCAGATCATGACGTTTTCCTACTTCAAAGTCATTCGGGTCATGTGCCGGAGTGATCTTTACCGCTCCTGTTCCGAACTCTTTGTCTACATAGTAATCCGCCACGATCGGGATCTCTCTGTTTACAAGCGGAAGGATCACGTTTTTGCCGATAATATCCTGATATCTCTCGTCATCAGGATGTACCGCGATCGCCGTATCTCCAAGAAGCGTCTCCGGACGCGTTGTCGCGATCTCAAGGAAACGGTCTGTTCCTACGATCGGATATTTGATATGCCAGAAATGTCCTTCCTGCTCTTCATGCTCTACCTCTGCATCTGAAAGAGATGTCTTACATTTCGGACACCAGTTGATGATCCTTGATCCTTTGTAAATATATCCTTTTTCATATAATTTGATAAATACTTCTTCAACCGCTTTCGAGCATCCCTCATCCATCGTAAAACGCTCTCTGTCCCAGTCGCAGGAAATACCGAGCTTCTTAAGCTGATTCTCGATTGTTCCGGCATACTCTTCTTTCCACTGCCATGTACGCTCAAGGAATCCTTCCCGTCCAAGTTCTTTCTTATCAATACCTTCTTCTTTGAGCTGATTCGTAACTTTTACTTCTGTAGAGATAGCCGCATGGTCCGTTCCCGGAATCCATAACGCATTGTAGCCTTCCATTCTCTTATAACGGATCAGGATATCCTGCAATGTGTTGTCAAGCGCATGACCCATATGAAGTTTTCCGGTAATGTTCGGAGGCGGCATCACCGTTGTAAACGGTTTTCTGCTCCTGTCAACCTCAGCGTGAAAATATTTGTTTTCACACCACTTCTCATATAATTTTTCTTCGATCGCTTTCGGATCATATGTCTTTGCCAGTTCTTTGCTCATTCTTTTTTCCTTTCTTTGCTTTCCCTCATTTTATTGAACAAAGTGAGCAAGCCCACTTCAACTCTCCGCCCCTCATAAGTGAGGGGTTGGCACTTTGCACGCGCCAAAATTTCGGACAAACCCGACTTTGACCAGCCGCCGATACTCAAAACAGTCCACCGGACTGTTTTATCGCATGCTTGGCAACAAAAAACGCCCTTTACATCTGTAAAGGGCGAATTCTCCGCGGTACCACCTTATTTCATATATGCTGTCACACATATATCTCTCACATTCTATAACGGGAACTACTCCGGGATAACCTACTTCAATCGTTCAATCATCCGGTTCAGAAGCTACCTTCCATCATCCTTTTTCCGAAACTGCCTTTCAGCCGGATCTTCTTCATCTTTTGCTCAATCTCCTGCAAAGCTTCCTTAAATTCTCCGGGCAGTTCTCTCTGGCGGTTGGAATAATGTACTCCTCTTCATCAATACCTTTACCTTAAAATAACTACCACATACTATAGACATAAGCGCCGTATTTGTCAAGATTTTTAGAGAATCTTAAGACTTTAACGCAACAGTTCAGCCATATAGTGTTCGGGAAGCACAAAACATGCTTGCATGTTTTTGCGAGCGGACATCTGTATGTGCTGAGCGCCTTTTTATGAGTAAAACAGTGGCGGCAGCCACAATAAGCACGCAGTGCGGTTTTACGAATGGCGCGGGCGGAACTGTTGCTCTCAACCAAGCCTGCCATACAGTGTTCGGGAAGCACAAAACATGCTTGCATGTTTTTGCGAGCGGACATCTGTATGTGCCGAGCGCCAGTCGCCCCCCCCCACCCGTAAAACGGGCAATGTCGTTAACTTAAGAGTATTTGTTAAAAAAAGCTGTATGCTAATAAAGTGATTGGATTTATTGTTACAAATAATCGCATCACAAATAGGACTGCTGATTTTTTTAACAGTCCGATAGCCTTTTGGTTATGTTTTTATTTAAATACAGCTTTTCATATGGCTGTAATATCTCCGACGTGTATGTTTTCGGTATCTACCAAACTTTCTATCAGGGCGGATAATGGGACATGTTTTGGAAGCTTCTTCCACTATCCGGCATATCATCTCGTAACATATGGACAAGGGCGACCGCAAAAGGTGTACGATACAGTTTTTTATACGGTTTAATATATAACTACGGTTAGCCTGGTAAGCATGCCTATTATTGATAGACACAATGATTTTTGAATCTGATTCCGACTTTATAACCGCAACTAGATTGGATAAATACATTGCTGCAAAGAACTCCTGTTGGATACTGGCAGGCTTAATGCTGTTAAAGGCTTCTATTTCAAGCCTGTTCTTAAGTTCTCTATATTTGCTTTCAACTCCCCAACGAAACTGGTATAAATCTGGAAAGTTCTCCTTAGCTATCTGCTCGGGCATCAGATTTGTCACTAGATATTCTGTGCTGCCGTCTTCCAATAAAAAGTGAATGCTCCTTAAAGTAAGGGATTCTTTATTACAAGAAGCAGGATATGTAAACAAAGCATCTTCCTGTTCCGATATAGCTTTCTTAAACGTCTTTGGCACACGCATAAGAAACAGAATTCCTTTGGAGTTTAGATAGTGAAACATGTCTTCGGAAGGATATCCTCTGTCAAAAAGTATGATACTGTTTGGAAACCTAGGTAAAAAATCTACATGAGCTTTAGCCGATTCCCGTTCATTGTAACGATAGATGAAGAGAAACGTCAATCAGAATATCGTTTATTACATCATAAAGAACGGATGCGGAAGCAAGAGGCGATATGATTTTTGTCTTGTTTGGGTTACCTCCAAACACTTCATAATTCTCTTTTGATTCCGGAATCTGTATCGTACTTCCGTCAACGGCATAAATATGGAAACCATTCCAAGTGCGTAAATTTACTGGTTGAAAATAGAATTGTTTCACAGAAAGACGGAATAATTCAAGAAATGCTTTATGAGAAATACCCTGTCTTGCCTTTGAAATTGCCTGTTTTGATACAAATATTGGAAGATCAGATGGAAAATTTTCTAAAAATCGGGCATAGTTTATAGGAATGGATTTATGAACCGACTGGAGCACAAAATAAATCAAGTTAGAAAAAGAAAGCTTTCCAGAACGTGTAAAAGCATTACCTATACGATGCCTTGTCAAGAAATCTTCTGATGTAATAAGGTCATTGGAAGATTGTAAAATGGATGTTAAAAGTTTTGTATTCATAAAATCACCTCGCATTGAAAAAGTAATCAACGCAAGGCAACATTTTTTTCGCATTTTATCAAGTGCTTTTAGACATTTTTATTTTATATTTTTGATATATCTTAAGTTGATGACATTGCCCGCATAGCAGGTGGATTTTAGTCTCAAATAACTGCACACCACGCACTTATTTGAGACAGGCTAAGCCTAATATGTAAAAACGACGCTGATCCGTAAAATAGATCAGCGCCGTCTCACTGTTTTAAATCTTTATTTTTTCATTCTGATTTCAAATTATTCTCATCAGTTTGAATATCCGGCGATTAGTCTTCTTTTTTCCGAAGAACTGTAACTGCCGCTCCTGCCGCTAATGCTAATCCTGCAAGCGGAATGATCGGTGATACGCCGTTGTCTCCTGTCTGAATTGCTTTATCCTCATCTTTCGGATCCTCCGGTTTTGGAGTTTCAGGTTTCGGATCTGCCGCTACTTTTTCAAAGTTTGCTTTCAATGTTACATCTCTGTCCACTTTAAATGCATACTCTGCTTTATCGGAAACTTCCTTACCGTCTACTGTCCAGTTCACGAACTTGTATCCGTCTTTTGCCGTTGCAGTTGCCGTTACGACATCTCCTGCTTTATAGCTTTCTTTTGCAGGATCAAGTTTTACTGTTCCCATCTTGTCGTCGTTTACAGTTACGTTCAGCTTGAATGTATCTTCTGTTACCGGCGGTTTCGGCTCTTCTTTCGCTTTGAAGTTCGCTGTCAGTTCCATATCCTTTTCTACAGCAAACTCGTACGCTGCAGAATCGGAGAATACTTTACCTTCCGATGTCCAGTTTACAAACTCATATCCTTCTTTTGCTTCTGCGATCACGATTACTGTATCGCCTTTTGCATAGTTTTCTTTCACCGGATCGACCGCTACAGTTCCCATCTTGTCGTCATTTGCTTTTACTTTTACTGTAAATGTTTCTTCTACAGGATCTTTTGCTTTGAAGTTCGCCTTAAGCTCCATGTCTTTGTCAACTGTAAACTTGTACTCTGCTTTCTTAGAAACTTCTTCATTGCCTACTGTCCAGTTTACGAACTCATACTTGCTTTCGTCTTTTACTTTCGCAGTTGCCGTTACTTCTGTTCCTTCTTTGTACTTATCAGCTTCCGGACTAAGCTTTGCCGTACCCATCGCTTCATCGTTTACTGTTGCCGTTACTGTGTACTCTTTTACTTCAGGAACGTCTTTTACCACCGTGATCTTATAGTTTATTCCTTCTGATGCCGCTACAGTTACTGTTCCTTCTTTCACACCTGTTACTACGTTTCCGGCAGATGCTTTGTAGAAGCTCCATCCGTTATCATCACTCGGATAAGCTGCAACTTATTATTATTTCCTGCCCAGTTGTTCAGATAATAATTATTTGCCGAAACAGAGAATCCTCCGTTTGCTCTTGCTCTGATCGTCAATACCTGCTCTGCATCCTTCAGTTCCACATTATTTCCAGAAATATTAATGTATTTGCCTGACGCGGCATCTTTCATCGTATAGCCTTCGCCTGATTTGGTAAGCGTCCACATAAAGTCTTTCGCAGTCTCATCATTATTAAAGTTGACCGCTTTCATTCCAAGACCTTTTTCAGAACCTGCTGCTGTACTTACCGTATTCAGCATGATATGACTATTATTTCCGAATAAATATGTTCCTTCTGTGATTTCTGAAATTGCTTTGTAAGGCGGCATGTTCTCACGTTTTTCCAAACTTACGATACCGTCTTTTGTCACTTCGGATTCATTTAAAATCTTGCCCGGTACGTTATATGTCTCGCCGATCTTGATTGTTACTTCTTCCACATCATTTTTCACGAAGATGAAGTATGTCTTGTTACCGATCTTCACAGATGTTTTGCCTTCTGCTTTTCCGGTAATTGTGATATCTGTCTTAGCACCGATTGTCTCATCTTCATACATTTTGCCTGTTACCTTCGCAACATAGCTATATTTTTCATTTCCCGTTGCCGGATTCAACAAATAGTAATTATTGCCTTCTACAGTTGCCTTCATAGCGATCAAGTATTGACCACCGTTCTCAATTTCTGAGAGTTCACTGATTTTTGTATATCCTGGGATCTCACTATCAACTACATTGTCATCTTTTCGATAAAGTTCAAAATCACATTTGCCTTTACTATCTACAGAACCATTTCTATCGAAATGGAATTTACTTGCATCATCTTTCCAAAAATACAAATATTTGCTGTTTGAAGCGTCTTCTGCCTGCTGTAACGTAAATGCTTCTCCATTTTTAGCAACCGTAATAACCGCCTCTGTCTCGACAAGTGGTCTGTTAGCTCCTGATGATGATTTTGGTCCGAGATAAACCTTTTTCCCATCCTCTGTTACTGCTGTGATCTTATACTGGTTTTCTGTTCCCTCCTGTTTATCAAACGTAAACAGGCATTTACTGATCTTCTTCTCACCGCCATTATCAAACTGTGCATTAGTTCCAAGCGCTACCGAAGCCTCTTCTTTTATCGGGATATTTTCTTCAACTACTTTTGCAACATGATTAAAATTACTGCTTGCAGCAGATGGATTTACCGCATAATAAGTTCCATCATCCGCCTTTGCCGTAATTAAATATTTCGTACCGCTTGTAAGTTGAGAAATATCTGTCACTTTCTCATACCCCGGCATTCCCAGATCATTTTTTGCACCTGGCGCCGCTTTCCATAATTCCATGTGACACTGTGCCACATCACTGCTGTATCTGTCAAAGTGCAGCTTAGAAGTATCGCCCTTCCAGAAATAAAGATATGCACCGCCTGTTCCTTCTGTCATATCTTTTAAAGATACCGTTCCATCCTCATGTGACTCTAATAAAATTTCTGTCTCTGTCTCTGCGCTTACACACTGTGACGGTGCTTTTTTATGGTTCACATATACTTTCTTATCTCCAGCCTGTGCGGAAATTTTATATGTATTTTCTTTATTTGCCACACTCTCAAATGTAAACATGCAGTTATCCAAGGAGACTTTCTCTCCATTAAAATTCGCCTGTGCAGTTGCAAGCTGTGCTTTTACCTGTTTCTCAACTGCCTGTGCATCCTCTCCTACCAATGTCACATCTGCAATATTTTTATCAAGACCGTCTAATGTGCTGTCACTGTAATTTCCTGTCTTGTCTGTATATGTTTTCGTATCTCCTACACGAAGATCTACGATCTCATAATCTTTTTCATCTGTTACGATTACATCGACTGTCGTCTTTTCACCTTCAGACTCAACTGTTACAGTCGCTTTTTCCATTCCTGTTACTGTTTTAGATGTCAATGTCACTTCGCCGTCAGCATATGCTGCTGTTACTGCGTTTTCATTGTCAGAAGAAACTTCCACTTTTGCGCCATCTTTTAAGCCGTTTACTGTCAGTTTTTTCGACATATCAGATGTCATTGTAACATCTGCCACAGTACCGTTTTCGTCTGTGCACCAGATATTTCCGATTGCTGCGCCTTTTGCAACGTCTTCAATATCAAAATCTTCATACGTAATCACAGTTCCGTCACTCTCATAAAGAAGACCGATCGTTCCGTCAGGAAGAATTGTCAGACAAGAGTATGCGTAATATGCAGATCCGTTAATGCTGTAGTTATATTTCCAGTCAAGTGTTCCGTCATCCTGCACTAAGCTACGAAAATCTTTCCCGCCGCACGTCCCGATGAAGACGATGGAGTTGCAAACAAGATTGCTGTTTTACCATCAATTTTCTTCGGATATGTAATTGCTGTCAACTGACAATTCAGCCAGTAACTAATCCCCATATTTTTTTGCGTTGACCATGTTTCTCCAAAATCATCCGATGTATAATATCCGCCATGGCGAGTAAACATATACAATTTTCCATCTGCCTCAGTTACAACTGCTTCTGAACTCCATCCAGATACAGACTTTCCTCTTTCCCACGTCTTACCGCCATCATCCGAATAAATAGCCACGCTATTTTTATCTGAACCTGTAAATTCATATGCCGTAAATAAGATCCTGCCTTTAGAAGTAACCATACCTCGTCCCGGTCCTACTAAAAGAGACTGCTCATGATCTTTTCTCATATTGACAATCGTAGGTACAGACCACGTTGCTCCTGCATCTTCCGATGTTGTCAGGTACAAATAATCTGTCGGCCATACCTGAAACGGCGAATCAGCTTCAAACAGATTCGCATCTACATCTTTCCCTTTAATATTAAAATAAGCGTCAACTGTATAACCTTCTACGATTGCGTCATTCGCATCTTTAATCACATATGCAGAATCAGATTCTTTCTTATCATTCTTTTCCAAATGATATGTATAGTTAGCTTCATTCTGACGATCATTTACCCAACAATTCTGCCATTTCCTTGCGTCTGCCAGAAGAATATTTCCGTTCTCATCATGACTTTTACCTGCGACCAGTGCATGACTCGCGCCATTCAGCGCATATCCTGCCGGAAAAAGGTCTGCAATCATGTACACCTTTTCTCCGTCCGTTGCCATGGCAGGATCGATAAACGTTGTAGAATTGTTATTATGCGTGTTCCCGTTATCACCAAGGTAATTAGCAAACGTATAGTGCCATGTCTTTCCTTTGTCTGTCGAACGGATACGATCGTATCCAGTCCACCACCGTCTAAACTCGTATTCCATCTGGCATCGCAGCCGGCTACCAATGTGCCGTCATCAAGAGATACAAGACACGGAATTCTAAACCTTGTACTTCCTCCCGTTCCACTCCAGAATGGCTGTTCTTTCGTTGTTCCGTCTTGGGGCTTCACGCCATCTGCCGCCATAACTGTTCCCGGCACACTACTGACCGTTAAAACCGCGGCAAGCAGAAGCGCTAAAGCCCTTCCTCTTTTTTTCATACTTTTTCCCTCCGTTTATTTTTAGGCTCATGTCAATCCCCCCGAAGTGCCAAAAGGCATATTCCGGGATTGTAAGCGATCGCCAAGTTCTCGGCGAACTCAGACTTTGCTTATCGCCATTACAAAAAAGAAAAACCGTATTAAACCATCTACGATTTTCCATTTTACACCTTATTTATATTATACTATTCGCCATATTGTTTTTCAATGAGATTGCCCTTGACAAAACCACTGAATTTTTCGTGCTAAACAACAGTGTTTCCCTTCAATTTTTTGTGTATTTTACACAATTTTAGCTAACAATATTTCTATTTCTTCATATCGTGGATCATTCGGACGATATCATATCCGTAGTTATCTCCCGTTGCCCAGCCAAGCCCTTCAGGATTTTCCTGCTGCCCCAGCCATTCCACATATGGAGCCGTTCCTTTTTTTTACATACTCATACCGATCATCTACACACTTCCCATTCAAAGGGTCTGCTGTGGCATATGCTTTCAGATGTTGAATCTGCGCCCTGATCCCGGTCCGCACATCAGGATAAGAGTTCCCGGGCACACCCCCGCCTGTTGTACCTAATCCCGCAAAATTAAACTGTTCGACAGAAGCATCTCCGCCATACTGCAAAAATCCCGTTTCTTTCATCGTCTGCACAAAAGCAACTTCCGGACGAACGCCTTCTGCCACCGCTTCATCATAATACATCCTGCAAAACACTTCTATAGACTCTGCTCCACCTTTGGAAAGAGCTTCTTTCGGATAAGGTTTTCCTGCCGTCTGAAAATAATCTACCATCTCATCAACTGTTACGCGGCTGTTTCCCATAATCGGATACTGTCCGTCAGCGATCGTTTCCTGTGATTCTTCAGCATTTCCCGCTGTATTTTGAGCGTTGTTTTCCCTTTGGTCTTTCACTTCATTTTTCTCTTGATCATTTCCTTTGTTTTTTTCGTAAACTTCCGCTTCTCCTTGTACAGCCGCTTCCTGCTTATTCTTGTCCTTCTCATGTGCCTGCGAAGAGAGCCGCCCTGATACTGATGCCAGTGCAATCGTTAAAACAAGAAGTACCGCCAGACCCGCTTCCATATATAATTTCATTTTCCGCTCATTTTGACGCGCCATATATTCACCATCCCAGAAATTTAAAATATCTCAACGGAACAACTTCCGCTGAGATATTATATTAGCACATGTTCAAATATATGAAAAGGAATCCCTTCCCGGTAAATTATTTTGCAAACAATATTGCAACGCCATATTTACGCGCGCGCCATTCCATCTACACTAAGAACTACGCCTGTAATATAGGACGCTTCATCAGATGCAAGAAATACAAATGCATTTGCAATGTCTTCCGGCTGTCCGAGTCTGCGAAGCGGAATCTGTGCGATCATCGGCTCGATCACGTTTTTCGGAACGGCTTTCATCATGTCTGTTTCCGTAATTCCCGGAGCAACTGCATTGACACGGATTCCTTTTGGCCCAAGCTCTCTTGCCAGAGAGATCGTCGTACCGTTTACCGCAAACTTAGACGCCGGATAAGCAAATCCGCTCGGCTGACCGGAAATACTTACCATTGAAGACGTATTCAGGACAACCCCGCTGTGATTTTTAATCATTCCGTCAACTACCGCGCGTGTTGCGTTAAATACACCTTTTACATTCAGATCGATCACACGATCAAAATCAGCTTCTGTATAAGATGTAAACGGAGTGCTCTCGGAAACCCCCGCATTATTCACCAAAATATCAATACGTCCGAACTGTTTCTCTACTTTATCAAATTCTTCTTTCACACTTTCAAAACTTCCGAGGTTCGGACTGATCCCTACCACTTCTGCATCCGGATGAATCGCTTTTAACTTCTCGACTGCCGCTTCCGCGTTTTTTTCACTGCTCGCCGCAACAGCAACTTTCGCACCCTCTCTTAAAAATGCATCTGCTGTCGCAAATCCGATTCCACGGCTTCCTCCTGTAATAATCGCTACTTTATCTTTTAATCTCATAAATCGTTCCTCCTGTTTTTCTCTTGTTTTTATGTGTCGATCTTACTCTCTTATAATTTTCATTGCACATTATATAAGTATAATAACACATAATAGAAATTATGTCTGTGATTTTATCACCAAATAAAAATATCCGGCAAAATAATTATAAACATAATATAAAATAAAAGAGAATATCTCGCAGCAAAAAATCGCAATCTGCCGCGGATATTCTCTTTTTCTTATTCTAAGCCTGCTTTTATTCGTGATAAAAATTCACCGTCTCTGCTATATTCTCTCGCCGCCAAAAGCGCCGCTCCCTGTACAGGCGAATATTTAGGAGGACAAAGACAAATTCCATTTTCCTCGAGCTTCCGCACCAGTGGCTTTAATATAAAATCTCCTGCATGAAACAATCCACCTGAATAAGATACGATCGTGTCTCCCGAAAATTCCAGTTTTCTATAAACAGCGCCTATGATCAGCGCTAATTCTTCTGCCGCAGCCTCATACAAACGTATTGCTTCTTCATCTCCTTGCATCGCTGCCTGTAAAAGCAATTTTTGAAGTTCAGCTGTTTTTGTACGATTATTTTTATACACTTCATCAAAAATGTCTATAAGGTCAAAGTCATTTTTTAAATTAAAATTGTATCGGAAAATCTCGAGTAACTTTCCTTTTTTTACCCTTCCGTCACTCTCTTTTGAAAACAGCTCCAACGCTTTCTTTCCCAACCAATAACAAGAGCCTTCATCAGAAAAACCATCATCATCCGCCCGCACGAGCTTCTGTGCCAAACTTATTTTGTCCATAAGCGATCGAACCTGTTCCTGCCACAAGATTGATCCCCTCTTCTAATCCCAAAGATCCTGCCCATCCCGCGGCGCTGTCGTTTACAATTTTCATCGGCCTATCTGTAATTTTGTCAATCCGGCATAAAAAGCGTTCATCATTACTCTTGATTCTCCCCAATTCGGAAAGGCAAGACATATATAGGCATCATTCCCGTCTAATATTTGATTTATATTTTCTCTCAGTAATTCTGTCACATAATCCATTCCAACGTGCTTATAAGAAATAGTTCCTATCTTGCGCTGTGCAATCGTTTTTCCGTTTTCATCTAACAGTAAAAAATCAGTTTTTGTTCCCCCTCCGTCAATCCCCAGAAAATACACTATACCGCCTCCATTTCCGAAAATGCTTCTAATGTAAACACAAGCGCTCTCACAAGATGAAACGCACATTTCCACGGTGTTCCTTTTGCACTGTTTTTTACGGTTCCGTCATATTCCAGTCGTTCAAACCACTCTTTATATTGTGAATCAAAAAACTTTTCTTTACAATAATTATGCTGATCTAAAAATTCTTGAAGAAAATAACTATCTTTCGTATAGCAATACGCCTGTGCATAAGCTGTCAACGCCTCTGCATTCGGCCACCATACTTTTTCATTCCATAAAGAGTTCGTTTCTTTAAACCAGTCGATCGGGCGAGGTGTTTCCCCCAATGCGTCTGCATATGAAATAATTCCACCATACTCTTCATCTTTTCCGACGGCATTTGCCCAACGGGCAATCTGTATACCGCGCATAGTAATCTGCTTGTCTTCCAGCAATACTCCTGCCTTCATAAGAAACCATGCTGATTCATGCATATGTCCCGGATTAATAAAGCGGCCTTTGTCTGACTCAATATCAATTTTATTTTCTCTTGTAACCGCTTCAAACACTACGTTATATTCATCATTTGCAAACCAGTTAGCAATCTTATCGACACATTCATTCAAAAGTTTTTTTGTAACATCCGTCCCCAATACTTCCGCACATGTTTCCGTTGTAGACAGACATGTCAGATACATGTCATGCCATATAAAAACCGGGCTCCATGTATTTTCATATATTTCTTTAAACCATGGATCAAATACATTTTTTTCCATCGTTTCATAACAAGTTTTTAAAAGTTCCATATTTTCCGGCGTTCTTACTTCTTCTATTTTAAGGTATTCTGCCACCCCCTGCAAAACATGAAAATCAGAAAATATTGAGATTGTACCTTCCAAAACATTCCCTTTTCTGTCCAATACATAATTCCATCTTCCATCGCCCGCATACCCATATTTTACAAGAAATGAAAAACCATGCTTTGCATTTTCCAACCACTCCTTCTTTTTGCGTACTTTGTTATAAAGCAGTGAATATATATATAGCTGACGCCCTTGAAACCAAATATATTTCTTATCATCTGTCATCTTTCCTTCTCTGTCAAAACAAGTAATATATCCGCCGTATTCTTTATCTATGCACCTCCGATCCCAAAATGGCATCACATCTTCTAAAATATGTTTTTCATAATAAGATACCAGTCTTTCTTTCAGTAATATGTCCATATATGCCTCCATATCATTCTCCTATGATTTCCAGAGCATAATGATCTGCTCTTCCGCATAATCCAATGCAACTTTTATCCCACCTATGATCGGAGCATCTGCGCCTAACTTTGAAGTTACGACTTCAGGAACAAACGGACAAACTTTTTCTAATATTTTCTTGATCTCAACAATATTTTCCTCTGTAAAAATTTCTGAATCTCCGCCTAATATCACCATCTCAGAGTTTAACATCAATACGGTATTGGCGATGACAACGGCGATTTTTCTTATAATTTTTTTTCACAATGGCATCTGCCGCCTCATCACCTTGTTCAGCTCGCAAAATAAGATCTGACAAGCCGTTTTTTTCACCGCATTCTGAGAAAATATTTTGACACACCTTTTTTTCAAATCGTCCGGGACATACAAACTCATCTGTCATCTCTTCCAATGATTCTAGATAATAACCTAATTCTCCCGCCGCCATATTATTTCCTTTTAGAAGATATCCGTCCACAATCGCCCTTGCCGCAAAGCCTTCTCCGTATTTTATGTAAACAATATTCGTCTGTTTTTTTCCTACGCCTCTTTCACGTTCTCCGATCAGCGCCAATTCAACGTCATTTACAATAATCGCTTCTACATTATATTTCTGTAAAATATGCTCTTTCAAATCGACATTTTTCCATTCCGGCAAATATGTTCCAAAGAGATCGTTTAAATCATTCTGGCCTGTCAGCGCAGGAACACCTACTGCGATCGCAATCACATCTACATCCTTTTTTCGCTTTTCAAGCAACTCGTCTATCGCAGAATCCAACTGCCCGAGAACCTCGTCCACTCCGTTTTCTACTATGATCTCCTTTTCTGTCCACTGCTGAACTTCACCGTACAGATCTGCAATACCTGCACGAACTTTTTTAGGCATCAATCAACCGAAATCACATAATAAAGGTCTCCTTTATAACTTAATTGTCTCGGCTTTCTTCCAAGCTCGTATCGTCACAGCCGTTTTCATATACAATCCCGTTTTCGATCAAGCCGCTACATTATTACTTACCGCCGGTGCACTTAAATGC
>ENA-OQCE01000070-OQCE01000070.1-human-gut-metagenome-genome-assembly--contig:-NODE-70-length-44722-cov-2.552528_pt1 | contig 44722 bp, 46 predicted proteins | sample MGYA00242495_ERZ504572 | MGnify/ENA primary metagenome ERZ504572 (study PRJEB26092, sample SAMD00036228) | human gut metagenome | host: Homo sapiens | study: EMG produced TPA metagenomics assembly of... | reverse complement strand
TTGGGTATAGCCGTAGACGAAGGCTGTTTCCAATGGGTTCAAAGATAGCTAAAATGAAAAGACAAATCAACAACTAGATTGGGAAAATGAGAATTTCCAATATGGGCTGTTTCCAATGGTTCAAAGATACTAAAATGAAAGCAAATCACAACGAACCCTGCAAAATGTTTTCTGAATCCGAGCTGTTTCCAATGGTTCAAAGATACTAAAATGAAAGCAAATCACAACTATTGTTTCAATTTCACGTATATTCCTATCGCTGTTTCCAATGGGTCAAAGATACTAAAATGAAAGCAGATCACAACGTGTGTGTGCGTGTCTGTGTGTGTATTTGTTTTCCAAAAATAGTGAATCTTAATAAGAATCTCTCTGATTTCGCTACTATTTGGTATCTTTACACACTTTTCTTTATACATGAGTACTGACTATAAATAAATCATATTGTGGAAATGATCCAACGCATCCGCCTCCTCCTTTCCGAAATGAACCGGGGAGTATACGAAAAAGAAACCGAAATAAACCTCTCCCTGCTGGCAGCCCTGGCAGGTGAGAGCATCCTGCTCCTGGGGCCTCCGGGAGTAGCCAAGTCAATGGTAGCCAGGCGGCTAAAGTCTGCTTTTACAGATGCCCGTGCCTTCGAATACTTGATGTCCCGATTCTCTACACCCGACGAGATATTCGGTCCCGTCAGCATCAGCCGGCTGAAAGAATCCGATAAGTACGAACGTGCCATCGACGGCTATCTGCCCACAGCCGACGTCGTGTTTCTGGATGAAATATGGAAAGCAGGCCCTGCCATACAGAACACTCTGCTGACCGTCATCAACGAGAAACTTTTCCGCAACGGCGACAAGGAACTGCATCTCCCCCTCAAACTGCTCGTAGCTGCCAGCAACGAACTGCCTGCCCAAGGCGAGGGACTGGAAGCCCTATGGGACCGCTTCCTCATCCGCATTCTCTGCACCTGCGTCAAGCAGGAAGAGTCTTTCTACAAAATGCTGCTGGACGATTCTGCTGACCATCCGGAAACGACTGCCTGCGAATGGCAAATCTCCGACCGCGAGTATGCCGAATGGCAAGCAGAGATACGCCGCGTAACCTTGCCTCTCGATGTTCTTTCCTGCATCACAGCCATTCGCCACGGACTGACAAGCGTAGAGATGCAAGACTCCGACCTGCGCCGCAATGTCTATGTCAGCGATCGCCGCTGGAAGAACATCGTGAAGCTGCTCAAGACCTCCGCCTTCGTCCACGGCCGCACGGAAGTCTCCATGACCGACTTGCTTCCCGTCTACCACTGCCTATGGAGTGAGCCTGATGAGAGCGTTGCCATCCGTGACATTGTTATCCGTGCCTTATTCGTGTCCCACACAAAACAGATTGCCGGTATCGCCTCCTCGCTGAAATCCGATTTGAAAGTCAGCCGTGTGCGCGAAGCCCTCGACAAAGCCCGCCTTGCCGGCGACCGTAGGACGATGACCTGCAGATAACGGACCACTTCTACTACCAGGTGGAGAAACATGGTACGGGCAACACCTACATCTTTATCGTGGACTACAAAAATCTGAAGGAGTATAGCACCAAAGATGCCCCCACCTTGGTATAATGTATGCCGACCCCTCAATCCCAAGCGTACAATCATCCGTGCCTTTGCCGACACCGGCGCCGTGAAAGAGGAAGGCACCGAACGCGTCACCCTCTACCGCGACGACAAGCATCTCTACATCAACGGTGTGTGCTTCCCCATGCGGCGTCTGCAACGGGGCGAGGAGCAACAACTCTGGCTGGGAAACCTCTCCGTCACCGACCGTGATTACGAGACGGAACTGGATACCGCCGCCACCAGCATAGACCGGCTGGTAAGAGATTTGTCCGCCAACCTTTTCGTCTCCGAAGAGGATAAAAAGAGCGTAGCTCAATACGTCTCCATCGTCCGCAAGGAGATAGCCTGGGCGCGTGTGGACATGCGCAAACTGAGATATGGAGACGAATAATCCTCCAGTAACCAAGAAGAAGATGAACACCACCGCCACCCGATATGACACCGCCTTCTATGTGCAGGCACTGGACCGTTTTGTAGCCACCGGAGAGTGTGCTGAGACGGATACCGAGCCCTTGTATGCCTATCTGCTCTCCGTGATGAACGACTCCATGGTCAAGGTGCAGGTGCTGGGCAATGAGGTCTGTGCACGTATCTTTTACGACACCATGATTCAGTTTATCCACTTGAATTTGGAGAAGGAGAGGTACAACCTCCGGAAAAGCCAGTCGGAACGAAATGAGATGAAACTCGTGCTGGAGTGGTCCATGGCAAAGCGGAAAGACGGCTGGCAAGCCTTGCTTCAGCAGATTTCCGACAAATACCGGGAGTACGGCTTCGACTCCCGCTTCTATCGCAGCCACTTCGGTACCGAAGGAGGATATGCGGACGATGAAGTCTGGGAGAAAATGGTGGACGACTGGGAAGACGCCTTCCAGCTGAAGATGCACGAAGAAAAGGAGAAAGAGATTGCTTTCCGCAAAGATGCCCTCGAGCGCAGGCTCCGTTCCAATCTGAAAGACATCCCCGAGTACATCCGCCAGAACCGCGTGGATAAGGACGAATTCTTCCAGACCTGGGGCATGATGAGCGGCTTGTGGAATACCGTCGACTTTGAGCGTATACGGAAAATCGTGCGCATCCAGCGCTCCTGCCCCGAGATAGTGAAAGTGACCCACAAGATGGGGCGTATGGCAGACAACGAAGGACGTGAGCAAATCCGCGTTGCCGAGGGAAACGTCTACAAAATGGAGCACTCCTCCAAATGTGACATCCTGGGCATCAGCACCGGCAACGACCTCAATGCTCTGCTTCCCATTGAGCTTGCCCATTCCGCCGACAGTGAACTGGAAGATTTGTTCGTCTACAAATACCTTACTCGCAAGCTCCAGACCTTCCGTTATAAATCGGAAATCATGCAGCCTGCCCGGCGTATCGAAACCAAGCCCGCCCGTCCCAAAGGTCCGATGATTGTCTGTCTGGACACCTCGGGAAGCATGGCTGGCAAGCCGGAGAAGATTGCTCACTCTCTGCTGATAAAGCTCCTGGAGATAGCCGACCGTCAACGGCGGAACTGCTTTCTGATAGCCTTTTCCGTCTCCATCCATCCGATTGATGTAAGGAAAGAGCGGGCAAGGCTGCTCGAATTCTTCTCAAAGACAGCTTGCGGGGATACAGATGCCACCTGCATGCTGGAAGCCACGTTCCGCCTGCTCAAAGAAGGCAAGGAGTATATGAATGCCGATGTGCTTTGGGTCAGCGACTTCAAGATTCCTCATTCTTCACCTGCCTTTATGGAGGAGATTCGCCGTTGTCGGGAAGCCGGTACACACTTCTACGGTCTGCAGATTGGCATCACGGACAATGAGTGGGCACCATTCTTCGACCATATCTATCGGGCGGAGTATACTCCTTCGCGACAGTATTAAAAGTTGATATTTACGCCTCCCATCACCGTGGCTTTCGGCATGGGGAAGCCTGCATTGATTTCATAGCGTTGTGCCAGCAGGTTTTCGCCCTTGACAAAGACGTCGGCAAAACTGCACAGACGGTAGTTGGCACGCAGGTTCCAGAGTACGAAGCTTTCCTGCTTCTCCTTACCCGGGGTGACCGAGGTATGGAGACCCTTCACGTATTGTATACCGGTAGATAGGCCCCAACGTCCTTGCGTAAAGTCCGCACCGGCATAGAGTTTGTGCTCGGGAGCTGCCAGTACCGGATTCTCCATGTGCAGCCAGCTATAATTGGCATTCATCTGCCAGTGTCGGTTGATGCGGTAGCCAAGGTTGGTTTCCACGCCCCAGTTCTCTATCTCTCCGGAGTTGACGTTCTTGCGCAGGGCAGGGTCTGTCATGATGATGTTGTCCCCGTTGATGTAGTAGAGGTTCACCCCATAGGACATGGCCCCTCCCAAAAGCTGCCCCGTAAAGGAGAGTTCATAGTTCATCAGGCTCTCCGCTTTCAAATCGGGGTTCTGTGGAGGGAACATGTACATCTCCCGGATGGTGGGGTTACGGAATCCTTTGCTCACCATTGCTTTCAGTTCCGCCTGCCGGGGCAGATGGAAAGCCAGTCCCCCTTGGGGAATCCATTCCGTGCCTACGTGCGAATGGTGGTCTATGCGGACACCGGCGTCCAGTGAAAGCCATCTGTTGATGTCCTGCCTGAAATCCACATAGCCTGCAAATTCATCCATCTGCTTGTCCACACCGGGGATATGGTCGCCAATCTGCTGTCCGGGTTTTGCCTCGTCGATGGCGACAACCTTGTTCCAGGACTCTCCGCCGAAGTGCTGGTAATCGAAACCTACGGTCAGGCGGTTGCCGGTGAAGAGCGTGGCACTTTGATACCAGGATATGCCCAGCATCCGGTCTTTGGAGTTGAAGTGCGACTTCTGGGGCTCTCCTCCGGGGTGGTAGCCGTCATTAATCTTGTGCCGGCCCCAGTTGTAGAAGAAGCTCACGGCGCCGGAAGTGCGGTCGTAACGATTTTCCAGTGCGAAGGAGGTCATGCCGCGTGTGATGCGCGAGTCGTTGTCTATATACGGATTGTCGGCTTCGCCGGGATTGGAGGCGTTGAAGCGGGTGATGTTCACGTCGCCCCACAGCTTCCAGGTGTCGCTGAAGTCGTATCCCAGTTTGGCATAGCCGCCATACTGCTCAAATTCCATATCGTCACGGTGTCCGTCGGTACGGTTGTACGAGCCGGTCACCACGCTGCTGAAACGCCCTTTCCTTACGCGGTTGGAGACTTCCGTCTGCAGGGTGTTGTAGGAACCGTATCCTATCTGCGCATTGGTTTTCACCCCGTCCTCCTGCATCTTGCGGGTGACGATGTTGATAACCCCGCCCATTGCATTGGACCCATAGAGGACGGAGGCGGGACCGCGCAGCACTTCCACCCGTTCGGCCATCATGCTCTGGTAGGCGTCGGCGATGGGATGCCCCATCAGGCCCATGTATTGCGGATGTCCGTCTATCAGCACCAGCAGCTGGTCGTAGGTCCTCCGGCTGCGTTTACTCCGGCGCCTATACCGCGCAGGCTCATGCCTCCTGCGGCTCCCGTGGATACGCCGTAGCCCATGATGCCGCGGCTTGTGGTGAAAAGTCCGGGCACCTGCTCGGTCAGTGTAGGCAGGATGGAGGGCTGGTAGGTCTGTTCCAGTTGCCGACGACCCACTACGGAGATGGTCATTGGCAGGTGGCGGATGTCTGTTTCATTTCTTGTCCCGGTCACCACGACTTCATCAAGCTTGTAGCTTTTCAGCCGGAGGCTGTCGGCAGGTGCGGACAGCATACTACCCGGAAGGGCGATACTTATTAAAATTGCGATTAAAATCTTTTTATTCATCGTTTATCTATGGTTCTTTTTGCAAAGTTATACAAAAAGAAGAATCTGTATATGATTGGTAATCCTTAAAATGGACAACCAGGGTTGAAGGTAAGTCCGTTAAAGGGTTTCCTGCTTCAGCGCTTCCACAAATCGGTCTATCTCCTGCAGTTTCGCCGGGATGTCGATGCCTTGCGGACAGTGCGGGTTGCATTGGCCGCAACCGGTGCAGCGGTTGGCTTGGCGGAGACGGGGAACACTGCGGTCATAGCCTATCAGGAAGGCGCGGCGTGCCTCGCGGTAATTCTCGTCTTGGCTGTTCTGCGGCACGTTGCCCTCGTTGATGCAGCGGTTGTAGTGCAGCAGGATGGCTGGAATATCCAGCCCATAGGGGCACGGCATACAGTATTTGCAGTCGTTGCACGGCACGGTGGGGTATTGCAGCATTCGCTGGGCGGTATCTTCCAGCAGGGTAAACTCCTCTTCCGTACATGGAACAAGCGGGGAGAAGGTACGCAGGTTGTCTTGCAGATGCTCCATGTACGTCATTCCGCTCAGTACGGTCAGCACATCGGGGAAAGTACCTGCAAATCGGAAGGCCCAGGAAGCCACGCTCTCCTGCGGGCGGCGTTGTTTCAGACGTGCCATCAAGTGGTCGTTCAGGCGGGATAGGCGTCCGCCCAGCAGCGGCTCCATGATGACGGCCGGGATGTTTCGCTTCACCAGTTCGGCGTACAGATATTCGGCGTCCGTGTTGCGGGTATTCACTTCTTTGGCATGCCGCCAGTCTACGTAGTTCAGCTGGATTTGTACGAAGTCCCATTTCAGTTCGTCGTGGCGGGAGAGCAGGTAGTCGAAGACTTCGATGTCTCCATGATAGGAGAATCCGAGGTTGCGGATGCGTCCGGCTTCGCGCTCTTTCAGCAGGAAGTCCAGCATGCCGTTGTCCAGATAGCGGGAACGGAGGGCTTCCATGCCGCCCATGCCGATGCCGTGCAGCAGGAGGTAGTCGATGTAGTCACTTGCAGGTCGCGGAAGGAGCGGTGATACATGGCAAGGGACTCTTCGCGGCTGTGCGTGCTGGGACTGAAGTTGGACAGCTTTGTGGCAAGGAAGAATTTCTCCCGTGGATGGCGTTTCAAGGCAATGCCCGTGGCGCGCTCCGACAGACCTTGCACATAGGCGGGGGAGGTGTCGAAATAGTTCACTCCGTGGGCAATGGCATAGTCTATCAGGTCGTTCACGGCTTCCTGGTCTATTTCGTCTCCATTCCCGTCGGTGCGTTTGCGGGTGGGCCATCGCATGCATCCGTATCCTAGCAGGGAAACCCGGTCGCCCGTGTTGGGATTGGTACGGTAGGTCATCTTGTCGGTTGGTATCTCGCCCAGCGCGGCCGATTCGCTCTCCCCGTTGTTCTTGTTGCCCGAACAGCCGTACAGGGCTGCTGCCGAGGCAAGCGTTCCTGCACCGGCGAGCTTGAAGAAATCGCGGCGGTTTATCTTGTTCTTGTCTTCTTTCATTGTGATAGGACTGAAATTATAAATGGATATTTGGGTGATAAAGCTGCTTTAGACAGTTCTGTGCATCACATGGCCTTCCACATAAATGGCACTGAACGGACGCGACGGACAAAGGTTCTCGCATGCTCCGCATCCGGTGCAGCGTTCGGCGTTGACTACCGGTATCTTGATGGAGCTTCGTCTTCCGGGTCTGAAGGAACCATCTGTATGGCACCGGCCGGACAATGGCGGGCACAGTTCCCACATTCCATCTTGTCTGTGATGCAGATGCAATTCTCCTTAATCCATACGGCATGACCGATTTGGATGGCCGATTTCTCGGCGAGGCTCGTCAGATGGATGGCATCGGTAGGACACACCTCCGCACACTTGGCGCATTCGGGGCGGCAGTAACCGCTTCGTAAGACATTTCCGGCTGCATCAGTTTTGTCAAGTCCGAAGAAGGACGGAGCACTTGGTTGGGGCATACCGATACGCAGAGCTGGCAGGCTGTGCAGTGTTGTGCAAAGTGGCGGGCGCTCAGTGAGCCCGGGGGGAGTGATGGGAGTGGCGCGCTCGGGGATTTTTTTGTCCTCGATGACAGCCAGTCCACCGTCCACTTTCTTTTCTTGTGCCTTGAGGGCTGCCGTAGCAGCAAACACGGCGGTTGTAGAGAGAAATGCGCGGCGGGCGTCGTTTACCTGCTCCGGTGCCACGGAGGTTTCCTGAGAGACTGCAGCGGAGGCCGGCTTGCGGCGTGTGTAAGTGATGGCACCTTTCCTGCACTTGCTGATACAGTCCATACATGCCACGCAACGGCTGTAATCTATTTCGTGTGCCTTGATGTTGATGCACGATGCCTTGCAGTTACGGGCACAAAGTCCACAACTGTTGCACTTCTTTGTGTCAATTACCGGTTTCAGCAAGGAATACTTCGAGAGGAAGCCAAGCACTGTACCTACCGGACAGATGGTGTTACAATAGGTACGTCCGCCTCGCCATGCCAGCACGATGAGGACCACCAGAGTGACCGTGGCAATCAGCAGGTAGGGAGACTCTTCATCCATACATCCGTTTCATAGAAGGCATAGCTGTCAGCACGTTCGGCCAGGTAGGCCAGTCCGTTGTTTGCCCATTGGTAGAGCGGGGAGAAAAGGCTGGAAACGATGCGCCCGTATGAGCTGTAAGGGGCCAGTAGCACGACAAAAGAGTTCAGTCCGCCGATAATGGCAAGTACGAATACTCCCAGCACACCGTAGCGTAGCCATTTCAGTACAGGCGAATAGCGGAAACGGTTCTTCTTCCGTTTGGCGGAGAGCCAGGAAACAATATCCTGGAATACTCCTAACGGGCAGATGACGGAGCAGTAGATGCGTCCGAATACCAAGGTCAGCACTGCAAGAAACAGTACTACACCGATGTTCAGTGCCAGCACGGCCGGCAGGAATTGTATTTTCGCCATCCATCCGAACCAGGCATGCAGTGTTCCCGTGAAGTCGAGGAACAACAGCGTGATGAATGCAAAGAAGATGACGGCAAGGGTCAGTCTGATGGTACGTAGCATAAATGTTTAGTATTCGTTCTTTATACTTTTTTCCCCATCTCGTAGGCTTCGTGCATGGAAGGCTTGTCGTTTATCTCGCCTACCTTCCAGGCACCCACGCCATAAATGGTGCCGCATTCTTTGGGCTCTTCCAGGCAGTCGAGGAAGCCACGGAAACCATCAATGGTACGTTCCATCATGGGGACACTTTCTTCGGCGGCGGCGATGATGAAGTAGAACTCCTTGTTCTTTATTTCAAGGTAGCGTGCACAACAACGGTCAATCAGTGTCTTCATCTGCGCGCTCATGGTGTAGAAGTATACGGGAGTTGCCATGACGATGACGTCGGCGGCAATCATCTTTTCCACCACTTCGGCGGCATCGTCCTTTTGCGGGCAGGGTTTGCCGTACATGCTGCATACGCTGCATCCCGTGCAGTAGTTGATGTGCTTGTCTTTCAGGAAAATCTTTTCTACTTGATGTCCGGCTTCTGCGGCACCGCGCATGAATTCGTTGCACAAGAGGTCGGAGTTTCCATTCCTGCGGGGACTGGAGGAGAGGATTAATACTTTTTTGCTCATATTCGTTGTTCGTTAGTTAGTAAATGATTACGTGCTACAAAAATAGGCCGGTTTTATGAGAACGGCAGTATACAAATTACAGTTGTTGTTACCTAAATTACTGATTCATTCCAAAAGTATCTCCCGTTCGATGCCGGTGTCTTTCAGAAATTCCCGGTCGTGGCTGATGGCAATTACGGTGCCGGCGTAGTTGCGTATCGTTGCCGTTATTATTTCTATGCTCTCGATGTCCAGATTGTTGGTGGGTTCGTCCAAAATGAACATGTCCGGGGTGTTGTCGGCAATCATCAGGCAGCAGAAGGAAAGACGCATCTTTTCGCCGCCACTCAGTTTGCTGCACGGCTTGTTCCACACGTCGCGGGGAAAGAGATAGCGGTTGAGGATGGTTTTCACTTCATGTTCCGGCAGGTGGCGGTGGTTGAAGGCTTCTGCTTGTTGGAGTACGCTGCGCTCATTACGGACGAGGGAGTATTCCTGGTCCAGATAGACGGAGGTGAAGCCGGCACGCTCCATCACTCCGTCGGTGGGGTGCAATTCGCCCATGATGAGTTTCAGCAGGGTTGTTTTTCCACTGCCGTTTTTTCCTTTCAAGCTGAGGCGGTCGCCGCTTCTTAGCTGGAAGGTGAGAGGAGAAGCCAGAGGCTCTTTGCAGTCGTCTCCGTGTGGGGTGTTTCTGCGGGGGAGGCTGTATGGTTGGGATAGTTGGGATAATGGAAGTTGACGTCCCTTGCCGTAACCAGAATCTTGCCCGTATGCAGATGGGAGGCGTTGAAGTCTGTTTTCAGCTTGTCCGTCTGCGACAGTGAACTTTTGATACCTGCCATTTCCGTCTGCAGCTTTTCCGCTTTCTCCGCATGTATGCTGCTGAGTCTGCTACTGCTGTTTTCCGCATTGTTTTTCAGTCCTCCCATTAGGATGCGGGGAATCCCTTTTTTGATGGAGGCTTTTTCTCCCCGCACATTCTGTTTGGCTTTGCGCTCTTCTACTTCGCGTGCCACTTTGCGGGCAAGGCGCAGGGCTTTCTGTTTCTCTTCCAGTTGTTGGGTAAGGGCGTTCTGTTGCAGGGTCTTTTGTTCTTTGTAGAAGTCGTAGTTTCCGCTGTAATACGTCAAACCCTGGGAGGAGAGTTCGCAGATGGCAGGCAGCAGATTCAGTAGCGTGCGGTCGTGGCTGATGACGAGTACGGTGGCCGATGTTCGTCGTAGCAGGTTATGCAGACGTTCCCGTCCGTCCGCGTCCAGATGGTTGGTCGGTTCGTCCAGCAGGATGGCTGTCGGGTTGTGCAGCTCCATGCCTGCCAGGAAGATGCGGGTCTTTTCGCCGCCGCTTAGTCCTTCCATCGGGCGGGAAAGCGGGATGCCGCCCAGTCCCCAACTGTCGAGGGCGGCTTGGGCGCGCTCTTCCACGGTCCAGTCATCGTTGAGCGTATTGAAATGTGCTTCGGCAGCGTCACCACTCAGGATGGCATGTAGGGCGGACAGCTTGTGGCTGGTTCCCAAAGCTTGTGCTATCGTTTGCCGGTCGTATTGTCCGAAGTGCTGGGGCACGTAGTACAGATGTTCGGGGCGTAGCACCGTTCCCGAACTTGGTGACAAGTCTCCTGCCAAAATACGCATGAGGGTAGACTTGCCGCAACCGTTATTTCCGGTCAGGGCTATTTTATCTCCGGAGTTGATACTCAAGTGGATGTGTGAAAACAAGATTTCTTTATCCGTATGGATATAGCTAAGGTCTTTAATGATAAAGCTCATAAGTTTCTACTGTGTTTTTAGAAGTAAGAATGATAGGGGAGATGCAAGCATTCCCCGAAATTGAAATTCTCGAAGGGAGAGGTACAGACAAACACAGTATTGGCTAAACATCTATATAGGTGATGCTCAGCGTTCAGTCTGAAAAAGCATGTTGATAGTGATGTTTACCGAAATGTGTTGTCTTTAGTCGGATATTCTCATCGGTGGAATTAATTGGTTAGTGGGTGCAAAGGTAATGATTTCCACTGAATAACAAAGGTTTTTGCGATATTAATATCGTGTCGTCAAGAAGTTAATATCGTGTTTGCAAGAAATTAATTTCCTGCAGACACGATGTTAATACTTTATTGGTTCTGTTACTTCATGGCCGAAGCATCGAACGAGAGTGGCAGTAATTCTCCCACATTCTTCAGCTCGTAGATTCCCTTTTTGCCATATAGCAACACCCTCATGGGATGCTTGAAGCGCTTCTCCGTTTCGAGCATCACTTGCCGGCAGGCGCCGCAGGGAGGGATGGGAGACTCCAGGAACTCGTTGTGCTCGTTGCGTGCGGCAATGGCGAGGGTGGTTACCGCCTGGTCGGGATGTTGGGAGTTGGCATAGAATAGGGTGGTACGTTCTGCACACAGCCCGGAAGGGTAGGCGGCGTTTTCCTGGTTGGTGCCGGTCACTACAATACCGTTTGCCAGTCTGGCTGCAGCTCCTACCGAGAAGTGGGAGTAAGGGGCATAGCTGCGGTTGGTAGCCTCGCGGGCGGCATCCATCAGTTCGCGGTCGGCGGCATCCAGTTCTTCATAGTCGTATATCTTGACGGCGATTTCGATATTTAATTCTTTCATAAGGTAAAGGGTTATATTGTAATTAATGTTACAAAGATAGGAAAGAGATTGGTTATTTCAATTCTTTTACGGACTTTTGTGCAGAACTCAACATTTTAAGCATGAAACGGATTTTCAGACTGACTGCTATCATAGCATTTCTTTTTATTTCCATTACAACAGTGCAGGCACAACGCCGGAATGCTCGCTACAATGAGTATATCAAACAGTATGCCCCCCTTGCCGTGGAGCAGATGCAGCGTCATAAGATACCTGCCAGCATCACGCTGGCCCAAGGGCTGTTGGAGAGCGGTGCCGGATACAGCGCGCTGGCGCGCAAAAGCAACAACCACTTCGGCATCAAGTGCGGAGGTAACTGGCGCGGACGGACAGTGAGGCATGATGACGATGCCCGCAATGAATGTTTCCGCGCTTATCGCAATCCGAAAGACTCTTATGAAGACCATTCCGATTTCCTGAAACGGGGAGCACGTTATGCCTTTCTTTTCAAGCTGAAGATTACGGACTATAAGGGGTGGGCGCGCGGCTTGAAGAAAGCCGGCTACGCTACCGACCGTCGTATGCCAACCGCCTGATAACCATCATCGAGGATTATGAACTGTATAAGTACGACAGTCGTGGCATGAGCAAGCGCGATGCCGCAATTGGGAGAAGGAACTGAAAAAGAAGCCCTGGCTGGCCAATCCGCATCAGGTATACATTGCCAACGATATAGCTTATGTTGTGGCACGTGATGGAGACACCTTCAAGATTTTGGGTAAGGAGTTTGACATCAGCTGGAAGAAACTGGTGAAATACAACGATCTCCATAAAGAATACACACTGGAGGCGGGAGACATCATCTACTTGAAAGAAAAGCGTAAGAAAGCCGCTAAACCCCATACTGTCTACATTGTGAAGGATGGTGATTCCATGCACTCCATTTCCCAAAAGTACGGCATTCGTCTGAAGAACCTTTATAAGATGAATCGCAAGGATGCGGAATACGTGCCGGAGATTGGCGACCGTTTGAGATTAAGATAAAGAATCTATCCGAAAATGTACAGGGTGTCCGAAAACGGACACCCTTCTTTTTTGTCTTTTCGCTTACTTTCAGTGGGTTATGATTTTGGCATGAATTTAGTATATATTAAGCGTTATGTTCGCAAACAATAAAATTTAAAGATATGGATAGAGAAATTCCGAAAGAAGTGCGTAATAAAGAACGCAATAAGAAAATTATCCGCTACGGTGCTATCGGCGTGGCAGGTATCGTAGTGGTCAGTGTACTCATTTCATTGATGCGTGCGGGAGTGAAAGAGAAAGATCTTGTGTTCTCCAAAGTAGGCAAGGGCACGATTGAAGTCAGTGTCAGCGCCTCCGGCAAGGTGGTTCCGGCATTCGAGGAAATTATCAACTCGCCCATCAATACCCGCATTTTGGAGGTGTACAGAAAAGGTGGCGATAGTGTGGATGTCGGTACTCCTATCCTGAAACTGGACTTACAGAGTGCCGAAACCGACTACAAGAAGATGCTGGACGAAGAGCAGATGCGCAGCTACAAGCTAAAGCAGCTGAAACTTGACAACCAAACCAAGCTGACCGACCTTCAGATGAAAATCAAAGTCTCCGCCATGAAGCTTGACCGCATGAAGGTGGAGCTGCGCAACGAGCAGTACCTCGATAGCCTCGGTTCCGGCACCACCGACAAAGTGCGCCAAGCCGAACTGAGCTACAACGTTGCACAACTGGAATACGAGCAATTACAGCAGCAGTATGCCAACGAGAAGGAAGTGTTGGCTGCGGAATACCAAGTGCAGGAATTGGATTTCAGCATGTTCCAGAAGACACTGGCCGAAACCAAACGTACGCTCGATGACGCGCAGGTGCGTTCGCCCCGGAAGGCCATCCTTACTTATATCAACAATCAGATTGGAGCTCAGGTTCCTGAAGGGACCCAGATTGCCGTCATCTCCGACTTGAGCCACTTCAAGGTGGAAGGCGAGATTGCCGATACTTACGGTGACCGTGTGGCTGCCGGCGGCAAGGCCATTGTGAAGATTGGCAGCGAAAAGCTGGAAGGTTCCGTAAGCAGTGTTACTCCGCTTTCAAAGAATGGTGTAATATCCTTTACCGTGCAGTTGAATGAAGATAATAACCGCCGTCTCCGTTCCGGTCTGAAGACAGATGTGTACGTGATGAATGCGGTGAAGGAAGACGTGATGCGCATAGCCAATGCCAGCTATTATGTGGGACGTGGGGAGTATGAACTTTTTGTACGCAATTCCGATAAGGAAATCGTAAAGCGCAAGGTGCAGTTGGGCGATTCCAACTTTGAGTTTGTAGAAGTGGTCAGTGGCTTGCAACCGGGTGATGAAGTGGTGGTGAGTGATATGAGTAACTATAAGAACAAGAATAAGTTGAAACTGAAATGATAAAGTCTTACTTAAATAAGTCTGGGAACTGTTGAAGCAGAACAAACTGTGGCGCGCAACATCAGTCGCATTCCACCTACGGAAGCCCTGCGTGACGGATAGATGAAAACGGACAAGGTGTTCATTTTCGGACACCTTACTGCATGTATAAATAGCAGATAATCAATAATAAACGATTTTGGTACAACTTTTGACCTCTTGAAGCAGAAATTGTGCGGAATAGAAACAGAACAGAATAATAACAATTAAATACTTACCATTATGATTAAGTTAACTGGCATCAACAAGATTTATCGTACAAACGAGATTGAAACCGTGGCATTGGAAAATGTAAACCTCGAAGTGAACAAGGGAGAATTTCTCAGTATCATGGGACCTTCCGGTTGCGGAAAATCTACGTTGCTGAACATTATGGGTTTACTGGATGCACCCACCAGCGGTACCATCGAAATAGCCGGTACGAAAGTGGACGGCATGAAGGACAAAGAGCTGGCTGCTTTCCGTAACCAGAAGCTGGGTTTTGTGTTTCAGTCTTTCCATCTGATTAACTCGCTGAATGTATTGGATAATGTGGAGCTGCCTTTGCTGTATAGAAAGGTGTCTGCCAAAGAACGCCGTCGTCTGGCGGAAGAGGTGTTGAAGAAGGTCGGTTTGAGCCACCGCATGCGCCACATGCCTACACAGCTCTCCGGTGGACAGTGCCAGCGTGTAGCCATTGCCCGCGCCATCATCGGCAATCCGGAGATAATCCTCGCCGATGAGCCTACCGGTAATTTGGACTCCAAAATGGGTGCCGAAGTCATGGAGCTGTTGCATCAGCTGAACAAGGAAGACGGACGTACCATTGTGATGGTGACTCACAATGAAGAGCAGGCCAAACAGACCTCGCGTACCATCCGCTTCTTCGACGGACGTCAGGTGGAATAATTACTGCTTAGAAACTATCAACTATTAATTATCAACTATCAATAAATGAAATGCAAACCGTAAGACAAGCTTTTACTATCTTGAAGCAGAATCCGCTGCTGAGTACAATTTCCATACTGGGTACGGCGTTTGCCATTACCATGATTATGGCTATTGTGATTATTTGGCAAACGAAGTATGCCGATTTGGAACCGGAAGTGAACCGTAGTCGGTGCCTTTACTTTTCTGCCATGCATATAAGCAGCAAGACAGAGGAGGGGGTACAAAACTATAATACTCCTTCACCGGCATTTATGAAAGAATGTATACAGCCGTTATCCGAAGTGGAAGCTTGTACTGCTTTTGTTCCGGCCAGTGCCGCTTTGGTGTCTCTTACAGATGGTAGCAACCGGGTAAAGGTGGATGCTATGCAGACCGACCAGGGCTTTTGGAAGGTATTCAGCCTGCAGTTCATGGCAGGACACGGTTTTGGCGAAGAGGATCGTGCAGGAGGTACAAAGGCTGTTGTGGTTTGTGCTTCTGTGGCACGGAAACTGTTTGGTACGACAGATGCGGTGGGACAGCAGTTATTGTTGAACCGCGAACCGGCGCGTGTGATAGGAGTGGTAAAGGATGTTTCTGTCACCGCAAAGGATGCTTACGCACAAGTATGGAGTATGTATCCGGCCGATAAGTTGGAAGTGACTTCGGTATGGAGTTATGGTGGTAGTGTTCATATTGCTGTGCTGGCACGTACATCCGACGATTTTCCGGCTATCAGTCAAGGTATTGCCAAACGGATAGAGGCTGTCAATGCAGGATTGGGAGATATGCAGATAGACATCATGGAGCAACCGGATGACATCGTGGCGCATGTGAACCATGTATGGGCTAACGTAGGACCGGATGTGACGATGCTATACCTGCAATATGCCATTGCATTGTTCATCATTCTGTTGGTGCCGTCGCTCAATTTGTGCGGGCTGAGTAACAGCCGGATGCAGCAGCGTACCTCGGAGCTTGGGGTACGTAAGGCCTTCGGAGGAACGCGCGGTGTACTGATACGCCAAATTCTGAATGAGAACCTGGTACTGACACTGCTTGGCGGTGTGGTAGGATTATTGTTCAGCTACGTAGCTGTATGGGGAATGCGTACCTGGCTTTTTACCAATAGCCAGAATGTCGGTACAGCCGGTGACTTTAGCTTGAGCATGGAGGCATTGTTCAGTCCCTGGGTATTTCTGCTGGCTTTTGCTTTCTGCGTGGTCATCAATACGCTTAGTGCCGGACTGCCTGCATGGATGGCAGCAAGACGGACAATTGTAGATTCACTGAACGATAAATAAAACAAGAAGTATTATGAAATTCATTTTACACAACTTACGCATGATATGGGCACGCCTGAGCAATAGTGGGTGGGTCTTGGCCGAACTTTTTTTTGGTATTCATCGTGATGTGGTTTCTTTGCGACTCTCTGGGATGTATGAAATATACTTTCTATCGTCCGTTGGGATATGATATCGACCATGTTTATCGTCTTACTACGGTTCAGGGAGGCGAGAGTCGTGATACTGCATTGCTCGATGCCGACAAGTATCTGAATATCCTGAAAAGGCTGGAACAAGAACCGACTGTAGAGGCCGCTTCATTGAGTTATTGGAGTTTGCCTATGAGTGGCGCAAATAGTTATAACTCGCTGGCTGTACAAGATACCATCGGGCAGAACGGGCGTATGATTTATGCTACCGGTGGATATACCCGGGTTTTCCATATGCAGGAGGAACAAGGACGGACTTTTGCCGCTTTGCCTATCGGCATCAATAATGTGATGTTGAGTCAGGCTATTGCCGATGCCTTCAAGGAACGGCTACCGGAATTTTCACTCAACACACCGATGAAATGGCGTGGAGATACTGTGAATACTGTTACTCAAGGTGGCATTGTCGGCAGTTTCCGCGATTACCGCTATGGTAATGACGCTCATTGGATTTTTATGCGCCTGGGCGAGCAACTTATGCGTGAGGAATTCGGCAGTCAGCAGGCACAGATAGTTTTCCGTGTAAAGCCTGCAGCCGACGGACCGGACTATCGGGAACAATTTCTCCGCGAGATAGCACCGAGGCTGGATACGGACAATATATTTGTTGCCGATGCGGAACCTTACACGCAAATGCAGGCACAGTTTGAAGTGATGTATGGAGATACGGACAAAGTGAATAGTCAGACAATAGTGGTATTGTTCCTTTTGGGTAATGTCTTTTTGGGGCTGATAGGCACTTTCTGGGTTCGTACGCGCCGTCGTCGCTCGGAAATAGCCTTACGGTTGGCTATGGGTAGTACCAAGCATCAGGTTTTTTCCCTTCTTATGGGGGAGGGGTTACTGCTGTTGGCATTGGTTACTTTGCCTGCTATGCTGGTATGTTACAACGTAGGTGTCGGCGAATTCACCATTGGACGTACTGCATTGATTGCGACCTGGCCGGTAGAGTGGAGCATGATACGTTTCCTGATAGGCTCATTAGGTGCTTGGCTGTTGATAGCACTGATGGTGATGATGGGTATTTGGTATCCGGCCCGGCAAGCCATGAAGATAGAGCCGGCAGAGGCGTTACATGAAGAATAAGAAAATAATATCAACGATAAAAAAGAACGTATCATCTGTTTGTATCGAACACATCACTTGTTTGGGGCAAATATATCATCCGTTCGTACTAAATATATTATCTGTTTTTTGAGTAAGTAATCATCGTAATAAATAAGCAAGAATATGAAGACAAATATTATAGGTGTTATCATCGCATTGGCATTGGCATTTGCAGGCGTAATTTGTGCATGGGGACAAGATAACAAAGTGAGTGAAGTACGTAAGGTGGAGGCATTCTCATCCATCAGGATAACTTCTGTGGGTACGGTTTATTTCACACAGAGCGACAGTTACTCCTACAGATTGAAGGACGGGAGAAGTACGTGAAGAATACGGAGAGCACAGTGAAGGATGGTCATCTCACCATCGGCTTCAAGGATAAGAAGATGCGCAACCAAAATGACGGTGTTACCATCCGTCTCTCGGCTCCGGACTTAAAGATGGTGGAATTTATCGGTGTGGGTGAATTCAACTGTGAGGAACCCTTGAAACTGGATAAGCTGGAGTTTGAAGTGAAAGGCGTGGGTGATGTACATGTGAAGGATTTGACTTGCCGTGACCTGAGGGTGGCTTTACGTGGTGTGGGCAGTGCGACATCCATGTAGTTTGCGATTATCTCTCTGCCAAAGTAGGTGGAGTCGGTGAAATTACTTTGAGTGGAACTGCCGGGCATGCTGACATTTCTAAAGGAGGCATAGGCGAGGTAAATACTGATAATTTGAAAATAGGCCGTTGAGATGATAAAGCAATTTTTCACACAAGCTTGGGCACAGTTGCGGCAGCAACCGATGATTAGTGCCGTCACCATAGCCGGTACGGCACTTGCCATCTTCCTCATCATGCTGGTGGTGATGATGCAGCAGGTGAAGGTGGCCCCGTTTGCCCCTGAAAGTAACCGTGACCGCTTTCTGCACGCCCATTATATGAGCATTACCAACAAGAGTTGGGGCGATGGAACCAGCAACGGACCGATGGGTATAAAGACGGCGCTCGAGTGCTTTAAATCGCTGAAGACACCGGAAGCGGTAACGATTTATACCTGCATGGTGGTTTCTACCCCCGTGAATCTGCTGGGACAACCTGCAACGGGTATCGATTTGTTGCAGACAGATGATACCTTTTGGCATGTATTCGATTTTTCGTTTGTTGCAGGAAAGGCCTATGACCGGGCTACGTTCGACGCCGGACTGCCCGTGGCAGTGATTACGGAAAGTGTGGCGCGCCGGCTGTTCCAGACAACGGAGGCCGTGGGCCGTGAATTCTTCTTGAACCATGCTCCTTATACAGTGGCCGGCGTAGTGAAGGATGTTTCTACTTTAGCCAACACAGCTTACGCGCAGGTATGGGTACCCTATACCTCTACTGAGATAACGAAGGATACCTGGAGCGACGAACACATGGGATGATGAGCGTCACCATCCTGGCAAAAAGCCGCGAAGATTTTCCAGCCATCCGCGAGGAAACGGAGCGCCGCCGTCAGGAGTACAACACGATAATCGGTGAGAACGGTTATTCGTTGATTTACCGCAACCGTCCCTACGACCAGGAGAAGAGTGCCGCGGGCATGGCTGCCAACATCGAACCGGACGTGGACCAGGCGCGCAGACAGCGCCTCATTATCTTCATCATCCTACTGATTGTTCCTGCCATCAACCTCAGCTCGATGACACAGAGCCGTTTGCGCCAGCGTGTGGCTGAGATCGGTGTACGCCGGGCATTCGGTTCAACAAGACTGGAACTGATGAGGCAAATCATTGCAGAGAATTTGGTGGTGACACTGTTGGCAGGGATTCTGGGATTGTTACTGAGCGTCGTGTTTGCTTATTTGGGAAATACCCTGCTGTTTGCCCAGGAATTCAGCCAGACGCTGAGCCCTCCCGCCGTGGATGCAAGTATATTGCTGCATGGCTCTACTTTTGGCTGGGCACTGCTGTTCTGCTTTGTGCTGAACTTATTGAGTTCCGGTATTCCCGCATGGCGTGCATCGAGGGTAGGCATTGTAAATGCATTGGGTGGACGCTTGCATAAATAATCCCGTGTCACTAAACATTAATCGCTGAAGAAAATGACTAAGAAACTTCTTATACAGATAAAGAATGAATGGCTCTCAAACCTATGGTTGGTGCTGGAGCTGCTGGTGGTGAGCGTAGTGATGTGGTACGTGGTGGACTATCTCTATACTCGCGCCGCTACCTACCTGGAGCCGAAAGGCTTTGATATCGAGCATTGTTACCTCATCGAGTTGGGTGAACTGACACCCAAAAGCCCCGACTACATAGCCGGGCATACCTCTCAGCAGACCCACGATGACATAGCCAAGTTGCTGGAGCGTCTGCGCCACCGGCCAGAGATAGAGGCGGTGAGCCTTTCACAGAATTCGTACCCTTACAATGGAAGCAATTCAAGCGCTGAAGTGAGCTACGATACGTTGCGTTCTCCCGGTTGGACTATCCGGAGGTTGGTGACACCGGATTTTCCCCGTGTATTTCGCTATCGGGGCACGCGTGGCGAGACACCCGAACAATTGGCTGAAATGTTGGAACGCGGGGATTTCATGGCTTCGGACAACCTTTTTAGTAAGTATGACCGTAGGATGACCGACTTTGTGGGCCAGCGGTTCCATCTCTTTGGGGACACAACGAAGACCTACCGGCTGGGTGCCGCATTGCAAGATGTACGCTATCACGATTACGACCAGGCACGAAGCTCATATTCCATGATGGTGAAGCAGAATTTCTACTATGTCGGTCTCGAACTTTGTGTCCGTGTCCGTGAAGGGCAGGACAATGACTTCATTGAGAGGTTGAAGGCAGACAGTGAGAGCCAGTTTCGCGTAGGTAACATCTTCATTTCGGAGATACGTTCTTTCAAGGACATCCGCCGCAACTTCCAGCAGGCATGGACCAATGATATCCGTAACTATGTGATGGGTATGGGATTCCTGCTGCTGAACATCTTCCTCGGCTTGCTCGGAACATTCTGGTTCCGTACGCAGCAACGCCGTTCGGAAATAGCGCTGCACAAAGCGCATGGAGCGACAGACCGTGCCATCTTCATCCGGCTGCTTAGTGAAGGGATATTATTGTTGGCAATTGTCACTCCTGTTGCATTGCTCATCGACTATAATCTGGCGAATCTGGAATTGAACTCCTGGAGGAACGGTACGACATTGGAGTGGGGCCGTCTGCTGCTCTGTGCCGCGATCAGCTTTGTGTTGATAGCCCTCATGATTATTATCGGCATCGGCATCCCCGCCCGCAAGGCGATGAAGGTACAGCCCGCCGAAGCTCTGCACGACGAATAATTTAATTTTCAATTTTTAATTATTTATGATACGTCTCTACTTTCAGCAAGCCTTCTACCATTTGCGGGAGAATCCCATTATCACTTGGGTGTCCGTGATAGGTACCGCTCTTGCCATTTGCATGATTATGGTGCTTGTCATCACCCTGCAAGTACGTATGGTAGATTGTGAGCCGGAGATAAACCGCTCGCGTTCGCTTTATGTTTCTACCATGGCAGTAAGGTATAAAGGAACTGACCATGGGGCATATGGGCACATGTCTGTACAGACGGGTAAGGGATGTTTTAAACAGCTTTCTACGGCAGAGGCCGTCACGCTTATATCTTTACCGGAAAAAGTGCGTGTGTCGTTGCTCGCTGGAGCAAAGCTGACAGCGGATATGGTGCAGACGGACGAACAGTTCTGGCACATCTTCCGTTTCCGTTTTTTGAGTGGTAAAGGTTTCAGCAAGGCAGACAGCGATGCCGGAATACCTTGTGCCGTTATCTCGGCTACCGTGGCGCGTCGGTTGTTCGGCACTACGGAGGTAACGGGGCAGACATTGCAACTGAATCATGTGGATTACCGGGTTTCAGGTGTCGTGGCCGATGTTTCCATGCTTGCCACTTCAGCATACGGGCAAGTGTGGGTACCTTATAATTCGACCGATGCTGCTGGTTTTGCCTGGTGGGAAAATACGATGGGGCAGATGAAGCTGTGATATTAGCACATTCGTCGGCCGATTTTCCGGCTATTCGTGAAGAGGCGGAGAGATTGCGCCTTGCGTATAACGCCGGTCTATCCGAAGCGGAAACCTTTTATCGTGACCAACCCGATGGGGTGTTTGCCAATCTGTATCGTAAATGGGACCATTTGCCGGATATGAAGGGGATTGTTTTGCGTTACGCGCTTGTCATCACCATCTTGCTACTGGTGCCTGCCATCAACCTTTCTTCCATGACCCTCTCGCGGATGCGGAAGCGTATGAGTGAAATCGGGGTACGCAAAGCTTTCGGCGCTACGGGTAGTGAACTGGTAAGACAGGTGTTTTTCGAAAACCTGCTGCTCTCTCTGTTGGCGGGTATGCTGGGGCTGGCTTTGAGTTACGGTGCTACTTTTTTATTGAACGGCTTCCTCTTTGGCAATAGCGCCAATGCCTATTTAAATGGAGACACTTCACTGACACCTGGCATGTTACTTTCTCCATGGGCTTTTCTGTCGGCTTTCGGTTTCTGTTTGCTGATGAATTTGCTTTCAGCCGGTATCCCGGCATGGAGGGCTTCGAGGATGAATATAGTGGATGCAATCAATCAGAGGGGGGAATGACATATGAAGAATATATTGGTTCAGATTAAGAATGAATGGCGTTCCAGCCTTTTCCTTTTTACGGAACTGCTGCTGGTCTTTGTGGTGCTTTGGTACATTGTGGACTGGACACTGGTTACTCTTCGTGTTTACAATGCCCCGATGGGTTTTGATACGGAACATTGCTATAATATTGCAGTCAGTAAGCTTACTCTCAAGTCTACTGCTTATAATTTCGATTTGACCAAGGACGATGATATGCGGCATCTTGTGGAACTTGCCGAACGTTTGAGGCATCGTCCAGGTGTGGAAGCTGTGGCACTTTCTCAGAATTGCTTTCCTTATAATGACGGTAGCAACGGTCTCAATTTGGGGCTGGATACTATATCGGAGAATGTTCATCTGCTTTGGGTGGAACCTGATTTTTTCCGTGTGTTCCGTTATGGTAGCTCGGATGAGGAGATGTTGACCCACATGGCCGCTGCCATACGGGATGACCATATGGTCGTTTCTTCCAATCTTTTTGCAGCCTATCCTGAATTGCACCTGAACAATGCAGCTTCTTTACAAGACCGTGAACTTACACTGTTGAATTTCGGTAGTGATGAACGGTGCCGCGTAGGGGCTGTCGGCACACCCGTACGTTGGTCGCACTTCTATACTTCTTCAGAGTGGGGAGGTACTTATGCAGCTTTGCATCTTAACCTTGACAGACTGAAAGAATATGGAAATCCACGATACATCACTCTCAGTCTTCGTGTCCGTCCTGATGCCGATTCCGGCTTTATGGAGAAGCTTATGGAGGATGCTGACCGCCTCTATCAAGTAGGGAATCTCTATCTGCTCGATGTAACTTCTTTCAAGGATTTGCGCGAGATATGCGAACGTGAGGACATGAATGAAGCCAAAACCCAGCTTTGTGTGCTCGGCTTTCTGTTGATGAATATTTTTCTGGGCGTTATCGGCACTTTCTGGTTCCGTACACAGCAGCGTCGCCGTGAAGTGGCACTCCGTATGGCTATGGGAAGTTCGCGTCAAGGTGTCTTCCTCCGTCTGATGTCGGAGGGTATATTGCTGCTTACCCTTGCAGCCGTTCCTGCCGTCATTATTGCCTTCAATGTGGGAATGGCGGAGTTGGTGGATGTTGAGAAACTTCCTTTCGGCGGAGGGCGTTTTCTGGCAGCTGTTGTGGCAACCTGGTCGCTTATGGCTGTCATGATTGTTGCAGGTATTTGGTATCCGGCAAGAGGTGCCATGAAGGTGCAGCCTGCCGAAGCATTACATGATGAATAGAAAGTTATGAAACAAATTTTAGCTCTTATCCGCCAGAATCCCTTTTTCAGTGCTGTTTCCGTCATCGGTACGGCAGTGAGCATCACCTTTGTCATGGTCATTTACATGGTGTATGACATCCAGACGGCTGACTTGGCTCCCGAGTCGCACCGCAGTAGTATGGTATATTCTTCTTATGGATATTCTTACCGTAAGTCCGACCGCAGCAATTCCAATACGGGTATGTCTTATCGGGCTGTCAACGCTATTTTTAAGGAACTTCCGGGAGCAGAACTTGTCACCTATCTGGGACCTACCTATCTTAGATACTGTGGGGAGTCGCCAGCGCGGGGAATGCGCCGCACGGTTCGTCAGGTGGATTTGAACTATTGGCGTGTCTACGACATCCCTCTTGTGGCAGGTCGTCTTTTCAGTACCGAAGAGTTCGATGCTTGCCGGGATGTTGTGGTTATAGGTGAACAGCTTGCCCGCGAAGCTTTCGGGTCTGCCGAAGCAGCCATTGGCAAGAATTATTTTGTTAACTTTCGCCCTAAACGCATTGTGGGGGTCACCAAAGATGTGAGCTCTCTGTTCACATTTGCCTATGGAGAGTTGTGGATGCCTTATTCCACCCGGAATTCCGATTTGGGCAGTGAAGGCTACGGGAGATTTCGAGGCTGTGGCCCTTGTCAGGCCCGGTGTCGGTAGAGAGGAGCTCAAGCGGCAGATAGAACAGTCGCTTGCCCGCTTCAACGAGACACTGACTGAGTATAAACTGGAACTTCCCGATCTCAGCACTTATACGGAACGGCAGTTCTTCCGTAATGATACGATGAGCCCTGCCGTAACCTGCATAATTCTGGGTCTGATATTACTGATTGTACCTGCTATCAATGTCAGCGGACTTATATCTTCGCAAATGTCCCGTCGCATGGCTGAGCTTGCGGTAAGGAAAGCATACGGTGCCAGCCGTTCTACTTTAATGGTGCAGTTGCTCCGTGAGAATCTGGCTTTGGCATTTGCCGGCGCATTGCTCGGTTTTCTCTTTTCATGCATATTCCTATGGCTGGGTAAGGATTGGATGCTTGGCTATGGCGCTCCCGGAACGAATTTTGATGTAAGTGTCTGGCTTTTCTTCCGTCCCACGGTTTTCGTGGCTGTATTGGTGGTGTGCCTGTTGTTCAACCTGCTTTCTGTGTTTATTCCGGCCTGGCATGCCACCCGCCGTCCCATAGCCGAGGTTCTTGGTGGAGAATGAACGGATAAACGAATCCCAATTAAAAAAACAGTAACGAGTATGATACATTCTATTTTACATCAGATATGGAACCAGCGCCGCAGTAATGGCTGGCTGTTTGCCGAGCTGTTGATTGTATTTACATTGATGTGGTATTGTGTGGATGTGCTCTATGGCTTTACCTATGCAGAACGGCAGCCTAAGGGGTATGATTTGGAGCATGTCTATAAGATAAGGATTTCCTGCAACCCCACACAGATAGTGCCGTGCACGTCGGAAGACAGTCTGCAGACTTCTGGTTCAAACCGATGGAGGAGGTGCTCCGGCGTATCAGGCGATATCCTGCTGTGGAGAGTGCGGCCATGTGGTTGGGTACCGATACCTATACCCGCGGGCGTGTTTACCAGGGGTATACGACGGACAGCGTACATGTTGTCGAGACTACAGTACGCTATGTGTCTCCAGAATATTTCGACGTCATGCGCATTCCGTTGTTGCAGGGGAATGTCGTAGACTGGAATTCCACTGCCAGTCCTTTGCCTGCCGTGGTGACCTGTGATCTGGCAGACAGCCTTTTTCAGGCAAGTACTGGGGCGGTGGGCCGCGAGTTCCTGGATTATTACAGCGGAGGTCTCCGTTACCGTGTCTCTGCAGTCTGTGCCTTGCAGAAGACGGATGATTACGCCCGTTACGGACCTTTTGTCCTGACTCCTTTCCCTGGTTGGTTCTATGAGGCCCAGTACCTTCCGTTCATCTCCCTACGGATACGTCCGGAGGCAGATACGGATAATTTTGCAGCCTGTTTCTATCAGGATATGACGTCGCAGCTGCAGGTCGCTCCATTCTATCTTTTCGACATACAGAGCTATAAGGACCAGAAGATAGAACGGGATGCTGCCGAAGGAATCACCCCATATATCCGTAGTGCAAGGCTCATTGTGATATTCTTCGTTTTCAATGTATTCATTGGCTGATGGGAACTTTCTGGTTCCGTACCCGCCATCGTCGCAGCGAGATTGCCTTGCGCATGGCCATGGGCAGCAGCCGTGGAAGGATACGTTGGCAATTGCTGGGTGAAGGGTTGCTGCTGTTGGCGCTTGCTTCTATCCCGGCTTTGATAATATGTATTAACATGGTTATGGCAGATGTCACTTTTACAGAAGCCACGGATGCCACTTGGGGGAGATTTGTCATATGCGTTTCTATTGTCTGGGTATTGATGGCACTAATGGTGATTGCAGGAATCTGGTATCCGGCTTCACGGGCCATGGAGGTGCAGCCTGCCGAAGCATTGCATGATGAATGAGTTTTTTTTTGAGTAATCTGTACTCATTCTCAATATAACTTGTATATTTGCGTGACGAATAAGAGTTTTTGCGTTGAGTATACAAAATCTATATTATGATGAAACGCCTTTTCTTTCCATTGCTTGCAGGCTTGTTGTGGTTGATGTCGGGAACACTTTCGGCTGCGGAACGTACGTACAATGTACTTTTCATACAGTCTTATACAAAAAATACTCCTTGGCACAGCCTCCTGACAGAAAATCTGGAGAACGGACTGAAAAAGGGGGGAGTTAGAGCCAATATCATTACCGAATATCTGAATGCCGATTACTGGTCTTTCGCTTCCGAATGTTTCATCATGCGCCGCATTTGCCAGCGTGCCAGGCAACGGAAAACGGACTTGATTGTGACTTCCAGCGATGAGGCTTTCTTCACATTGACCCATTGCGGTGATTCCCTGCCTTATCAGATACCGGTGGTGGTTTCGGGCATCAAATACCCGGATGAGAGGGTCTTTGAAAGAATGCCCAACGTCTCTGGCCATGTTTCGAAAACGGATTTCGATGTCTTGCTGGATGCGGCTGTCCGTATGTTCCCTTCCCGCAGGGAGTTGGTTTGTCTGTCCGACAGCAGTTTCCTGAGCCTTAAAGGGGTCAGGGCTGTGGAAGACTCTTGGGAACGCATAAAAAGCAACTATCCGGAGCATGAGTTGAAAGTGCTGAACGTGCAGGCCAAGTCCTTGAACTCTATCATCACTTCCATTTGCTATGACTACAATGCCTACAAGCATATTGTTATAGCTCCCAAATGGATTCCTTTTCTTTCCTTGAAGTTGAAGGCTCCCGTGTTTACCAGCAGAACCTGGCTATGACGAACGGTGTGCTGTGTGTGTATGATGCCGTTCCCGGAGAGGATGCCTTTGCTGCCGGCCGGCAGGCTGCAAGTATTTTGAAGGGCAAGTCACCCGCCTCATTGGGAGTAAAGGACTTTGGGGGCAAGTTGCTGTTCGATTACAAACAGTTGCAGTTTTTCCGTGTGGACACGAACCGTGCGGAGAGCAAGGGCATCATTTTGAATATACCGTTGATGGAGCGTTACCGTGTCTGGTTCATTCTGTTCTATTCGCTGATTGTCGGGGCATTGGTGCTGCTGGTTGCCTGGCTTTTCCGTGCCAACCGCAGGGAGTCGCGTAAGCGCATACATGCCCAGACCCGCTTGTTGATACAGCACCGCCTGGTGGAGCAGCGCGACGAGTTCGACAATATCTTCTGTTCCATTCGCGACGGCTTGATTACGTATGATACCGACCTGCGCATCCATTTTGTCAACCGTCCGTTGTTACAGATGCTGGGACTTTCTTCCGAAACCTATACGTCCCGTTTCTATGAAGGCAGATGGCCGGCTCCATTTTCAGGATTTACATGAATGGAGAAACATCCTGCAGGACTTGTTGAAGAAAGTACGTACGGAAAGAGACCTATTTCTATTCCGGAGAAAGCCTTCATGCAGGAAAACCATCAGGGAACGTATTTCCCCGTTTCCGGCGAGGTAGTACCTATCTTTGCCAATGAAAAGATGACGGGAATGGCGATTGTATGCCGCAATATCTCCGAAGAAGAGATGCAGAGACGCTTCTTCAATATGGCGGTGGAGGAAAGCTCCATTTATCCGTGGCAGTACAACATGCATATGAACCGTTTCCATTTCCCGGGTGGATTGCTGCGCCGTTTCGGGTATACCGGTGATACGGACTTGCTGGCACGTGATGAGATGGACACCCTTATACATCCGGAAGACTTGCTACATACGCGCAGGAATTTTGATGCCATTCTGTTGGGCAATGAAATCAATCACGGATGAGTTTCCGGTTGAAGAGTGCGGATGGGAGCTATGAATGGTGGGAGTTCCGCAGTACCGCTTATGACGGACTGACGGTTGATACCCCATACATGGTATTGGGAGTATGCCAGAGCATCCAGCGTTACAAGGATACGGAAGAGGCCTTGATTGCCGCACGTGACCGTGCCTTGCAGGCCGACAAGCTCAAATCTGCGTTTCTTGCCAATATGAGCCATGAGATACGCACCCCTTTGAATGCCATTGTCGGCTTCTCGGATTTGTTGAAGGATTTGGACGCTTTTTCTCCGGAAGAGGTAAAGCAGTTCGTCGAAACAATCAACATCAACTGTACATTGCTGTTGGCGTTGATAAACGATATTCTGGACCTCTCGCGCATAGAATCGGGCACGATGGACTTTAAGTTCGGAGCATTCAATCTGGCGTTCATCATGCAGGAAGTCCATGAATCCCAGCGTCTGAGTATGCCTCGGGATGTAGAGCTACGTATAAAGATTCCGGAAGGGGAAGACAAATTGGTCATCACCGATTCCGTCCGCTTGAAGCAGGTCGTGAACAACCTGATAAACAATGCCAAGAAATTCACGGTAACGGGCAGCATTACCTTCGGCTACGTCACGAACCGGGAAGGATATACCACCATCTTTGTCGAAGACACGGGAAGCGGTATCTCCGAAGACGCCCAGAAACATATCTTCGAACGCTTCTACAAAGAAGACAGCTTTACGCAGGGTGCCGGTTTGGGGCTGAGCATTTGCCAGACCATCGTAGACCGCTTGCATGGTTCTATCTCGGTCTCCTCAGAGTTGGGAAAAGGAACGCGTTTCGAGGTGGTGATACCGGATGCGAACGAATAATCATTCAATCCGTTTGCAGGCATTGGCTTGCAGAAACTCCTCCAATATATCCTCGTAATTGCCGTGTAACATGATGTGGTGGTTGCCCAGCGGTGTCTTGAGGAAATAGTCGGCAGGGGAGTTCATTTTTATCCGTACTTGGGTGCGGCACATATTGATGTAGTTTGTATTCTCAACAAGCGTGCCGGTGCTCAGGTAATATTCGTCCAGACTTTCGTTCCCGCATTTCACGATGGTTACATCTCCTGTCGGCAGGATTCCCTGAATACCGATGCCGATTTCCGTCTCAAAATGGTTGCGTATGATGAACTGCTCCGTTTGTGCGATACCGATGGTACAATGTGCCAATATGATTTCATTGGTACGGGCATTTATCATGGAAGGATTGGCCATGAAAGGGTTCTTCCCTGTCAGCACTTTTACGGCCAGCATGGTGAAGACGGATTGCAAATCGCCTTCACATCCGGCAATGATTCCTTCGTCGTTCAGCAAGGCAAGGGCAAGGCAGCCGGTGTTCCCGTTTGGTCTATCAGACGGAAGCAGCTGAGGGTAATGGCGCTCAGTCGCTCTTCCTCTACAATCCTCTTGATGGCTCGATACAGCCGCATGGCCTTTATCATGTCTTCGGGGCTTGCCTCTCGGCAGGCAAGCGCTTTTCCTGCCAGTCCGGCGCATGCTTCGCCCACCTCGTCGTCCGTTATCTGTCCGTAGTATTCATAAATGCGGTCCAATGAGACGTCTGTGTACTCGATACCCCAGCGGCGTTTGGCAAGCAGATAATCCACATTGCTGGCAATGAGCCAACTGGACGGAGTGCCCATTACGCCGATGCGCATGCCGAAAAGGCTGCGTTGTGCCATGAAATTGCTGTGCAGGACAAAAATACGCTTGATGGTTTCGGGGAGCTCTCCGTGAAGAATCTCGCTTTTCATTCCCCGGCCGCGCAGCCAGGAAGATATTTCGAGAGCGGCGGCCAGTGAGTTCTGCATGCCGTCTGCCAGGAGGATGGCGGGGCGGGGAAGGGATTCGAAATGCTGGATTACCAGCCGTTCCACACCTCCGGTGGCAATGAATATAATACTGAAGTCATCGGGTGATAACTTGTCTATATCTTTGTAATCAATGAAGTTGACGGTAAAGTATTTTTCCAATTCAGTCAATATCACTTCGTGGGAGCTACGGACTGATGCTTGTTTATGCAGTATGGAAGCAAAAGTTATAAGGTTGATGACCATGGTGTTATTTACAATTTGACTATTTACTATTTACAATTGAGCCAGCTTGGTTCGTTTGCTTTTTCAAAGATACAAGTTTCCGTTTACATATCATAGAGTTTTTTACGATAGATAAGTTTTTTAAAGTTTTTATGGTCTTGCCTTCCTTTTGGTTTCAAATAATTCGCTACATTTGCAACTTTAATGATAAAGTGATAGCAATATCACTTATAAATAGTCTATTAAATAGTAAATTGTAAATTGTCAAATAGTAAATAACCTCATGCCAACAATATCTATTCGCGGAATGGAGATGCCCGCATCTCCTATCAGAAAACTGGCTCCTTTGGCAGATGCTGCCAAGCAGAGGGGCATACATGTATTCCACCTGAACATCGGACAACCCGACCTGCCTACTCCGGAAGTCGCGATTGAAGCGATACGGAACATCGACCGGAAAGTTCTGGAATACAGTCCCAGTGCGGGATATCGCAGTTACCGCGAGAAGTTGGTGGGTTACTATGCAAAGTACAATATCAATCTGACTGCAGACGACATCATCATCACTTCCGGCGGCTCGGAGGCGGTCTTGTTTTCTTTCCTGGCTTGCCTCAATCCGGGTGATGAAATCATTGTTCCCGAGCCGGCCTATGCTAATTATATGGCGTTTGCCATCTCTGCCGGAGCTAAGATACGCACCATTGCCACGACCATCGAAGAGGGTTTCTCGTTGCCCAAGGTAGAGAAGTTCGAAGAGCTGATTAACGAGCGCACGCGGGCCATTTTGATTTGCAATCCCAACAATCCTACGGGTTACCTCTATACACGCCGTGAAATGAACCAGATTCGCGACCTTGTGAAGAAGTACGATTTGTTCCTCTTCTCGGACGAGGTGTACCGTGAATTTATTTATACGGGTTCTCCCTATATCTCTGCCTGCCATCTGGAAGGCATTGAGAACAATGTGGTGCTGATTGATTCCGTGTCCAAGCGCTATTCGGAGTGCGGTATCCGCATCGGTGCCCTGATAACGAAGAACAAGGAAATCCGGGATGCTGTCATGAAGTTCTGCCAGGCGCGTCTCAGTCCTCCATTGATTGGCCAGATCGCCGCAGAAGCATCGTTGGATGCTGATGAGGATTATCTGCGCGACACATACGATGAATATGTAGAACGCCGTAAATGCCTGATTGACGGATTGAACCGCATACCGGGCGTATATTCGCCCATTCCGATGGGAGCGTTCTATACGGTGGCAAAGCTGCCGGTAGATGATTCGGACAAGTTCTGTGCCTGGTGCCTGTCGGAGTTTGAATACGAGGGACAGACGGTATTCATGGCGCCTGCGTCCGGCTTCTATACTACGCCGGGTTCTGGTCGCAACGAAGTGCGTATCGCATACGTACTGAAGAAAGATGACTTGAACCGCGCCTTGTTTATCCTGCAAAAAGCATTGGAAGCCTATCCGGGGCGAACCGAATAAAATGAAATAATTCATTAGGCGCGGATTACACGGAAAACTTAAGATAAAGACGTTTGTTTCAAATCTTCCGTGTAATCTGCGCCTAAAAAATAATGGCCCATGAATCTATCTCGCTTTATAGCGTTGCGCATTTATCGCAACTCGGAGCCGGGCAAGCAAGTTTCCCGTCCGGCTGTCCTTATTGCCATGGTGGGCATTGCCCTTGGACTGGCGGTGATGATTATTGCCGTGTCCGTCATTGTCGGCTTCAAGAGCGAGGTAAGGGATAAAATCGTGGGTTTCGGTGCCCATATCCAGATAGGCAACCTGGATGCTGCACGCTCATACGAGACGCGTCCGGTGGTGGTGGGTGACAGCATGATGGCTGCGCTTTCCGATTATCCCGAAGTGAAGCATGTACAACGCTACTCCACCAAGCCGGGATGATAAAGACCGCCGATGCCTTTCAGGGAATGGTGCTGAAAGGTGTGGGCAGGAGTATGATAGCACCTTCTTCCACCGCCATTTGCTGGAGGGGGAGTTTCCGCAATTCAGCGATTCTGCTTCGTCCAACCGCGTAGTCATCTCAAAGTCTCTTGCCAACAAGCTGCAATTGAAACTCGGTGACAAGATAGACACCTACTTCATCCAGGACGATGTGCGTGCCCGCCGCCTGAAGATTGCAGGTATCTACCAAACCAACTTCTCTGAATACGACAACCTATTCCTGCTTACCGACCTCTACCTGGTGAATCGCCTGAACAACTGGGAGCCAGACCAGGTGAGTGGCGTGGAGCTGGAAATACGCGATTATGACAAGCTGGAAGAAACCACCTATGAGGTAGCTGCCGATACGGACGGGAATCCCGACCGTTATGGCGCCGAGTATTGCGTCCGCAATGTAGAGCAGCTCAATCCTCAAATCTTTGCCTGGCTGGGCATCTTGGATGTCAACATCTGGGTCATTCTCATTCTGATGATTGGAGTGGCGGGGTTCACCATGGTATCCGGCCTGCTGATTATCATCATAGAGCGTACCTCCATGATAGGTGTGCTGAAGTCTTTGGGAGCCAACAACTTTACTATTCGTAAAGTTTTCCTTTGGTTTTCGGTCTTCCTCATCGGGAAAGGCATGCTCTGGGGGAACATAATCGGCCTTGCATTCTATTTTGTGCAGCGCTGGTCCGGCTTGTTCAAGCTCGACCCTGAGACCTATTATATGGCTACTGTTCCGGTATCTTTCAATATCTGGCTGTTCCTGCTACTGAATGCCGGTACATTGCTGGCTTCAGTCCTGATGTTGTTGGGCCCTTCATTTCTGATTACACGCATCCATCCGGCAACTTCCATCCGTTACGAATAAGAGAATCACTTTCTCAGAAAATCGCTTTTCTTGCGGAACAGACAGTACCATTTCCAACGTAAAGACTGTATCGGCTGCAATAGGTCGAAAGCCGGTAGTGTGAAGTAATATCTACGTTGTTCTTCCAGGTCGCGGGCAGTCTTGTTGACAATGACGGCCTGCAGGGTGAAACGGAACAGGAACAAAAGACAAGCGACGCCTGCTGCCAGCCAGTGGAAGTGCATAATGCCGATGAACATCGCTGCTATCCAGGATGCGTGGAATACCAGGCGAGTCAGGGTCTCAAAACCGGCCAGCCAGCGTTGCATCCCATGATACAGCCGTGCTGTGGAGGCGTAACCTATTTTCTCTTCTTTCCAGTCCTTGGCACGCAGAAGCGGTTGCATGCGTACAATGGCATTGGCATCCGTTTCTACCCGCGTGTTCTCCGGGGTAGCCACGTGGTTGATGAACAAATCGTCGTCTCCCCGTTGCAGGTTGAGGTGTGCGGAGAATCCTTTCTGTTGGTAGAAGAGTTCCTTCCGGTAGGCCAGGTTACGCCCGATGCCCATGTAGGGGCTGCCTGCCAGGGCAAATCCCAGATAGCGCATGGAAGTGAACAGATTGTCGAATGCCACCCGTTTGTGCAGCCAGCCTTTGCCGCGTTCGTAGCCGCTGTATCCCAGCACCACTTGGGTACGTGATGTGAAGTTGCGTGCCATCAGTCGCAGCCATTGGTTGCTTTGGGGCATGCAGTTGGCATTGGTAAACACCAGCCATTCATATTTGCTGGCCTTGATTCCAAGCGTCACAGCCAGCTTCTTACGGCTGATGTAGCGGGAGGAATCGGGCACGAAGCTGTGGTAGAGATGGGGGTATTTCTCCTCGAGGATGGTCAGGTAATCTTCGCTCTCATCAGTGTTGCCGTCGTTAATGACGATGACTTCAAATAGGGGATAGTCCTGCTCCAGCACGGCGCCCAGGTTGCGGCGCAGATTTTCGGATTCCTCGCGGGCGCAGATGATGACGGATATGGGGGGCAGTTCCTGGGTGAAGTGCATGTTTCCCTGCTTCACGGCACGGCGGCGTGCATGAATACGGTTGTAGAGACAGAGGTAGTAGATAATTTGAATAAGGAACAGACCACCCGCTACGGCGAGTACGATAATTTCAGTTGAATCTAATGTAAATGCTTCCATGTGCAGTAGGACGTTTATGTGCTGCAAATTTACGCAATTTCCGGCACTGCCTCAAACTTTGTTCCGGGAAAGTGCTTGGACAAATACTGCTTGATGTATTTCATCGTGTCTTCCTGGATAGTCTTATCCTCACGGTGGGATAGAGGTTGTAGAGTACCGTATCGAGTGCGATGCCCCGGTTCTTGATGGCTTCGAAGCTCAGCAGGGTGTGGTTGATGCTACCCAGCTTTCCGGAGGTGACGAAGATAAGCGGGTACTGCTTTTCCACAATGTAGTCTATCGTCAGGAAATCTTCGGTGAGGGGAACCATCAGACCTCCGGCTCCTTCTACGAGCACGGTATCATAGCGGTGGGAAAGTTCCCTGGTGGCACGCTCTATTTTCACGAAGTCTATCGGGCGCTTGTCTATGCGGGCGGCGAGGTGGGGGGAGCAGGGGTAGGAGAATATCTCGGGCATGGTCAGCCCCTCTTTGTCTTCCGGCAGGTAGCCGGTTCCGGTGAGGTGGCGGTGCAGGTCGATGTCCTCGGAATGGCCGGTGTTGCCGGTCTGGATGAACTTTTGGGTGATGACGCGCAGGCCGCGTTGCATAAGCTCACGGGCATACCAGGCGGTGCAATAGCTTTTTCCGGCATCTGTATCAATGCCGCTGATGAAGTAGATGTTTTTTGTTTCCATTATTTTGTCTTTTTTCGTGCGATGATATAAATAGGGTGATAGGTTAGGCTTACGTTGCCTGCGGCATCACTGAACCGGGTTGTGTATTCTTCGCAGAAGGATTGCAGGCGGCCACGCGTCCACATCCTTTTTTCCGTACCCGTGACTCCGGTTTGCTTCAGATGCTTCAGCACTGCCTGGGGAGTGGGGAAGGGCAGGGATATCACCTCTTCTTCGGCATGGAGAATATCGAAGCCGGGAGACAGCAGGGCTTGCAGCTCCTTAATGGAGGGATAGTCCAGCCCGTGCCCAGTCAGTTGGCGTATTTCGTGCATGTTTGTGGCGCCGAAGGTGCTGAAGGCAAGCAGGCCGTCTGCCACCAGTGCTTGGTGGCAGCGGGTGAAGAAAGCACCTGGGTCGTTGAACCATTGTAGGGTGGAGCACGAGGTTATCAGGTCGGTTTCTCCGGGGAAGTCGATGGCTTCGGCATCACCGGGGACGAACTGCACGGTAGTGCCGTCGCAAAGTTCCTTGACGCACTCTTCCATTTCCCGGCACAAGTCGTTCAGCAGCAGGTTTCCGGTTGCAAGGTGTGGAGGAGGATACGCGAGTAGCTTCCCGTTCCGCAGCCAAACTCTACGACACGGTGGAAACGTGTGTATGGTTCCTTTATGAGCTGCATCATCTTCTCGGCGACTTGTTGCTGCACGCGGGCCTCCCGGGTATAGGTATTCCGGGCTTTGGCAAAGCGGGAGGCTATCAGTTGTTTGTCCATCGGGTTCAGTGGCTTGTCCATAGGTCTTGCAGGTAATGTCTGAATAACTCTTCCTGATAGTGGGCATCCTCCGTTTGCAGCACGGGGGTGCCGAGTGTTTCCCAGGCTTGCAGCTGGTTGGCTGGCGGAATGATGCGGTCGTTGCCTCCCGTTACTGCCTGCTGCCAGTGGAAGGTGGCAGCAGGCAGTGTGTGGTACATCTTCTCAATCTCCGTCAACTCATCTCTCAACTCTTCCAGCGGACGGCGGGGAGTGATTTCCAGGAAAGCTTTGAAGGCTGCTCCGTTGGCGCACATGCGGCGGAGGAATTTGTGCAGTGAAGCCCCGGTCAGTCCGTCCAATGTCCCGTGGTAGATGGCGGGTGGAATACCCATATGCTGGTCTATGGGGTAGGGTGTTCCGTTGATGGCGATGCTGTTTGCCATATGGATACCTTCGCCGGACGTACCTGGCGATGAGAGCTGTGGCATGGTCTGCGAAGCCGCCCATACCCCCATAGACCAGCCGATGAGGTTGATTTCGCGGTATTTTTCCAGTCCGGAGGCGTCAAAATCCAGTGTGCGGTAGTCATAGCACACCATGAAGTCGCTGGCTGCCGGACGATACATTTTGAAAGGAGTCTCATCGGCTCCCCAGCCGGCAAAGAACAGCAATAGCCGGGGATGATGTTCGTGTATAATGTAACTTTGTTTCATCTGTTTTTAGAATCGTATAGCGTTAGTATTCTTCTCTTCCTTTAGGGGAATAAGGGGAATCAGTTCTCCAATCTCATCTTCCCGTATGTCCGCTGTCAATGAGAAGCGGATGCGTGATGTTCCTTCGGGCACCGTGGGCGGGCGTACCGGCAGTGCATAGAACCATGCCTCTGCAGCAACTCTGCGCACAGCACAGTGTCGGCACTGGGGCCGATAATCAGAGGGACGATATGGCTTGCGCTGGGGCATCCGTACCCTTTGGCTTGTAATGCTTCGCGCAGCTCCGGCCGATTCTAGCCAGATGCTCGCGGCGGTTCTGCATTCCGGCAAGTTTCCGCACGATAAACAGTGTCCAGGCAATACTTGTCGGAGCAATGCCGTGGTGAAGATGAGGGTTCGCATCCGGTTGACGAGATACTCGCGTATCGTCCGGCAGCAGGCGATGTATGCGCCGGCAGACGCCGCTGCCTTGCCGAAGGTACCCACGAGGAAATCTATATCCCGGATGCATCCGGTTTCTTCGGCGCAGCCCAGGCCGCGCGGTCCCCTTACGCCGAATGCATGGGCTTCGTCCACATAGAGCAGTACGTTGGAGTATCTTTTTTTCAAACGCACCAATGCCTTGAGGTCGGCTTGGTCACCGTCCATGCTGAAGATACTTTCTGTGACGATAATCAGTTGCCGGTATGCTGCATGGTGTTGTTCCAGCAGGCGTTCCAGTTGCAGCAGGTCGTTGTGGCGGAAACGGATGCTGCGTGCGGTGGAGAGGCGGATGCCGTCGATGATGCTGGCATGCACCAGCTTGTCTGCCAGTATCAGGGTTTGTGTATCGCTCACGGCAGGCAGAATCCCCATATTGCATGATAGCCGCTATTGAGCACCAGTGCTGTCTCTGTGCCGAAAAGTGTGGCGAGTTCCGTCTCCAGCTCTTCGTAAATCCCGAAGTTCCCCGTCAGCAGGCGGGAGGAGGAGGAAGTCGGCAGGAAGGTGTCCGGTGTCAGTGTCTGCAGGAATTCTTCCCTCAGCTGGCGGTCGGCAGCCAGGCCCAGGTAGTCGTTGGACGAAAGGTTCAGCATACGCCGGCCATCGGCTACAACCGTGCGCCCTTCGTGCGTCAGTTGCGGCAGGCGGCGCAGATTGCTGTGTTCTTTCAGTGTTTGCAGCTCTTGCTGCATATATTCGGTTATATTCATAAATTTTTTTCACGCGCTAATTGGCATATTCAAAACTCAGTTCATCTCCTTTATAATCTTTATCACTCCTCCCGTCAGTTTCCTCAACTGTCCCGGCTCTATAATGAACGGAGGCATCAGGTATACCAATCTTCCGAACGGGCGTACCCAGATTCCCTCTTCAACGAAGCGTTTTTGCATCCACGCCATGTCTACGGGTTCTTTTGTCTCAATCACTCCGATGGCTCCCAGCACACGTACATCCGCCACTTGCGGCAATCGGCGTGCCGGTTCAAGCTCTTCCAGCAGTTGCCGGCTGATGCGGGTTACCTTGCTTGCCAGTCGTATTCGGGCGAGGTCAGCAGCTTCACCGAAGCGCACGCCACGGCGCAGGCCAGTGGATTCCCCATAAAGGTGGGTCCGTGCATAAACACCTCCGGCGTATGGTTGGAGATGGTATCCGCCACTTCATTCGTCGTCAGTACGGCAGACAGCGTCATGTATCCACCGTTATAGCCTTTCCTATACACATGATGTCCGGTTCCACACCTGCGTGCTCCCAGGCAAAGAGTTTTCCCGTCCGTCCGAAGCCCGTAGCTATCTCATCGAATATCAGCAGCAGGCCATGTTCCTTGCATATCTGTGCCGCTTCGCGCAGGTACTGGGGGTGGTAGAACCACATGCCGCCAGCGCCCTGCACCACAGGTTCGAGGATAAGCGCCGCCAGTTCCTCGTGATGCTCCTCTACCAGTTTCCGCAGTTCCGCCGCATCCCGTTCATCCCATTCGCCGTGGAAGCGCGAGCGCGGCTGCGGCACGAAATAGCGCACCGGCAATGATGCCCCGAACAGCGAATGCATGCCCGTCACCGGGTCGCACACAGACATGGCATTCCATGTATCCCCGTGATAGCCCGAACGGATAGTCACAAAATTATTCTTCTTCGCCTTTCCCTTGCCATACCAGTACTGCACGGCCATTTTCAAGGCCACCTCCACTGCCACCGAGCCCGAGTCGGCATAGAATATCTTCTGCATGGACGGTGGGACAAGCGGCAGCAGCAACTGGCCCAGTTCAATGGCAGGGTCGTGTGTCAGTCCTCCGAACATCACATGCGACATCTTGCCCAGCTGTTCCTCTGCCGCCCGGTTCAGTGTAGGGTGGTTGTACCCGTGGACGGCACACCACCACGACGACATTCCCTCTACGAGCGTTTCTCCGCTTTCCAGGGTGATGGTGGCGCCTTCGGCATGCTTCACCTTGTACACCGGCAGCGGGTTGGTTGTGGAGGTATAGGGGTGCCATAGGTGCTCTCTGTCGAACTGCGAGCCGCAGAACCGGTATCCTGCATCTTTTATCAGCACCTTGTCTTCCGACACTTTCGAACCGAGCGTTGTCAGCAGGTCGCCCACGATGGCGGAGTTGATGCCGATGTGCAGCGCTTGCTTCACGGCCTCCTTGCTCAGTTGCGAGCGTCCTCCGGCAAAGCGGAGGAAAGCCGTCGGGTTGATGAAGCGGAAGAGGGCGATGGTGGTCAGTATTTCCTCCTCGCTGAGTGGTGCCTGCCGTTCCAGCGGTGTGCCGGGAATGGGGCTCAGGAGGTTGATGGGGATGGATTGCACTTCCAGCTCGCGCAGTGTGAAGGCGAATTCGATGCGTTGCTCCATGCTCTCGCCCATGCCGATGATGCCGCCGCTGCAGATGTCCATGCCTACGTTGCGGGCGGCTTGCAGGGTACGCAGCTTCTCTTCCTGCGTGTGCGTGCTGCACAGTTGGGGAAAGTAGGAGGGGGCTGTCTCCAGGTTGCAGTGATAGCGGGTGATGCCTGCGTCGTGCAGTGCCCGCATTTCGTCTTCGTTGAGCAGTCCCAGTGATGCGCACAACTGGATGGACGAGTGCCGGCGCATGTGCCGGGCGGCTTCGCACAGTTTCTCCATGTTTTTGGAGGAGGGCTTCCGTCCACTGGTCACCAGCGAGAAACGTGCCACGCCCTGGGCTTCATTATGCAGGGCATGCCGCAGGCATTCTTCTTTATTCACCAGGTCGTACACGTCTGCCTGGGTTTTGTAGTGCGACGACTGTGCACACCACTTGCAGTTTTCCGGGCATCGTCCGGACTTGGCATTAATGATGGAGCACATGTCGAACTCCTCCGAGGCTCGGGCCCGGGTTATCTCGTGGGCAGCTTCGTATAGCGCTTCCTTGTCTGGTTGCACAGCCAGCCATTCGGCTTCTTCCTTACTGATGTGGCTGCCGCGCAGCACTTGTTCCTTTAATTTCTGTAGGGTCATATCTTTCTTGGGTTATGTTCATGGATAAAGACAGAGGTACGGATTGCCGGGGCGGTGCAGCTCGTCATTCTGCTGCATGGCTTCCAGTAATCCGTACCTCTTATTCTCTTTTGTTTCAGGCTATGTGTGTCTTGTCCGCCCGTATTTCCGCAGGGGCGGATGACTTGTGTTTCAAAAAGAATGTGTCGGTTCGTTCCAAGCTCCGTGAGGATACTTGTCAGGGCGCTGCTGCTACCCAGCGGAATGCCGATGTCGCTTTTCCTTCCTTCCGTTTTACCCCTCCAGGCACTCTCTTCCCTGCATCCGGCATGTCCGGCAGTTCCAGCAGCTTTCTGTTTGGAGAGAGAACTGTCTGCCACGTTTTTGCGCAGGCAACCGATGGTGACACACCGCCCTATGCTGGCAAATGCAGCGTAGGCTTTTCTGCTCCAGCGGCGGAAGCGGATGGTAGGTGCGGCGGGTGATGTATTCCTCATGTTTTTTCTGCCTGATGCGGTTTTGTTTCCTTTTAGCAGATGCAAATGTAGAAAAAATAATTTCATAACGGTAATGGTCATGCATGAAAAAAACGCGCAAATTGGACTTAAGAATACTTTAGTGGGTTGGAAGGTTGTATAAAGTGAAATTGAGGCTAATTGGATGAATTGAATGGTATGGGCATAAAAAAAGGCTATCTATCCCAGACAGCCAATCTTTTGTTAACCTTAAATCTAATACTATGAAAAACACATTGCAAAGGTACGTGTTTTCTGATAATCTCCAAATTTGCAGTAGATAATATCATGTTTTATAACAAGACTTAATGGTCATTAAGAACTTTATCTGCAATATTCATCGTACATTTGCTCCTGATATATCATCCGTTTGCCCTTTATGCATTATGCATTCGGTGCAGACGGATGATGTGTTTTCGTGAACTTATATACAGACAAACAACTATAAAACAGACGTTTATAATGAAATCAATCCAGAACAAAGGAATAAACCTCACCGCAGAAGACCTCAAAAATCGAATCGCTGACAGAAAAGAACGATATGCCAAGCAGCAGGCACGACGCGAGAAATTGGAACAAACCATGGAGAACACCCGCAATGACATCGAGCAACTGGAGTATACCCTTGCACAGATGGAACGTACCGCCAAGCGCTCCCGCAATGCTGCCGCACAGCCTTCCCGTTTTGTCCCCCGCGAGCGTATCGCTAGCTTCTTTGCCCGTGTTTCCCGTTTTTTCGACCACCTTCAGCACCGCTTGCACCGTAGCTTGAACTATACTTGGTTCTGCCTTGTGCTATGCTCCCGATATACTTTTCAGAGCCGCCTGAAAAGCGTGGAACGCTGCTGTCTTACACCGGCCACGGTGCTGGGGTACTTCAAGAGGGAGAGGGAGATGTAACCAGTGACTTCGCTCTTATGGTAGAAGCAGCCTTAGGGATTAGTGCGGAACTCCTCGTTAATAGGCAGGCGAGATATAATATGGCTGTCTCTCTTAAAAAAAATCGCTGACCGATAAGTTGCATGAAATACACAAAATGTGTGCTTCACTACTATAGTATGAAAGTGTTGCTTTTATCAATAAGACAGTGAGGGTGTGTCATCAACCGTTTTGACACATTCATTTTTCTTGAGCAAGTTTTCTTATTGCCACTCGAACTTTCCCAGTTTTCCCTCCCATTCTAACTTTGCAACATGTTTTATTAATAAATATATGCAAATGATAAAAGAACAAAGTTTTGAATGGCTGCTCGAGGGATGCCATCGCATTGCAGATGTAGCAGTGGCCTATTACCCAAACTACGCGTATGCCTGCTCGGCCGTAAAGGCCCTGCGCCGTTCCATTGCGGAACACGCTTGCCTGCTGAAGGACCTGACGGACCAGGGCTATACCGCCAGGACTGCCCACCTCACCCCCGTACAGATAGGCATCCTCCTGAGCTACTGGGGGATGCCCGACCACGTGAAGGATATGACCGTGAAAAATCCGTATCTTCTGGTCTCTAAAAAATATGCGAAATAGAGAATGTATTTCTAATACATTCTGATTATTTTAGTATATTATTATATAGGGTGGTGGAGGATGAGGTGAAACCCTCTCTCGCCACCTTATGTATTTCATTAATTTTTAGCCGATTCTAACTGCTTATTTGTATCCCCCTGGCTGGTCTCTTACCTTTGTCGCATTATCGAATTAAGAATAGACAAAAATGGAAAAAGAAATGAGACCCATGACAACGGAGATGCTGAAGAAAGGCTATCTCCTCTTCCCCAAAGCCTTGTTTGAGGAACAAATGAATATGAAAACCGGAGAGAAAGCCGCCGATGCCTTCGAAGCCTTTGTCTTTGTGCTGACACACGTCAACTACAGCACGGTGACCTGCAACGTCAGGGGACACCTTTTCGACTGTGTACGTGGCGAGTCCGTACTTTCCCTGGCCCGCTGGATGGAGATATTGGGGTGGCCCCGCAACCGTACGCGCTACTTCTTCAACAAGATGTTCGACGCCGGTATCGTGGAGCGGGTGGCCAACCCCTACGTGATGCACATCCGTATCCCCGATTATGATTTCCTTACCGGCAATGCCCGTCCTAAAGCAGCCCCGCGGAAGAAGAAGGCAGCGCCGGTGGCTGGGGCGGGAGAGGACTTCTGCATCTTCTGGGAAAAGTTTCATGACATCACCGAGCATCCCAAGGTAAACATCGGCCGGGCCCGTCGCGAATGGAAAAAATTGACGGCAGGCGAGAAACAGCGGGCACTGGACAACATCGACGAATATTACGACCATCTGAACAACCAAAAATATTGTAAACAAGCCGCCACCTATCTGGCGGACAAATCTTTTGAAAATGAATATGATGACTGAAACTACTTTTTCCCACGACAGTGACCTCGAAGAAGCTGTCATCGGTGCCTGCATGATAGAGCGCGCTGCCATGCCTCTGGTGGCGGACAAACTGCGTCCCGAGATGTTCTACGAGGAGAAGAATCTGGAAATTTTTGCCGCCCTGCAATCGATGTATCGCAGCGCGAAGTCCATAGACACCATCACGTTGAAGAACGAACTGGCAGCCCGTGGCAAACTCGATGCCGTGGGCGGGCCTTACGAACTGTTACGCATCAGCTCGAAGGTCAGCTCCAGTGCTCATCTGGAGTATCATGCGCTCATCCTTAGGCAATTGCACACGCGGCGTATCATGCGTACGGGATTCCAGCAACTGCTGGCGTTCAGTGCCGACGAGTCGATGGATATTGACGACATCCTGGTGGAAGCCCATCGACTGCTGGAGGGGCTGGAGGACGAGAGCGGCGTAGCCGACCACCTTCGCTCCATAGACCGGCTGATGGACGACACGCTGGCCGAGGTGGAGCAGCGTATGGAGCACGGATGCAACGGCATTACGGGTATCCCTACGGGTTTTGACGCTCTGGACCACGTTACGGCGGGCTGGCAGCGCGGCGACTTGAACATCCTTGCTGCCCGTCCGTCGGTGGGGAAGACGGCCTTTGCCCTCCACCTGGCCGTGCCGCTGCCATGGCGGGGCGTCATGTGGTGGTCTTCAGCCTCGAAATGCAAGGCGAGCGCCTGGGCGACCGCTGGCTGCTTGCAGCTACGGAGGGGGTAGACCCGCAACACCTGCGCAGCGGCCAGCTCACCCCCGGCGAGGTGAGGCAGGTGCATGAGGCATCTGCCGAGTTGTCGCGGTTGCCCATACTGATAGACGACCATCCGATGACGAGCATGGACCGCGTGCGTTCTTCCGCCCGTCTGCTGAAGAGCAAGAATCGCTGTGACATGGTGATTGTGGACTATCTGCAACTATGTGACATGAGGAGTGACCAGAAAAACCGTAACCGCGAGCAGGAAGTGGCGCAGGCAAGCCGCAAGGCAAAGCTGCTGGCCAAGGAGCTGGATATCCCCGTACTGCTGCTGAGCCAGCTGAACCGGGCGAGCGACGGTACCATAGACCATCGCCCCACCCTGAGCAACCTGCGCGAGAGCGGCGCCATAGAGCAGGATGCGGATATGGTAATGCTGCTTTGCCGCCCTGCCCTCTACGGCAAGACCGTCGATAAGAAGAGTACTTATCCACCGATGGCTTGGGCATCGTCATCATAGCCAAGCACCGTAATGGCAAAACCGGTGAAGTCTATTTCCACCATAACCAAAGCATGACAAAACTGGTGGACTACATACCACCATTGGAGTGGCTGACGAGGAATGCAAAGTGATGGATGGAAATTTATAGAATGCAGAGACACAAAGACACGGAGATTTTTCTTATTGCTTGAAAAACTCTGTGTCTCCGTGTTTTTTGTAGTAAAAAAAATGGCAAAACACTTGACTTCCGCTTCTTAATGTTGTATCTTTGTAATGTGCTTAAAGAAAGGATAATCATTGATTCGGGCGCCCTATCCCTTCCCTTACCCACTTCTCTCTTATAACTCATTTTTCTTAACTTAAACCTTAACTTTTCAAATTTATGGATGTAATTGTAGAGCGCTTCCAGCGCCGTAAAATCGTAAGCAACCCGGCTTCGCCCATGTTGTACTATCTCCGTCAGAAACCCAAGACCTGCGGCACCGTGGACATCGATGTCCTTGCCGCCTCCATTCAGAAAAACTGTGCCATGACGAAGGGCGACGTGAAGCACGTCATCGAAGCCCTGGTGGAGGAGATTCAAGGCAACCTTGCCAACGGCGACAAGGTGAAGCTGAACCAGCTGGGCACTTTCCACATGACGTTCCGCTGTCCCGGCATGGAGGCCTCGGACAAATGTACGGTGCGCAATATCTCGAAGGTGAATATCCGCTTTATCCCCGACAAGGAGTTGAAGCTGGTGAACGGCAGTACCGCCGTGACCCGTAGCCCGGCGAATGTGGGCTTTGTGCTCGACAAGCCCGAGGAGGGCGGCTCCGGCGGCGGCAATCAAGGCGGTGGTTCCGGAGGCGGCTCCGGCGACGACGGCGACCAGGGCGAAAATCCGCTGGGATAAAAAAGGAATGATTAATGGTTAGTGATTAAGGGTTAATGAACACAAGCAAATCGTTTATCGCTAATCAATCCCTAATGATTAACCATTAATCATTAGCCATTAATCCTTAATCACTAATCCTTAACCATTAATTCTTAACCATTAATCCTTAATTTTATGAGTACAAAATCATCCGTTTGGGATAAGATTCTGAAAGTGATAATCGCTGTAGCCTCCGCGCTTATTGGTGCCTGAGCGCCATGCCATGACAGTGTAGCGGGTTTCCTTCATCTTTTAATTTTAATTT
>ENA-OQCE01000069-OQCE01000069.1-human-gut-metagenome-genome-assembly--contig:-NODE-69-length-45456-cov-2.172340_pt1 | contig 45456 bp, 58 predicted proteins | sample MGYA00242495_ERZ504572 | MGnify/ENA primary metagenome ERZ504572 (study PRJEB26092, sample SAMD00036228) | human gut metagenome | host: Homo sapiens | study: EMG produced TPA metagenomics assembly of... | reverse complement strand
CTTCGTAAATAATGGTATCGATGAATCCCTTTCCTGCACCCAACCCCACGCAGGCCAGGAACAAGGCGATACCGATTTCGCGTATCATCAGATTGGCACTCATCGTCGTGTAGGTTATCAGCTTATATTGAGGCCCGAAACGGCTGATGAGGATGGAAACCACCAACGGTCCGCCGGCCAGTCCCAGTTTCACGGTTGGGGAATGCCGGGGAACATGAACGGCAGACTGCCCAAGATACATCCCAGGGCAATACCCAGGAAGATAGGAATCAAGTTTGGATGGTTGAGACGCTTCAGCGAGTTACCCAGCACCTTCTCCGCATGACTCACGGCAAGCTCACTGCTACAATCGTCACACGGTCTCCCATCTGCAACTGCAAGTGGGGAGTTGCCACCAGGTCCACGCCCGAACGGTTGATACGGGTGATGCAGGCACCGAAGTTGTTACGTATCTTGAGCTGAGACAGAGACTTGCCGTTCAGTTCCGGCTTGGTGATGAGGATGCGGCGTGAAATCAAGTTCTTGTCCTCCCGTTCCCACTCCACCGAAATTTTTCTTCCGAAGAAGGCAACAATGGCCTCCACATCTTTCGGGTTGGCAATGAACAGAATTTCATCCTGCATGTGCAGCACCGTATCGGCATTCGCCAGTTCTGTTTCCTGACTGCCGGTGTGCCGGATGCGGGAGATGACAAACGCACGGTTCAACAATGGTTTCACATCTCTGATCCGCTTGCCGTCTATTGCCTCATTGCGTATCTCTACCGATATGGGACGCACGGTCAGCTCCTGCAGATGACCCAGCCCGTGCTCGGCATCCTCCTCTTCTTTTTGGGTGTTAATCCGCATGAAAATCTTCAAGCAAGCAGCCCCAAGATGCAGCCCACCACACCCAGCGGATAGGCAACGGCATATCCGAGTGCGATTTCCGGAGCATCCACCCGTTGAGGTCACTGTTTGCCTGCTGGGCAGCACCCAGACCGGGGGTATTGGTCACGGCTCCGGACAAGATACCCACCATCGTAGTAATGGGAATTCCGGTGGCAAAGTGCAACACAATGGTGATAACCACGCTGAGGAAGACGGAAAGCATTGCTACCATGTTCAGCGTAAGTCCGCCCTTTTTGAAAGCGGAGAAGAATCCCGGTCCCACTTGCAGACCGATGGAATAGACAAACAGTATCAAGCCGAACTCCTTCAGGAAGTGCAGCAGATGTTCGTCGAGGTTCATGTCGAAATGTCCGAAGACAATGCCCACAAACAAAATCCAGGTGACACCCAGCGAGATGCCTGCCACCTTCAACTTGCCCAGCATGATACCGAAGGTGATGACCAGGGACAGAATCAGGACAGAGTGTGCCACTCCTCCGCCCCAAAGATTGGGATAACCCTCAAAGAGGTTTCTTAATAGTTCCATAGTTTCTATCTTTAGTTTTTACTTTTTACTTTTCAACCTTACTGTTTAATTCTTAATTCTCTATTTAAAAAGTATATCCCCACAGAAATCACTTCTCCGGGGATACGCATTTCACACATAAAAAACAACTACTATTATAAAGCATGTTGCCGTGCTTTTTCGGTGGATTGCTCTGATTCTTGTTGTGCGCCATCTCCAATGCCTGCACCAGCTTGTAGCGGGTATCGCGCGGCATGATGACCTCATCTATGAGGCCACGCTCGGCGGCGCGGTAAGGGTTGGAGAACTTGTCTTCATACTCCTTGATAATCTCCTGCTTCTCTTCGGCAGAGGACTTGCGGTAGAGGATGTTCACTGCACCCTCGGCACCCATTCACGGCGATTTCCGCCTGCGGATAAGCCAGGTTCACGTCGGCACCCGTCGGCTTGCTGGACATCACGATGTAGGCGCCGCCGTATGCCTTGCGGGTAATCAGCGTTATCTTGGGCACGGTAGCCTCAGCATAGGCATAGACAATCTTGGCGCCGTGGCGGATGATGCCGTTGTGCTCCTGCATCGTTCCGGGCAAAAAGCGGGAACATCTTCGAAGGTTATCAGCGGGATGTTGAAGCAGTCGCAGAAACGAATAAAACGTGCCGCCTTGTCGCTGGCATCAATATCGAGCACACCCGCCAAATAGGCAGGTTGGTTTGCCACGATACCTACCGAACGCCCGTTCAGACGACCGAAACCGATAACGACGTTCTTGGCAAAGTGAGGCATCACTTCGAAGAAATACTGGTTGTCCAGCACCGGTTCTATAATATCCTTGATGTCATAGGGCATGTTCGGGTCTTCGGGGATGACGGTCTGAAGCGTCTCTACCCGGCGATGGATATCGTCGGAGCAGGGAGTGAAGGGAGCATCCTCCATATTGTTGGACGGCAGGAAACTCAGCAGCTCGCGGATGCTCATCAGTGTCTCCTCCTCCGTATTGCACATGAAGTGGGTAACGCCGCTCTTGCTGCTATGCGTATAGGCACCGCCCAGTTCCTCCTTGTCCACCTCCTCGTGGGTCACGGTCTTTACCACGTCCGGACCGGTGATGAACATGTGGCTCTGCTCCTTTACCATGAAGATAAAGTCGGTAAGCGCCGGAGAGTAGCATGCCCCACCGGCACACGGCCCCAGAATGGCAGATATCTGCGGGATGACACCCGACGCAATGGTGTTCTGATAGAAGATGGAGCATAGCCTGCCAAGCTGTTCACACCTTCCTGAATGCGCGCGCCGCCCGAATCGTTGAGGGCAATGACGGGAGCGCCGTTCTTCAGGGCAAGCTGCTGCACCTTCACAATCTTTGCGGCATTCGTCTCGCTGAGCGAACCGCCGTGCGCCGTGAAGTCGTAGGCATAGACAAATACAAGGCGGCCGTCTATCTTTCCGTAACCGGACACCATGCCGTCTCCGGCAATCTGTTTCTTCTCCATGCCGAAGTTGGTGCAACGGTGGTTCACGAACTTGTCCAGCTCATTGAACGAGCCTTTGTCCAGCAGCATGTCAATACGTTCGCGGGCAGTCATGCGGCCGGAGGCGTGTTGTTTCTCTATCTTGTCTACGCCCCCACCCAGCGAGGCACGTTTATCCAGTTCCTCAAACTGGCGATATATTTCTTCTCTGTTCATATTTGCATTTACAATTTAGTGATTTATAATATACGGACTGAATGCGACTCGGGATTATTCCTCCTTTATCAACTCCAATTCAATCAATACCTGGTTGGCATTCACCGGTTCGCCCTCGCTCACGAGGATGTTGCGGACGATGCAGTCGGCATTTACCTTATAGTTACTCTGCATCTTCATGGCTTCCAGCACCACGCAATGTCTCCGGCAGCCAGTCGGTCGCCCACCTTGACGGGGATGCTCACTACCTTGCCCGGCATCGGCGCCAGAATCTTGTCGCCCTGCTTCTCGTCGGCTCCTTTCTTCATGTGCAGATACTTGGCTTGCGTGTCTACAATGTCTACGTGGAAGGAACGCTGGAGCATGCTGATGTCATAGCTCTTTCCTCCCTCGCCGCGCACAAGGCCTGCATTGAACGAGTTTCCGTTGTGCAGGATGGAGCAACTTCCGTTCTCTGCCATCACAATGTCCACTTCGTAGGGCTTTCCGTCAATGGTAAGCTGAACCTTATTCCCTTCCTTACCCACCAGGGTAATGTCTGCTATACGGTCTCCTATATGTATTTCCATTATTAAATTTCCATTATCAATTTTCCATTCCTTAAATCCTAAGCACTCCCTTCTGCAAGCCGAATTCCCTCCAACGGCTGATGGGGCGGCCATCGGACAGCTGTGCCGAAACGTTCTCCTCCAGATTAACCAGATAGTCCATATAGGCGGCTATCATGGCAATGTTCTCCAACTCTTCGTTGGTGGTATTGGTGCGTACCAGCATGCGGGCGTTCTTCTCGATAAAGAGGGTGTTGTACTCTCCCTTCACAAAGTCGGGCACGTGCATGATGCGCTTCAGATAGGCAAGGTTGGTCTTTACGCCCGTAATCTTGTACTCATAGAGCACACGGCGCATACGCTCGATGGCATACTGGCGGGTGGTTGCCCATACGATGAGCTTACCTATCATGGGGTCGTAGTAGATGGGAATCTCATAGCCGTCGTACACATAGCTGTCTATGCGCACACCGATTCCGTTCGGTTCCGTCAGTTGCTTGATGACACCGGGAGACGGCATGAAGTTGTTTTCCGTATCTTCGGCACAGATGCGGCACTCTATGGCATGACCGCGCTGGAACAGGTCCTCCTGCTTGAGGTGCAACACCTCGTCGTTGGCAATACGGATTTGCTCTTTCACCAGTCTACGCCTACCACCTCTTCCGTGATGGGGTGCTCCACTTGCAGGCGCGTATTCATTTCGAGGAAATAGAAACGGCGGTTCTTGTCTACCAGAAACTCGATGGTACCTGCACCGGAGTAGTTCACTGCCTTTGCTGCAGCAACCGCCTTCTCTCCCATTTCCCGGCGCAATTCCGGCGTAAGGAAGGGTGACGGGCTTTCTTCTACCACCTTCTGGTTGCGGCGTTGCACGGAGCATTCGCGGTCGAAAAGGTGGATAACGTTGCCGTGGTTGTCGCCCAATATCTGGAACTCGATGTGATGCGGTTCTTCCACGAACTTCTCCAGATAGACCGTGTCGTCTCCAAAGGAGGACATGGACTCGGAGCGTGCCGTGTTGTAGGCTTCCACCACTTCGCTCTCGTTATGGATAAGGCGCATACCTTTACCACCGCCACCCATAGACGCCTTCAGCATCACGGGGTAGCCTATCTCGTTGCAGATACGCACGGCTTCTTCGGCACTCTGCAAAGGTTGTTCCGTTCCGGGAACCACGGGTACGCCTGCCGCATCATTCGCTTGCGGGCAGCTATCTTGTCGCCCATCGCCTCCATCGTCTCGGCGGCGGGACCGATAAAGATAATCCCTTCCTCCTTGCAACGGCGTGCAAACTCCGAGTTCTCCGACAAAAAGCCGTAACCCGGATGGATGGCATCGGCACCGCATCGCTTTGCCGTGGCAATCACTTTTTCAATATTCAGATAACTCTCTTTTGCCACGGCCGGTCCTATCGGATAAGCCTCATCGGCATATGCCACATGATGAGAAGTACGGTCGGCATCGGAAAAGACGGCAACCGTAAGCAGTCCCATCTCCCGGCACGAACGCATGACGCGCAAGGCAATCTCACCTCTGTTGGCAATCAATACTTTCTTAATCATTTTACTTTTTCTTTAATATATAAAGGATATATATAGTCACACCACAATGCGGACATACCTTTAACAAAGGCATTCCATTTCTTGTTTAAATGTTCAACTAATATCTTCGTACTGTCTTCCTAACCCACGAGCAAAGGCAGCCTTTAATGAATGGCAGGTCTTCTGACTGACTCCTAATCCTGAAGCCTTCCCGAATATTTCAATGCATATCAGTGGCAAGGGTGTTTTTCATGATATAAACGGAGCTTCACAGCAGCGGGACTGTCCGGGATTTACACCCGATTCCCTTTTAATCCAGATGATGGAAACATGCATCCGGAACCAATTCGCGGGCAAAGATAAGAAAAATTATCAGGAGTATTCGCAAACCTAATAGTTTTTGTTATCTTTGTCCCAGTTTTGGTTTCACCTCTCCCGGTTCTGTTGGAGATGAGTGATGAAAAAGGGAATTAGGTGCAAATCCTGAACAGACCCGCTGCTGTAAGTCCTTCCAAAATCTTTGAATATTCTACAAGCCACTGTCCGCCCGGCGGATGGGAAGGCATTCAAAGAGGGATAAGTCAGAAGACCTGCCAAGACAACATAGTTTTAGTGCTTTCGGGGAATAAAGCAACAAAACATTGAGTCGAGGCATTCTTTATCCATATAAAGGAATCTTTCTCTTTGTTCATTTTTCCTTGAGGGCAAGTTACGAACGCTTATAAGGAACTGAAATGAGATTCATCACAGGACTGCTATTTACATTTATCTGCCTGCTTCCTGCAGGTAGTATGGCACAAAATAAGGTCACCTTATCCGGAAAAGTCATAGACCAGCACGGGACACCGATAGCCCAAGCCACCATCGCTGTGGAAAACACCACCTCCGGCACCTATACGGACGACCGGGGGAAGTATTCACTGCAAGTCGCTCCGGGTAAACATACCTTCATCGTCTCCTTCCTGGGCTACCAAACCGTGAAACAATCCCTCGACATCCGGCAGGATAAAAAACAGAACTTTACATTGCAGGAAAGTACCGTAACGCTAAGCTCTGTCGAGGTTTACGGAAAGACCCAAACGCAGAAAGTGAAGGAAGGGGCCTTTGCTGTCAATGCACTCGACATCAAGCCGATAGTAAACTCTCTGAATAACCTCAACGACCTGGTGAACCGTACAACGGGCATTAAGGTGAGAGAGGAAGGCGGAGTTGGCTCGGACTTCGACCTCTCCATCAACGGAATGTCCGGTAATTCCATACGTTATTTTCTGGACGGAATACCATTGGACACAAAAGGCAGCGGCGTTTCATTGGCAAATCTGCCGGTCAATATCATCGACCGGATTGAAATTTATAAAGGAGTAGTACCTGCCAGTCTGGGTACAGATGCATTGGGAGGCGCCATCAATATCATTACGAAGCAAGAGAAGAAGAACTATCTGGATGTCTCCTACGGTATCGGTTCCTTCCATACCACAAGGCAGACTTGAATGCCCAGTTTGTAGAGCCTCGAACCGGACTGATCATTAACCTACCTTTGGGGTCAATTACTCCAAAAACGATTATATGATGAGAGATGTCGAAGTCTGGGATGAAGACAGCCGCAAATACATTCTGACTGACCGTAGACGCTTCCATGATGACTATTTTTCACTGTTCGGACAAATGGAAATCGCTTTGCCAATAAGTCCTGGGCAGATGCTTTTTTTGTTTCCGCCTCTTACTCCAAAGTAGACAAGGAGTTGCAGACAGGCTCTGTACAGAGTAAGGTATATGGAATGGCAGAAAGAGGCTCCGATGCATGGAACATTCAGCCCGCTATCAAAAGCATAATTTCATTTGGAAGAACATGCAGCTGAATGCCGCACTCTCGCACACTTGGGACCATTCATTGACCACAGATACAGCTACCGTAAGTATGACTGGAACGGAGATATATCGTAAGCTCACGTAACGAAATCACAGGACGGGGCCGTTCGATGCGCCATTACAAACGTCCCCTGACCATTGGCCGCGCCAATCTGGACTATCGGTTGAACAACCATCACTCCCTCAACCTAAACTATCTATTAAGCCGCATCGGCAATGACCGCTATGATGAAGCGGATACTGATTTTGAAGCCTCCAATGATATTCTGGCAAAACATGTGACAGGCTTCTCCTACAATCAGTCCCTTCTCGAAGAAAAAATGAGCAATACCTTTTTTGTAAAGAACTACATCAACCACCTGAATATCCGGCAAACGGATTTATCCAGCATCACCGGGTCGAAGGATGTAAAAGGGACAATAACCAAAAAGTATTGGGGCTACGGTATCGGTTCACGCTACACAGCCATAGAACCTTTATCCATTAAAATTTCCTATGAGCACAGCGTCCGGCTGCCCCTTGCCCGCGAATTATTGGGAAACGGTACCACCATATATGCCAATGTAGCCTTGAAACCCGAAAGCAGCGACAACATCAATCTGGGTATCTTCGGCACATGGCATCCTGCCCCCGGCCATACACTTTATTATGAAGCAAACGGTTTCCTGCGCTATGTGGACGACTATATCCAAGCCACCGTAGAAACCAAAGAAGGTATGATGCAATATAAGAATGTTCCGGCTGTACATATCAAGGGCATAGAAGGAGAAGTACGTTACGACTGGCAAAGCAAGTTACAGCTTGCCACCAATGTCAGTTTTCAAGAGGCACGCGACCAGAACAGATACAAGACTGACGGGAAGCCTTCGGCAACTTACAACAACCGGTACCCAACCGCCCCTGGCTCTTCGGAAGTGCAGAAGCAAGCTATCTTTTCCACAATGTGGTTCTGCCCGAAAGCAAATTACGGCTGAGTTGCAGTTATCAGTGGGTGCACTGGTTTTTCCTGACATGGGAGGCCTATGGCTCTCGCGAAAGCAAGGCACGCATCCCGGCACAACACATTTGCAATGCCGACATCACCTATTCATGGAAACGAGGACGATACAATATTTCGCTGGAATGCTCGAACCTACTCGACAAATTGGCCTATGATAACTATAAACTGCAAAAGCCCGGACGAGCATTCTTCGCCAAATTCAGATTATTCATCAACTAACTAATTTTATTTAAAATGAAAACGACTAAATCTTTTATCCGGTATCCTTATGGCCGTAGCCATGACCTTATCATTCAGTGCATGTTCCGACAACAACGATCCAGACCCCACCCCGGATCCAGACCCGCAACCGGAACTTTCCGATTATCACTTTGATATTTTTATGACTATCGGCAAACACGGTGGTATGAACCAGGGTGACGGTACCATTGTAAAAAGTGTAAACAGCCTTACGGCAGATATGGGAGTCATTGACATAAAGAATGACGGCGTTGAGTTCAGAAGTGAAAACAACACTTATTCCATGGAAGCCATTGTCAAAGGGAAATACTATTATCAAGTGCCAAACTCAAACGACCGATTTACTAAATTGCAGGTAACCGGTAATTCCATCAAAATAGTCCAAGAACAAACATTTGTACAGAATACCTTCAAAGTACGCGGCTACACACATGCCTGGCTGGATGACCATACCCTGATTATCATGGCAGCCAATGGTAATGCGGACAAAGTTATCTGGACCAAGCTGAATGCTGACGACATGCGTATCCTTGCCGAAGGAACACTGGACCTTCCTTTGCCAGAAGGAGCAAAAGTATTCACAGCTTCCGGCATTCTGACCTACAACGAAAAGGCCGGTAAATTATATTACTTCTACTTCGGTAAAGACAAATCAGGCAGAGGTGGAAAGGCAACCTCAAACTTCCTGACAGCAGTTATCAATCCCTCGGACATGAAAGTGGAAAGTAACAAGGTCAATACCCTTGCCGGAGAAATGGCGGGAAGCGCTTACGGAGAACTGATGCAAAGTTGCGTGATGTATGATGCAGACGGTAACCTCTACTTGGCTGCATTCACTGATGCCAATGACATAGAACAAGGCCATCTGCTCCGCATCAAGAAAGGTGAAACAGACTTCGATGCAAGCTATGAGGGATATCCCAACGCCGACGGTAAACTGCTCACCATCCAAAACCTGGGTAACGGTAAAGCCCTCGTGTATGCACGTAATGATGCAGCCGGTACTGCCATCGACAGTTACAGCCACTATTATTCTATCATCAACATCAATACCGGAACACAAGAACGCTTGAGTTATAACGGACAAGAAATACCTTACAGTGGCGGACGATTTGCACAACGCTCCGTTATTATAGACGGTAAGGCATACATCGGCGTAAATACAGAAAAAGCCAATCCTTGTATCTACATCTATGACATAGCAACCGGTAAAGTAGAAAAAGGCGCAGAAATTGCCGAAGGTTATTATTTCGATATGCTTAGAGTGATTGAAAACGATAAATAATCTATGAACAAGATTCTTTCTTTATTACTTTTACTAAGCACCTCCCTCCTTTGCCATGCGCACGGGGGAGGCAATTACGAGCACAGCGATATGCTTGCAAGTATGAAACCCGGTGACAAGGCCGCCCTGCTCATGGTGCACTTCGGCACTACGCATGACGATACCCGTGCCCTCACCATTGATGCCATCAACGCCAAGGCACAAGCTGCCTTCCCGGAGTTGAAGTTCCAAGAAGCCTATACGTCGCGCATCATTATCCGCCGCTTGAAAGAGCGCGGCACCACGAAGCTGACTCCACTGGATGCCATGCTGAAACTGCGCAGCGAAGGTTACACACACCTCATCGTGCAGAGCACCAACATCATTGACGGAGTAGAAATGGAATCACTCCGCAGGGATGTGGAAAGTGCACTGCCCTTCTTCAAGGAAATACGTGTAGGTACTCCCCTGCTCTACTCTATAGAAGATGCAGAGAAGGTGCAGATATTCTGGGCAACCGCTACAACGCCCCGGCACAAGGCAAGAAAGTTTCCAAAGAACACTTCGTCCTTGTGGGGCACGGTACCTATACCCCTAGTACCGCTATCTACAGTCAGATGGACTATATGCTGAAAGCAGGCGGACTGGCCAATTTCCATGTGGGCACCATCGAAGGTTATCCTACCTTTGACACCATGCTGGCACAACTGAAAGCCGGGAAAGCCAAACGTGTGACCCTCATCCCCTTCATGTTTGTTGCCGGAGACCATGCCAAAAACGACATTGCCGGAGAGTGGAAGGAGATGCTCGAGAAAGAAGGCTTCACCGTCAGTGCACAACTGGAAGGACTGGGACAAATTCCGGAAATTCAAGAAATATTCATTGACCATATCCGTTTCGGACTGAAGCACCGCATGCTGGACATCATGACGAAGAAGGCGGCCTATGCTGCCGGAAAAGACACTGAATAATATACCCATTAGTGGGTATTTAGTGTTCTTGAATCATCTTGTACTTTTGCAGGAAAAACGCGAACGACAATGAATGTTATCACCAAACTGATGTACTCTATTCATAGGATACTGGGCACTTTTGCTCTGTATCCTATTTCTCATGTGGTTCCTCTCCGCCTTCGTGATGATGTACCACCGCTTTCCCCGTGTCAGCGCCAAGGAGAAAATGCAAAAGCTGGAAATGCTCTCCCAAGCCGGAGACTCACTTCCGGACATCTCCTCCGTCACAGCCCGCCTGCCCCGTGGCGTAAAGGTCAGGTCTACGATACTGAACCTCAATGCCGGACACCCCGAGTTCAGCTTTAGTACCACAAAAGGCACGTTTCATTTCCTTGCCGATTCCACCATCTCACGACCCTCTTTGGACAGCGAGCACCTGCACCGGACAGCAGCTTTGTGGTGTTCTTCTCCCATTACCCGCATCGACACCCTCCACTCTCTGGACCAATGGATTCCCTTCGCTGAACTGAAAAAGGAAATGCCCGTCTATAAAATATACTTTGCCGACGATGCCGGGACACAACTCTATCTCGGCTCGCAAAACGGCGAAGTCTTGCAGTTCTCCAACAAAAGCGAACGCTTCTGGGCATGGCTGGGAGCCATCCCCACTGGGTGTACTTCACCTGGCTGCGGCAGGACACCGCCCTTTGGACTAAAACCGTCATCTGGCTCACAGCTCTGGGCTGCCTCATGGTTATTGCCGGCATCTGGGTAACTGTGGATGTATGGCGCAAGACACACCGCAACCGTCACTCCAAATTCTCTCCCTACCGAAAAAGGTGGTATCACTGGCACTACGTCAGCGGAATATTTTTCGGCATCTTCGTACTGACCTTCACCTTCAGCGGCATGATGTCTTTGGCAGACATTCCCGAATGGATTCATAAACCGGCACTGAAGAAAGGCAGCGCCACACGCACGCTCCATGCCCGTGCCCCACAACCGGAGGATTACCCCCTGGACTACCGCCGTATCATAGCCGCCTATCCCCAAGCTTTGCAGATAGAGTGGCGCAACTTCCGCGAACATCCCTACTACATCGTAAAAGACAGCAAAAACGAATATTACATCGATGCCACCGACAGCCTGCCGCGTCCGTTGCAACTCTCCGAAGAAGAAATTCTGAAAGGCGTGGAAAGCATTTATGCCTCCCGGCGTGATTCTTCACAACATATCCCCGGCATACGCATCTCCCGGCTCGAACATTTCGAGACCTACTATCGCGACATGAGCAATATGTATCGCGGACGCCCCCAGCTTCCCGTGTGGAAGATTACGGTGGACGACCCGGACCGGAGCGTCTATTACATTCACCCGGAAACGGGAATCATCCGCCATACAGACACTTCCTCCCGCTGGAAATACTGGAGCTATACAGCCCTGCATCGCATGCGTCTGCCCGGTCTGAACTCCAATGCCACCCTACGCAAGACTGTGCTTTGGGTATTGCTGCTTGGAGGTACAGCCGTTTGCATCACGGGTGTGGCGTTAAGTGTGAATTATATAAGAAGAAAATGTTGCAAAAGACAAAAACTCTATTAACGAGAATAAACTTGTATGAATAAGAAAAGACTTGGAATATTCCTCGGCAGCATAGCCCTATTGATTGTCTGCAGCTTTGCGGCCTATCAATACTGGCTGGCTCCTACACGTATACTTATTATCAACGCAACCCTGGCACAAGCTGCCGACATTGCCCTGAACAATGACTGTGCCCGGATAGAAGTCAACTGCATCAAAAAAGAAGATGTGAAGGACCTTTCCGGCTATGACGCCATCGTGATGTACAGCAGGGGCTTGTATCTCGATGACAGCCAAGTTGCCGAAGTGGAACGGGTGGGTGCCGGCGGAGTACCGGTCTTTACCAATACGTTACGAAACTCCGCTTTCTCCATCAACTATAACATCACCAACGAGCAACAGCACACGTTGCGGGAGTACCTCAAGAACGGCAACAAACACAACTACCGGAATGCCTTACTCTACCTGCGCCACATTGCCACTCCCACCGGTGGGGACACCAAGATTACGAGCCTCCCATCCCATTGCTAGAGAACATGTTCTACCACCGCGAATACGGCTGCTACTTCAGTACTCCGCAAGAGGTAACTGCCTATCTGAAAGAAAAAAAATCTCTACCATGAGGACGGACGCAACCTTGCCCTGATTTCCGGACGCAACTTTCCGATGGAAGGAAACCGTGCCCACGTAGATTCCCTCATCACACGCCTGACACAAGCAGGCTTCAATGTCTACCCTTTCACTGCCGGAGGCCAACCGCGTGCCGATATGATACGTACCCTCCATCCCGATGCAGTAGTCTACCTACCTATGGGACGGCTGGGCAATGACTCACTCATCAACTGGCTGCACCAGGAAAACATTCCTTTATTCATGCCTTTCCCGCTGATTCAGCCCCACGAGGAATGGCTGAACCCCAATACCCCCGTCAGCGGCGGTACGCTGACTGCCCGTATAGTGGTGCCGGAGATAGACGGAGCATGCTGCCCCTCTGCATCGCCACCCAAAACAAAAACAAGCAGGGATATTATCTGTACACCGCCGAGAATGAACGGATAGATGCTGTAGTGGACCATATTACCAAATATATGTCCCTGAGAAACATGTCCAACAAAGAAAAAACGTGTTGCCATCTGCTACTTCAAGACTCCGGGAAAAGACGCTCTGCTGGCAAGCGGAATGGAAGTGATTCCTTCACTCTACAACTTCTTGAAACGCCTGCACTCGGAAGGGTACGACGTCGGCGGACTGCCTGCCACTGTAGAGGAGTTCGGCAAGCGGATACATCGTGACGGTGCCGTCATGGGTTCGTATGCCAAAGGAGCGCAAGAACAGTTTTTGAAAACAGCACACCCGGTATGGTTGTCTACCGAGCAATACGAACAATGGGCACACGAAGTACTCCTTCCCGAGAAATATCAGGAAGTGACGGACAGATATGGAGATGCGCCCGGCAATCTGCTGGCAACAGAAGATAGTATCGCCATTGCCTGCCTGCAATTCGGCAATATCCTGCTCTTCCCCCAGCCCCGCCCGGCATTGGGAGATGATGAGTTCAAACTGGTGCACGGTATGCCGGTGGCGCCGCCCCACAGTTATCTGGCTCCTTATCTGTATATGCAAAAAGGTTTCAAAGCAGATGCGGTGATTCACTTCGGCACCCACGGCAACCTGGAATATACTCCCGGAAAGAATGTGGCACAGTCGCAGGCCGACTGGTCGGATGTACTGATTGGTAACCTCCCCCACTTCTACTTCTATACCACCGGAAACGTAGGCGAGGGTATCATTGCCAAACGCCGAACACATGCCGTACTGGTCACCCATCTCACTCCGCCCTACGTGGAGAGCGGTATGCGCCAACGCTATTCGGCCTTGCTGGAAGATATTCACAAGTGCTGGACGAAGGGACTGCCAAACACCGCTCTGGGAATGAACATCAAAAAAGAGGCCATGCGCCTGGGGCTGCACCGCGACCTCAATCTGGATTCCATATCCGGCGAACCCTATACAGCCGAGGAGTTGGAACGTCTGGATGCCTTCACCGAAGAGATAGCCAACGAAAAGATACTGGGTGCGTACTACACCATGAACGAGCCTTATTCTGACCGCGACCTGCTGACTACCACTCTCGCCGTCGCTGCCGACCCGCTGGCATACGAAACGGCCCGCAAGGACCGCGATAAAGGTAAAATCACCACAAAGCAGTTGCAAGACTTTACCTATATAGCCCACCACTACTTGCCTGCTGCCAGGAAAAGACTGACTGCCTTACTCCAGAATCCACCCAAAGATACTGCATCTGTAGCACCGGAGCTTCGCCCCGCCCTGCTCTATCGCGAACAGTTGCTGGCCTCCACCGCCAACGAGCAAAATGCCATGGTGCGTGCACTCAGCGGGGAGACCGTATTTCCCGCTCCAGGAGGTGACCCCGTACTGAACCCGAACGTTCTGCCCACCGGACGCAACATGTACAGCATCAACGCCGAGAATACTCCCAACCCAAGGGCTTGAAGATGGGAAGCGATTGGCAGAAGCGACTTTAAAACAGTACATCGGCAAGCACGGCAAATATCCCCGGAAAGTAAGCTATACCTTCTGGGCAGGCGAATTCATCAATACGGAAGGAGCCACACTCGCTCAAGTATTCTGGATGTTGGGAGTAGAACCGTACGCGATGACCAAGGCAGAGTGGTCGACTTGAAACTGGTGCCCAGCGAAGAACTGGGACGTCCGCGCATCAATGTGCTGGTGCAAGTCTCCGGGCAACTGCGCGACATCGCCGGTTCCCGCCTGAAACTACTGACCGATGCCATACGTCTGGCATCGGAAGCCGGGAATGAGACCTATTCCAACTACGTGGCATCAGGTACATTGTTGCAGGAAAAATTACTGGTAGAAAAGGGAACTTCCCCCAAACGTGCCCGTGAAATGTCTGTGATGCGTGTATTCGGACCGGTCAACAGCGGATACAGTACCGGTATGATGGCCTATACCGAGCACAGCGGTTCGTGGGAAAGCGAAAAGGAAATAGCGGAAGGATATCTCAACAATATGGGTGCCTCTTATGGGGACGACGAAAATTGGGGAGACGTCCAGGAAGGTTTGTTTGCCTCGGCACTGTCCGAAACGGATGTTGTCATCCAGCCCCGTCAAAGTAACACATGGGGCCCCATCTCTCTGGACCATGTATATGAATTTACGGGCGGACTCTCGCTCACCGTCAAAACCGTGACCGGCAAGGAACCGGATGCCTATATGGCAGACTACCGCAACCGGACCAACCGCCGCATGCAGGATGCCAAAGAGGCCATTGCCGTAGAGACACGTTCCACCGTCTTGAACCTACCTTTATACAAGAGCGGATGAAAGGCGGGGAAGGTTCGGCGCAGATGTTCGGCGAAATCTTCCGCAACATCTTCGGCTGGCACGTTATGCGTCCGTCGGCCATAGACAAGGAACTGTTCAATGACTTATATAGAATATATATAAAGGATGAGAATAAGCTGGCATTCACGAGTACTTCCTCCGTGTCAATCCCGCCGCATTCCAGGCCATGACAGCCGTCATGCTGGAAAGTGCCCGCAAAGGTTACTGGAAAGCATCTGATGAGCAACTGAAAACCACCGCCTCCTTGCATGCACAAATCACACGCGAGAAGGGTGCCGCCTGCACAGAGTTCGTTTGTGACAATACCAGGCTCCAATCGTTCGTTGCCGACCGGTTGAACAATAGTGAGAAGCAGACCTATACCCGAAACATGCAGGAGGTACACGAAGCATCCGTAACCAATGACAAGAATGTCGTACTGAAAGAACACAAACTGGCTTCCGAACAAACGGTACGTAAGAACAGAGTGAACGGAGTGATTGCAGGCAGTCTTGTCGTCATCACCTTCATCGGACTGGTCGTACTGTTGAAGAGAAGGAAAAAGAATAAATAGAAACAGAGTATTATGGAATATGTCATTCATCTGTTAGCCCTATTCATTGCCCTCCAATTTTCTATTGAAGGTGGGGTTCTATCCCGCTGGGGAATGTGGACGGTTGCCGCAGGCTGTGCCTTTTTTGCGTGGCTGGTGACTCCGTGGATGACGGAACAGTCCAAGACCGTGGTGGCATCTTTTTTTGCTTCCCGCCCGCAGATGTTGAACTTGTCGGTATGTGTCACCCTGGAAGCTGCCGTAATGATAGCTTTCTGTTTCGACTGTTTCGCAGAAATGCGTACCCGCAACACGGCCTTCAAACAAGCGGTCACCCTCTTGCTGAAGCTATACCCCGGCATACTGATAGGCGGAGTAATCTGCTACGTCCTGGCGCTACTGCTTTTCTCTTTTCCCGGTCTTGATTTCGGCAGTCTCTCATGGATAGCAGCCGGTGTTACTTTCCTTGCAGTCGGTGCCGGTAGCCGTTTGCTGCGATATGCTATCGGTGACAAGCCGCTGCGCTTGGAAGTATTGTTCATTGTCAATATTTTCATTGTTATATTGAGCATCATTGCCACGGGCTATTGAAACGAATTAAAGAATTAAAAACTAAAAAGATATATGGAAACAATCTCAAACACACTGTTCTGGATTTCGAACGGGCTGCTGGTTCCCGTCATAGTCCTGCTGCTGCTATTCTTTCTACGTGCCATTCTCCTTGCGGGAGGTTTCTTCGGGGAGTTCTATCAACGGATGAAATTACAGAAGCAATTCGCTGAAACACTGGAGAACATCACCCCAGAGAATATAGACGGACTGGTGCAGCAACTCCCGTCGGCAGGTAACTCCCCTCTCCTCCGCAGCTTGTCCAAACTGTCCGCACACCGGGACGACGACGCCTACTGCGAACACCTGCTTGCCAATTATGAAGTGGAAGCCGAGAAGGAGTTGGGACGTTCGCGTACTTTCATCAAGCTGGGTCCTATGTTGGGACTGATGGGTACCCTCATCCCGATGGGTCCCGCACTGGTAGGTTTGGCACAAGGAGACATCTCCTCCATGGCCTACAATATGCAGGTGGCTTTTGCCACTACAGTGGTAGGACTGGTCATTGCTGCTGTCGGCATCATCACCCTGCAAGTGAAACAACGCTGGTATGCCCGCGAAATGAACGACTTGGAATATCTGTACAAAGTGATAAGCCGCCAAACGGCCGAAAAGGAATAACGGACTAACGATACGAAAACAATGAAGAGTAAGAGAAACAGATTACTGCACAGCGATTCGGACTCCGACCCCATGGGTACGGTAGCCAATCTTTTTGACGTAGCAATGGTCTTTGCCGTAGCTTGATGGTGGCTCTCGTCTCCCGCTTCAATATGACGGAGATGTTTTCTAAAGAAGACTTCACCATGGTGAAGAATCCCGGAAAGGAAAATATGGAAATCATTACCAAAGAAGGGCAGGAAATCAAGAAATACACTCCCAGCGAAGACCCAAAGACCTCCGGTAAAAGAGGAAAGAAAGTGGGAGTTGCCTATCAGCTTGAAAATGGAGAGATTATCTATGTGCCGGAATAAGGGAATACAGTACCTATTAATAGCTATTTGGCCATCGCAGTATAACAACTATTAAGTATTTCACCCTCCGATAATGGTATGTACCTTTGCAGCGTTATATAAAATAAAACAATATATGATAAAGAAAAGACTTCTCACAGTTCTCCTTATGGAGGAATCATCGCCACCGGTGCCTATGCACAAGCAGAAAAAGGTGACAGCGACGATATGACCAAGAAAACTCACGAGTTGAACCCGGTTGTAGTAACGGGTACGGGTACACATCAGCGACTGAAGAACACTCCGTCTCCGGTATCGGTTATCACTGCCAACGAGATAAAGCGTGCCGGTATCACCGACTTCCAGCAGGCCTTGACCATGATGGTACCCTCGCTCTCCTTCCGTCCGAACGCGATGGGGTCCTATCTGATGATGAACGGACTCTCCAACAAGCACGTGCTGATATTGGTAAACGGACGCAAGGTCACGGGAGACATTACCGGTAACATCGACCTCAACCAAATAGACATGACCCGCGTCAAGCGCATCGAGGTGCTGAACGGAGCCGCTTCTTCCCTTTATGGTTCGGATGCCATCGGCGGTGTAATCAATATCATTACCAACGAGCCTAAAGATGTGGTAGCCTTCAGCAGCAATAGCAGCTATACGAGAAAGAATCAATTCTCCCAAGGCTTGAATCTGGACATCGCCCAAGGAAAAATAGTCCTACACTTCCTATAAATACGACCACTCCGACGGTTGGCAAAACAGCCATCTGACAGAAGACGGAGAAGACATCATCGAAACGATTGCCCCGCTCTCCCTGGGCTACAGCTCGAATAACTTTTCGCAGAAGTTTACCTATGATGCTACGGAACAGCTTTCCTTCTATGCCAACGGCGGATACTACAACCGCGGACTCGAACGTCCGGTAGAACGCGAGGATATCACCGGCGGAAGCAAGTACAACACTGCCTACGAAGGTTACAACTGGGGGGCAGGCGTCAAATACAAACTGAGTAAACGCAACGTTATCCAATTTGACTATTCAGGAAACAATTACGCATCACGCTATAAATACCTGATAGAAAACAGCGGATACCTGCCCGGACAGTATGCGCTTACCAAGCTTCAGAAATTCCATGATGCCGAGTTGAAAGGTATCTTCGGTTTTACAACCAACAGCACTACGGTGTTCGGTGTAGACTATCGCCGTGAAGTACTCCGCCGTCCCGACTCCGATTTGGACAAAAGTGTCTATACGACATCAGCCTACGGCCAGCATGAAGTGAAGCTATGGAACCATCTGACCGGTGTTGTGGGTGTACGCTACGACCATCACGAACAGACGGGCGGACGCTTCACCCCCAAAGTGGCAGCCATGTACAACATAGGCAACTTCAATATACGTGCACCTATGCTGCCGGATTCCGTGCTCCGGGAATTGACGAGCTCTACTACCACATGTTCAAGAAAACAATGGGTACACGAGCCACCATCTCATTGGGTGACGAGAACCTCGACCCCGAACGCAGCAACTATTACTCCATCAACATGGAATACCGTACCAACCGTTTCAGTGCTTCTGTCACCGGTTACCTGAACTATGTAAAGAACATGGTAACTTCCAAATCCACTAAATTCGATGACCTACCGGAAGCAGAGCAGAACCAGTTGCGTGAAGAGTTCCCCGAAATCGGTGACCTTTCATCCACAAAAAAACTAAGTGTCAAGAACTACTTCAACTTCGAGAAAGCTACCGTCAAAGGCTTTGAAGTGAACTTGAACGGCAATCTGTTCCCGGGCTTCACCCTGACCGGAAACTATACCTACGCCTATGGACGCGGTCTGAACGAAGGAGGCGAATGGCAAAACATCGAGCGCAGCATACGCCATACAGCCACCATCACCGGAAACTATACACACAACTGGAGCGACTATACCTTGAACCTCAACCTGAACGGTCGTCTGCAAAGCAAAGTCTACTATCCGGGCGACGCGGACGGCAATGCTCCGGCTACGGCATCTGGACCTCAATACCCGCCATACCTTCGACGGCTTCCGCAACTTTGTCATCGAACCGGGCATCGGTATAGACAATATCTTCAACAAGAAAGACAACCGCCCGCTGAACAAGAACTTCGCCTTGTATTCTCCGGGACGTTCGGTAGTAATCAGCCTGGCACTCAGACTAAAATAATCTCTCCATAACGCATTTAGAAACAACAACAATTATGAAACATTTTTTCATCACTCTCTATTTACTCGGCATCAGCTCTTCTCCTCCGCACAACAAGAGGAGAAGGCGGCTCTGCTCATCACCCATTATGGCAGTTCGGACCTCAGACACGTGCTTGACGCTCGACGTCGTGACCCGTGAGGCACAAGAAGCCTTTCCGCAGTTTACAGTGCGCGAAGCATACATCTCGCCGATTGTACGAAAAAGACTTGCCAAGGAGGGTGTGTACAAAGACAGCCCTACGGATGCACTGCTGAAACTTCGCGCCGAAGGCTACCGGACCATCTACGTCCAGAGCACCACCTTGATAGAAGGCAGTGAGATGACCTCCGTCCGCAGGGATGCAGACAAGCTCCGTCCCTTCTTCAAGGAGATAAAAGTGGGAAATCCCCTGCTCTACTCCGTCGAAGACTGCGAGAAGGTAATCGGTATACTGACCGCCGAACAGCCGGAAAAGAAAGAAGACATTGTCTATGTGGGGCACGGCAACCAGCTACCCAGCACGGCTACTTACGCCATGCTCGACTTCATGATGAAAGCCCATGGACTGAAGAACTTCCACGTCAGCACCATTGAAGGATATCCTACCCTGGACGCAACCCTGCTGCAACTGAAAGAGACACGCCCCAAGAGCGTGACATTGGTTCCGTTGCTGTTGGTATGCGGCAACCATACCAAGGAAGACATTGCCGGCGTGTGGAAGACGGAACTTGAAAAGCAAGGCTATCAAGTGAATGTACGCATGCAGGGACTGGGCGAAAACAAAGCCATCCGCCAGCTCTATATGGAACACATCAAAGCTATGCTAAAAGATTGATAACCAGCAAGCGTAAAAGGGCTACACCTTTTACATACCAAGGCTACACCCTTTGCTCCGGATGGCTACACCATTCCGGACAAAGGGTGTAGCTCTTTTCAATGTACACAGATTACGGACATTTGTAACCATATTACGGATTCCTCCTCCTGCAATATGGAACTTTCCGGATTATTCTCTACATTTGTACAAAACTAACAGGAACGTTTATGGAAGAAGTAATCAAGCTCAATGCTGTAGACCAATACAACAAGATGTTCGGTCTCGAAACCCTGCATCCGCTGGTCAGCGTAGTCGATTTGTCCGAAGCCACCGGATATCCCAGGCATTTCACCTTGAACTATGGCGTATACGCCCTTTTCCTCAAAAAACACCAAATGCGGAGACATACGCTATGGAAAACAGATTACGATTACCAGGAAGGCACGGTAACCAGCTTCGCCCCGGGCCAGGTGACCGAGGTCAACATGCTGGAAGGTATGCAGCCCAGCGCCTCCGGCCTGCTGTTCCACCCCGACCTGATAAAAGGCACCTCGCTGGGACAAGGAATAAAGCAGTATTCCTTCTTTTCCTATTCCTCTACCGAGGCACTGCATTTGTCCGAAGACGAGAAAGAAATCTTCCTCGACTGTCTGAAGAAGATTAAGATGGAAATCCAACGCCCCATCGATAAGCACAGCAAGGGTCTGATTGCGCGCAACATCGAGCTGCTGCTGGACTACTGCATGCGTTTCTACGAACGCCAGTTCATCACCCGCTCGGCAGCCAACAAGGACATCCTGATGAAATTCGAAGCACTGATAGACGACTATTTCCAAAGCGACAAACCGCAGACCGAAGGACTGCCTTCCGTGAAATACTTCGCAGACAAAGTGTTCCTCTCCTCCAACTATTTCGGAGATTTGGTGAAGAAGGAAACCGGAAAGACAGCGCAGGAATATATCCAGAACAAAATCATCGACCTGGCCAAAGAAATGATTATAGGAAGCGGGAAGACAGTCAGCCAGATTGCCTATGAACTGGGATACCAGTATTCGCAGCACTTCAACCGCGTGTTCAAGAAGAACGTAGGCTATACTCCGAGCGAATACCGGCACTTGCAGGTTTAGACAATAAAGTTTCACCACAGATTACGCGGATTAGCACAGAGTTTTTTCGGTTTCATCAAATATAAGTTCTATCTTTGTATGCCAATAGAACATATGGATATGAAACACCCCAAAATAATTGTTGCCGGCATCGGACCGGGCAATGAATCGGATATAACTCCCGCCGTAATTTCCGCTTTGCAAGAATCAGATGTAGTGGTGGGATATAAGTATTATTTCCAATTTGTAATCCCTTATCTCCACCCCTCAACAACATGCATAGATACCGGCATGAAGCGTGAGCGCGCCCGTGCCGAGCAGGCTTTCGAGCTGGCAGAGCAGGGAAAGACGGTCTGCGTCATCAGTTCCGGGGATGCGGGCATTTATGGTATGACGCCACTTGTCTACGAGATGAAGCGGGAAAGGAACAGCGACGTGGAAATCGTTTCGCTGCCGGGCATCAGCGCTTTCCAAAAGGCAGCCTCACTGCTGGGAGCTCCCGTAGGACATGACTTCTGTGTCATCTCCCTTTCAGACCTGATGACTCCCTGGGAGCGTATTGAAAGGCGTATCATCGCAGCCGCTGCCGCCGACTTCGTGACGGCAGTCTACAACCCCAAAAGTGAAGGACGCTACTGGCAGCTTTACCGCTTGAAAGAACTCTTTCTGCAGGAAGGACGCTCACCGGAAACGCCCGTGGGATATGTACGCCAGGCAGGACGCCCGGAACAAGCGGTACACATCACCACGCTGGGAGATTTCAATCCCGAAGAGGTGGATATGTTTACAGTCGTATTGATAGGCAACTCACAGTCCTACGAATGGAACGGAGCCTTCATCACTCCGCGCGGCTATTACCGGGACACGAATACCGAAGCCACGGGCATCGGGCAAGACATCATGATTCGTAGTTTCCGTACCATCGAAAAGGAACTGAAGAACAAGCATATTCCCCTCGACCATAAATGGGCTTTACTCCATACCATACATACCACCGCCGATTTTGAAATGGAGCATTTGCTGTATACGGACGAAGGTGCCGTGGCTTCCTTGTATCAAGCCATCGAGAAAGGCGGAATCAAGACGATTGTCACAGACGTCACGATGGCAGCCAGCGGCATCCGCAAAGGAGCGCTGCAACGGTTGGGCATAGAGGTGAAATGCTACCTCGGCGACCCGCGTACGGCGACGATGGCTGCAGAGAAAGGCATTACCCGTACCCAGGCAGGCATCCGCCTGGCTGTGGAGGAGCATCCCGATGCATTCTTTGTATTCGGCAATGCACCTACGGCACTTATGGAACTCTGCGACCTGATACGTAAGGGCAAGGCACATCCGGCGGGCATTGTTGCCGCACCGGTAGGCTTCGTGCATGTGCAGGAGTCCAAACACATGGTGAAACCCTTTACGGAAATACCCAAGATTATCGTAGAAGGACGTAAGGGAGGCAGCAACCTGGCTGCCACGCTGGTGAACTCCGTGTTGTGCTACAACGATGCGGAGCAGTTGCACCCGGGCAGGGATGTGTAAGTGAAAAGAGACATTCCATAACATTACTTGTTACGACCGATAACATTACTTGTTATGCCCCCTTACATTACTTGATATTTTCATAAGATTACTCATTGAATGAAACACAGATTTATAATCATAGGAATGGATGACAACCGTTCCCCCTTCTTTCCACCGGAAGCACTGGCACAGATACGGAAGGGGAAGGTCTTCTCCGGTGGCATACGGCATAAGGAGATTGTCGGTCCTCTGCTGCCTGCCGGAGCCGAATGGATTTCCATCACCGTACCGCTGGACCGCGTCTTTTCCCATTATGAAGAAATATTTACCCGCTTCGAAGAGACGGCTACGGACGACTCCATCATTGTATTCGCTTCCGGCGACCCGTTGTTCTTCGGCTTTGCCAATACCATAAAGCGCAAGCTTCCCGAGGCAGACATTCTGCTCTATCCCGCTTTCAATTCCTTGCAGACATTGGCACACCGCCTCGTCATGCCGTATGACGACATGCGCACCGTCTCCCTGACAGGACGCCCGTGGCAGGAGTTCGACCGTGCCTCATAGAGCGTGCCCCCAAAATAGGCATCCTCACCGACCGCGAACATACCCCGGTCACCATTGCCGCCCGCATGCTGGAATACGGGTACTCCCATTACACGCTATACATCGGCGAGCATCTCGGCAATCCCGAAAAGGAACGCATACGCCGGATGACACCCCAGGAAGCGGTTGCCGGTGACTTCGAACATCCCAACTGCCTGCTGCTTGTCAGCCATCCCGGACAATGCCGCACAAACTCCCTGCACGGCAACGTACAAGCCCCGGACCTTCCAGTCCGTCCTTTCGGCATTCCCGATGAAGAGTTTGCCCATCTTGACGGACGCGCCCGCATGATAACCAAGGCCCCCATCCGCCTGCTCACCCTGCAGGCATTGGAACTGAACCGCCGCCGTGTCTTCTGGGACATCGGTTTCTGTACCGGTTCCGTCTCCATCGAAGCCCGCCTGCAATTCCCCCATCTCGCCGTCATCTCCTTCGAGATACGCCCCGAAGGAAAAGAGTTGATGGACACCAACTCCCGCCGCTTCGGCGCGCCGGGTATTACGGCGATAACCGGAGATTTCCTGCACACCGACCTCACTCCCTTTGCCCGCCCCGATGCCGTCTTCATCGGTGGACACGGCGGACATCTGAGGGAAATGATAGAGAAAGTGAAACAAGTGCTGCACCCCGAAGGCTGCATCGTCTTCAACTCCGTATCGGCAGAAAGCAAGGAGGCGTTCCTCCGAGGAATCGAGCGGAACGGAATGGTGCTCCACCCTTCCACCCACATCGCCTTGAACGAATATAACCCCATTGAAATTATGAAAGCCACGCTTTCTTAAACATACCCATTATGAAAACAGCTATTATTCTAATCTCCGAAGCCGGTTTGAGCATAGCCCAATCACTGCTCAACGAACTTCCCGACTCCGAAATCTTCACCCTCAGGCACGAAGAGGGATGCACACATATAGAATCTGCCGGCAAATTTACGGCGGAAAACTTCAACCGCTATGATGCCTTTATCTTCATTGGCGCCATGGGAATCTGTGTCCGCACCATCGCTCCTTGCGTGAAGAACAAATATACCGACCTGCCGTGGTTTGCGTGGACAGTACCGGTAAATTTGCCATCTCCGTACTTTCCGGACACATCGGAGGAGCCAACGAACTGACCCACCAGGTAGCGAATATCCTCGGGGCCGAACCGGTAGTCACCACGCAAAGCGACTGCACCGGTCTATGGGGACTCGATACCCTGCCCCAACGTTTCGGGTGGTTTCCGGTCATCAACGCCGAACCCTCCACCTCCTGCTGGCAGAACTTGCCAAGACGCCCGAAGAGAAAAAAAAGAGTATGCATGAACGAGCATATCAGCCTCTTCGTTTCCGGCAAGCCCACCGCCCTGTTGCTCACGGTGCGCAATGAAGGCACGGACTGGATGGAGGCGCACCTGCCGCCTCATGTAGAAGTATTCTACCGGGTGCAGGACATCAACCCTTCACGCTTCAAACTGATTCTGTGCGTATCTCCCCCAAGTCCCCAACTTCCCGGAAATGCCTATGATATGCTACGTGCCTTGTGTCGTACACTCGGCATCGGCCTTGCCCGGCTGGCAGGCCCTGTGCGGAAAGTGGAGAAAGAGATTATGAACACGCTGAAGGAATACGGTATCATGCCCCAAAGCATCGCCTCCATCTCCACGATTAAAGCCAAAAGTGACGAACCGGTAGTGAAAGCGCTCCAAAAGAAGTTCCCGGTCTACTTCTATACAGCCGAGGAACTGGCAGAGATAGAGGTGCCCCATCCCAGCAAAACCGTCATGAAGCACATGGGCACCCCCAGCGTCAGCGAAGCCGCCGCCTTGCTGAGTGCAAACAACTCCCGGCTGCTGGTGCCCAAGAAGAAAGGAGAGAACTATACCGTGGCCGCCGCCCTCGACATAAGAACTGTGCGCCAGGGCCACATCGAAATAGTGGGTGCCGGCCCGGGCGACCCGGACCTGGTTTCCGTACGCGGACGCCAAATGCTGGAACGCGCCGACCTCATTCTGTATGCCGGCAGTCTCGTTCCCAGGGAGCTGACTCTCTGTGCCAAGCCGGGGCTACCGTACTCAGCTCCGCTTCCATGGATTTGGAAGAACAATTTGAAGTGATGAAGAAGTTCCATGACAAGGGAAAATTCATCGTACGCCTGCATACGGGTGACCCATGTATCTATGGTGCCATTCAGGAACAGATGAACTACTTTGACCAGCACGGTATGAGCTACCACATCACCCCCGGCATATCCTCCTTCCAGGCGGCGGCAGCTGCCTTGAAGTCGCAGTTCACCATTCCGGAAAAAGTGCAAAGCATCATCTAACACGCGGCGAAGGACGTACACCCATGCCCGAACGCGAAAAGCTACATCTCATGGCACGCTCACAAAGTACCATGTGCATCTTCCTCAGTGCAAGCATTGCGGAGCAGGTGCAGGAAGAACTGTTGCAGGAATATCCGGAAACTACCCCTGTAGCTGTCTGCTATCACTTGACATGGAAAGACGAACAAATATTTAGGGGGGAACTCAAAGACCTTGCCAGGATAGTGAAGGAAAATAACCTCACCTTGACAACCATGATTGTCGTAGGCGAAGCCATCGGCAACCGTGAAGGTCTGTCACGGCTCTATGCACACGAGTTCAAACATCTGTACCGGAAATAAATCAACGATTAATCACCCATAAACATTCAAACATGATATTAATATTTGGCGGAACCACCGAAGGACGCATAGCCATCCAAACCCTTGAAGAAGCCGGAAAAACTTTCTACTATTCTACCAAAGGGGATGAGCAGGACGTACTTCTGCATAATGGCATCCGCCTGCAAGGCGCGATGGATGCAATAGAAATAGAAACATTCTGTGCACAGCATCACATAAAGCTGCTGATAGACGCCGCGCACCCCTTTGCCACACAGCTACATGAGACTCTGGAACAAGTCTCCGTGGAATCGAATATCCCCGTCATCCGTTTCGAGCGTATCTTCCCGGAACGCGATGAGGAACACATCATCTGGTGCAGGATTATGACGATGCCATCGAGAAGATACAGAAAGAAAAGATTTTCATCTTACTTGCACTGACCGGCGTACAGACCATAGGCAAACTGAAACCTTTGTGGCAGAATGCCTGCTGTTACTTCCGCATCCTTGACCGCGACAGCTCGCGCAAGCTCGCCCGGGAACAGGGCTTCTCCGAGAAGAACCTTTACTACTACACGCCCGGAGAAGACGAGCAAGTCCTGATGAAACAGCTTCATCCCGAAGCCATCCTCCTCAAAGAGAGCGGAATGTCCGGCGGATTCTGCGAGAAGGTGGAAGCTGCCCGGCAACTGGGTATACGCATCTTTGCCATCTGCCGCCCCAAGACATCCGGCAAGTTTATCTGTGTAAACGGTGAGCACGGTCTGCGCCGCATAGTCGAGAAACATTTACCCGACTTCTTCCCCCTGCGCAGCGGACTGACCACCGGAACATGTGCGCCGCTGCCGCCGTAGCCGCCACCTGGGATGTATTCAATATCTACTTCAAAAAGCGTCCTACGGAATTTCCGGTAGTTCTTCCCAACGGAGAAACCATCCAGGTTCCCGTAGAGCCTCAGCACCATATTCCCCACTCCGACCTTCTGGAAAACGGTGACGGCATGTTCGAGACAAGCGCTACCGTCATCAAGGATGCCGGCGACGACCCGGACATCACCAACGGGATGAAAGTTGTGGCCAATATAGCCGTACCTTTCCGCACAGACGACCCGCTGCCGGAAGACACTCCCCAGGATGACTACAACATCATCGTCTGCGGCGGCGAAGGCGTAGGTGTCGTCACCATGCCCGGTTTGAGACTTGAGCTCGGTAGCTCTGCCATCAACGACACCCCACGCGAAATGATAAAGAAGAACGTCAAGCTATGTCTTGAACGCCTCCATATTGCCAAACTGCCCAGTCCTATTCTCATTACCATCTCCATCCCCGGTGGAGAAGAGATAGCCAAACGCACCTTCAATCCCCGCCTCGGTATCGAAGGAGGCATTTCCATTATCGGGACCTCCGGCATCGTGAAGCCATTCTCCTCGGAAGCCTTCGTCAATTCCATCCGGAAGTCCATGGAAGTGGCAAAGGCGACCCGGAGCCTCGTATCGTCATCAGCTCCGGCGCAAAGAGCGAACGTTTCATCAAGGCGTATTATCCCGACCTCCCTGCCCAGGCTTTCGTACATTACGGCAACTTTATCGGCGAAACCTTGAAAATAGCAGCCGAAGAGCAAGTACCGCACGTCACCCTCGGCGTATGATGGGAAAGGCCGTGAAACTGGCCGAAGGCAATCTGGATACCCACAGCAAGAAAGTGACCATGAACAAGGAATTCATCCAAGACCTGGCACGCCAGACGGGATGCAGCGAAGAAACGCTTGCCGCCATCGGACAGATGAACCTGGCCCGCGAACTCTGGGACATCATTCCCGAAGAGCTGCTGGAAAAGTTTGGCAAGGCACTGATTGAGCTCTGTCACCGGCACTGTGACCCCTTGCTGCCCAATGGCGAACTAACAGTATTACTCATAACCGAAAACGGAAAAATTTACTCATGAAGAAGAAGATAATCATTACCGTCTGTATGGCAATGACCGTACTGACCGGTCTGGCACAAAGCCCGCTGTCCTTTCATGCAAAAGCTGGAATCGGTACCTCCCATTTTCATGGGAAACACTCCAGCAGTGACACCCAAATAGCTTACAAAGCTGGTGTCGGTGCAGAATATGTCCTCAACAAGACCTTGGTGCTGCAATCCGCATTGGAGTTCGTGTCCATCGGCGGTAAAGACGAGATAAGCCAAATCGGCAAGGCCAAAATGCATGAACTGTATCTGCAAATCCCCCTCATGATAGGGGCCCGCCTCCATCTGGGCAGGATTATCATGCCTCGCTGAGCGTCGGCCTTATGCGGCCATAGGCGTGGCAGGCAAGACCTCCGGCGAGACCTACGATTATAGCAGCAGTAGTATGCAGGGAGGATACCAGTTCAAGATAGACACTTTCGGCAGCATGGTAGACGGGAAAATGGGTAACAACCGTTTCGATGCAGGTATTGCCCTGGGACTTACTTTTGAATACAGAAGATTCATCATCGGTACAGAGATGCAGGTGGGACTGGTAAAAATCAATGAGCAGATAAACCAGATGATAGACTATTCGGAAGAAGGAGGATATTTCCCCAAGAACTTCGCCGCATTCTTCACGCTGGGGTACCGGTTCTGGTATCCGTAGGCATCGAATACCATGCAGCTCCCCTCGATAAAGTAAAGCGGCAACTGATAGTCCCGTAAGCATTGAATAAGATACTCAAGACTACCGCTGTTGCAGTTGTTCCGCCTCCTTCCTCTTCATCTCCGCCAGCACCCCGCAGGTCAATGGAATGGCGAGGAAGAAGGTCAGCATGTCCGACGCCGCCTGGCACATTTCCACCCCTTTCAGTCCTAAGAAATAAGGAAGAATGAAGATGAGGGGGATGAAGAACAGCCCTTGACGGGCAGAGGAAAGTATCGTAGCGCGTACGGGCTTGCGGATCGTCTGCAGCATCATGTTGCTGACCACAATCCATGCACCCAACGGATAAGTGATGAACTGCCAGCGCAATGCTGCCGCACCGGTAGCTACAACAGCAGGGTCTCCCTTGCGGAAGATAGAGACAATCTCCTCGGCATATCCCATACCTGCCACCGCACAAACCAACAAAAAGAAAAAGCCTACCTTCACACAGAACCAGAATCCCTGGCGCACTCTAGCATACAGCCCGGCACCATAATTGAATCCGCATACCGGTTGGAAGCCTTGTCCGAAACCAATCAGGAAAGCATTGATGAACATAGAGATACGCGTCACAATGGACATCCCTGCAATAGCTGCGTCACCATACGCACCGGCCGCCACGTTCAGCAAAATGGTTGCCACGCTTGCCAGTCCCTGGCGGGTGAGTGACGGAGTTCCACCCCCGATAATTTCCTTGATGAAAGCCAGTGTAGGCGTAAAGTTTCTGTAACGTATACGTATATTCCCTCCTCTGCGCCCCATACATAAAAGAAGGATGAAACTGCATATCTGGCTGATTACCGTGGCAAGTGCGGCACCGGATATGCCCATATCGCATACAAAAATCAGGATAGGATCGAGCACCACGTTAATGACCGCTCCACTCACAATCCCCACCATGGCATACGCCGCATTACCTTGAAAACGTATTTGGTTATTCAGCACCAATGAGGCGGTCATAAAAGGAGTCCCCAGCAGAATGATTTCCAAATAGCGCTCCGTATACGGAAGAATGGTATGCGTTGACCCCAAAGCAAGGGAAAGCGGTGTAAGGAACAGCAATCCCAACACAGCCAGAACCGCCCCGACAAACAAGGCAAAAAAGAAGCCGGTGGATGCCATCTTCTCGGCATCCACCGTTTCCTGCGCCCCTAACTTACGGGAGATGTAGTTCCCCGAACCATGACCGAAGAAAAATCCCACAGCCTGGATAATGGACATCACAGAAAACACGATACCTACGGCAGCCGTAGACTGGGTATTTATTTTACCCACAAAATAGGTATCTGCCATGTTGTAGAAGGACGTCACCAGCATGCTGATGATGGTTGGCACAGCCAATGACGTAATCAGCCGGGGGACCGGAGCCGTCGTCAAGTGGACATAATTATCTTTTGTAGAATGATGTATCATAGTGAATGGAATGACAAAACTATTTGAAGCAATTCCTCAATGGAGTACACCGTTACCGGCTCCTTACCCGGCCGATGGAACACGAAGCTGCCGTCTCCCTTCAAATCTCCGGTTTCGATATAGATCTCCGATTCAACATTCCGGTTTGCCAGAATCCCGTTTCTCTGGAATGCCTTGCGCACCATGGCATACTTCTGTCCGTGACCCGCCAAGCGTATCTGGGAGGTATATTCATTGGCTACCCTGAACAGTCCCGTTTCCAAATCAAAGGCAATACTACGGCAAGAATTGACATCAGCTGCCGTTTAGCGATAGGTCTTCGGGCGTGCCGATGGTCACTCCGTTCGCCTTGTCCATCAGCCATATTTTGTCCGCTATCTGCAGGGCCAGTTCCAGGTCATGGGTAGAAAGGAAAATCGTCTTGTCCGTTTGCCGGCTGAGCTGGTGAAGCAGTTGCATCATCTCTACTTTACTGGGAAAATCGAGGAAAGCTGTCGGTTCATCCAGATAGATGACGGGAGTTTCCTGGGCGAGCGCCTTGGCTATCATCACCTTCTGCCGTTCACCGTCACTCAGCGTATGCACCATGCGGTGTGCCAGATGGGGAATGCCTACCAGGGCGATGGATTTGTCCACCACAGTCTTGTCCTCTTTCGAAAGAGTTCCCCAGAAACCGGTGTAGGGGCTGCGCCCCAGACCTATCAGTTCTACGACGGACATATTGCGTATATCGCACTTCTCTGTCAGCACCACACTGATGACGCGCGAAAGCTGCTTGTCGGTATAGTCCCCTATCTCTTTTCCTTCAATAAATATGTTTCCTCCAAGTTTTGACTGGAAGGCGGACAACGTACGGAGCAGCGTGGACTTCCCCACTCCATTAGCTCCCAACAAGCAAGTCAGCTCACCACTGTTGATTCCGGCGCAAATGCCGTCTGCCACCACTTTCACATCCCCCTTACCGGGGTAACCGATGGAAAGATTCTCTATATGTATGGTTTCCTTATTCATTCAATTCTCCTTTCCGTTTTCTAAAAAGTACAGAAGCCACTACCGGCGCACCTACCAGTGCCGTCACCGAGTTTACCGGCAAAGCTCCCTCGAAGCCGGGCATACGGGCTATCAGATTGCAGACCAATGCCAGGGAAGCGCCTACCAGCAATGTGGCAGGCATCAGCACCCGATGGTCCGAAGAGTGGAAGATGGCACGACACAAATGAGGAACCGCCAATCCGATAAACATTATCGGACCGCAATAGGCCGTTACAATCGCCACCAGCACACCGGAGCATGAAATAACCAGCAGACGTGCCCGCTTGATGTTCAGTCCCAGATTGCGTGCATAGCCATCGCCCAGCAGCAACAGATTCATCGTCTTTATCAGCAGGAAGGACAACGGAAGCAGCACAGCCATGATGCAGACAAACAGCACCATCTGGTCGCCCGAGACACGGGCAAAGCTACCCAATCCCCAAATGACATATGCACGTATATCTTCCTCCACACTGAAATATTTCAATACGCCGATGACGGCACTTGCCACATAGCCTATCATCACACCGATTATCAGCAGCGTCACGTTACCCTTCACCTTCTGGGAGACGTAGACAATGAGTGCCATCACAGCCAGCGCACCGATAATGGCGGCAACCGACAAGGCAACCTCGCCCATATACCCCAAACGGCTCAACGCCACACCGCCCATCGCCCCGGACAGCAACACCACACAAGCCACACCCAGGCTGGCACCTGACTGATGCCCAATACCGAGGCCCTGCCAGCGGATTGCGGAACACCGTCTGCATCTGCAGACCGCTGACCGACAGCCCTGCTCCCGCCACCAATGCCGTCAACGCCTGGGGCACGCGGGACTTCCAGATGATATTCTGCCAAATAACGGATTCATCCGTATTTCCCCACAATATATTCCACACGGAGCGCAGAGGAATGTGAACCGACCCCAAAAGCAGGTTCAGCAGGAAAAAAAGAAAGATAGATGCCAGTGTCAGCAACATCAACGGAAGTACGGGTCTTTTTATCATTTCAGCAGTTCGTAGTAAGTCGGTTTATAGTCGGGCAACAAATCGGGATGGAAAGCATGTATCAGGTCTTCCAATACAATTTCGGGCTGCATGGGCATACTTTCGTAGAAGGGTTTCTCACGCATGTTGCAGTATACCACTCCCTTCTCACGGAACGCACGGAAGTCGGCATAACGCGGGTCGAGGGACTTCAAGGCATCATACGTGAATGTCCCGTCGTAGCTGTTGACAATGCGCCAGTAGTCGGCACTCTCTGCCTGGCTGTATACGGTTTCAAAGTCCAGCGTAACACCTCCCGAACGGGGGTCGTCTTTCAAGAAATAATCCGCACCGGCATCACGGAACAGTTCGGCAAGAAAGCTCTTTCCTCCCACTGCATACCAGTTGCCCCCCCGTATCTCGCCGCTGAATACCACCGGACGCTTCTTCACATTGGCAGCCAGTTCCTTCAATTCGTTATAGCGCTTCTCTATCGCAGCAAACTTTTCATTCGCCTCCACTTCCCGGCCAATGAACATGCCGATGAATTTTATCCATTCGGCCTGCCCCAACGGGTCATCTCCTTGTACCCCAAATGGGGAACCAGTGGGATGCCTATTTCCCGCATGGCATCATACCCGCCCCGCTTGAAAGGAGAGATAAAGATAACATCCGGATTCATGCTCATTATCACTTCATTATCAAAGTTCCCTTCGATACCAATCTTCACAGTCTCGCCGGACTTCAAACGGTCGTTCATCTCCTTGTTGAAGAGATGGCGCGTACTGGTGATACCCACCACACAATCGCAGGCATCCAGACGGATGAAGTTGGAAAGTTGCAGAGATGTCATACACATGACGTGCTCCACCGGCGTTTCTATCACCGTATAATCATCTGGTACACCGGCGGGTTTTATGCCTTTCGGTACCAGTGCGTAATGAAAGGTGTTGCCATTTTCTTTCTGAGGGTCGTGTATATCCACTAGGCGGACATGGTCCGGCAAGTACTTCACCGTATAGCCTTTAGCATAAAGCGGGACAATGGCAGCCGCCGTATCTGCCGCAACTGGCAAATGACTCTTTTCTGAAGAGGATGCTGTAGAAGTCTGTTTTGATTTTGAACTGCAAGAGGTTACGCATAAAGCGCACAGCAGTGCAATGCCTATGGCAGATATCCGGGTCATGATTATCAGGGTTTATAGAATTCGGGCACAATATTCGTCATTTTTGGGGAGATACGCAAATGCTCTTCCTGCAAATTGACGGATATTGTGCCTAAATAATCTTTAAAAGCCCATCAGGTCATTCAGTGCTTCACTCATGCTGGGATGTGTAAAGACCGGCAGTTTGTTGCCTCTTATATTCAATCCCTTCTTGCGTGCTTCCGGTTTCATACGTCTATTTCCTTAATTGGTTCAATACTCTTTTTGCACTGTCAGACAGTACGACAATGGCACCGGCAAGAATGGCCGTATCCTTGATGACCAAGCGCCCTGCCCCCGTCAGCAACGGAAAGCCGTGCTCCCCGCTTCCCAAGTCGGGCACCCACACCTCAGGAGTTGTCACCAGGAAAGAGAGGGTACCCATCGTCATGACAATGGCAAGTGCGGCTCCCGCCAGTCCGATTTTCGGAGAGAATATCCCCAGAAATGTCAGGATGCCGATGGCCATAATCAGAATGCCCAGACCGTGGGAGAAACCATACGTATTGTTCTCCACGTGCCACTGATGTTTCGCCTCATTGAACTCGCCCTCTTTCAGCTTATACTCCTTGTACTCCGGGGCACTCTTTGTATAAAAGAAGCTCATGAACGGGCTGTTCGCCACAAAAGGGACAATCCCTTCAGCCTCATAATTCCAGAATTTCAACCCACCAATCCATACGAAAATAACCAGGATGGCTACACGAATCAAATTAACACCCAACTTTTGAGTGGAAGCGGCCAGCGTCAACGCAGCCATAAACAAGTTTTGCAATTTCGTTTTCATCTTTGTTCTACTTTTTAAATGGTTTCAGTAATATGACTTGATTTTTGTTTTTGCAAAGTTCCTTGTTTTCCACCACGTACGAAATGGCAATTATTCCGCAACAGTTGGCAATTCTTCCCGTTTCACTCTTTTCCGGTAGTCCGAGACACTCTCGCCGGTCATTTTCTTGAAAAAACGGCTGAACGCGGGCAAGTCTTCAAAGCCCAGAATGGAGCTGATTTCTTTGGCGCTCTTGCGGGTATACAACAGCAGTCTCATGGCTTCCGCCTCAATGCGCTCATGAATCACCCGCAACGGGGAAGGCAACCCGCAGGCCGAGAACAGATTGGAAAGTGTCTTGGGAGAACGGCAAAGAATATCGGCATAATCCTGCACCTGCTTCTTCTCCTTGAAATACCGGTCCACCAGCACATAATACTGTCGGATGATGTCAAACGTCTTTTCCTTCTCCTGCCCCACCCCGAAAAGCTGGCGCGCAATGCGTGTGCAGGTAATGATGAAACGTTTCAAGACAATGCGCAGCATCTCCTCCTGCAGATTGTCATGAATGACCGATTCCTGCCGGAAAATGCGGACTATGTCATGCAGGTTGGAAGACTGCCCGGCAGAAAGCGCCAGTCTCATCACCTTGGAAGAGCCATAAAAAAGGAATCCGTTGCAAGGAGACCTCGTTGTCATGTCCATAGAATGCAATAAAAATTGCTGTTGAATACAAACGTCAGGTATTCACCGTCCACCTCTTTTACCTCCAGGTGATGCAACGGGGTCAAGGTCACGATTTCGTCCTTTCCAAGCGCATGGAGATATGGTCTATTTCCAGAGTGAGCGTACCGCTCTGTACCCAAATGAATTTATACAGAGTCTTGTCACGTTGCAGCGACGCACGCTCATGGTAGCTGGAAGTCATGGCTATGTTGCCATTCAAGCGGGTGTTCAGTTGATAATCCATAAAAAACAGATTGTTTTAGTAAATAACAAAGATAGCGAATATCTTGTTTGCTACTGATTATTTCCCCACTTTTGTAGCCGTTTTGCTGTTCTTTAATTTTTAACCTTTAATGTCTTCATGCAAATGTTCCCCGTCATATTTGTATCTCTCGGTCCCGGCGAACCGGAACTGATTACCGTAAAAGGCTTGAAAGCCCTGCAGACAGCCGACTGTATATTCTGTCCCGAGACACTGGCCAAAGATGGAAACAGAGTTTCACGCGCAGCGACATCCTATTGCAACTCGACATTCCGGAAAACACGGTGCACCGCTTTCCACTCCCCATGAGCAAACAGCGCGAAAAAGCCCTGAGCGCCTACGACGAGGTCTATATGGAGAGCTCCACCCTCCGGCAACAAGGAAAGAAGGTCTGTATCGTTGCCGAAGGAGATGCCGGATTCTACTCTTCCATACACTATGTATATGACAAATTGCAGGCAGACGGCATCCCCGTGAAGCACATCCCCGGTATCCCCGCCTTCATTGCCGCCGGCGCATTGGGCGGGCTCCATGTAGCCAGCCAGGAAGAACGGCTGACGGTGATACCCGGCATCGTCACGACAGAAGAGATAGAAAGACTGACAAGCGAAAACAGTGCGGTTGTCATCATGAAGCTGTCCAGATGCACCGATGAGATTCACCGCTGCATCCGCCTGCATCCCGAATACCGGTATCACTATTTTGAGAATGTTGGCACTCCGGAAGAGAAGTATATCAATGACAGCAAGCGGATAGCGGCCATCCGCTTCCCCTATTTTTCCCTGCTTATCATTCGCCCAGAGCCTTTTGAGCCCGATTTAATACAATTTCGCACACCATAGGCATTATTTTAATGAAAATGGGTTACCTTTGCGCCGTTGAAATATAAAAAAGATAAGAACATGAAGAAAGTCGTTTTTTATATGATGATGCTGGTTATGAGCATCGGTTATGCCTATGCACAAGGAAAGGCAGACATCAAATTCGAACAGACCACCCACAACTTCGGCACATTCTCCGAAAACAGTCCGGTAGTCAGCTACACCTTTAAGTTTACGAACGTAGGCGATGCTCCGCTTGTCATCCATCAAGCTGTAGCTTCCTGCGGATGTACCGTTCCCGAATATTCACAAGAACCGATAGCACCGGGAAAGACAGGAACAGTGAAAGTAACCTATAATGGAACCGGAAGATACCCCGGACACTTCAAGAAATCCATCACCCTGCGCACCAATGCCAAAACGGAAATCATGCGATTGTTTATCGAAGGGGACATGACCGCTAAAGATGCCAAATAAGCATTTTACCATACAGAATTAAGGAGATTTTTTTAAATCTCCTTTTTTTTTGCTTTCTTTGCCTAAAATGCGAAGATAGGCTGCACCTCAGCAGAATAATAATGAGCTTGCTCATTTTATCCAGCATTCGGTTTGCACTATCTTTGAAGTCTATTAAAGAAAAACATAAAACTACAAAACCTATGAAACAAGAAGAAGAACCTATTACCGGCTTGCCGGAAAATGCGTTCCGTGAACTGAAACCGGGAGAAGTGTACAACCCTCTGATGAGCCCGGACAAGAAGTATTCAGAAGTAAATGCCTGGTCGGTGACATGGGGTATTCTGATGGCCATTCTCTTTTCGGCCGCAGCCGCCTATCTGGGGCTAAAGGTGGGGCAAGTATTCGAAGCCGCCATCCCCATCGCCATCATTGCCGTCGGCGTATCAGGTGCCGCCAAACGCAAGAACGCATTGGGCGAAAACGTCATTATCCAGTCTATCGGTGCCAGTTCTGGCGTCATCGTGGCAGGTGCCATCTTCACCCTTCCGGCGCTTTATATCCTTCAGGAAACCTATCCGAAAGAAATCACTGTTACCTTTGCACAAGTCTTTATCAGCTCTCTGCTGGGAGGTGTGCTGGGTATTCTCTTCCTTATCCCCTTCCGTAAATATTTCGTGAGCGACATGCACGGCAAGTATCCCTTCCCCGAAGCAACAGCCACCACACAAGTGCTCGTCTCCGGTGAAAAGGGCGGCAGCCAGGCAAAACCATTACTCATGGCAGGTATCATCGGTGTCTATACGACTTCATCGTGGCAACCTTCGGCTGGTGGAACGAGAATTTCACTACCCGCGTATGCGGCCTCGGCGAAATGCTGGCCGAGAAAGCCAAGCTGGTATTCAAGGTTAATACGGGTGCTGCTGTGCTCGGTCTGGGTTATATCGTGGGACTGAAATACGCGTCCATCATCTGTGCCGGTTCGCTGGCCGTATGGTGGATTATCATCCCGGTATGTCCATGATTTGGGGAGACTCCGTACTGAACCAATGGAACCCCGAAATCACAGCAACCGTAGGCGCTATGGCTCCGGAAGATATTTTCAAATACTATGCCAAGAGCATCGGTATCGGTGGTATAGCCATGGCAGGTATCATCGGCATTATCAAGTCCTGGGGCATCATTAAGAGCGCCGTAGGCTGGCTGCCAAGGAAATGGGCGGTAAATCCAATGTAGAGGCCAGCGTGAAGCGCACGCAACGGGACATCTCCATGAAGATTATCGCCATCGGCTCCATCATCACATTGCTGCTGGTTGTTCTGTTCTTCTACTTCGATGTGATGCAAGGTGACCTGACACATACCATTGTAGCCATCCTGCTGGTAGCAGGTATCGCTTTCCTGTTCACTACCGTGGCAGCCAATGCCATTGCGATTGTGGGCACAAATCCCGTATCCGGAATGACGCTGATGACATTGATTCTGGCATCCGTAGTCATGGTAGCCGTAGGGTTGAAAGGTCCCGGAGGAATGGTTGCGGCACTGGTGATGGGTGGTGTTGTATGTACGGCACTGTCCATGGCGGGAGGCTTCATCACAGACTTGAAAATCGGTTACTGGCTGGGTAGCACGCCTGCCAAGCAGGAGACCTGGAAGTTCCTCGGAACCATCGTTTCTGCCGCTACCGTAGGTGGTGTAATGATTATCCTGAACAAGACATACGGTTTCACCAGCGGACAACTGGCTGCTCCGCAGGCCAATGCCATGGCAGCCGTTATCGAACCTCTGATGAACGGTGTGGGTGCTCCTTGGCTGCTCTACGGCATCGGTGCAGTGCTGGCCGTCATCCTCAACTTCTGCAAGATTCCCGCACTGGCATTTGCATTGGGTATGTTCATCCCATTGGAACTGAATGTCCCGTTGGTAGTAGGCGGTGCCGTCAACTGGTACGTGACCAGCCGCAGCAAGGATGCCGCTCTCAATGCCGAACGCGGGGAAAAAGGCACACTGCTTGCCTCCGGTTTCATTGCCGGCGGTGCATTGATGGGCGTGGTAAGCGCCGCCATGCGCTTCGGAGGAATCAACCTCGTGAACGATGCATGGTTGCAAAACACTTGGTCTGAAGTGCTGGCGCTGGGTGCTTATGCCATTCTGATATTCTACCTCATCAAAGCTTCCATGAAAACCAAATAACCTTTAAATACCAAGAACATGAAAAAGATTCTACTTTTATCTTTTCTATTTGCAACGACCATGTTATCTGCACAAAAGCCCGTTGAGCTGCCCCTATGGCCCAACGGTGCCCCCAATAACAACGAACTGACCAATTCCGGACAGAACCATAACAACGAATGGGTGTCCGATGTCACCACCCCTACCCTTACGGTGTATCCTGCCTCCCACCCCAACGGCATGGCCATCATCATGTGTCCGGGAGGTGGCTACGGAGGGCTGGCCATGAAGCACGAGGGACACGACATGGCTCCCTGGTTCAACACACAAGGCATCACCTATGCAGTACTGAAATACCGTATGCCCAACGGGCACCATGAAGTGCCCCTTTCCGATGCCGAACAAGCCATCCGCATGGTACGCAAACATGCCGCTGAATGGGGTGTCAATCCTCAGCGCGTAGGCATCATGGGCGCTTCTGCCGGCGGCCATCTGGCAGCTTCGCTTGCCACACTATACAGCAGTGACAAAACCCGTCCCGACTTCCAGATCTTGTTCTATCCGGTGATTTCCATGCAGAAAGGCGTTACCCATGGAGGTTCCCGCCAGAACCTTATCGGAGAAAATCCATCTCAGGAGCTGGAACAAAAATACTCCCTCGAAAGACAAGTGTCCCCACGCACTCCGCAGGCTTTTATCATGCTTTCTTCGGACGACGACGCAGTGCCACCCATCAACGGCATTGGCTATTTCCTCGCCTTGCGTGACCACAAAGTGCCTGCCAGCCTGCATGCCTACCTACCGGCGGACATGGCTGGGGATTCCGGGACAACTTCACCTACAAGCGTCAATGGACGGAAGAACTGGAGAAGTGGTTGCGTGAAGGGCTCGTATTCCCGGTCTCTGAACCTACCACAAAGAAATAAAAGCAATTATGAATAAAAAGTATTTTTTACTCACTTGCCTCGCAGCTTTTCCCTTTGCCCTGACTGCTCAGGAGAACAATCGCTACGAAGAGATTACCAACCCCAAGCTGACAAGCATCAACCGGGAGCCTGCCCGCAGCACGTTCACCTCCTACGTCACGGAGCCGATGCCGTCATCAATGACCGCAAGAACGGAACCTTCCGCTTGTCCCTTAACGGGAAATGGAAATTCCATTATGTGGAAACCTTCGCCGACCGCCCCACGGACTTCATGATGGACCGTGTGGACGCCAGCCGCTGGCCGGACATCAATGTACCCGGAAACTGGGAGTTGCAAGGATTCGGCACGCCCATCTACGTGAACCATCCCTATGAGTTCTGTTCTTCGGGCTATCCTCCTTATTGGGACAAGCCCAACCCTCCGTACGTTCCCAAGGAATGGAATCCCACCGGCACCTATCGCCGCGAGTTCACCCTTCCGGGAGACTGGGACGATAAGGAGATTTTCCTGAGTGCCGACGGTGTACGCGGGGCAGCCTTCTACTACCTTAACGGCAAGTTTGTAGGCATGAGTAAAGATGCAAAGACTCCGGCGCGTTTCAACGTCAGCGCCATTGCCAAGAAAGGGAAGAATGTCATTGCCATTCAGATACACCGCTTTTCCGATGCCAACTATCTGGAATGCCAGGACTTCTGGCGCATCAGTGGTATCGAACGGGACATTTACTTATATGCCCAGCCTCAAATCCATCTCACAGACTTCAAGGTGGAAGCTCCTCTGGACGACAACTACCGGAACGGTATCCTCAAGGTAAAGGTGCAGTTTACCAATGAAAGCGGACAAAACGCCCCATTTGTCGTTGGTTACCGCCTGCTGGACAAGAACGACCAGCAGATAGCCCAGTCCTCTACTCAGGTCAGCGGTGACCAAACGGAAGTGGAATTCACCAAGAAGACCATCCAGGAACCCCTGCAATGGACAGCCGAAACGCCCAACCTCTATACCCTCGTCGTCAGCTTGAAGCGCCCGAACGGAGATGTGATTGAAGCGACAAGCTGCAAAGTAGGTTTCCGTACAGTGGAAATCAAGGACAAGCAACTGTTGGTAAACGGACAACCTATCCTCGTGAAAGGCGTGAACTATCACGAACACAACGAGAATACCGGTCACTATGTCTCCGAAGAACTGATGAAGAAAGATTTCGAGCTTTGGAAGAGATACAATGTCAATACCGTACGCACTTGCCACTATCCCCAGCAGGAACGTTTCTACGAACTCTGCGATGAATATGGTATCTACGTCATCGACGAAGCCAATATCGAAAGTCACGGCATGGGTTACGACTTGCGGGTAGGCGGTACGCTGGGAAACAATCCGCTCTTCATGAATGCCCATCTCGACCGCACCATGAATATGTACGAGCGGGACAAGAACCATCCGTCAGTCATCATCTGGTCGCTGGGCAACGAAGCCGGGAACGGATTGAATTTCTACGTCACTTACAACACCTTGAAGACACTCGACAGCCGTCCCATCCAGTATGAACGTGCACTGTTGGAATGGAATACGGACATCTACTGCCCGATGTATGCTCCCCCTTCCTATCTGGAGAAGTATGCCCGGAACAAGGAGATGACGCGTCCCCTCATTCTTTGCGAGTATGCCCATGCCATGGGCAACAGTCTCGGCAACTTCCAGGACTACTGGGATATCATCGAAAAATATCCCATCCTCCAGGGCGGCTGTATCTGGGACTGGGTAGACCAAGGCTTTGCCGCCAAGACAGACGACGGCCGTAAATACTGGACCTATGGCGGCGATTATGGCGAGAACGGCACTCCCTCCGACGGCAATTTCTGCATCAACGGCGTGGTATACCCCGACCGCAGTGTCAAACCGCAGACGGAAGAGATGGGGAAGGTCTACCAGAACATCAAGTTCCTCGACTTCGACAAGCAAACTTCCACCGTGAAAATCCGCAATGATTTCTCTTTCACCAATCTCGACAAGTACGACTTCTACTACATCATCCGCGACCATGGAAAGGAAGTCTACCGTGGCAAGATTGAAAATATCCATGCTGCACCGGGCAAGACAGTAACCACCGGCTTTCTGAACGGCATACCCAAAGAGAAACAGACAACGGGAGATGTACGCATCGAGTTCTATGCAGCCATCAAGACGGCAGAACCTTTCCTCCCGGCCGCACGGTCATTGCACGCGAACAGACCTACGTCCATACCTTCTACAAGAAAGAGGCTACGGCACAGAAGCCCGCCACTTCTAAGGAAGAAGGAAATTTGGTGGCGTTCTTCGGTCCCGACTTCAAAGCCACCTTCGACAAGCAAAGCGGCCTACTCACCTCCTATTTGTACAAGAAGCACGAGTACATACTGAACGGTCAAGGTCCCCGCCCATTCTTCTGGCGTGCACCGACGGACAATGATTATGGAGCCAACCTCCCCGTCCGCCTCAAAGCCTGGAAAGAGGCAAGCTATCAAGAACCAAAAGCCGAAAGTTTCCAAGTGACTCCGGGCAGCAATGCCACGACAGTAAAGGTGACCTATCATTTTCCGCAGACAGATGCCCGTTGGGACATCACCTATAAGATATATGCCAACGGAGTTATCAAGGTAGACAACCGCTTCGTGGCCGAAGGAGACCAGGCTTCGATGATACCGCGTGTAGGCCTGCGGATGCAGTTGCAAAAGATCTTTACAGACTTGACCTACTACGGTCGCGGTCCGAAGGAAAACTACCGAGACCGCCGTACCTCCCAGTTTATTGGAGAGTATACTATCCCGCTCAAGGATATGTACGAGCCTTACGTCCGCCCGCAAGAGAACAACCATCGCACAGACATCTATTGGTGCGCCCTTACCGATAAGACGCAACGTGGCTTGCTACTCATCGCCGACCGCACCTTCGAACTGAACGCTCCAACTATCCCCTGGAGAGCATGGATAGCGGCGACACGATTGATAACGGTGCTCCGCGTACCGAAAAGACCCATCATCGCCACCTCACCGATCCTCTGCCGGAAAAGATGGTTGATTTGTTCATTGACTACCGCATGATGGGTGTCGGTGGAGACGACAGTTGGGGCGCAACCGCCCATGAACCCTATCTGATTCGTCCGGGCAAAGAGAATGCCATTGAATACGGTTTCTCCCTTGTTCCGTTCGATAAAAAGGAGGATTATAAATATTTAATCCAGCAATATTGAATTTAATCCCTCCGGATTAAGCTTTTATAAAAAGGATGTAGTAAATTTGCTGCATCCTTTTTACGTTTAAGAACAATAATAATCAAAAGAGAGAAAAATGAAAACAATGACTAAATTTATGTTCAGCGCCCTCTGCGCCGCAGCCATGGTAACTTCCGTTTCTGCCCAGGGAGGGAAAGATATGTTGAGCAATGGAATAAAGTATCTGGATGTGCCATACGTAGCCCATACGCTGGAAGCAGATGGTCCCGAAGAACTCGTCATCAACTGCGATGAGGTAGACTGCACCACGCTGGTGGAATATGTGCTGGCAGAGACACTCACCCCCAAATTGGCCGACGGAGACATCTCGGAAAGCGCTTTCGCCGATAACCTGCAAAAAATCCGTTACCGTGACGGTAAAATCGACGGGTACACTTCCCGCCTGCATTATATTGCCGACTGGATAAACAATGGCGTACGCAACGGCTTCCTTCAGGATGTAACGGGCGCCATGAGTCCCGACACCGAACAGTTATCCATCTCCTACATGTCTTCCCACCCCCCAACTCTACAAGCAGCTGGCAAATTCTCCGGAGAACATAGCAAAATGAAGAAGATTGAACAATCCTTGTCCAGCAAGGAAATTCACTATCTTCCCAAAGCCAAACTTCCCGCCGATGGTCTCCCGTGGATTAAAGACGGCGATATCATAGCCATCACCACCAACACTCCGGGGCTGGACGTAGCCCACATGGGAATCGCTTTCTATGCAGATGGCAAACTCCTGTTGGTACACGCTTCTTCTACCGACAAGAAAGTGGTTGTTTCCAAAGTCCCTTGTCCCAAATGCTGAAAGACAATAATAAGTGGACGGGAATACGGGTGCTGAGAATGAAGAAATAAGGTGAAATTTTATAATATGGAAAAGGCGATGGAGAATTAATTCTCCATCGCCTTTTCCATATATATGATTGTTCGTTCCTATTCCTCTACGACAATATATTCATCAATATTCCGTGTTTCTTTACTGAAGTTCACACCTACTTTCACTAATTTCCTGCCATCCAAGGTATAAGGAATCAGATACCCCTTCTCATCTATTTGCTTCAGAGCTGCGTCGGCTGTACCGTCCAGTTTGAACTCAAAAACATAAATAGCGGTAGGGGTATGAACTACCGCGTCCGCACGGCCGCGGCTGCTGCGAACCTCGGACCGGATGAACTGTCCCAGCAAAGTAAATACTACATGAAAAATAACCTGATAATGACGTTCCGTATCATCACTCAACTCGTACGGAATACCGGAGAAGAATATCTTAAGACGCTCCATAAACGCCTCCACATCCCCACTCTTCAATTCACGCATGAATTTAGCGATGTGGAAACCAGTCTCATCATCAGTAACTTTAGTATAAAAAGGAACCAGAAAATTCAGAAAGCCGTAACGAACCTCATCATTTGGAAAGCCTAAAGTGTATAGCTTCACATCATCATCATACCCTTTTATGGTCAAATAACCACTTTGATAAATCATCGGAAGAGGATTATTTGTTTCCGCACGATATTCAGAGAAAGCGGAAGCCAGCACTTCCACTCCATCTATCAATAGACGTATATCGTAATCACTCTGCTTCAGCAAGTCAACCAAGTAAGTAGGTGTGCCGGTCTGAAACCAATAATATCCCATCTCTTCTGCATCAAAAGCATTCAATACACTGAACGGATTGAACATTCCTACACCTTCCGGATGAAAATGATAACCATCATATTGACGTTCCATCAAATCAATCACTTCTTGTAAGGATATCCCTCTTCGTTTAGCCAGTCTCTCAAGTTCCGGCAGAAAGGTTTTCACCAACTCCTCTTTGGTAATACCACACAAAGCAGCGTAAGGAGACTTCATGCTGATATCATTCAGCTGGTTCAAGTCACTGAACACACTTACTTGCGCAAACTTGGTCACTCCGGTCAGGAAAACAAAACGAAGATAACGGTCAGCGCTCTTCAAGACACCGTAGAATGCTTTCAATGTTTTCCGATACTCATCCAGCAAGTTCTCATCCAAGACCGCTTGAAGCAATGGCTTGTCATACTCATCAATCAGCACAACAACCTGCTTTCCTGTCTGCATGCATGCCCGCTCTATCACGTAAGCAAAACGCTCTTCCGGATTACGGTCTTTCTTCTCCTGACCATAGAGCAGCTCCCATTTCTCCAGATACTGATTAAGCATAGCCGTCAGGTCAGCAGCAGTTTCATATTTCCGGGCATTCAAATCCAAGTGCAAAACCGGGTATTCTTCCATTCCTTTTCCAGCTGTTCGATGGCCAAACCTTGAAACAGATCCTTGCGTCCTTGAAAGTAGCTTCAAAGGTAG
>ENA-OQCE01000068-OQCE01000068.1-human-gut-metagenome-genome-assembly--contig:-NODE-68-length-45557-cov-2.188686_pt1 | contig 45557 bp, 46 predicted proteins | sample MGYA00242495_ERZ504572 | MGnify/ENA primary metagenome ERZ504572 (study PRJEB26092, sample SAMD00036228) | human gut metagenome | host: Homo sapiens | study: EMG produced TPA metagenomics assembly of... | reverse complement strand
ATGAAATCGGAAGATGGAAGATATTTGTTAAATGATGTATTGACTGAATTTAACCCATTGGGAGCATTGGAAGCTGGTGGCCGTAACAAGTATCGTAACAATTATCTGAACGCTAATGTCAATGCTGAATTCCGGCTTATTGACGGATTGAAGTTGCGTGGAGTGTTGGGTGCGGATGTGATAAACGACATGCGTTCTACCCGCAATTTGGGCGTATCCTATTACTTGAATGAAGAGGCTACCGAACCACGTCCAGTGAAAGATACTGACTATCGGACCAGTAACTGGAATCATACGGCTTACCTTATTAATAGCCAACTTTTGTTGGATTACAACAAGACATTCGGTAAACACAATGTCAGCGGGCTTTTTGGAGTAACCAATGAATCGTTTACTTCGTCTAGCAATGAGATTGAGAAGAAGGGGGTAGATCCCGACTTGGGTATTGGTACAGGACATTACCAATAGTACTGTGGGAAACATCACAGGAAAAACATTTGTAGATGAATCCAACCGTACCAGTCTGACTTCTCTGTTGGGACGTGTGGGGTATTCTTACGCTGACAGATATTATACAGAATTCAGCTTCCGTTATGACGCTTCTTCCAAGTTTCATAAAGACTACCGATGGGGTTTCTTCCCTTCTGTTTCATTAGGCTGGCGTTTGAGCGAGGAGAACTTTATGCAGGCTTACAAGGAACGTGTGGGTGACTTGAAACTGCGTACTTCTTTGGTATTTTGGGTAACCAGTCTATTGGTACTTATGACCGTTTTACTGTTTACGAACTGTACAACAACTCTTACGCATACAACAACCAGACAGTATCGGGCGCAGGTTTTAAGTTAGGTAAGGATAATTTGACTTGGGAAAAGACCAAAACCTTCAACGTGGGTGTAGACGCTTCGTTCTTCAATAACGCTTTGAATGTGACGTTCGACTATTTCTACAAGCGTACGAGCGACATTTTAATGAAGCCCCTTGTGCCTTCGGTATTTGGTACGGATATGGCGATGGACAACATTGGTGAGATGCAGAATCAAGGTTGGGACCTCTCTATCAACTATCGTTTGAAAACGGGAGCCGCAAATCATAACTTCAACTTCAATCTTGGTGACTCTTGGAATGAAGTGCTGAAGTACCCTGGTCACGAAAGAATCTCACAAATAGAGGAGTTGAGCCGTATCACCCGTGAAGGATGTCCGTTGGAGTCTTACTACGGTTACAAGATGGACGGCTTTTTCCAAAGCTACGAGGAGATTGAGGCATCGGCTATTCCTGTAGGTGGAAAGGTACAGCCGGGTGACGTGAAGTTTGTAGACCGTAACGAAGATGGTGTCATCGACTCGAAGGATAAGTTTATCTTGGGTAATGCCTTCCCTCGTCTTACTTTCGGTTTCAACTACAATGTAGAATGGAAAGGATTCGATTTCGGTATGTTCTGGCAGGGTGTGGGCAAGCGTGACATGATGCTTCGTGGTGAATTGATTGAACCGTTCCACGCCAATTACTCTTATAATATCTATAAGCATCAACTGGATTTCTGGACTCCTACCAACACCGATGCACGTTGGCCGAGACTTACTGCCCCGGGTTCTACTTCCAACAGAAACAACTACGGAAGCGGACAAGGTTCCGACCTATTCTTGATGGATGGAAAATACCTGCGTCTGAAGAACTTGCAGATTGGTTACACATTCCCCAAAACATGGAGCCGCAAGGTGGGCATGGAAAAGGCACGTATCTATGTCAACGGACAAAACTTGCTGACTTTCAGTAATAACTCGTTTATTGACCCTGAATCTTCTGAGTTCGACTCTAAGATGGGTAATAGTGGCGCCAATTCTGGTAGAAACTATCCGACGCTCCGTTACTATGGTTTCGGTATAGACATTGAATTCTAAAAACAACAGATAACTATGAAACTAAAAAAATATATAGCTTTTGCCGGAATGGCTGTTCTGATGCTTTGCAGTTGCAACGAGATGGAGAACGCACCGACAAACAAATTTACGGATAACTCTTATTGGACTTCCACCACCAAAGCCCAGTATGTGGTGAATATGGCTTACAGCCAGATGTACAATGCAGGCCGTATGTGGAGCGATGAAAGTTTGAGTGACAATGCTTACGACGGTCGCAGTGTGGACGACCAACGTGCCATTCGCAAAGGTATGGCCACTCCCTCGCTCGACATCTTCAAGAATGAATGGAAAGACCTTTACGGAGGTATAAAGACCTGCACGTGTTCCTTGAAAAGGTGGATCTGGTACCCAACATGGACGCATCTGTTAAAGCACGTATGATTGCCGAGATACGCTATATCCGTGCAAGCCTCTACTTCCGTCTGACTAACCTTTATGGTGCAGTACCTTTCTTTACGGAGGACATCACGCTGGAAGAATCGCGGAGTGTAAGTCGTACAGACCGCGAAACCATTATCAGCTTCATTCACCAAGAATTGGAAGACATCAAGGATGCGCTTCCCACTCGCGACCAATTGCCCGAAGAAGACAAGGGCAAAATTACTAAAGGTGCCGTTTGTGCTTTGCAGGCTCGTGTCTACTTGATGGATAGCGACTGGAACAATGTGATGCTTTATTGCGACAATCTGATGAACAAACAAGGCGAATATGGTACTTATGCTTTATTTCCTGATTATGCCGGGCTTTTTGATGAAGCCAATGAGTATAATGAAGAGATTATCATGGATCGTTCTTATGTACAATTTGATTACTTGGGGTGAGATGGTAGACATGATTCCTTTGTCAAGAGGCGGACGTGCCGTGAACCGTGTGCCGCAGCAATCGTTGGTAGACACTTATCTGATGCTTAGTGGAAAGACTATCAGTGAAGCCGGGACAGATTATAACCCTGCTTATCCTTACGATAACCGTGACCCACGTCTCACCGCTACTATCATTTATGATGGCTATGATTGGAGTGGCAATGTGGACGATGGCAGTAAAGACGTAGTCATCAACATTCGTCCGGGTTCGGGAACCGATGCCTACGATGGTGGTGGAAACGGCACTTCTACCGGTTATTTCACTCGTAAGTATTATAATCCGCAGGCTTCCGGTGATCAGAATTCCGGTATGAACATCATCACTATGCGTTATGCTGACATCTTGCTGATGTATGCTGAGGCTGTTCACGAAACAAGCGGTATGACTGAAGCGGTATGGAACAAGACCATCCGTCCCATCCGCGAACGTGCCGGATTCACTGCCGATGCAGCCTTGAACTTTCCTGCCGGAAAGAGCAAGGAAGAGATGAGGCAGATTATTCGCGACGAACGTCGTGTAGAAATGGCGATGGAAGGTTTGCGCTGGTATGATATTAAGCGTTGGAAGGCTGGCAACGAATACTTGTCGGGCAAGGTGCGCGGTGCAAGCTTCGTGGACGAGAATAAGCTTGACACTCGCAAGTTCGAAGAGGCAAGAGATTACCTTTGGGCAGTTCCTATCAGTGAAATCAATTTGAATCCCAATCTGGCACCTAACAATCCGGGATATGGAAATTAACGTGTATCTAAACTCATTAAAAACAATAGAACAATGAAAACAATATTCTCAACAATAGCTCTTTTTTCGGTAGTCCTCTTTGCTACGTCTTGTACGGAAGACATGGAATACAAGGATTCCAAAGTTTCCTCAGTAAATCAGTTGTATGAACCCACTGACGGCAAGGAAGTAGTCTTGCAATCGTCGGCCAGCGCCAGCCTGTTCTTTGAATGGGAGTCGGCCAAGGCTGAAGATAGCGGTGCCCCTCTTTATGAAGTGGTATTCGATAAAGAAGGTGGAGATTTTTCTAAGCCTATTTACAAAGTGCTTTCTGGCAATGGCGGTTCTTTGAGCTATGCTACCATCAGCCACAAGACATTGAACAAGGTTGGTGCGGCTGCCGGATTGAACAGTGGTGAGACGGGTACACTTGTTTGGACAGTAATGGCTTCCAGAGGTTTGAATTCTGTAATGGCAAAGGAAAGCAAGAAGCTCACCATCACTCGCTTGGTGGGATTTGAAGAGATTCCAGCACAGCTTTACTTGACCGGAAGTGCTACTGAAGGTGGTATGGATGCTTCTAAGGCCGTGGCGTGTGCTTCACCCGAAAAGGATAAGTTCGAAGTCTTTACGAAGTTGGAAGGCGGAAAGACTTACAAACTGGTAGATAGAGCAGCCGAAGGTGCCAAGGTGTTTTATATCAATGGCAATAAGATTATGGAAGGCGAAGGCGAGACAACCGTAGAAAAGACGGGAGTTTATCGCATTGAGATGGATTTCTCCATTGCATCTGTAACCGTCAGGGAAGTAAGTAAGATGGAATTCTACTTCTGCCCGAGTGGTGCCGCAACTTTTGAATTGCCTTATGTTGGAAACGGTGTGTTCTGCGGTCAGGATAAAATTGAGTTCAAGCAAGAAGGATGGGGGCGCGACCAACGCTATAAGTTCTTGATGACTTATGCTGATGGTAGTATACAGTATTGGGGAACCAAGAATACTACAGACTCTAATCCTGGTGCGGCTACTCCCGAAGATCCTTATTTCTACATTATGGAGACTCCTGATAACCAATGGGATCAGAAGTGGAAACTGAACAATGAATTCGATGGTGCGGCCGATGGCCACAATCCGGGTGCCATCACCAAGATTAGTGTGATATTCAATGTGGAGAACTATACTCATAAAGTGGAATTGGCCAACTAATTTAAGGAGAGATTATGAAAAAAATATTATTTTGTCTGCCCCTGCTTCTTTTGGCACTTCAATCGTGCGAGATAGAAGATGAGTATATGTATGATAAGGGGCTTTACACCATAGATTGGGATGCGGCTGCCGACAGCAGTTCTGTGACCCTGATAGATCGTTTCTGGAATACGGAAGAGAATTATTTCAACTACGGGAATGACGGTTCAATCAAGGATTTCCATTATTGGCCGCAGGCTCATGCTATGGATGTGATGATAGATGCTTACAATCGTACCGGAGATAGCAAGTACAGCGACTTGTTTGACAAATGGTATGTCGGTATCAAGGCAAAGAACGGTGGCAGTTATTGGAACAACTTTTATGATGATATGGAGTGGATTGCTCTCACCATGATTCGCTTGTACGAAGTTACTGATGAAAACAAGTATCTGGAAACTTCTCAAGAGATGTGGAATGAAATCAAGACCGGTTGGAACGATTACGCAGGTGGTGGCATTGCTTGGACTCACGACCAGCTATGGAGCAAAAATGCTTGTTCCAACGGCCCTGCTGCTTTGATTGCTGCTCGTCTTTACCGTATTAACGGGAATCAGGAGGATTTGGATTGGGCTGTCAATATTTATAAATGGGAGCGTGAAAATTTATTTAACCCTGCTACCGGCGCCATCTATGATAATGTGAACGGTGAGACGGGTGAGTTGAGTACACTTTCTCTTTCTTATAACCAAGGTACATTCTTGGTGCTGCTTACGAACTGTATAAGATCACAGGAGAAGAGTCCTATTTGAAAGATGCTCGTAAGGCTGCCAATTTCGCTATCAGTAATAGCAGCATGATAGATACTGGAAATAATTTACTTCGTGATGAAGGCGATGGTGACGGAGGTTTGTTTAAGGGTATTTTCATGCGTTATTATGTGCAGTTGATTATGGAACCGAATTTGGACCCCATATATAAGAAGAAATTCATCACTTTCTTTAACAATAATGCTGAAATCTTGTGGCGAAAGGGAATCAATAAACTTGATTTGCTGTATAATACTAACTGGGCAATGAACAATAGCGGCAACAACCATCTGACTACGCAGACAAGTGGTTGTACTTTGATTGAAGCCAAAGCTCTCTTTGAAAAGAGCCTGAAATAAGTTAGCAATTAAAAGTGTGTCGAAACTCAATCTGGTTATTGGGTTTCGGCACATTTTTTTTTAGAGCCAGTTTTAATTGGCAGTTATTTTGGAAATAATGTTTTTAGAGACAACAGTTTTTTATATAAAATAAACACAAAAGATGAAACAGAATCAATATTTATTTCTACTGTTCGCCCTGATTGTTCTGACGGGCTGTGGCGGTACGCAGAAGAAATTAACCGAATATGTCAATCCTTTCTTGGGTACGGCTACTTTGTGGGAGCCTGAGGACTTAGGGTATACGCGCAAAATAAAGTCACGTACATGGGGTGCGGAAACTTATCCGGGTGCTACCTTGCCCAACGCAATGGTGCAGCTCAGCCCCGTTACACAGTTTCGTAGCGGTGCGGGCTATCAATATGAGGACACTGTGATTTATGGTTTTTCACATACTGCTAAAGGGCATTGGAACTTGTTGCATGTCCCCATGTTGCCAGTGGTGGGAACTATCGCTCCGGGTAATTATTGCTCCGGGTTTAGTCACGAGAAGGAATCTGCGCATCCGGGGTATTACCAAGTTTATCTGGAACGCTATAAAGTGAACGCCGAGTTGACCAGTACCTTGCGTTGTGCCTACCATAAATATACTTTCGGCAAGGGCGACGATAAGTCATTATTGGTAGACATCCGCCGTTCTAATAATGATGTCCGTGATTGGAAGATTGAGAAGGTTGACGATAATACGTTCACGGGTTATCAAGATGGCGATGGTAAAATCTACTTTTACGCTAAGACCAACTATAAAATAGGCCAAGTGGAAATGGTAAAAGACGACAAACATGAGGTGGCTGTGCTGCGTTTTATCGACAGCAAAGGTGTTGAACCTTTGGAAGTGAAGGCTGGTTTCTCGTTTGTGAGTATAGAGAATGCTCAAATGAATTTGAAGCCGAAATGTTGAACAAAAGTTTTGCACAAGTGGCAGAAGAAGCTGATGCGGCTTGGGAAGCACTCCTCTCCAAGATTCAAGTTGCAGGTGGCACGGAACGTGAAAAGAGATTGTTTTATTCTACTTTCTTCCATGCTTTTAAATGGCCGGCTTTGCGTAGCGATGTGAATCATGAATATACTGATGTCCGTGGCGAAGTAGTGAATAACGGCTTCCACTATTACACTGACCCTTCTTTTTGGGACGATTATCGCAACAAACTGGTACTCATAGGTATGATTTCTCCCGATGTGACTACTGACATCATTAGGTCTATTATTGACAAAGGTGAGAAGCGTGACGGCTACATGCCCACCTTCTTCCATGGTGATCACGCTTCCACTTTTATTTCTGGTTCTTGGTTGCGTGGTTTGCATGATTTCGATCTGGAGCGTGCTTATAAGTTGATTCTGAAAAATGCTACGGTGCCCGGTAAAGGAGGACGTCGCTATTTGGATGAGTATATGGAGCGAGGTTGGATTGCTGAAAAAGACACAGTGAATGTACCCACATGGGACGAATACAAAGGGGCTGTGACCAAGACCCAGGAATATGCTTACGATGACTATGCCGTAGCCTTGGTAGCCAAGGAGCTGGGAGATGAAGCCAACTACAAACTGATGATGGAACGCTCCAACAACTACAAGACGCTATTCGACCCCTCTACCGGCTTTTGGAGAGGTAAGATTGACGATGGTAGCTGGATTCAGGATTTCGATCCGTATTATCCCTATTACCAGTACATGTACCGTGAGGCCAATGCATGGAACGCCCTCTTCTTCGCCCCCCACGACCCCGAAGGCATGATTAAGCTCTATCCCAGTAAAGAGGCGGTGGAGGCTAAACTGGATTCCTTATTCAGCGAACCGTGGAGAGGTTACGAGGCCCACAACCTGACCGGATTCATCGGAAACTATTGCCACGGAAACCAGCCGGGACACAGCATTCCTTACACCTATTATTTCATAGACAAACAAGAGAAAGCCCAATGCATTCTTGACAGTCTGATGAACCACTACTATGACATGGGTGCCGACAAGCTGGCTTATGCAGGGATGGATGATGCCGGCGAGATGTCTTCGTGGTATGTGCTCAATGCTATTGGACTTTACACTTATTCGCCTGCCGATCCTGAATATATTGTTACTGTTCCCTTGTTCGATAAAGTGACGTTCAATCTGAATGGTCGTCCCTTTACGATTGTGAAGAAAGGAAGCGGCAAGAAGATTATTGACATTACTTATGACGGTAAAAAGATTGACGGTTACTTTATCACCCATGACCAACTGAGGGAGGGCAAGGAACTGGTGATTACTACGGAATAGATAAACAATGGAGTTATGAAAAGAAATATACTGCTTCTATTCACATTCTTTGCTTGCATTACTGTACAAGGGCAGACTCCGGTTCGTTTGGTTGATCTGAGGAGCGAACATCTTGACAGACCTATAGGTTTGGATAATCCCGTTCCACGCCTTTCTTGGCGGATGGAAGATGGTAGGCAGGGAGCTGTGCAGACTTCCTGGCGGATTGTGGTAGACGAAGACTCGTTGAATGTGGTCAATGGCTGTGGCAGGATGTGGGATAGTGGAAAGAACGATTCCCGTAATCAGCTTGTGGCCTATGCGGGCAAAAAAACTGCAGCCTTTCACTAGATATTATTGGAAAGTAATCTGCAGCGACATGGAATATAAGGAGACAGCTTCTCCTGTCTCTTACTTTGAAACGGGCATGATGGGGATGCAACATTGGCAAGGTGCTTGGATTGGCGATGGCAAGGATATTCATTATGGGCCTGCCCCTTACTTCCGAAAAGAGTTCAAGACCGGCAAAAAGGTAAAGTCAGCGCGTGCTTATATTGCCGCTGCTGGACTATATGAGCTTTACATCAATGGCGAGAAGGTAGGAGACCACTGCCTTGCCCCTCTCTATACCCGCTTTGATCGCCGCAACTTGTATGTGGCTTATGATGTGACTTCACAATTACAGAATGGTGACAACGCTATTGGCGTACTTTTGGGTAACGGCTGGTATAACCATCAATCCAAAGCAGTGTGGGACTTCGACCGTGCCCCTTGGCGCAACCGTCCCGCTTTCTGTCTGGACTTGCGCATTACTTACACCGATGGAAGCGTGGAGACTATTCCCACCGATCTCAGTTGGCGGACAGCGTCGGGTGCAATCACTTTTAATAGTATCTATACTGGCGAGCACTACGATGCACGTCTGGAGCAGAAAGGATGGAGCACTCCGGAATTCGATGATTCCAAGTGGCGCGGAGTAGCCTATCGGAGTGTACCTTCTTCCAATGTCACTGCCCAGCAAGTACATCCCATCCGTAATGTAAAGATTTTCCCCGCCGTCTCTTTCCGCAAAGTGGACGAGAAAACATACATCTATGATTTCGGGCAAAATATGTCCGGTGTGACTTGTATTCATGTTTCGGGTGAACGGGGAACGGAGGTCAGAATCAAACATGGCGAACGCTTACATCCAAATGGCCGCCTCGATCTCTCGAACATTGATGTCTACTTTCGAGGCGATAAGGAGAAAGACCCTTTTCAGACGGACATTCTCATTCTGAGTGGAGAAGAGGATGAGTTCATGCCCCGATTTAATTACAAGGGATTTCGTTATGTGGAGGTAGTGGCAGATAAGCCTATTGAGCTTGACCAAAACAGCTTGATTGCTTACTTCATGCACAGTGATGTGCCGGCAGTAGGTAGCTTGGAATCTTCGAGTCCACTGATAGGCAAGCTGCTCCATGCTGCCAATCACTCTTACCTTTCCAATCTGAGTGGGCCCTAATCCCCACCCGATTGCCTCAGCGCGAGAAGAACGGTTGGACTGGTGACGGTCATTTTGCCATTGAGGAGCATTTTATAACTTTGATGGAATTACCGTTTACGAAAAATGGTTGGCCGACCATCGTGACGAACAGCAGCCCAAACGGAGTGCTGCCCGATATTATTCCAACTGGTGGATGGGGATATGTACAGACAACGGGCTGGACTGGACTAGTACTATTGCCATCATCCCTTGGAATATCTACCTCTTCTACGGTGATAGCAAGCCCTTGAGCGATTGTTACGAGAGCATCAAACGTTATGTGGATTATGTGGAGCGTATCTCTAACAATCATCTCACTACGTGGGGGCGCGGAGACTGGGTGCGGTGAAGTCAAAATCCAATAAAGAGCTGACTTCCTCGGTCTACTTTTATGTAGATACCAAGATTTTGGCCGCTGCTGCCAAACTCTTCGGCAAACAGGCCGATTACGAATATTATAATGCCTTGTCGGAGGAGATAAAGCAAGCTGTCAATGATAAGTTCCTGAATCGAGAAACAGGCATCTATGCCGAAGGTTCACAAACCGAATTGAGTGTTCCCTTGCAATGGAAGATTGTGCCCGAAAAGTTGATAGGAAAAGTGGCAGCTAACTTGGCACATAAGGTAGAGGAGGACGGTTTTCACTTGGATGTGGGTGTATTAGGAGCTAAAGCTATTCTGAATGCACTCAGCGAAAATGGTTATGCTGAAACAGCTTATAAGGTGGCTGTACAGGACACTTATCCTTCATGGGGTTGGTGGATGGTGAACGGTGCCACTACGCTGCTCGAGAACTGGGATTTGCAGGCTACTCGTGACATCTCGGACAATCATATGATGTTCGGTGAAATAGGTGCTTGGTTCTACAAGGGGCTGGGAGGTATTTTCCCTGATCCCGCGCAACCTGGTTTTCAAAACATTCTGCTCCGTCCCCATTTCATAAAGGGATTGAAACGGTTTGAAGCTCGTCATCGGTCGCCTTACGGTGAAATTGTTTCTCGCTGGGAATGGAAAGGGAAATGTGTGCATTATGAAGTTACAGTGCCCGCTAACAGTACAGCTACACTCACTTTACCTGACAAGGCCGAGAATGTACGGGTGGTGGAACTGGCGGCAGGAAGATATGAGTTTATTGTAAAGTGACCTTGTACTTCATTTATGCTTGCAAATATGTAATTAGCGGGTTTGCCACGTTGTTGTGGCATAACTCGCTAATTTTTATAGTCGGTATGTTAAGGGATGGCTTTTTCATTCTTATAGCCTGATCTTTCCCTCCAACCGTATATCTTCCGACGAAGCCCCTATCAGCAGCTTCACCGTTCCGGGTTCTACAACGAACATCTGCTTTCCTTCGTTCCAATAGCCGAGCTCCTCTTTGGGAACGGTAAGCGTCACTTCCCGGGTTTCGCCGGCCTTGATGGGGATACGCTTGAAGGCGCGCAACTGCTTGGAAGGACGTTCCACTTTGGAGTCCGGATAGCTGGCATAGAGCTGTACGACTTCTTCTCCGTCGCGTCCGCTGGTATTCTTCACTGATACCGTCACGCGGATGTTCTTCTTGTCTTGCTTGACGGATTCAATCTTCTCGTACGTAAAGTCGGAATAGCTCAGACCATAGCCGAAAGGATAGAGCACAGGGCCTTGGTGGTACATATACGTACGTCCGTTGCGGATGTCGTAGTCCATCATGTCGGGCAGGTCGATGATGTCTTTCACCCACGTCTGTACGGTACGTCCGGCTGGATTTACCTTGCCGAAGAGTACGTCGGCCAGTCCGTTGCCCTGCTCCTGGCTGCAGTGGGTGATGTGAACGATGGCAGGCACGTGCTCCTGGCTCCAGTTGATGGTGTAGGGGAAACTGCTGACGAGCACCAGTATGGTATTGGGATTGGCTTTGAGCACCAGCTTCACCAAGTCTTCATCGGGCAGCATCAGCGATTTGCGGTCCACGGCTTCGCGGCGTCACTGGGGACGGGAGAGAACTTCCAGTCCGCACGTGTGCCGTAAGGATGGTTTCCTACACATACAATGGCGATGTCGGCGGCTGCGGCAGCCTTTTCCGCCTGGCCCATGCGGTTGTCTTCGGCGTGGATGATTTCGGTTCCTTCTTTCACAGCATTGCGTATGCCACTCAGAATCGTTGTTTCGTAAGGCGGGGTACCACTATACCAGTCTTGTACGATTTTGTCCGAATACGGGCCTATAACGGCTATTTTACGCAGCTTTCCGGCATCGAGTGGCAGGAGATTCTTGTTTTTCAATAATACCACGGACTTGGCGGTGACTTCCCGTGCCAGCCTGCGGGCTTCTGCTGTCATGAAAGGCGGTGCCTGCGTACTGTCCTTTCCGATGGAGAGATAAGGGTTACGGGAGTGGTCCCCGTCCAGCAAGCCAAGCTTGAGGGCGACGAAGATGTTCCCGCGGATGGCTTTGTCAATGTCGGCTTCGGTCAGCAATCCCTTTTCCAGCGCTTCCTTGACGTAAGGAACGTATACGTCGAGAAACTGTCCTGTGGTGGCTTTTACTACGGCAGCGGCACCCTCCGCAAAGCTTGGAAAACTCTTGTGCGCTTCAATCAGCAGTTTCAGGGCACCGCCGTCCGTACAGATGATACCGTTGTTGCCCCATTGCTTGCGGGTAATCTCTTTGAGGCAGGATGGATGGACATGGGGATGCCGTTCCAACTGTTGTAGGCGGCCATGAAGGCGCGGCTGCCTCCCTCGGTGATGCCTTTATAGAAAGGATAAGCGTAGTATTCATGGAACAGCCGCGTGTCGAAGTCGGAGGAAGTGCTGTCCCGTCCGTCCTCGTTACTATTAGCAAGGAAGTGTTTCATCAGAGAGGCAGTTTTCCAGTAGCGGGGATGATTGCCTTGCAGGCCGCGTACGCTGGCAATGGTGAGTTGGGCGGTGAGGAAAGCATCTTCTCCGAAACTCTCCTCGGTACGTCCCCAGCGCGGGTCGCGGGCAAGGTCGGCATTCGGAGCGCGCATCACGAGGGCATGACGCTTGTTACCGGTGGTCTGCATGTAGTAGCGGGCTTCTTCAGCGGCTTGTTCCGCTACTTTCTGCACCAAATCGGTGTCCCATGTGGAGCCCAGACCGTAGGATTGGGGGAATATGGTGGTGGGGCAGTCTGTGGGGACTACTTTCCCATCTTCCGTTCTTTGGCGTCCGCCCCACATGGCAGGCCCGCCGAGGGTCAGCCCGTGCAGTCCTTCGTAGTGTCCGCAACGGGGAATGTTGAGGCGGGGGACACCGAGGTCGGTGGAAAGAAGGTTTATCTTTTCATCCAATGTCAGGATGGAAAGAAGATGGTCTACGCGCTGTTCGTCGGTGAGCGTGGTATCTTGGAAGGCTTGTGTTTGTTGTGCGCTTGTCTGCAGGCAAAGCAGCAGAGAGAAAATGAGGAGTAGTGACTTGTTTCTCATGGTTCATTAGGGTTTAATGGATTCAATGTAGTGAGTTGTCATAGCAAACATTCTTGGTTGTTATCTCAATCTATACCTTTTGTCTGCACGAGATGTGCATCTCATGATGTACGAGATGTATATCTCATGCAACTTGAGATGCGCATCTCGTACATGAAGGATAGGGGATTATGGGATGGACATTCGTTGCAACCGTCCGTCCTGCGGCAGACAGAGCAACCCTTCGGCTTTCTTTTCGTCTGCCAGATACTTCTTCCACGTAATCTTGTCCCACTTCATTTGGTCTGTGCATTGTGCCACGGGATATGGGGATGGCCGAACCGTCCTTTACAAGAATGATGATGGGCAGGGTGCCGCACTCGATATGGTTCCATCCCGGAGCATACACCTTTCCGGTCTGGTAGTCTATCCATTTCTGCCGTCCGGGGAGGTAGACATCCCGTCCGCTGCCCTCTTCGAGCATGGGTGCCACGAGGAGATTGGAACCGAACATGTACTCGTCCTCTACCAGCCATGCACCCGGGTCGTCGGGATACTCCAGCAGCAGGGCGCGGAGCATCGGCCAGCCGTTTTCGGTGCACTCTTTGGATTGTGCATATACGTAGGGCATCAGTTTGTACTTCAGTTCGGCACAACGGCGGAAATAGTCTGTGAACTCTTTCCCGTAGTACCACGGCTCGGTGGGAGGTGCTCCGTGCACGCGGCTGTGGCTGGTGAGGAAGCCGAAGGGCAGCCAGCGGCGGTAGAGGCTTTCGGGGCTTTGGGTCACGAAGCCGCCTATGTCATTGCTCCAGAAGCAGAATCCGCTCAGTCCGATGGAGAGGCCGCTGCGGATGGTTCCCTCGAAACCGGTTTCGGTAGTGGCGGCGTCACCGCCCCAGTGCAGCGGGTAGCGTTGTGAGCCTGCCCATGCGGAACGTGCCCAGATAATGTTTTCGCCGTGTATCTTCTTGATTACCTCGGCCACGGTCTTGTTGTAGCGCAGGGATAGAGGTTGTGTTCGTATAGTCCGCTACGGCCGTTGGCATAGATGGCATCCAGTGGGGCACCTTCGCCGAAGTCTACTTTGATGGCGCCTACACCCATTTCAATCAGGTTGCCGAGCTTCTTTTGATACCACTGCACGGTTTCGGGGTTGGTGAAGTCCAGCACCACGTCCTCGTAGGGGAGCTGTCCCTTGCCGTTGCGCACGTACAGACCGCGTTCTACCAACTCAGGGAAGAACTTGTTTTTCGGAGTGAAGTAGGGAAGTTGCCAGAGGCAGGTGCGGAAACCTTGTGACCTCAGGTCGGTGAGCATCTGCCGGGGATTGTCGAAGCGGTCGGCGGCAAAGGCGTAGTCGCATTGCCAGTCCACGCTGAACCAGCCGGTATCGAAGTGGATGACATCGCTCGGTATCTTGTTCTCACGCAGTTTCCGGGCTACGTCGCGGCCCTCTGCTTCGCTGAAGTAGGTGATGCGGCTCATCCAGGTGCCGAAGCTCCACAAGGGGGGCATTTCGGGCCGTCCTACCAGTGCGGTGTATTCGCTCAGCATCTCCTTCGGCGAACCTAGGAAGATGAAGATGTCCATCGCTTCGTCTGCCATGAAGAGTTTGGTGGCTCCGATGTAGGAACAGCCGAAGTCGCAGGTCACGGGGGCGGAAGTGTGCATGAACATGCCGTAGCCACGGTTGCTGAAGAAGAAGGGGATGGGCTTGTACATGTCCGGGGTTTCGGGGCCTGCGGGTCGGTGACAAAGAGGTTGACCTTCTGCCGGCCTTGTTCAGTGCGGTGGCGGACTCGCCGCAACCGTAGATTTTCTCGTTCGGCGCGAGGCTGAATACGGGATTGATGCTGCGTGAGTTGTCCGAGCCGCGCTTGATGAAGCTGAATGGAGGTACCTTGACCTGCGTAGAGTCGTTGTCGCTCCAGCAACGGGTCTGTGTCAGCAGGCGTCCGTCGCGTCTTTCAGTACCAGACGCCAGGGATAGTTCTGGATGAGCAGGCTGCCGTATCGGGAGGTGTACAGCGTACCTTTGTCCGTCTTCTCGGCTTTCCAGAAGGAGCGTCCGTCGGCGGGCTTTCCTATGAGCATGGGGTCGTCAGCATCTTCTTTCGGCACGATGGGCGAGGTGAGCATACGGATGCGGAGGGTACGTTCGCTGACCGGCTCGACGGTGAACGTCAGTTGCGGGTTATTGTCGTAGGCGGTCTCCGGGAAGTCCAGCGACTGGAGGGGCTGGTGCAGGTAAGTGTTTGCATTGAATGCCTGGCGGGGCATCAGTTGCTGGCGTTTCCACTGGACAGTTCCTTTACCGGTGGAGGTGTCGAACGATACCAGACTGTCGGCGAAGAAATAGGTGTTGCTGAGGTCCAGAAAATCCTGGCTCATGTCTTTCGACTGGGAAAGCAGGTATTGCACGCCGGCATTTGTTTTCAGTTGGGCATGCGCGGGCGGGGTGGCAGTTGCTGCCAGCAGCATAAAAGCTGCCCCTTTCATCAGTTGTCTCTCTTTCATGATAAATATATGATTTACGGTTACTGTTTCGATGCCGTAAAAGTAGAGAAATCCACACAGATGAAAGGGGCAGGTATGTTGCTTATGTGGGGCTGAAATGTTTATTTTGCTTCTATTTGTTTCCTTTAAGGATGCCGGTGTCCGTATCTTCGTTCTGTATGCGCTTGGCGGCAGTCTTGCGTTTTCGTCCGAAGTCCATGCCGTAGGTCACTTTCACCAGCAGCATACGCGAGGTTTCGTTGACGTATTGGTAGCTGGTATTCCCGGCCCGGCGGTTCCAGTTTTCGCTGCCTATGCGGTAGTTGTCCATGAAGGGATTGTTCATGGCAAGGGTAAGGCTGAAACGCTTCTTGAAGTAGGTCAGAGCGATGTCGTGCAGGTCTTCGCCCAAGGCCAGCGTTTCGCCGTAGAGGGTGGGACGGTGGGTGCGCAGGTTGAAGGTGAGAGCCATGCACTTGTAGGCAGCTTGGGCGTTGACCACGGCGTAGAGGTTGCAGTGCGTGTGGTGGTAGTCGGCGGCGCGGCTGTCAAAGTAGTCCATGCCGAGGGCGGCACGCAGCGAAATCAGTCCGTGCATCAGCTGGTAGCGGAATTCGTATTCGGCGTTCCATTTCTGCCAGCTGTCCTGGTTGGCCATCTCGCGTACAAAGAGGTTCTGCTCCTGCCGGGTCTGCTCCATGATGGGGTTGTTGCGGTAGTGGAAGCTGAGGTTGAGGGCGGTGCTCCAGTCGGTGCGGTGGTAGTCTAGGGTCAGCCGGTTGCGGTATTCGGTGGAAGGGGTGAGCAGGGCATTGCCGCGGCGCAGCTGGTAGTAGTCCAGTTGCTGCTCCACGCAGCTCAGCTCGGCCAGGGTGGGGGCGATGCTCTCCACGCTGCCCCGATATCGGATGGTGAAGCGGTCCGAGGGGGTGAATCCGGCACGGAGGATGGGGCGCAGCAGCAGGCGATGGTAAGACTGCTCTTCTTGGCTTGCCCGGAGGTAGCTGCCGCCCATACCTACGGACAGGTTCCATTTTTCCATCTTGCGGTTCCATTCGGTGTAGAGGTAGAGTTCTGAGTTGTGCAGGCGGTTCTCCGTGTTCTCGGTGCCGAAGTAGCGGTTGTTGGCGTAGCCGTAGGTCTGCTTCAGGCCGATGCTCCACGTGTCGGTGGGGGAGGCGGACTTCTCGTAGAGGCTTCAGCGATGAGGGCGTACTTCTTGCCGTCCACGTTGTTGCTGAGGCGACTCAGGGAGAAGAGGCATTGCCTTGGCTTATCAGATAGTCCAGGCGGCTGTCGGTGTCGGTGTAGCTGCCGGTGAAGTCGAGGATGAGCGTCTGTCGGCGGGGCAGGTTGTGTTGATAGTAGAGGTCGAGGGCGGTTGTGGCGGAGTGGTCGCGGCTGTGGTTGAGCAATTCCAAGGGGGAAGTGGAGAGTTCGGGGTTGTAGAGGCGGCTGTCCAGTTCGGACTTGGGCGTGTTGAGGTACTTGCCGCGCAAAGCCACGTTCAGCATCCGGTTGTCCGCTTTTAGGTAATTGTAGTTCAGGGTGAGCCAGTGGTGGTTATAGCGCAGGCGGCCGGGGATTCCTTCTTCTTGCTGCAGCACGTGGCGGTTGTCGTCGAAGAGGTATTCTTCGCGGTTCTCGTTGTAGAACTCTTTGAAAGCGGCATGTTGCATGTCGTAGTTTACGCTCCACTCCGATGCCTTGTGGTTGTATTTCCCGGAAACGCGGTTCACGCCATATACTGTGTTCACGGCCTCCATCAGTCTGCCATGAATCCGCCTCCCTGCATGCTCTGTTTCAGCTTGTAGTTGATGACGACGGCTGCATCCTTGAAGCGTGCGCCGGGATTGTCGTTGTGCTCCACACGCGCCACTTCATCGGGCTTCAGGGCAAGGATGTCCTTCAGTTCCACAGGACGGCCGTTGATGCAGAAGACGGGAGTGCCGCCGCCCGATACTTCTACAGTGTTGAATAGACTGTTCACTTGCAGGCCGTTGAGCTGCATCTTCTCCAACAGTCCCAGTGCGTTGGTGGAAAGCTGCTTCTGCTGTGCGGTAGGGAAATAGATGTTCCGGTCGCCGCGCCGGAGGCAGGGAGAGGCTTGCACTACGACTTCTTGGGTTTCTACGTCTATCAGCAGACTGTCCTGATGATAGGTTTCTGTCATTTTCTGTGCGTGTGCGGCAGCGATGGTTGCTGCCAGTGCGAGGAGGATAAGTACGATTCTTCTGTTCATATAACTTTGCTTTTTAGTTTTTCGTTTTGAAATCCGTTGGCAAAGCTATGGATGAATCCCGGTAGGGGCAAGAATGTGGGACAGACGACGGCTGAAGGTGATGTGTGACGGCTGTTTGGGACGAATGGAGGGATGAATGGACTTAAATACGGATGCTCCGGTAGATGGCTGCGGCGTATTGGCGCGATACGGGGACTTGCTCTTTGGTGGCTTTCAGGGTCAGCCGATAACCTTGTCCGTTACCCGATACATGCTCTACGTGGGCTATATTCACAATGTAGGCTCGGTGGCAGCGCATGATGCCTTGCACTCCTTGCAGTTGTTCTTCCATCTGCTTCAGGGTGCAGCGCAAGGCTTTGTGTACTTCTTTTCCCTCATATAGATAGTGCACGAGGGCATAGTTCCCGTCCGACTCCACGAAGAGTAGTTCTGCAGGCGATTTCAGTTCCACTGTCTCCCGGCTGTTGCCTTCCAAATGCAGAGGGCTGTCGGCTGTTTTAATGTGTTCGGGGGAAGCGGCGCTTTCCGCGGAACCGGAAGCAGTGGGGTTACCGGAAATTCTGCAGGCTTCGGAGGAGGCTTCTTCCGGCATCTGCAGGTTCTGTTTCTTCTTTTCCTTGGCCAGTGCCTCGTTCAGCTCCATTACCTCCTGCAGGCGCTTGGCAAGCTGGCGGCTGTGTTCCATATAGTAGCTGAACAAAGTGAGGAAGAAAGAGATGATGAGTGTATATCCGCTGTTTATCCAGAACGCTTTCAGCGTGAAACGTCCGTCGGGATAAAACCAGCCTTGCCGGATGTCTCCGGCGTAGGCCCATGCAGAATAGCAACAGATGAAAGCTCCCATAATGGGCAGATAAGCAGTCCGACGGCAATGTTGCGTTTGAAGTCCCATTCTTCCCGTCGCGGCATTCGCAGCGCGTAGGTTGTCAGCAAGCTCGCCAGCAGATAGGCGATGGCAGACAATACGGCATAGCCCACGATGATGGGGTACTTGTAGTGCTCCACCCGGTCTATGCCGAAGGGCTGTAGCAGCACCATGATAATGATGCATGCCACTCCGGTGTAGAGCGCATAGAAGAAGGGGCCGTGTTTCATTTCTTCTTCCCGTAGAAACACATGAAATACACCCCGATAATCACAAACGGGATACTGAGCCACTGGCCCATGTTCAGCGTCATGTTGTCCTCAAAGTTCACCTGGTTTTCTTTCAGGAACTCGATGAAGAAACGGAAGGTGAAAATCTCCGTCAGGCAGAGTCCGAAGAAGAAACCGCGGTGATAGGGCAGGGAGCTTCGGCCTGCACGGTGGTTGATTTCCGCTTGGTGGTGCTGAAATCTGTTTCAAGTTTGCTCTCTTGTTTCTTCTGCCCGCGTTTGTATAGCCAGACCATTCCCAAGAAGAAAATGAAGTAGGCAATGGCTTCGTAGAGCTGTGCCGGATGGCGGGGCAACATGTCTTCCCGCTCGAAGATGAATGCCCAGGGCACGTCGGTCGGTTTGCCGATGATTTCGGAGTTCATTAGGTTGGCAAGGCGGATGCAGCAGGCGGTGATGGGAGTGGCAACGGCTATCATGTCGAGCACGTCCATGTAGTGCATCTTCGTCTTGCGGCAGTACATCCAGAGGGCGATAATCAGGCCCAGCGTGCCGCCGTGGCTGGCAAGGCCGGTGTAGCCCGTCATTTTCCATCCTGCGGCGGTCTGCTTGATGGGGAGAATCATTTCAACGAAGTGGTCTTGGTAGTAGGCCCAGTCGTAAAATATGCAGTGGCCCAGTCGTGCGCCTATCAGTATGCCGAAGAAGCAATAGAAGAAAAGAGGTTCGAATTTCTTTTCGTCTATTTTGCGGTCGCGGTACTGGTGTTGCACGATAAGGTAGGCAAAAGCGAGGCCGATAATCCATAACAAACCGTAGTAGCGGATGGATATGCCGAAGAAGTTGAATAGTTCGGGGTCGGGGTTCCAGTTGATGGTGAGTAGTGATAGCATATTTATGAAGAATTAAATTACTGAATTACGGGGTTGTTCGGGACAAAGGTATGAAATTATCTCGTTTGGCAGTTCATTGTGGCAGTTTATTTGAATTTCTCCGCCACCATCCTATACGTCGGCACCTCAATCCCTTGTTCCTCTGCAGCCGTAATCATGTCGAACAACAAGCCTTGTACTTCGCTCTGATGCCCTTTGGCCATATCTTTCTGCATGGAGGCGGTACTTTCGGGGGCGAGTTTGTCTATTACTTTGAGGTTATACTGCACGATGTCTTCCTTGAATTCTATACCCAACTTCCTGCCCAAAGCTGTACTCTCTTGTGACAGTCCGATAAAGGTGTCGCGCACTTTGCCCGGTTTCTGGACTTCGCCCATAGGTACGTCGTAATAGGCTCCGGTGACGGCCATAGCAGAAATGAAGGACCACTTGACGAATGTGTCCCGGTTGATGTCGTCGGAGATTTCGGCTTTGATGCCGCTTTCCTGCAAATCGCGTTGCACGGCTTCCAATGTTTCACGGGAAACAATCGTGCCGCGGTGTGCTCCGTAGACGAGCCGGAAAATCTTTCCCATCTGCGTGATTTCTCCCCGTCCGGATACGAATCCTACGATGTAGATGCAGCCGTCGAGCACCGTGACGCCGGGGACCAACCGTTGGATACGGGGACCGGTTCCGTAAACATTTAGGATGGGGATTACCACTGTACGCTCGTGTGAGGCACGTTTGATGAGTTCCGTAATGGAGTCTACGGAATAACCTTTGACGCAGACAAAGATAACATCCGCTTTGCCTTGGAATTCTTCTGCGGTAAATGCCGCCACTTTCAGAGAATGTTCACCTTTCAAATCGGAGTGCAGTTGCAATCCGTTCCCGCGTATGGCGGCAAGGTGTTCGCCACGTGCAATGCAAGTGACGTCTTTGCCGGATAATGAAAGAAAGGCGGCGATGCTTCCGCCTACGCCGCCGGTACCTGCTATGAGGTATTTCAGATTACTGTTTGCCATTTGTTGTGTATGGTTTATTGAACGTAGTTTCCTTTTCCATATAGTAAAGCCCTTCGCCCCGGTCACCGTTCTCCATGTCTTCCAGCTCTACTTTGAAAATACGGTAGGGAAGGTCTTTTCTGGGATGCTTGGGCATGTCTACTGTCAATAGATAGGCGTTACCATATTCGTTGCTGTCGAAATATTCTTTTATTTCCTGCTTCATCAGCACGGGGACTTTCTCGCCGTCTATCCAGACAGTGACTTTCAGTTGCCCGGGGCGGGGAGCCATCTGGCATTCTCTGGTTTCTTTGTTTTGTTCTTGTTGCTCAATGTCACTCAGGTTTTCACCGTGTACCAATGACTCGGGCTTTGTTTCTTTCATCCATTGGTAGGTACGTGTCAAGCTCATGGGACGGACGTATATCTGATAAGTAGGCATGGCTCCGGGGATGCGGAAAGCACGCAGGCCATAAGCTTCCATACGATGATAACGTATGTCGAGTGTAGTGTCGCGGTCGGCGATGAAATCCCAGGCCCAGAATTCCAGGCGGTGTTCAGTCTCGGGCAGCCCGCTTTTCATGGCAATGTGTGCATAGGAGGGCAGATAAATAGAGGCTGCACTTTGATATTTCCCTTTGGGTATACGGGCCGTGTAATGCCCGTCTTTGTCGGTTATGGCTTCTATGATGTCATTGAACTGCGGGTTTTGCCACCAGATGCTGGCACTGTCTATCGGCTGTCCGTTGTAATCAGTCACCCGTCCGTGAATGGTTACTGAGTCTTGCTGTTGTGCATAAACGGCAGTACAGGACAATAAGAATAAAAGGAAGATAATCTGTTTCACAGTATTGTTATTGTATGGAGTTTATTAGAAAATGGCAATGTACAAAGAAAGTACATTGCATCTGGAATGAATATCATTACACATTGAACCTGAAGTGCATGATGTCCCCATCCTGCACCACATACTCCTTGCCTTCCACACCCAACTTTCCGGCTTCGCGCACGGCTGCTTCGCTGCCATACTTGATATAATCCTCATACTTGATGACCTCTGCCCGGATAAACCCTTTCTCGAAATCCGTATGGATAACGCCGGCGCATTGCGGCGCTTTCCATCCCTTGCGATAGGTCCATGCCTTTACTTCCATCTCTCCGGCAGTGATGAAGGTTTCGAGATTCAGCAGGCTGTAGATAGCTTTAATCAAGCGGTTACAACCGCTTTCTTTCAGTCCCAGGTCTTCGAGGAACATCTGTTTTTCCTCGTATGTCTCCAGTTCGGCAATATCGGCTTCGGTCTGTGCGGAGATGATGATGAGTTCCGCATCCTCGCCCTTGATGGCTTCGCGCACCTGTTCTACGTACTGATTGCCGCCGGCGGCGCTGACATCATCCACGTTGCAGACGTACAGCACGGGTTTGGTGGTGAGCAGGAACATCTGCTTGCCACATTGTTCCTCGTCGTCGTTCTGCGGGATGACGGTGCGGGCGCTTTGCCCTTGTTCCAAGGCATCCTTGTAGCGGAGCAGGAGTTCGTACTCTATCTTTGCCGCCTTGTCGCCACCCACCTTGGCTATTTTCTCTACGCGCTTGATGCGGTTTTCCACGGTTTCGAGGTCTTTCAGTTGCAGCTCTGTGTCGATGATTTCCTTGTCGCGTACGGGGTTCACCGAGCCGTCCACGTGGACGATGTTGCCATTGTCGAAGCAGCGCAGCACGTGGATGATGGCGTCACACTCGCGGATGTTGCCCAGGAATTGGTTGCCGAGTCCTTCACCTTTGCTGGCGCCCTTCACCAGTCCGGCAATGTCTACGATGTCGCACACGGCGGGTACGATACGCCCCGGGTGAACCAGCTCGGCGAGCTTCGTCAGTCGTTCGTCGGGTACGGACACTTGCCCCATTTGGGCGTCGATTGTACAGAACGGGAAGTTTGCCGCTTGTGCCTTTGCGCTGCTCAAGCAGTTGAAAAGAGTGGATTTTCCTACGTTGGGAAGGCCCACGATACCAGCTTTTAATGCCATAGTGTTATCTCGTTTTTTAGTTATTGTTCAGTTAATTGGATGCAAAGATAGTGCAAACCGAAGGCAGAATGAAATGAACGCGTTCATTTTTTATGCTGAGGTGCGGCCTATCTTCACTTTTTTAAGCAAAGATAGTACTTACCGGGGAAAGTGGGTGTGTTAATTTGCATTAAAAGCACGAGAGTAAAATGATAAATTGATAGTTTTGTTGCAATTATAAATTTAAGTATCATTCTATAAATCAATGCGATTATGAAAAACAAAGTAAGAAAAATTCTGATGATTTTCTCTTGTCTCATCGGTCTGTCTTTTACATTATCTGCACAGAATCCTTATCTGCCGCTTTGGGAATTTATTCCTGATGGTGAGCCCTATGTGTTTGAGGATCCTGACTGTCCCGGCAAGTACCGTCTTTATATTTATGGTTCGCACGATAATCTCAAGTGGATGTATTGCGGACGTGACCAAGTGGTGTGGTCGGCACCCGTAGAAGACTTGACCCGTTGGAGATATGACGGCGTGATATTTAAAGTCAATGAGTCGCCCGAACTGTATAAACTGAATGCTGATGGAACCGACGACGTGCTTTTTGCTCCTGACGTGACAGTAACTACCGATGCCGATGGTAAGAAAACTTATTACCTTTTTCCGAACAATCAAGGTGGCGGACGCAATTCCATGATTGCCAAAAGCGACCGTCCCGATGGCCCGTTTACGGTATGCAACTGGCATAAGGAGCGTCCTCGCGAGACTTTCGGTTGTTTGGGATTCGACCCCGCAGTGTTTGTCGATGATGATGGACGTGTGTATGGTTATTGGGGATTTGGCATTTCGCATGGCGCGGAGTTGGACCTGCTACCATGTGCACGGTAAAGCCGGGTACCGAAGTGGTGGAGAACATGGTTTCAGGCTATCGGCAGGAAGGTATATTCCGCTTCTTTGAGGCATCCTCCATCCGCAAGATTGAGGATAAGTATGTGTTTATCTATAGCCGTACTACCGCTGAGGGTGAAGATGGCTTGCCAAACGCCAGCAATTATACGTTGGCCTATGCTACAGCGAGCATCCTTTGGGCCCCTGGACCTATGGCGGAACAATCATCGATGCGCGGGCGCGCGAATATGATGAAAAAGGCAATGTGATAGCTTCTGCCATGCCCGGTGGAAATACGCATGGCAGTATCTGTAAGATAGGCAAGCAATGGTACGTGTTCTATCATCGCCAGATAGGTACTGATTGCTATGCACGCCAGGCTATGGTGTCGGCCATTGATGTAAAGGTGGAAAAAGGAAAAGGCGGGAAAGTTGTGATTTCACGCGGGGAATTCAACTCTGAGGGTTTCCTTCTTGAAGGGCTCAATCCTATGCAACGCATCTCGGCCGGACTGGCTTGTTGGCACACCAATCCCGGAGGTATCAAAGAGGTTTATCCCCATTATGTCTACACGGGGTCTTACATCCGGCCTGTGTACCGGGATAATAATCCCTATGCCGGCGATAACAACCACAAAATCCCGTTCGCTCCGGTGGTGAATAATACAAGCGGGTCGATTGTAGGATATAAATACTTGAATATGAATGCCGTTCCGCAAGATAAGCCTTTGCAGATGCAGTTAAGGTTGAAGGCTGAAGATACCGACGGACGCATCCGCATCATGCTGGGTAGCCCTTGGACAACAAAAGGTGGTGTAGAGATAGGACTTGTGGATGTGAAGGCTGGCAGCACTTGCAGGGAGTTTTATGCTCCGCTCTCTATTCCGGCAAAGCTGCATAAGGGAAAGCAGCCGCTCTTCTTTGTCTTCGAATCAGAGACCGAAGGCCAGTCCATCTGTGAGTTTTATGATTTCCTCATGTTGCCACGCCCATAAGTCTTTATACTTATGGAGGCGGATACTTATCTTGTGAGACCTTCTAAATAGAGCTATTGTATTAGTTCACAGTACAGAACACTTTGTTACACCCCGTCGGAACAGATTGTTTCTCTTGTATGAAACGACTTGTTTCGACGGGATAAAACGATTTGTTCCGTTATAGGAAACACTTTGTTTCCTTATAGAGAACACTCTGTTCCATTATAGGAAACAAACCGTTTCCATAGTCGGAAATGAAATGGGGTATATGCTTCATTGATACCGCTATTGCTTTTCCTCCTCGAATATTCGGTTGAAAACTTGCCGCAGTCGTCCTTCGTCTGCGATAATGGCTTGGAGCTTCTTCAGCTGTTCCGCATTCTTCCCCTCGGGAAACCAAAGCTTCAGATAACCGCCGGGTGCATATTTTGCCATGAGATGCTGATGGAATCGCTGGTAGTGCCACTCCTTGTCGGCGGCAGGATTCTGTTTCAAGCCGTATTGGACGGTGCGGCGCAGGGTGATGTCCGGGTCGATGATACGGTCCGCTTCGGCAACAATCTTGCCGTAGATGCTACGAGGTTCGTGGTCTGTGGAGGCCCGGTGGTCCTCTACGGCTTCTTTCATGAGGAGGATTTCCGTGTCGGAGAACCATTGCCGCAGGGTGGAGTCCGCCATCAGTATCTCGCCGGAGACAAGGTGGTGGGTGGCGCGGTCGCGGCACAGTCCCGTGTCATGGTAGGCGGCAATGACGTATGCCAGGCGTTCGTCCGCTTCGGGATATTGCCGGGCGAGGGCAAGGCTTTCTTCGATGACGGTGCGGACGTGTGAGAGGTTGTGTGCCTTATCAAACTCCTTGTACCGGGGAATGATTGCTGTCTCGATATAGGTAATGAGGGTCTCGGGTATCATGTGGCATTCCTTTTTAGGAGGCGAAGATATAATAAAAGAGCCGGAATGTGCGAATCATTCCGGCTCTTTTATGAAAGGTTTCGGTTATTGTTGTTAGGAATAAGATTTCTTACTTTAAGAGAGAGTTTGTCAATTACATGTTAGGGTTGTCCATGATTACTGTCATCTCGGGAACCAGTATGTATTCGCCTTTCTTGTTGTTCCATTTGTAGTATGTGGTAGTCATCGTCTTGCCTTGGTATGCATAGCGGATGCACATGTCCTTGCCCCATGTATTCTTGGTGCTGTTCCATTTCAGGGCTTCGCTTTCCGTCATGCGGTTCTGGTCGTCGTACTTATAATTGTACTTCATATAGTTGGCAAGCGTGTTTCCGTCCATCTTGTATACGGTCTCTGCCACCTTCATGCCATTTACTTCTTCCGAATTGTAAATGAGGTTGCTCTTATTGTCGGCTGAGGCATTTAATCCGCAAACTAAGAGAAGTGCTGAAACAATCACTGTTTTTAAAGATACTTTTGCTTTCATGGTTTTATGTCTTTTTTAGTTTAACTTCTATTTTCTATCAATATGTCATTGATTTCGCTGCAAAGGTACGTATTAAATTGACATAAATATAAATATCGGATTAAATTTTATCAATATGTCAGTAGTGAGGGTTCCGGTATGCTTTCCTTTTGGCAAGATTGGTGAATAAAAAATATCCGGCAGCGAGGTTGCCGGATATTCTGATGAGCAAACTGTATTTGGAAAGGATTGCTTCTGTTGCTTTCTGATTGTAAGTTAAATAAAGTTATTGGGCTGTTTAGTGTGCCTGCAACCAGTTGTTTCCCCACCCACAATCGGCTTTCAGGGGTACGTACATGCGATATGCCTGCTCCATCTCTTCGATTACGATTTTCTGTACAAGCTCTTTTTCTGCCTCTGGAACGCTGAAATTTAGTTCGTCATGGACCTGTAAAATCATCTTTGCTTTCAGATTGTAAGCTTGGAAGCGCTGATAGATGTGTGCCATGGCTACTTTTATGATGTCGGCGGCACTTCCCTGGATGGGAGCGTTGATGGCATTCCGTTCGGCATAGCCCCGTACCACCCCGTTTCTTGAGTTGATGTCCGGCAAGAAGCGCTTGCGGTGGAAGATGGTTTCCACATAGCCGTTCTCGCGTGCCACTTGGATGCTTTTGTCCATATACTCCTTCACTTGTGGGTAGGTTTCAAAGTAGCCGTCTATCAGCTCTTTGGCTTCCTGGCGGGAAACGCCCATGCGTTCGGCAAGCCCGAAGACGGAGATGCCGTAGATGATGCCGAAGTTTGCCGTTTTTGCCTTGCGGCGCATGTCGGCGGTTACGTCGTTTATATCTATCTTATATATCTTGGCAGCGGTAGCGGCGTGGATGTCGTGTCCGCTGAGGAAGGCGTCTATCATGTTCTTATCTTCGCTGAGGTGTGCATGATGCGCAGCTCTATCTGCGAGTAGTCGGCAGAGAAGAACTCGCAGTCGGTGTCGGGGATGAACGCCTTGCGGATTTCCTTTCCGTCTTCGTCGCGGATGGGGATGTTCTGCAGGTTGGGATTGCTGGAGCTGAGGCGTCCGGTAGCGGTTACCGCCTGGTTGAAGGAGGTGTGTATGCGGCCCGTACGTGGTTGATGAGCTGGGGCAGGGCATCTATATAGGTGCTCAGCAGTTTCTTCAGTCCGCGGTATTCCAGTATCTTCCCGATGATGTCGTGCTTGCTGCGGTAGCTTTGCAGCACCTCTTCGGAGGTGACGTATTGTCCGGTTTTGGTCTTTTTCGCTTTCTCCACGATTTTCAGCTTGTCGAACAGCACTTCGCCTACCTGCTTGGCGGAGCTGATATTGAATGTCTCGCCAGCCATCTCGTAGATTTCCTTTTCAATCTCCTGCAGGCGGACAGTGAAGTGCTGGGACGACTGCTTCAATGCTTCCGTATCGAGCAGCACTCCGTTGCTCTCTATATTGACAAGTACGGGGACGAGCGGCATCTCTATTTCGTAGACAGATGTTCGGCACCTTGCTCCTTCAGTTCCTTTTCCAGCACGTTTTTCAGTTTGAGGGTGACGTCCGCATCCTCGCAGGCATAACGGTAGACATCTTCGGGTGGAAGGTCGCGCATGTTCTTTTGGTTTTTGCCTCGCGCTCCAATCAGCTCATCGATGTGGATGGTCTGGTAGTGCAGGTAGATTTCCGCCAGATAGTCCATGTTGTGTCGCAGTTCGGGTTGAAGCACGTAATGGGCGAGCATGGTGTCGAAAAGCTTGCCTTTCACCCGGACTCCGTAATTCTGGAGGATAATCATATCGTACTTGATATTTTGTCCCACCTTCATGGATTTCTCGTTTTCGAAGAGGGGGCGGAACTCGTTTACAATTTTTAAGGCTTCCTCTCGTTCAGCAGGTACGGGTACGTAGTATGCCCGATTTTCGGCGTCACTGAAGCTCATTCCCACGAGTTCGGCATCCATTGGCTCGGTTCCGGTAGTCTCTGTATCTATTGAGAGAATTTCGCTTGTAAGCAACTTTTGAATAATTCCCTTTCTTTTCTCTTCTGTATCAATGAGTTGATAGTCTACATCGAGCATTTCTAACCGCTTCAGATTTGAATTTTCAGAAGCTCCCGTCCCCTCGCCCGCAAAATTTGCAAACAAATCGCCTTGAACGGGGGCGCTGTTTTCGGGATTGGAGGTTTGCGGCTGGGCAAACAGAGTGCCGGCAAAGAGGTCGGGTGTCGGAGAGGTTGGGGTGGGGGAGGAAGAGTTGCCGTTTCCTTTTTTGAGTATCCGGTCGATGAGTGTGCGGAATTCCAACTCTTCGAAAATCTTGCGGAGTTCTTCTTCGTTCGGTTCTTCCCGGACGAGCGAATTCATATCGAGCCGGATGGGGACATCTGTTTTGATGGTAGCAAGGAATTTGGAGAAGGTAATCATCTCCCGGTTTGTCTCCACCTTCGTTTTCAGTGCGCCTTTCAGTTGGTCGGTGTGTTCCAGCAGGTTCTCGATGCTGCCGAATTCGGCAATCAGCTTCTGTGCGGTTTTCTCGCCCACACCTGGACAGCCGGGGATGTTGTCGGAAGCATCGCCCATCAGTCCCAGCATATCGATGACTTGCTCGGTGGTTTGTATGTTGAATTTGGCTTTTACTTCTTCGGTACCCATCACTTCGAATCCGCCGGTGTGCTTGGGGCGGTACATAAAGATGCGGTCCGATACCAGCTGGCCGTAGTCCTTGTCGGGTGTCATCATATAGGTGGTGATGCCCTGCCGCCCTGCTTCGGTGGCAAGCGTGCCTATCACGTCGTCCGCTTCATAGCCGGCCACCTCAAGGATGGGGATGCGGTAGGCGCGGATGATATCCTTTATAATAGGTACGGAAAGGCGGATGGTCTCGGGTGTCTCCTCGCGCTGTGCCTTGTATTGCTCGTAGGCCTCGTGGCGGAAGGTGGGGCCCGACGGGTCGAAGGCTACTCCTATGTGTGTGGGATTCTCTTTTTTAAGCACTTCTTCCAGGGTGTTTACAAAGCCCAGAATGGCCGAGGTGTTGAATCCTTTTGAGTTGGTTCTCGGGTTCTTGATGAACGCGTAATAGGCCCGATATATCAGTGCGTAGGCATCGAGCAAAAACAGTTTATCGATTGAATTCATACATTTAATCCTTTTTTTCATGGTAAAAGTACAAAAAAATACCGTATTAACCGTTTTATTACTATTTTTGTAGGCAAATAGCGATGCATGGACAACTCATCATTGATAAAATCTCCGATTTCTGAGGAACTGGAGGACTTCAAGAAACTTTTTGAAAGTACCCTTTCCAGTTCCAACCTTTTGCTGAACAGCGTGATTGCGCATATCCGGCAGAAGAACGGGAAGATGATGCGCCCCATTCTGGTGCTTCTGGCTGCGAAGCTTTTCGGTAAAGTATGTCCTGCAACCCTGCATGCTGCGGTTGCACTGGAACTTCTCCATAATGCAAGCCTTGTACACGATGATGTAGTGGATGAAAGTACTGAACGCCGTGGACAACTCTCCGTTAATGCCATTTTCAATAATAAGGTAGCCGTGCTGGCAGGCGATTATCTGCTTGCGACAGCGTTGGTGCAAGTGGGCATGACCCGTAATCATGACATCATTGACATTGTCTCCTGCCTGGGGCAGGATTTGGCAGATGGTGAACTTCTGCAGCTTTCCAACGTCAGTAATCTTCATTTTTCTGAGGAAGTGTATTTCGACGTCATCCGCAAGAAGACGGCCGTGCTCTTTGCTGCTTGTACGAAGGCGGGCGCGCTCTCGGTGGGAGCCAGCGATGAAATGGCGGAATCTGCGCGTCTGTTCGGTGAATATATCGGGCTTTGTTTTCAGATAAAGGATGATATTTTCGATTACTCCGAGAGCAAGGAGATAGGCAAACCTACCGGAAATGATATGGTGGAAGGGAAGTTGACCCTGCCCGTGCTCCATGTACTCAATACCGTGAAGGATAAAACAGCGGAAGAGATTGCCGTGAAGATAAAGAACGGAGAGGCAACGCCTAGTGAAATAGCCCATTTAATCGAGTTTACCAAGCAGCATGGTGGCATAGAGTATGCTTCGCAAGTGATGCATGATTATAAGAGAAAGGCCCTTTCTTTGCTGGCTTCTTTGCCCGATACGGAGGTAAAAGCAGCGCTTACCGGGTATCTGGACTATGTGGTGGAACGGGAAAAATAACGGAACTATTTCCGGTTGATAATATGAAAAAGCCTGATGGAATCCATTCCATCAGGCTTTATTTATAGGTAAATGCAACTTCCTCTTAAAAGAATTTCATTTCCTCGCCCTTGATTTCCGAAAGCAGCAGGTTAGCAAGACGGCTGGTTCCCAAGCGGAACAGTTCGTTGTTCAGCCATTCTTCGCCGAGCACTTCCTTGACGATGGTGTAGTAAATCAGTGCGTCGTTCACGCAGTTGATTCCTCCTGCGGGCTTAAAGCCTACCTTGATACCCGTCAGCTCGTGATATTCCTTGATGGCCTGGCACATAACCAGAGCGGCCTCCGGTGTGGCGGCAGGCTGTTGCTTGCCGGTGGAAGTCTTGATGAAATCGGCACCCGAATACATGGAAAGGATGGATGCTTTTTTGATGTTCGAAGCCGTCTTCAAAGCTCCGGTTTCGAGGATTACCTTCATGTGGTGCTCTTTACAGGTTGCTTTGAGTTCTTGTATCTCCTCGCACATGCTTTCATAGTCTCCAGCCAGGAACTTGCCCACCGAAATAACGATGTCTATTTCATCGGCGCCTTCCATCAGTGCCATGGCAGTTTCTGCCACTTTCACTTCAATGAAAGTCTGGGAGGAGGGGAAACCTGCTGATACACAAGCTATTTTTACATCCTCCACTTCCAGCGTATCTTTTACGACTTCTGCAAAATTGGGGTATACACAGATGGCTGCCACATTCTTCAGGTCGGGGAACTCTTCGTCGAATTTATTCACTTTCTGGGTGAATTTCATGACGCTTTCATCGCTGTCTTCACTCTTCAGGGTGGTAAGGTCAATGCAGTTGAACAGGAATTTCTTTACCTCCGGTGTATTGTTTGCCGGTACTTTCTCTGCAATGATTCTGGCAACTTGTGCAGCTATTTCTGCATCATCCAGTTGGGTGTTGTACTTTGCCAGGGCGGCGTCATACTTACTCTGGGTAGCTCATTCTTCTCCATGGTCTTTCAATTTAGGATTATTGATATGTCTTGTCTGGTCACGTCTGGTTTTCTTCTCGAAGTTACGGCGGAAAGCCTCTGTCAGGTTCACTCCGGTCTGGTTTGCAATACAGAGAAGTACCCAGAGAATATCTGCCATTTCATCGTCGAGGTTGTCTTTTTCTCCTTCTTTGAAGGACTGGTCTCCGTACTTGCGGGCCATGACGCGGGCCATTTCGCCCACTTCTTCGGTCAGTATGGCCATGTTGGTGAGTTCGCTGAAATAGCGTACTCCGTATTCCTTTATCCAGGAATCCACTTGTTTCTGTGCTTCTTCTAACGTCATTATTCCTTGTTTTTTGTATCCATACAGATGGTTACGGGACCATCGTTCATCAGTTCTACTTTCATATCGGCGCCAAATTCGCCGGTACCTATTTCTTTACCTAATGCTAAACTCATTTCCCGGCAGAATTGTTCGTACAGCGGGACGGATATTTCCGGTCGTGCTGCCCGTATGTAGGAAGGGCGGTTGCCTTTCTTGGTGGAGGCATGTAGGGTGAACTGGCTGATAACCAGTATTTCGCCGCCTGCCTCAAGAATGGATTTGTTCATCACGCCGTTTTCGTCGTCGAAAATGCGCAGGTTGACTATCTTCTTGCAAAGCCAGTCAATATCTTCTTTTCCATCGGATTCTTCGATGCCTACGAGTATCATGAGGCCTTTTCCAATGGAGGCTTTGCAGGTTCCGTTGATGGTGACGGAAGCGTATCCGGCACGTTGTATCACTACTCTCATGTTATTCTTGTCTTTTTGAGGGAACAAAGTTACGAATTAATTCGTTGTGTGCATGGCTTTGCAGGCTGATTTATCAGTCATTATTTCTCTGAGAAATAGGTCTGGATGATTTTGGCTTTCGCTTCTCCCACCACGGTGGCAAGCTCCTCGGCAGATGCTTCGCGGATACGCTTCACGCTTTTGAACTCCTTGAGCAACGCACTTTTCGTCTTTTCACCGATGCCTTTTATCTCGTCCAGTGCGGAGGCAATCTGCCGTTTGCTGCGCTTGTCGCGGTGGAAGGTAATGGCGAAGCGGTGCACTTCATCTTGAATCTGCGTCAGCAATCGGAAGAGGGGGGTGTTCTGTTTCAATCCGATGGTCTGGGGAGGGAAACCGTACAGCAGTTCGGAAGTGCGGTGTTTGCCATCCTTGGCAAGCCCGGCGATGGGGATGTTCAGGCCAAGTTCGTCTATCACCTCTTTTACGGCGCTCATTTGCCCTTTCCCACCGTCGGTGATAAGAAGATCGGGCAAGGGCGTTTTCTCTTCCATGGCGCGCTGATAGCGCCGTTTTACGACTTCTTTCATGGAGGCATAGTCATCCGGTCCCTCTACGGTCTTGATATTGTACTTGCGGTAATCCTTCTTGGAAGGTTTCCCCTTGACGAAGACTACGCACCCGGCCACGGGGTCGGAACCTTGGATGTTGGAGTTATCGAAACATTCTATCTGCATGGGCAGGCGATCCAGGTGCAGCTCTTGTTGTATCTCTTTCAGCAGGCGCACAGTCCGTTGCTCCGGATTCAGCTTTTCGGCTTGTTTCAGGCGGTCGGCTTTGTACTGCTTCACGTTGAGGATGGAGAGTTCCAGCAGCTTCTTTTTGTCTCCCCGTTGCGATGGTGAAAACGACATCTTTCAGCTTCATATCTAGCTCAAAAGGTACGATGATTTCACGTGAAAGACTTTTGTATCTTTCCCGCATTTCGATGATGCCGAGGGAGAGCAGCTCTTCCTTGGTTTCGTTCAGCCGCTTTTTGTACTCGAAGGTGAAAGCCTGGTTGATGGCGCCGTTCGTAATGTGTAGGTAGTTGACGAAAGCGGACTTTTCATCGCTGTCTTCTTCAATGGAGAATACGTCGATATTGTGCAGCACGTTGCTTACCACTTCCGATTTTGCCCGGTAGTTTTCCAGCAGCAGGTATTTTTCCTTTATCTTCTGTGCTTCTTCAAACTTCATTTCGGCTGCCAACTCCTGCATTTGTTGGAAGAGCATCCTTTCTATCTCTTGGGTATTCCCTTTGAGGATTTCCTTGATTTCAGCGATGTTTTTCAGGTAATCTTCCTGACTTTGCTTGCCGATGCAAGGCCCTGCACAGTTCTTGATGTGATATTCCAGGCAAACATTGAACTTTCCGGCACGTATGTTCTCTGGAGAGAGGTTCAGGTGGCATGTACGTAAGGGGTACAGATGCTTGATGAGGTCGAGTAATGCGTACATGGAAGGTATATGCTGTAAGGGCCATAATAGGAGGAACCGTTACGGATTATCTTCCGGGTTCTGAATACGCGTGGAAAGTATTCGTTCTGCACGCAGATGCTAGGATATGTTTTGTCGTCTTTCAACAGTACGTTGTAGCGTGGCTTGTATTTCTTGATAAGATTGTTTTCCAACAATAGCGCGTCTTCTTCCGTATTCACCACGATATATCGGATATCTGCAATCTTGCTGACCAGCACTTTCGTCTTTCCCGGTTCGTGCTCCCGGTTGAAGTAGGAAGACACTCTTCGCTTCAGATTCTTTGCCTTTCCTACATATATAATGGTCCCTTCGGTATTCAGATATTGGTAAATACCAGGACTTCGGGAAGGTTGGATACAATCCCTTTGAGGTAGTCGTTAGTTCTGAGTTCTTCCATAATGGTATGATGAAAAGGTGGAGGATAAGAGGAGTAAAATGATGGATAACATCAACTCTCAGGTAAGAGTACTCTGTGCCTCTGTGTCGTTTCGTTTGACAAATTTATAGCGATAGCACCGATTCCACTTCTACATCATCCCAAACACATCCTTGCCATGAAGCTCTTTCAGCTCGATGATGAAGTTTACATACACTTTCTTGGGGCTCATCTGCTTCACCAATTTGCAGGCAGCTTCCATTGTTCCACCGGTTGCCAGTAAGTCGTCGTGCAGCAAAACTACATCGTCTTCATTAATGGCATCCTTGTGCATCTGTACGGTATCTTTGCCATATTCTTTATCATAGCTTTCTTCAATGGTTTCTGCAGGAAGTTTTCCCGGCTTGCGGATAGGTACGAAGCCTGCTCCCAGTCTGGTGGCGAGAATGGGGCCCATAATGAAACCTCTTGATTCTATACCCACTACTTTGGTTATTCCTTTGTCCTTATACATCTCGTACAGTGTGTCCGAGAGCTCCTGCAAGGCGGCAGGTTCCTTGAACAAGGTAGTTACATCGTAGAATAGAATTCCCGGAATGGGGAAGTTGGGTATTTCCCGAATGCTTTTAGCAAGCGTTTCTTTGCTCATAATCAGTTTATTTAATAGGTTTGTTGAATTCTTTGTTTCACGTGGAACTTTGCGCTCTATCGTCCGCAAAGTACCAGTAGTACGTTGATGTCGCTCGGAGATACTCCCGGAATCCGACTCGCTTGGGCTATTGTTTCCGGATCTATCTTTACCAGCTTCTGTCTGGCTTCGGTGGAAAGGGATTGGATGGAATTATAGTCAAACTTTCCTTTTATCTTGATGCTTTCCAATCTTGCCAACTTATCCGCAATAATCCGTTCGCGTCCGATGTATCCTTCGTATTTGATGAGTATTTCTGCAGCTTCTACAATTTCTTCTTTTCTATCGGATATTTTATCCAGTTCTCGTTTAAAGGCGCTGACATGTTCGGCAATGTTCTCAATTGTTACTTGCGGTCGGTTTATCAAATCTATCAATTTGCATCCTTGGCGCAGTGGAGTAGTGCCGAGCTGCTCCAATATCGGATTGATTAATGCCGGTTTCATCGAGTAATTCCGCGTGAAGTCTATAATCCGGTTCACGGCTTCACGTTTTTCTGTCAGCAGCTTGTACCGCTCTTCCTTGGCGAGTCCTAGCTTCCAGGCTTTTTCCGTGAGTCGCATGTCCGCATCATCCATACGGAGCAGGATGCGATATTCGGCACGGGAAGTAAACATACGGTAAGGCTCGTCCACACCTTTTGTTACCAAGTCATCGATTAAAACGCCGATATATGCTTCATCTCTTGCAAGGGTGAATGGTTCTCCGCCGTGGCAATTGATGTGGCGTTGATGCCTGCCATGATTCCTTGTCCGGCAGCTTCCTCGTAACCGGTTGTTCCGTTTACTTGTCCGGCAAAGAACAGATTCTTTATATTCTTCGTTTCCAGCGTATGTTTCAGTTGGGTGGGGTCAAAGAAGTCGTATTCGATGGCATAGCCCGGGCGGTAGATGACCAAATCTCTGAATGCCGGTATCTTTTTCAATGCTGTAATCTGGATGTTCATGGGCAATGAAGAAGAGAATCCATTCAAGTAGAGCTCCTGGGTTGTTTCCCCTTCGGGCTCCAGGAAAAGCTGGTGCTGCGGCTTGTCGGGGAAAGTTACAATCTTGGTCTCTATACTGGGGCAATAACGTGGGCAATACTTTGGATTTGTCCGTTGAAAAGGGGAGAATCTGGCAGACCTTCCTGCAGAATCCGGTGTACCTCTTCATTGGTGAAACAAGTCCAGCAAGGGAGCTGTTTCAAATGGCGTACATGAGTATCCATGAACGAGAACTTGTGGAAGTCACATTCTCCGTCTTGAATTTCCATATCCTCATAATGCACGCTGCGTCCGTCTATGCGTACGGGGGTTCCTGTCTTCATGCGTCCGAATGTGATGCCATGTTTGGCGATGGACTCGGTTAATTGGTAGGATGCAGGTTCTGCCATACGTCCACCCGGAAGCATGGTACGTCCCACGTGCATCAGTCCGTTGAGGAAAGTTCCTGCGGTGAGTACTACACATTTGGCATGGAACGTTACTCCCCATAGTGTTACTACTCCTGTAATCTCACCGTTTTCAACGAGGATTTCCTGCACGGTATCTTGCCAGATATGCAGGTTGGGGATATTTTCCAGGATTTCTCTCCATGCCCAGATGAATTTGTTGCGATCGCACTGTGCGCGTGGGCTCCACATAGCGGGACCTTTGGAACGGTTCAGTATACGGAACTGTATGGCTGTCTGGTCTGTCACCAATCCCATATATCCTCCCAAGGCGTCTATTTCGCGTACTATCTGTCCTTTGGCGATGCTCCCACTGCCGGGTTACAACTCATCTGTCCGATTTTGTTCATATCCATTGTGATAAGACAAGTCTTCGAGCCCAGGTTTGCGGCAGCGGCAGCGGCCTCGCATCCTGCGTGTCCGGCACCTATTACAATAACGTCATACTTAAACTCCATTCGTTCAGTGTATTTTAAAACTGTGCAAAGTTACGAAAAAAGTTGTATGCCGGGACGTGTCATATCTTAAAATCCGGATATATCTTCTTTGGCATTGCTTATATTTCTGCATTCGGTATCATACTTATTTTCTGGATTTCTTTAACTGGAGACATATTGCTTGTATTTGGTCTGTAATGTAATCAAAATAAAACTTTTTAGTGTGATTACTTTTCTTTTTGAAAAAGAGACATATCTTTGCAGTGATTGAATATTAAAAAGCGTTTTGATTGATTAATTTTAAGGAAGAGAAGCATGAGAAAGAAATTCTTCTTGTTAATCATTGTCTGTCTGGTTATGGGGGCAGTGACCGATATCGAAGGTAACTTTACAATCTTGAATGTACTGAGTACGGTATTTCTGTCAGCAGGTTGGCAAAACTGTCAGAAAGATGCCTTTGATGGATTCCTTTGATAAAATGAGACGATAATACCTTGATATTTCACAAAAATACTATTTATTGGCTCGAAATTTCTATTCTTTTTTTCTGAATCGGCTTATCTTTGCTTTCGTAGAAATCAATAAAAAAGTTATAATACTATGAGAAGACTTTTCCTCATATCGTCATTCTTGACGTTGTTTGCAATCGGAAGCTCGGCGCAATGGAAGCCGGCAGGTGATAAAATCAAAACGGACTGGGCATCCCAGATTAATCCCGCGAATGTGTTGCCCGAATATCCTCGTCCCATCATGGAACGGAGTGACTGGAAGAACTTGAACGGACTGTGGAATTATGCCGTTATAAATAAAGGTGAGCATCTTCCGGCAGAGTTCGAAGGGCAGATACTTGTTCCCTTTGCTATTGAATCCTCCTTGTCCGGAGTTGGAAAAAGAATCAATGAAAACCAGGAACTGGTCTACCAGCGCAGTTTTGAAATTCCTTCTGCCTGGAAGGGAAAACAAGTGCTGTTGCACTTTGGTGCTGTCGACTGGAAAACGGATGTATGGGTGAATGATGTGAAAGTAGGCAGCCATACGGGGGGATTTACTCCGTTCTCCTTCGATATTACTGCCGCCCTTTCTGGCAAAGGCAACAATCAGTTGGTCGTAAAGGTTTGGGACCCAACGGGATAAAGGACCTCAACCCCGTGGAAAGCAGGTCAGCAATCCGGAAGGTATCTGGTACACTCCCGTAAGCGGTATCTGGCAGACGGTATGGATGGAGCCGGTTGCCGGAAAACATATCGAGAATCTCCGTATCACTCCCGATATTGACCGTAATCTGTTGACAGTGAGGGCTGAATTGAATAGTGCATACCCTTCTGACTTTGTGGAAGTGAATGTGTATGACGGCAATCAACTGGTAGCTACCGGCAAAAGTATCAATGCAGAGCCGGTGGAGGTGTCCATGCCCCGGAATGCCAAGTTGTGGAGTCCGGATTCCCCCTTCCTTTATACGCTGAAAGTGACGCTGAAAAGCGGAGGAAAGGTAGTGGATAAGGTGGACAGCTATGCTGCCATGCGTAAGTACTCCACCCGTCGTGACGCGGATGGTATCGTACGTCTGGAACTGAATAACGAAGCTTTGTTCCAGTTTGGACCGCTGGACCAGGGCTGGTGGCCCGACGGACTGTATACAGCTCCCACAGACGAGGCTTTGCTGTACGATGTACAGAAGACGAAAGATTTCGGTTTCAATATGATTCGCAAGCATATCAAGGTGGAACCGGCACGTTGGTACACACATTGTGATCGTTTGGGTATCATCGTATGGCAGGATATGCCGAGCGGTGACCGTAATCCGGAATGGCAGAACCGTCGCTATTTCGACGGGACAGAAATGAAACGTTCTGCCGAATCCGAAGCTTATTATCGAAAGGAATGGAAAGAAATAATGGATTGCCTCTACTCTTATCCGTGTATCGGTACATGGGTACCGTTCAACGAAGCTTGGGGGCAGTTCAAGACGGTAGAGATAGCCGAATGGACGAAACAGTATGACCCGACCCGCCTGGTGAATCCGGCAAGCGGCGGTAACCATTATACTTGCGGTGACATGCTCGACCTTCACAACTATCCCCAACCGGAAATGTATCTGTATGATGCACAGCGCGCTACGGTTTGGGTGAGTATGGCGGCATTGGCCTTGTCTTGAAAGACCATCTTTGGGAACCGAATCGCAACTGGGATATGTTCAGTTTAACTCTTCCAAAGAAGTGACTGATGAGTACGTGAAATATGCCGATATGCTGTATCAGATGATAAAAAGAGGTTTCTCGGCGGCCGTCTATACACAGACCACGGATGTGGAGGTGGAAGTGAACGGTCTGATGACTTACGACCGCAAGGTGATAAAGCTGGATGAGAAACGCGTGAAGGAGATAAATACGCGTATCTGCAATTCACTTAAGAAATAAGGGCATTTACAATTTACCATTTACAAAGTACAATTTGGCTGCGCTGTTATCTGCATAGTTAAATTGTACTTTGTAAATGTAAATTGTACATAAAAATGTTGTTATGAAACGATTGATTATAAAGCTTTTCCTTAGTCTGTGCCTATGGGCGGTATTGCCGGTCTGTGCACAGGATGCTGTTCATTACTATTTCAGAACGATGGATATCCGGAACGGTCTTTCGCAGAACACCGTGTATCAGATTTTGCAGGATAGGAAAGGCTTTATGTGGTTCGGAACCAAGGACGGTCTGAACCGTTATGACGGATTGTCTTTCCGTGTCTACAAGAAGGAGAATTCCAGTTTAGGCAGGAATTTCATAACCGCACTCTATGAAGACCGCGGGGTAATATCTGGATTGGAACCGATGGAGGAGTCTTTATTTACGACCCCGTGTTGGATTCCTTTACCGCTTTCGATGAGGCCAGTGATAACGGCAGTATCATCAGGGATTTCGTCACTATGATTGGAAGTGACGAGGACGATAATATCTGGATATCGGTAGAAAACCAGGGGTTGTTCTGTTATAAACCGGATGAAGGGAGCCTGCTGAACTATCTGCACGATTCGGGACTGCCCAATGTCACCCGCTTCTGGCTGAATGGGAATACGTGTTGGCTGGCTTTGTATGCGGATAATCTTTACTATGCGAAAGCTGACTTTGAAACTCCTCTGCAGCCTTTCAAGGATGCGGAAGGAAATGAAATTTTCAAAAATGATATTATTAACTGGCAGGTCAACGGACCCCATAACTGCGTGTATATCGCTTCGCTGAACGGTTTGACAGAGATAAATCAGACTACAGGCAAGACGCGGAAGCTGCTGAACACCTATGTGAGGGCCTTGCAGTTCAAATCTGACAACGAGCTGTGGTGGGTGCAGAGTCTGGTTTGTATATTTACAATCTGACGAATGACAAGATTACCCATCTGACCGTTCCCGACCAGGATGATTCGTATGCATTGTCGGACAAAGCCATTTATTCGCTCTGCTGTGACAAGGAGAACGGCATGTGGATAGTTCCTATTTCGGTGGAGTGAACTATTATCCTTATCAGTGGACTTATTTCGAGAAGTTCTATCCGAGAGACAATCTCAGGCATTTTGGCCGTCGTGTACGGGAAATCTGTGAAAGTAATGACGGCACTTTGTGGATAGGTACCGAAGACAAAGGCTTGTTCAATTACAATCCGGAAAACGGAAAGATAGTGCTTGAACATCCGGCCATTTATCAGAATGTTCATGGCCTTTGTCTGGATGGGGATGATTTGTGGGTAGGTACGTTTTCCGGTGGTCTGAACCGGGTGAATCTTCGGACCAGGCGGGTGAAACATTATGCCAAGGGTGAGAGTGAGAATTCCATGGTCGCCAATGACGCCTTTACCATTTGCAGGACACTACGGGAGACGTGTGGATAGCACCACGTCCGGTCTGTTGAAGTATAATCGTCCCACGGATGACTTACCCGGATTCCTCAGCTGAAGAATATGTTTACTTATGACATTCTGGAGGACTTCAACGGAAATTTGTGGTTTGCCACTTTCTCCAATGGAGTGTTCTGCTACAATGTAAGAAGCCGGCAGTGGAGGAATTATCTGCCTAATGAGAACGATTCGACCTCTCTTCCCTACAATAAAGTAATCAGTATTTACGAGGACAGCAAGAAGCGTCTGTGGTTCATGACGCTGGGTGAGGGCTTCTGCCGCTACAATCCGGAAACAGATAATTTTACCCGTTATGACATGTCGAAAGGATTTCCGAGCAATACCATTTACAAGATGGTCGAGGATAAGCGGGGAAACTTATGGATTACTTCTAATTATGGTCTGGTCTGCTTCAATCCCGATACGGAGAGCAAGCATGTTTATACCACGGCTAATGGGTTGCTGAGCAACCAGTTTAATTTCCAGTCCGGTTACATTGACAAGAAAGGACGCATCTATTTAGGAAGTATCAACGGATTCATTGCCTTTGATCCGGAAACTTTTGTGGAGAATACTTTCCTCCCTCCCGTGGTGATTACAGACTTCTTTCTGTTCAATAAACGGCTTTCGGTGGATAGTCCGGATTCTCCTTTAGAGAAGAGCATTACCTATGCGGATGAAATAGAACTGGATGCCGACCAAAACTCCTTCTCTTTCCAGGTTGCGGCTTTAAGTTATCAAGCACCCGAAATGAATGGACTTGAATATAAGTTGGAAGGTTTTGACCGCGACTGGTATACGGTAGGGCGGAATTCCATCATCAACTATTCAAACCTTCCTTATGGAAGCTATACATTGCGTATAAAAGGTTCCAACAGCGATGGCAAGTGGAATGCTACGGAACGTGTGCTCGACATCCATATTCATCCTCCTTTCTATCTCTCCACCTGGGCATATGCCGGTTATACGATATTGGCGTTATGCTCACTGGCTGCTGTAATCATCTATTTCAGAAAACGGACCTGGCATAAGCATCAGCAGGCTATGGACAAGTTTGAGCGGGAAAAGGAACGTGAGTTGTATACTGCAAAGATAGACTTCTTTACAAATGTGGCGCATGAGATACGTACACCACTTACACTGATAAAGAGCCCGCTTGAGAATGTACTGGCTTCCCAATCTGTTTCGGATGACATCAGGATGATTTGGAGACCATGGAACTGAACACCAACCGACTGCTCGATTTGGTAAACCAGTTGCTGGACTTCCGGAAGACAGAGACACAAGGCTTCCGATTGAATTTTGTGGAATGTGACGTATCTGAGCTCTTACAGAAGACGTATAAGCGTTTCAAGCCTTTAGCACGTGAAAGGGGGCTGGCATTGAGTATAGAGACTCCCGAAAGCTTGTATGCTTCGTTGATAGGGAAGGGCTTACCAAGATTATCAGCAATCTGCTGACCAATGCGATAAAGTATTCGGAGACCTATATACGCATCAGGTTATATTCGGAAGGTGAAAGACTGCTGCTTTCTGTATGCAATGACGGCCTTGTCATTCCGGTAGAGATGCGCGAGGAGATTTTCAAGCCGTTCATCCAGTATAAAACCGGTACGTTGCGCTCTGTGCCCGGCACCGGTATCGGGCTTGCGCTTGCCCGTTCATTGGCCGAACTCCATGAGGGTACGTTGTGCATGGAAGATTCGATGGAGAACAACTGTTTCCTGCTGTCACTTCCACTAAGGCACGAGCAGACGGTGGTCGTAGAGCATAAAGAACCGGTAATGGTCGGGGAATCCTCCGAGGAAAGTGGTGCAGGTACTGCCTTGGAACAGCACCGGTATACCCTTTTGGTGGTGGAAGACAGTCCGGAAATGCAGGCATTTATTGTGAAACAGCTCTCTTCGGAATATCGTGTGCTGACTGCGTGAACGGAGTGGAGGCTTTGAAAGTGCTGAAAGAGCATACTGTAAATCTTGTCATTTCAGACATAATGATGCCCGAGATGGATGGATTAGAATTGTGCGAACACCTGAAGTCCAAGCTTGACTATAGCCATATACCGATTATTCTGCTTACAGCGAAGACAACCCTTCAAGCCAAAATAGAGGGAATGAAATTGGGGGCTGACGTATATATAGAGAAACCTTTCTCTGTGGAATATCTGAAAGTGTGTGTAGCCAATCTGCTGAACAATCGTGAGAAGCTACGGGCTTCTTTTGTCAATTCTCCTTTTGTGCAGACGGGCAGTATGGCAATGACAAAGGCAGATGAATCTTTCCTTAAAACATTGAAGGAAGTGGTGGTTGCCAATATGCAGAATCCGGATTTCTGTCTGGATGATATGGCAAGCCTGCTGAACATGAGCCGTTCGAGCCTGAATCGGAAGATAAAGGGCATATTGGATATGACTCCCAATGACTACATCCGCTTGGAACGACTGAAGAAAGCGGCGCAGCTTTTGAAGGAAGGGGAGTGTAAAATCAATGAGGTTTGCTACATGACCGGTTTCAATACTCCTTCCTATTTTACCAAGTGCTTTCAGAAGCAATTCGGTATTTTGCCCAAAGACTTCGTGAATGATAGCATGGAATGCTTGCTAAATACAACAATCCAACCAAATGCCCCTGAGAGATATTTCAGGGGTATTTTTGGGATTTATAATTGCATAGATTGAAGCAATATTTGCATTAATTTTAGCTTTATGCGGATATATTTGCATCCGAAAGCCAACAATTTATAATACTATGACCCCTATGCTTATGACGTAACAAATCCTAATCAATGTTCTATGATTGGCAGAAGTGACTATTCACTTTCTGCGGTGTATTTAAAAAGCGGGCGTTAGTTTCCGCATAGTTTTAAAATCTAATTCTATAAAAAATGATCAAGAAAATCTTATTCTTATTCTTTGTTGTGTTTTGCAGTTACTGCTTATTCACAAGATGTGACCATAACGGGAACAGTGACGGATGCAAATAGTGAGCCTTTGGTGGGCGTGAATGTATTGGTGAAGGTACTACTACGGGTGCCATTACCGATATTGACGGTAATTTCTCAGTGAGTGGAAAGAAAGGAAGTACACTCGTTTTCTCTTATATCGGTATGCTTACGCAGGAAGTTGTCTATAAGGGAACTGCCTTGCGCGTGGTGATGAAAGATGATTCAAAAGCACTGGAAGAAGTGGTTGTCATCGGTTATCAGACCGTGAAGAAGTCCGACTTGACCGGAGCGGTTGCCGTTGTTGATACCAAGGAAATGAAGAAAAGCGCTGCAGGGACACTGGTTAGCCAAATGCAGGGTTTGGCAACCGGCATTAACGTACGCAGTAGCGGTAGGGCAGGCGAAGATGCTCTATTGAAATTCGTGGTGTCGGTTCCTTGAGTAATAACTCTCCGTTGTGGGTTATTGATGGTATGATTACAGACCCGGGTGTTGATTTCAATCCTGCGGATGCAGAGTCCATCCAGATTCTGAAGGACGCTTCTGCTGCTGCCATCTACGGTTCGCGTGCTGCTAACGGTGTGATTATCGTTACTACTAAGAAAGGTACGAAAGGTCCCATGAAAGTGAATGTAAGCGTAAAGGAAACATTAGAATGGAGTCCGAAATTTGATTTGATGAATGCGGCAGAATATATCAAGTATAATGATATTGCCTATAATGAAGCCATCAAAGACGGTATTGCCACTGTAAACAGCACTCAGAAACATTCACAGTATGATACCAACTGGCAGGATGAAGTATTGAAGACTGCATTGGTGCAGGACTACAACGTATCGCTTTCCGGTGGTGGCGATTCCGGTAGTTATTTTGTATCAGCCGGTTACTATAACAATGACGGCGTTTCTTATGGAAATACTTTCGACCGTTATAGCTTCCGTGTCAATACACAAGGTAAAAAAGGCTGGTTCTCTTTTGGTGAAAACTTGGCTTATTCACTCACAAACACAGACCCGAACCAGACCAATACTTACAATGACTTTTTGCGTATGATGCCTACCATTCCTATCTATGATGAAAATAATCCGGGTGGATATGGCTATGGTGATGCAGCCAAGTACAATACGTTCGGTGTAAACCCGATTGCGCGTGAAGATTTGGAATACCGTCATTTCCGCCAGAATCGTTTGAATGGTTCGCTGTGGCTGGAATTCAAGCCTTTTGAATTCCTTTCCTATAAATTCAATGGTGGTATTGACCTTTACTTTTATGAAAATTCATGGTTCCGTGGAGAAGGTAACTGGACTCAGAATCAGGAACACCGTGATCCGGAAAGCCAGAAGGCACGTGACAACACCTACAACATGTTGATTGAGCACACGTTGAACTTCAATAAGGATTTTGGTAAGCATCATGTGGATGCTGTAGTCGGTACTACTTACCAACATCATGAATGGGAAGGTTTGTGGGGGTCTCGTCTGAACTTCCCGATGTTGGGTAACGGTGATTACCTGACTGTATTGAATGCCGGACAGAGCAACCAGCAGAATACAAACAGCATCAGTGAAAATGCAATGATTTCTTATTTGGGACGTGCAAACTACATTTATGATGATAAATACTATTTGACAGCTACTTTCCGTCGTGACGGTACTTCCCGTCTGGCTAAGGAAAATCGTTGGGGTAATTTCCCCTCATTCTCTGGTGCCTGGAGAATTTCAAAAGAAGAATTCTTTGATGTGCCTTGGATTAATGATTTGAAGATTAGAGGTAACTGGGGTCGTCTTGGTAACTCTTCCATTGGAGATTGGGATTATATTGGAACTATCAATCAGAGTATTGTAACTGTATTCGGCGGTGCTATTGTTCCGGGGGGCTACTCAGGTGAAATTGGTGAATGCAGGTCTTGTTTGGGAAACGAAAGAAACAGTGAATGTAGGCTTTGATGCCAGCTTTCTTAACCAGCGCTTAACTGTTAGCGCAGAGTATTATAACTCAAAGACCAGTGATGTGTTGGCAGAGACTCCGATTGCCATTTCTACTGGTAACCAAGGAGGTTCTCCATGGAAAAATGCTGCCAGCTTGCGCAACAAGGGCTTCGAGTTTACACTTGGTTGGAAAGACCAGATTTCGGACTTTAAGTATAGCGCTTTGCTGAATGTGACTACTATGGATAACGAAGTATTGAGCTTGGGCCGTGATGGTACTAATAGGGATTATATTGATTCCGGTCAGGCAAGAACCAAACCGGCAGATCTTTG